>Ga0302308_10000890_pt1 | contig 24908 bp, 24 predicted proteins | sample III_Palsa_E3_3_FD_200531 | JGI IMG/M metagenome (GOLD analysis project Ga0302308, IMG submission 200531) | Peat permafrost microbial communities from Stordalen Mire near Abisko, Sweden - III_Palsa_E3_3 | ecosystem: Environmental > Terrestrial > Soil > Palsa > Peat permafrost | place: Sweden...
CCGCCGATCCCAGGGATACCGGTCTGCGCCGCCTCCGAGACGTTGCGCTTGGTCAGCGCCCACAGCGCGTCGAAGGCGGCCACCAGGTGGCCGAAGCGGCGGGCCACGCCGGCGTCGTCCAGCGCGCCCAGGCGCTCGGCGACCCGGGCCAGCACGCCCAGGAGCCGCATGCACTCGAGCAGCTCACCGACGAACGCAGTGCCCCGCTCGAAGGACAGCGTCACCATGGTGACCCGCCAGCCGTCGTTCTCGTCCCCCACGCGGTTGGCCACCGGCACCCGTACCTCGTTCAGGAAGAGCTCGGCGAACTCGGTGGTCCCGGCGATGGTGCGCAGCGGTCGGATCTCTATGCCCGGCGCATCCATCGGCATGATCAGCCACGTGATGCCGCGGTTGCGGTCCTCGCCGGTGCGCACGAGCAATTCGCAGAAGTCGGCTACCTCGGCGTGCGAGGTCCAGATCTTCGAGCCGGTCACGACGTAGTCGTCGCCGTCACGCACCGCGCGCGTCCTCAAAGAGGCCAGGTCCGACCCGGCGTCGGGCTCGCTGAAGCCCTGGCACCACACCTCTTCGCCTCGCAGGATGGCCGGCAGGTACCGCTCCTTCTGGGCCGCCGTCCCCTCGGCGATGATGGTCGGGCCGGCGTGCAGCAACCCGACGAAGTTCACCCCTACGTACGGCGCACCGGCGCGCTCGCACTCCTCTTTGAAGATCAGCTGTTCCACGGGCGAGGAACCGCGTCCACCGCGCTCAGCGGGCCAGTCCACACCGGCATAGCCCGCCTCGAACAAGAGGTGCTGCCAGCGCAGGTCGTAACCCCGGCGACCAGGCCAGTCGTCGTGGGGCGGTGGTGCCCCCACGCTCGGCAGCGTGGCCGCCAACCACGCACGGAGCTCGTCGCGGAAGGCCTGTTCCGGCGCGGTGTAGCGGAGGTCCATGCGTCAGGAGCGAGGCAGTGCGGGCGGGAGCAGTGCGGGCGGGAGCAGTGCGGGCGGGAACAGTGCGGACGGGAACAGTGCGGGCAGCTGGGAGCGGTGCGGGCGGCTGGGAACGGTGATCAGGCGACGAAGTCGAGGCCGAACAGCTTGATCGCATTTCCGCGCACGATCTTGCGACGCTGCTCGTCGGTCAGGTTGGCCATCTGCTCCTCGGCGATCTCCCGTGTGCGGGGCCAGGTCGAGTCCGAGTGCGGGTAGTCCGACTCGTAGGTGATGTTGTCCTCACCGATCTCGTCCACCGACTTCAGCCCGTGGGCGTCGTCGAAGAAGCAGCCCCACACGTGGTCCTTGAAGTAGCTCGAAGGCTTCTCCGGCACGATGTCAGCGACCCCGCCCCACCCCCGGTTGTCCTCCCAGACTCGGTCGGCTCTCTCCAAAATGTACGGAATCCAGCCGATCTGCCCCTCCGAGTAGGCCACCTTCAGGTCGGGGATGCGCACGAAGACGCCGCTGAAAAGGTAGTCGACGAGGGAGAAGGTGGCGTTGGTGTGCGTCAGCGTCGAGCCGACGGCGGGCGGGGCGTCGGCTGACGTCGACGGCATCTTCGACGACGACCCGATGTGCATGTTGACGATGGTCTGTGTCTCCGCGCAGGCGAGGAAGAAGGGGTCCCAGTAGTGGTCTGGGTCGTGCACGCTGGGCAGGCCGAGGAACGGCGGGATCTCGCTGAAGCAGACGGCACGCACACCGCGGTCCGCGTTGCGCCGCACTTCCTCCGCCGCCAGTTCGGCGTCCCACAACGGGATGAGGCACAACGGGATGAGCCGACCGCCCGAGTCGGCGCACCACTCGTCGACCATCCAGTCGTTGTAGGCCTTCACGCACAGCAGCCCGAGCTCTCTGTCCTTGGCCTCGGTGAAGGTCTGGCCGCAGAAGCGGGGGAAGGTCGGGAAGCAGAGTGCCGCCTCAATGTGGTTGACGTCCATGTCTTCGAGGCGGGGCTTCACCTCGTAGGAGCCGGGGCGCATGTCCTCGTAGGTGACGCCCTTCATGGTCACTTCGTCACGAGGGACGCCCACGGCGGAGTCCACGCGCAACAAGGGCCGCTTGAGGTCCTCGTAGTACCACCAGTCGACCGGCACGCCTTCGGACCCGGGCTTCACCTTGAGCGATCCGCCCCGGTACTCGACCTCGGGCATGGGAGCGCGCACGATACGCGGCCCGACCTCGGCGTACTTGGAGGGGAGGCGGTCCTGCCACACGTTGGGTGGCTCGACCACGTGGTCGTCGACCGAGATGATCTTCGGCAGGGGCTCAGGCATGGTCATCGAGCGTAGCGCTCACCTGACGGGGCGTCAGAAATGGCGAGCGGCTCAGCCGAAGACCTCATGGAAGAGGTCGACCATGGCCTGCCAGGACCGGCGGTCAGTCGCCTCGTCGTAGGCGATGCCAGGGAAGGTGTCCGGCGAGGCGTTCGTGTTGGTGAAGGAGTGCACGGCGCCGCCGTAGACGTTGAGCTCCCAGTCCACGCCCCCGGCCCGCATCTCCTCCTCGAAGGCCCGCCGCTCGTCGGCGTGCACCATGGGGTCGTCGGCGCCGATGAGCGCCAGCACCTTGCCGGTGATGTTGCGGGCGTCCTCGGGATGCACGGTGGAGAGCCCGGAGTGGAACCCGACGACGGCCTTGAGTTCGGCCCCGCCGCGGGCCAGCTCCAGCGACAGGGTGCCGCCGAAGCAGAAGCCGATGGCGGCCAGGCGCGCCGGATCGCAGCGCTCCTCGGCGCGCAGCAGGTCGAGGCCAGCGGTCCCGACGGCGAAGGCGCGCGCCGGGTCGGATCGCAGCTCTCCGATGCGGGTCATCATCTCGTTGCGGTCGCCGATCGGCTTGCCCCCACCGTGGTAGTCGAGGGCGAAGGCGACGTAGCCGAGCTCGTCGGCGAGCCGGGCGGCCCGCGCCCGTGCATGATCATCGAGCCCGGGTCCCTCGTGGCAGACCAGAACGCCCGGCCGCTGGTCGTTGCCGTCGGGGAGGGCGAGCGTGCCGATCATGGTGCGGCCGTCGGCCTCATAGGTGATGTCGCGGGTGGTGGCCATGGGCTGCACCGTACCTTGCACCCGTTGCAGCCATACTGGCGGTCATGCGCGGGAACCCAGGTCGGCGACTGCAATTGGGATTGATGATGGCGCTGGCGGTTCCGACGCTGGCGTTGGGGCTGGCGGCGTGCGGCTCGGGGACTCCGACGCCGACTTCTCCCCGTCACCAGGCTTCGACGACGACCACCACGTCGAGCGCAGCCGCCGGCGCTTCGACCACCACTACGACGGCACCCCCGGCGCTTACCGGCCCTCTGCAGGCGGGCTCACCCATTGCGCTCCCGTTCTCGGCGGACCGGGTGGCCGCCGCGGAGAGCCCCGATGGCGCCGTGTTCGCCGCCCCGCAGGACCCGGCCAGCCCGTCACCGTCCATCGCCTGGGTCATCGATGGCAACGGACCGGCACAGATCGCCGAGCACGTCCCGACCGGAATCGCCGCCCTCGCGGCTGACGGCACCAACTTCTACGTCGCGACGTACGCCACCCTGTACGCCTACAACCGCCAGAGCGGGAACCAGGACGGGCAGTGGACCATGCCGTCGGTGCCCACCTCGAGCAGTTCGAACGACGACCTCGTCGCCCTCGCCGCGGCGAACGGCCGCGTCTTCGTCTCGGTGACCCGGGGCGACACGGTCAGCGTGTACACCGTCAACCCGAGCAACGCGGCCGGCCCGCACCTGCTCGTCAGCGGGCTCGGTGACGCCATCGGGCCCGACGGCTCCGTGTACTACGAGCGCGTCGACCACCACCTGGTGGCGCTCCGCCCGAACGGGTCCACCGCCCTCGGCCCGTTGCTGGCCCATACGCCGAACGGCTTGGGCGGCGGCGTGCAGTACCTCGACGTGGTGGCCGGCGGCGCCGTGTGGGTCAGCGAGCCGGCCGGCCAGGGCCTCGATGCGACGTACACCACCTACGACACCACCACCCTCAATCAGCTCGGTTCCTTCAGCGGTTCCGTGACGAGCACCGTGGTGGCCGCCAACGGGCCCGCCCTGGTGCTCGAGTCGGCCGGCAGCAACCCGGCCTGTCCCGAGTCCTCGCCCTCGACGCCGACGTCATGCGTCTTCTTCATTACGCCGCAGGGCTCGGTGAGCGACGCGGTCGGCGTGGGCTCGGCCGTCACACTCCTCGGCCCGGTCCCGGCCGTCGTCGTCTCCGACACCACCACGGGCCAGTTCGATCTCGTGCGCCTGTCCTGATCAGGATCAGTACGACATCGACACACCGCCGTTGGGACTGAGCAGCTGTCCCGTCACGAAGCTGCTGGCGTCCGAGGCGAGATACAGCACGCCGTACGCCACGTCGGCCGTCTCGCCGACGCGCCGCAGCGGCGCGAAGCGCGCCATCGGCGCCAGCGTGGCCGCCTTGGCCGCCTCGTTCACCGTGCCGTCGGGGTTCGTGTAATAACGCGCCGTCATGTTGGTCGGGATGAACCCCGGCGCCACCGAGTTGACCCGCACGCCGTGCTCGCCCACCTCGGCCGCCATCGACTTGGTGAGCTGCGCCACGCCGGCCTTGCAGATGGCGTAGGGCCCGACGCCGGGTGCGGGAGCCAGGACCGCGGCGGAGGTCATATTGATGATGGAGCCGCCGCGCTGCGCCACCATCACCTTTCCGGCGGCCTGACATCCGTACAGCACACCCTTGAGGTTCACCGCCAGGATGCGGTCGAACTCGTCGGGGTCGACGTCGATGATGGGACTGTCGATCATGATGCCGGCGATGTTGCACATGACGTGCAGGCCACCGTGGCGTGCCGCGATGTTCTGCACGAGCGTCTCGGCCGCGCCCCGGGCCGCCACGTTGAGCTCGGCGCTCTCGGCCCGGCCGCCCTGGCCGAGGATGCCCGCGGCGGTCTCGGATGCGGTGGCGCCGTTGATGTCGGCACAGACGACGGTGGCGCCGGCGCCCGCCAGCACTTCAGCCGTCGTGCGGCCGATGCCGCTGCCCGCCCCGGTCACCAGGGCCACCCGGCCCGTCAGATCGAACGCGTTACGGACACTCTGGGCTGTTTCCATCGGGGCACCCTATGCCGCGCTGCCTGGTCATTACACCTAGGCAGTCACACCCTCCAGTGCGAGCAGCGCGCGCTTGACCGGAAGGCCCCCGCCGTAGCCGCCGATCCCGTTGCTCGCCAGCACACGGTGGCACGGCACGATGATGGCGATCGGGTTGCGGCCGTTGGCCTGGCCCACTGCTCGTGGTCCCTTGGGCCGCCCGACTCGCCGGGCCAGCTCGCCGTAGCTGATCGTCTCGCCGTAGGGGATACGCGACAGCGCGGCCCACACCTCACGCTGGAACGGTGTGCCGTCGAGCTCCATGGGCAGGTCGAAGTCGGTGCGTTCGCCGGCGAAGTACTCCTCGAGCTGCGTCGCCGCCTCCTTCAAAATGGGCGACTCCTCGTCACGACGGCCGAGGCCTCCGTAGTTGGGGAGGCGGAGACCGATCAGCACGTCGCCGTCGCTCTCCAGCAAGATCTGTCCGATGGGGGTATCCAGCGGCATGGTGGCGGTGGTAGTGGTGCTCATGCGGCACGTCCTTTCGTCCGTCGGGTGGGAAGTTGCGGTGTGGCGGCGGCCGGCATCGCCCACAGATGCGCCATGGCATAACTGCGCCAGGGCCGCCAATGCTCGGTCATGTGGCGCAGATGTGTCGGGTCATCGGGCAGGCCCAGCGCGACGGCCCCCCGCCGGATGCCGAGGTCCGTCGGCATGAATGCGTCGGGATCGCGCAGTGCGCGCATGGCGACGTACTCCGCCGTCCACGGGCCGATGCCGGGAAGCGCCACCAGGGAGCGTCGCAACTCGGCGGGGTCGGCACCGGGGTCGATCACCACGTCGCCGGCGTCGACCGCTTGCGCCAGCGCAACCAGGGCGCGGCGCCGTCCCGCCGGCATGGAGAACGCGGCGGGGTCATACTCGGCCAGCTCGACGAGCGCGGCAGGGGTCGGGAAGAGATGCGTCACGGCGCCGAGGGGTGCGGGGAGGGGTTCGCCGGCGGCGAGTACCAGCCTCCCGGCCACAGTCCGCGCACCGGAGACCGAGACCTGCTGTCCGATGACGGCCCGCACGGCGAGCTCGAAGCCGTCGGCGGCGCCGGGCACGCGTCGTCCCGGATCGCGTCGCACCAACGCTCCGACCAGCGGATCGCGCCGGAGGGCCTCCCAGATGGCAACGGGGTCGGCATCGAGGTCGAGCAGCTGGCGGCAACGCGCCACGGCGGTTTGCAGGTCGCGCAGGTCCGAGAGGATGAGCTCGCCTTCCACGTAGGAGGGTCCATCGCCGCCATCGCCGTTGGACTCTGGCGCGCGCAGCGTGACGATGCCGTGCCCGTGCGGAAGCCGCAAGCTCCGTGTATAGGACACGCCGTCGAGCACCTCGACGCCGGGCAGCGCGCGCAGGCCGAGGAAGTCGAGCACCGAGACGGGGTTGAAGGGTTGTCGGCAGGGGAGGCGGAGCCGGATGGCCTGCGCTGCCGGCTCCCGCTTGTAGCGCCTGCCCAACGCCGTGCGGGCCGCCCGCACCCGCAGGCCGCTCGGCGTATCGGCGAACGTCTGGCGCACGGTGTCGTTGCACTGGCGCACGCTGGCGAAGCCGGCGGCGAAGGCCACCTGGGTGATCGGCAGATCCGTTGTCTCGAGCAGGACACGCGCCGTCTGGCTGCGCTGCGCTCGGGCCAGGGCCAGCGGGCCGGTTCCCACCTCGGCGGTGATGAGGCGGTTCAGCTGGCGCGTGCTGTAACCGAGACGGCTGGCCAGTCCTTCGACGCCCTCACGGTCGACGACGCCGTCACGTATCAGCCGCATGGCGCGGGCGACGACGTCGGCGCGGACGTTCCACTCGGGCGAACCGGGCGTGGCGTCGGGCCGGCAGCGCAGGCAGGCGCGGAAGCCGGCCTGCTGTGCCGCGGCTGCAGTGGCGTAGAAGCGCATGTTCTCGCGCTTGGGGGTGCGGGCCGGGCAGCTTGGGCGGCAGTAGATCCCGGTGGAGGTGACGGCGCAGAAGAACTGGCCGTCGAAGCGAGCATCCTTGCTCTGCGCCGCCTGGTAGCAGCGGTCCGGGTCCTCGATCACGGTTGTCAGCCTGGCATGCCGCTGTGACGTTTACTGGCGGGAATCGGACATTGCCATAGTGGCCCCCTTAACTGCCGGAACGTATCGTTGGCCCCATGGCCGAGCCAGAGGTCTTTGACTGGGACGAGTGGGAGAACGGCAAGGTGTACGAGCTGTCGAACGACGAGCTGGTAGGCGCTTTGCTCAGCGAAGTGAGCGCACTGCGCAAAAGGGTGAAGGCGCTGGAGGATCGCGAGGCCGGCTGAACCGGCCCGGTTGAACGGGGCCGGCTGAACCGGAGCCGGTTGAACGAGGCCGCTCGACAGTCGGTGATTCAGCCGGTCCGCGCCTGGGCCAGCACCAGCCGGCGGTGGGTGGCTGCGTCCCCCCAGGCCCGCGACAGCGCCCAGGTCTGCTTCAAGAAGAAGTGGAGATCGCACTCCCACGTGTAGCCGATGGCCCCGTGCACCTGCAGGGCCACCCGGGCCGCCAGGTCGGCGGCGTCAGACGCCATGGCCTTGGCCATGGAGGCGTCGTGGGAGAGCGTGGGCTGCGCCGTCGCCAGCGACCAGGCGGCGCGGTAGGTGGCGGGACGGGCGAACTCGAGCGCCACCCGCGCGTCGGCCAGGAGGTGCTTCACGGCCTGGAAGCTGCCGATCGGCTTGCCGAACTGGTGGCGTTCCTTGGCGTAGGCCGCGCTCATGGAGAGCATGCGCTCTGCCAGGCCGATGAGCAACGCCGCGGTCCCGGCGGCGGCGCGGTCCGCCAGCAGCGCCGCCGCGGCCTCGGCCGCGACGCCGTAGGCCAGGAGCGTGTCCGAGGCCAGGGGCCAGTGCACCGTGGAGAGATCGCGCGACGCGCTCAGCGCGGGCGTGGCGTAGGTGGTGCACGAGGCGGCAGGCACCGCGTGTAGCTGCCAACCCGAGTCGGCGTCGCGCACCGCCAACAGCAGCAGGTCCGCGTCGCGGGCCCCCACGACCCGCGGCGTGCGCAGCGTCCCGTCGGCGGAGACCTCTGTCGGCGACACGATTCCAGCAGCAGTCACATCGATGCCGCCGACGGCGAAGCTGACGTCGTCCCGCACCAGCGCGGCGAGGGCGGACGTGGCGGCGGTGTCGGGCAGCAGCGCGGCGAGCGTCGGTGCGGCCAGCGCCGCCGTCTGGAGCAACGGCTCGGGCAGGCAGGCCCGCCCCGCCTCTTCGAGCACGCCCACCAGGTCGACGTCGGTCAAGCCCAGGCCGTCGGCGGCCTCAGGCACGATGAGCGCCGGCGCACCCAGCTCGGCCAGCACGGCCCAGCGGTTCCCGGACTGCTCGGCCCGGCCGGCCTCGTCGGCCAGCTCGAAGGCGCGCAACGCTTCGGGGGTGCACTCGGTATCGAGCACGGTGCGCACGCTTTCGCGCAGTGCCTCCTGCTCGTCGCTGAACGCGAAGTCCATGGCTCGCCCGCCCGCCCTGTCGCTGCTCAGCCCCGGGGCAGCCCGAGCAGGCGCTCGGCCACCACGTTGCGCTGAATCTCGTTGGTTCCGGCGTAGATGGGGCCGGCGAGCGAGAAGAGATAGCCGTCGAGCCACTCACCGGGCGCGCCGGCTTCGAGGAGCTCTGCCTCGGGGCCGAGCAGATCGAGCGCAGCGGTGTGGATGGCCACATCGGTCTCGGACCAGAAGATCTTGTTGCAGCTAGCCTCCGCGCCGACGGCATGGCCGCGCGCCACCCGGGAGGCGGTCCAGTAGGTGTGCAGCTTGTAGGCCTCGGCGTCCATGTGGGCCTGGGCCACGGCGTCGGTGGACGCGGCCGGGCCGCCGCGCGTCGCGTAGAGCTGAACGAGGCGGTCGGCTGCCTCGGTGTAGCGAGCCGGCGAACGAAGGGAGAGGCCGCGCTCGGACCCGGCGGTGGCCATGGCGACCGACCAGCCGGCGCCGACTTCGCCGAGCACCTGGTCCTCGGGCACCTCGACGTTGTCGAAGAAGATCTCGGCGAAACCGGTCTCGCCGTCGATCTGGGGGATCGGGCGTACCGTCACGCCGGGCGAGTCCATGGCGACGAGGAAGTAGGTAAGGCCGCGGTGGCGCTCGGCCTCGGGGTCGGTGCGGAAGATGCCGAAGCACCAGTCGGCGAAGGCGCCGCGGCTGGCCCATGTCTTCTGGCCGTTGAGGACCCAGTGGCCGTCGTGCGCCGTGTCGCGCGCCGCCCGCGAGCGGATTCCGGCCAGGTCGCTGCCGGCGTCGGGCTCGGACCAACCCTGGCACCAGATCTCGTCGCCGCTCGCCATCGGCGGGAGGTAGCGCGCCTTCTGGGCCTCGGTCCCGTACTCGAGCATCGTCGGAGCGAGCAGGAAGATGCCGTTCTGGCTCACCCGTTTCGGGGCGCGGGCGCGGTAGTACTCCTCCTCGAAGACGAGCCAATCGAAGATGCCGACGTCGCGCCCGCCGTACTCGGCCGGCCAGCTCACCACCGACCAGCGGTCCTCGAACATGGTGCGCTCCCAGGCGCGGTGGGCCTCGAAGCCCTCGGCGGTATCGAGCGAGGGGAGGGGGTCAGTGGGGACGTGCGTCGCCAGCCACGCCCGCGCCTCGGCCCGGAAGGCCTCCTCGGCGGCGTTGAAGGTCAGGTCCATGACGGAGGCGAATCTTCCACAGCGCTTGCGTGGGTGCCAACGCCCCCGCATAGGCCTCAATGTTGCTCCATCGAGTACGGGAACACGGGGTCGTCCCGTGCCTGGCGATGTGGATGGCCAGGGCCCTCGGCCGACCCCGATGGGCAGCGGATCGGATGCCGTCTGGCACCGGATCTGATTCGGCGTCAGAATTGCCTCCTTATGCCCAACGCCGTGATCGTCGACGCCGTCCGTACCCCGGTCGGCCGCCGTGGGGGCCGCCTCTCGGGCTGGCACGCCACGGATCTGGCGGCCCAGCCGCTGGCCGCCCTGCTGGCCCGTAACGACCTCGACCCCTCCTTGGTCGAGGACGTGGTCATGGGCTGCACCATGACGGTCGGGGAGCAGGCCATGAACATCGCCCGCAACGCCGCCCTGGCGGCCGGTTTCCCCGAGTCGGTACCCGGCACCACGGTCGACCGCCAGTGCGGGTCGGCGCAACAGGCGATCCACTTCGCCGCCCAGGCCGTCATGTCCGGGGCCATGGACGTCGCCATCGGCGCCGGCGTGGAGTCGATGAGCCGCGTGCCCATCGGGTCGACGACCGACCCCGGTCCGGGCGAGGCCTACGGCCCGCTCTACAAGGAGCGTTTCGAGCTCATCCATCAGGGCGAGTGTGCCGAGGAGATCGCCCGGCGTTGGAACGTGTCCCGCGAGGAGATGGACGAGTTCGCGCTGCGTTCGCACCAGCGGGCGGCCCACGCCGCCGACGAAGGGCGCTTCGCCAACGAGATCGCGCCGCTCGAGGCGCGGGTGCACCCCGATGTCCCGGGCGCGGCGGACGTGAGCGGTCTGTTCTCCGCCGACGAGGGCGTGCGCCGGGACACCTCACTCGAGAAGCTGGCCCACCTCAAGCCGGCCTTCTCGGAGACCGGCACTGTGACGGCGGGGACGTCGTCGCAGATCTCCGACGGCGCGGCGGCGGTGCTGATCATGAGCGAGGAACGGGCGTCGTCGCTCGGGCTACGGGCCCGGGCGCGCTTCCATACCTTCGCCGTGGCGGCCAACGATCCCCAGATCATGCTCACGGCGGTCATCCCGGCCACCGAGCTGGTGCTGAGCAAGGCCAAGCTCTCGCTCGACGACATGGACGTCGTGGAGATCAACGAGGCCTTCGCCTCCGTCGTGCTGGCCTGGGAGCGCGAGTACCGGCCCGACATGGCCAAGGTGAACCCCAACGGCGGGGCGATCGCCATCGGCCACCCCACCGGCGCGTCGGGCGCCCGCCTCATGGCCACGCTGCTCAACGAGATGGAGCGCACCGGCGCCCGCTACGGGCTGCAGACCATGTGCGAGGGCGGTGGGCAGGCCAACGCCACCATCATCGAGCGCATCGGCTGATGACGGCCACCGGAACAACGCGAGTGCCGGCCATCGAGGGCTGGTTCACCACGGGCGAGGACGGATCGTCACCGGCCCTCCTCGGCTCTCGTTGCACCGTCTGCGGCACCTACGCCTTTCCGGCCGAGCAGAGCTTCTGCCGGAACCCGGACTGCACCTCCACCGTCTTCGACACTGTCGAGCTGTCACGGCGGGGCCGCATCTGGTCCTACACCGACGCCCGTTACCAGCCGCCACCTCCCTACGTGGCGGCCGATCCCTACGTCCCCTTCTGCTTGGCCGCGGTGGAGCTGGCGGCCGAGAAGCTGGTCGTCATGGGCCAGGTCGTGCCCGGAGTGACGGTCGATGACCTCACGGTGGGCGACGAGGTCGAGCTGGTGATCGACACCTTGTACTCCGAGGACGACACCGACTACCTGGTGTGGAAGTGGCGACCGTTCAGCGGCGCAACCGGAGCCGCCGCCGCCCCCGGTTCATCCGACGGAGAGGCCCTCACATGAGCGTGTCCAACGACAACGACAACGACAAGAAGGTCGCCGTCCTCGGCGCCGGCATGCACGAGTGGGGCAAATGGGGACGCCCCTTCGTGGAATACGGCTTGGCCGCCGCCCGCGACGCCCTCGCCGACGCCGGCCTCGGTTGGCGTGACATGCAGTTCGTCTCGGGTGCCGACACCATCCGCAACGGCTACCCCGGCTTCGTCTCCGGCGCGACCTTCGCCCAGGCCCTCGGCTGGACCGGCGCCCGCGTGTCCAGCGTCTACGCCGCCTGTGCGTCCGGCGCGGTGGCCATCGCCAACGCCCGCGCCCAGATCCTCGCCGGCCTGTGTGACGTGGCGCTCGTCGTCGGAGCCGACACCACGCCGAAGGGTTTCTTCGCACCGGTCGGCGGCGGTGACCGCAAGGATGACCCGGACTGGCTGCGCTTCCATCTCATGGGCGCCACCAACCCGACCTACTTCGGCCTGTACGCCCGCCGGCGCATGGACCGCTTCGGCGCCACCGAGGAGGACTTCGCGCAGGTCAAGGTGAAGAACGCCCGGCACGGCCTCGCCAATCCGTACGCGCGCTACCGCAAGGAGGTCACCGTCGACGAGGTCCTGGCCTCGCCCATGGTGGCCGACCCGCTGCGGCTCCTCGAGATCTGCGCCACCTCCGACGGCGGGGCGGCCCTGGTGCTCGCCTCCATGGACTTCGCCCGGCGCCACGCCGGCGGGGCCGATCCGCTCGTCACCATCGATGCCGTCTCGACGGTCACGCCGACCTTCCCCAACACGGTGATCGAGATGCCGAACTTCTCGACCGACTCCGCCGCCGCCATCGCCCCGGCCGGCGGGCCCGACGCCCAGAACGGCAATGCACAGAACGGCGCCGCGGCAGCGGTCGCCGCCGGATTCAGGCCTTCCATCGCCACGGCGGCCTACGCCGAGGCCGGCATCGGACCCGAGGACGTCAGCCTGGCCGAGGTCTACGACCTCTCGTCCGCCCTCGAGCTCGACTGGTACGAGGACATCGGGCTGTGCGGGGAGGGCGAGGCTGAGAAACTGCTGCGCGACGGCGCCACCACCATCGGGGGCCGGGTGCCGGTCAATCCCTCGGGCGGCCTCTCGTGCTTCGGCGAGGCCATCCCGGCCCAGGCCATCGCCCAGGTCTGCGAGTGCGTCTGGCAGCTCCGGGGCAGCGCCACGGGGCACCAGGTGGAGGGGGCCCGAGTGGCCGTCACGGCCAACCAGGGCCTGTTCGGGCACGGTTCGTCGGTCCTGCTCAGTCGCTGACACCCTGGTAGCAGGCAAGTTCGTGCCTGTGGCCCCGCATCGTGTGTGAGGCCGGCCGTTTGGGGTATTGGCAGGTCGACGCCACATGTGGGCGTTACCCGCAAGGGGTGGTGCCCACATTGGTTGTCTGAATTCGGGGTCGGCGCGGAACGGCCCCCGATTGGAGGAGACCCCTGCATGTTGGCCACCGATGCGACCGAGCTACGTGACGAGACGCGGCGAAGAGGAGCAGAGAACGCAATGCCGGACCAGAAAGACGACCGGAGCGGCACCGGGCCCGACGACGTGCTGAACGCACTCGAAGAGTTGGAGTCCGTGTTGCGGGAGAACGCCGAGAGCGAGCGCCTGCTGTCCAAGCGCATCGCCGAGGTGCGTCTGGCCCGCGAGAACGGCCGTGAATGGAAGGCGATCCTCGGCGACGAGGACGACCCGGGGACAGTGCAGCTGGTGAGCACGATCCTGCGCCGCCAGTCCGAGGCCAGTGGCTATCTGCGGCGCTCGCTCGTCGTGGCGTTGCGAGCCGAGGGGCAGAGCATCCCGAGTATCGCCCACCTCTTCGGCGTCACGCACCAGCGGGTCTCGAACCTGTTGCGTCGCGTGGCCCAGGGCAACGCGGCCGCGGCGACCAACGGCGACAGCGCTTAGCCGCTCCAGCCGCGCAGCACGGCGTCCGCCTCGCGCATGATGCCGGTGATGATGTCGGCGACGAACGGTAGGGAGTCGATCACGCCGACGACCTGACCGGTGGGGAGCACGCCGACGTCGGTGTCGCCCTGGACCAGGGCGGCCTTGGTCATGATCGGTGCGTTGGCCGCCATCACGACCTGGGCCCAGGTGAGCTCGTTTCCTTCCTTCATGGCGCGCCCCTCGCGCAGCAGCGAGGCGAAGGTGGCCCCGGTCTCCCGGCGGAAGCGGTAGGCGCTGCCCAGGGCGCGGGGCAGCGACCGCAGCCACGACTGCGACTCCAGGTGATCAACCAGGTCGGTCCGCACGACGCGTTGCGGTGCGCCGTCCACCTTGGTCGTCACCACGGTGCCCGTGACCGGCGTCCCGAGGTAGAGCGCCTTGACGGCGTCGGGCACCCGGCTCTCGGCCGAGAGCAGGAACCGGGTCCCCATGGCCACACCGGCGGCGCCGTAGGACAGGGCGGCCAGCAGGCCACGCCCGTTGTAGAAGCCGCCCGCTCCGAGCACGAGCACGCGGTCACCCACGGCGTCGACCACCTGGGGCAGCAGGAGTGTGGTGGGGACGGCACCGGTGTGCCCGCCCCCCTCGCCGCCCTGGGCGATGACGGCGTCCACCCCCCATTCGGCCACCTTTTCGGCGTGACGGCGGGCCCCGACCGTCGGCACGGTGAACAGCCCGCCCTCTTTGCACCGGGCGACCAGGGCGGGGTTGGGCGCCTGGGCGAAGCTGGCCACGCGGGCGCCCGTCTCGATCATCAGCTCGATGCGTTCGTGCACGTCCGCCACGTCGGTGCGGAGGTTCACGCCGAAAGGGCCGGTGGTGCGCCGGCGCACCTCTGCGATGGCCGCCGCCAGCTCGTCGAGGCTCATGGTGGCCGAGGCCAGGATGCCGAGCCCGCCCGCCTCCGTGGTCGCGGCCACCAGGCGCGGCCCGGCCACCCAGCCCATGCCGGTCTGGACCAGCGGGTAGCGCATGCCTATCCGCTCGCAGAGCTCCGTGTGGAGCGCAGGGTGCAATGACGTGGGTGCGCCGGCGCCGCTGTCGCTGTCGGCGCCGCTGTTGCTGTCGCTGCCGGCGCTCAGGTCCGAACCTCGCGGTCGCGCAGCGAGCCCGGGTCCAGCACAGCCCGAATGAGGTCGAGTTCTTCGGGCGTGGGCAGGCGGGTCTCGGCGACATCGTCGGGGACGGTGAGCGCGAACCCGGTGGCGGCCTCGATCTCGTCGACGCTGACGCCTGGGTGATACGAGCGCAGGCGCATCGTGTGGTCGGGCGTCTGGAAGTCGAACACGCCGAGGTTCGAGACGACGCGGGGGACGTCGTGGAAGCGGGTGGCGCCGGCGCCGGCGGCCGCCGCACGCGCGTAGCCCACGCCGCTGACCACGTCGACCTGCTCCACGAAGGTGCGCACGGTGTGGTCGGGCACCCAGTAGCTGGTGGGGTGGTTGACCGAGTTGCCCGGCGCGCCCCGTACACCGACGAGCTGCACCTTGGGCTTGGCGTGCGGCCCGATGGCCGAGATGTTCTGGTTGCCCGTGCGGTCGATCTGGCTCGCCATCATCATCATGTTGCGCCGGCCCGACCACACGACGTCGAAGACGCTGCGGTAGGGCATGTTCGCCTCACGGACGAGGTCGGCCGGGCGGGTCGCGATGGCCGGCGCCCCGACCATGAGCGCGGCCTCGCCGTCGGTGAGCACGATGTCGGGCGAGAAGGTCAGCTTGGCCAGCCGGGCGCCGAGTGCGGGGATGGTGCCGAAGGGGCTCACCATGACCTCACCCGCCTCGCGCCAGACCTCGGCGCAGGCGATGACGCAGGACTCGGCCCGGGTGACGCCAATGTCGGGTGTGGAGTCCGCGCTCATGCCTGCCGCTCCGCCACGTGCGCCTTGTACTCGTCGTCACCGACGAACACGAAGCGCGAAGCGAATGCCTCCCACTCGGCAGGGTCGGTGGCCGCGGCGGCGTACTCCTTCTGGAACTTCTCGTCGCGCCCGTAGTCGGGTGGGTTGGCGGTGAAGTGCGCGCCGCCCTGCGATTCGGCCACACCGTCGACCAGCATGCGGTGGATGGGCACGGTCGAGAGCGGGTGGCCCTCGTCGGCCAGCGTGCCGTTCTCCACGATCGTCTCGGTGGTCATGAAACGGCGCTCGGCCGCCCCGAGGAAGAGCGGGTCGAAGAACGGGTCGGGGCTGAGCACCTGGCCGTTGCCGGCGGCGTCGGCCCGATTGGTGTGGACGATGGCGGCATCGAGATGCAGGGCCGGCATGGCGACCAGCTCGACATCGGCGTCGGCCGGGTCGGCGAGGTACGGGCTGTCGGCGCCGTAGGGGGAGCGCACCAGCTCCAGGTCGGGGTTGATGGTCAGGACGTCGGAGCCCAACCCGGCCCGGGTGGGGAGGAAGGGGACTCGCCACGACGCTGCCTGCAGGCCGAGGAAGAACATGCCCTCGTCGACTTCCATGACCTCGACCCGGCCGTGCTGGCGCGCGGCGCGCCAGTGCGGATCGAGCGCGATGGAGTCGAGGGTGACGAAGCCGCAGACGACCTTGCGCACCTTGTCGGTGGCGCAGAGCAGGCCCACGTCCGGGCCTCCGTACGCCACCACGGTGAGATCGGTCAGGTCCGAGCGACAGATGGCGCGCACCACGGCCATGGGCTTGCGACGCGAGCCCCAGCCACCGATGCCGATCGTCATGCCGGAGCGGAGCTCGCCCACGATGTCGTCGACGGTGGTGCGCTTGTCGGCCATCAGGTCGAGGTATCGGCGTCGCGCTTCTCGACGAACGCCGCCCGCTGCTCGTCGGCCACGCCGCGTACGTGCAGCTCGTAGGTGAACCCTTGCTCGAAGCGGTAGCTGCGCTTCACGTCGACCGGGTCGATGCCGTTGAGCGATTCCTTGGCCCGGCGGATGATCGTCGGGCTCTTCGTGGCGATCTCGGCGGCCAGCTCGAGTGCGGCCGCCTGGAGGCGGTCCGGCGGCACGACGGCGGCGACCGAGCCGTAAGAAGCCAGCTCGGCGGCGGTGATGGGCTTGGCCGTGTAGACCATCTTGCGCATGGCGTGCTGGGGGACGAGCCGGGCCAGGTGGGTGGCGGCGCCGAGCGCGCCGCGGTCGACCTCGGGCAGCCCGAAGGTGGCGTCCTCGGAGGCGATGACCATGTCGGCATTGCCGGCCAGCCCGATGCCGCCGCCGAGGCAGAAGCCCTGCACGGCAGCGATCACGGGCACCTCGCAGTCGTAGACGGCAGCGAAGGCGGCGGCGCAGCCCCGGTTGACCCCGACGAGGGCCTCGTCGCCCTTGGCGTTGATCTCCTTGATGTCGACGCCGGCGCAGAAGCCGCGTCCGGTGGCCCGCAGGATGGCGACCCGGTTGGTGGGGACACGGCCCACCGTGAGCAGCGCGTCGGCCAGCTCGAACCAGCCCGCCACGTCGAGTGCGTTGACCGGGGGGTGGTCGATGACCACCTCGGCGATCCCGTCGTGCACCTGCAACACATCGATGGGCATGCGGACGCGGATTCTCCTTCGCTCCGGCCCTGACGCCGCGTCAGAAAGCCGCTGGGAACTTAGGCCAGCGTTGGGTGACGGGCCAACGCGAGCCGGCGGGGGGAGCGGCGGACGGAGCGGGCGGCGGCTACGAGGGCCCGGCCGGCACCGTGGGCGGGGACGTAGGGTCTGCCTGGTGACCCAGCCCGTCTACGACTTCAGCGAGCGTGTCGTGGTGGTGACGGGTGGATCCCGTGGGGTCGGGGCCGGGATCGTGGCGGCGTTCGCCGGGGCGGGGGCACACGTCGTGGCCTGCGGGCGACACGAGGCCGCGGTGGAAGGGGCGGTCTTCGTCACGGCCGACATCCGCAAGCCGCCGGACGCCGAGCGGGTTATCGCCAAGGCGGTCGAGCACTTCGGCCGGCTCGACGTGCTCATCAACAACGCCGGCGGCTCGCCCCATGTGCTGGCGGCCGACGCATCGCCGCGTTTCGTCGAGGCCATCGTGAACCTCAATCTGTTGGCGCCGCTGTGGTGCGCCCAGTCGGCCCACAAAGTCATGGCGGTGCAGGAGGACGGCGGAGCCATCGTCAACATCACGAGTGTGTCGGGGATGCGCCCGTCGCCCGGGGCCTCTGCCTACGGCGCGGCCAAGGCAGGCCTCATCAACCTCACCACGACCCTGGCGGTCGAGTGGGCGCCCCTGGTGCGGGTCAATTGCGTCACCGCCGGGTTGCTCGACACCGGCGCCGGCGACGACTTCTACGGAGGGGCCGAGGGCATGGAGCGGGCGGCCGCCACGGTGCCCGTCGGTCGTATGGGGACGCCGGCCGACGTGGCCGAGGCCTGCCTCTACCTCTCGAGCGACGCCGCGTCCTACGTGACCGGGGCCAACCTGGTGGTGCACGGCGGCGGGGAGCCACCCCCGTTCTTAGGGGCGGTGACCGGGACCTGAGCAGGTTCGGGGCGTGCCTGACAGCCGGGATTGGGGGGAAACAGGGGGTCAGCTGCTAAACAGAGCGACCGTGAAATTAGCGGTCCCCACCGAGACCCGTCCTGGCGAGCGCCGTGTGGCGCTCGTTCCCGACGTGGTCAAGAAACTGGTCGGCGCCGGCTGGGAGATCACGGTGCAGGCGGGTGCCGGCAGCGAGGCCGCATTCAGCGACGCTGCCTACCACGACGCCGGGGCGACGGTGGCGGGCGATGCGGCGGCGACGCTGGCGGGCGCCAACTTGGTGGTGCGGGTCAACCCACCGAGCGCCGAGGACGTGGTGTCTCTGCCCGAGTCCGTCGCGTTGCTGAGCTTCTTCGGTGTGGCCCAGGCCGAAGACGCCGTGCGGGCTCTGGCCGCCAAGAAGGCGACCGTCTTCAGCTTCGACCTGCTGCCCCGCATCAGCCGGGCGCAGGGCATGGACGCGCTGAGCTCGCAGGCGACCGTCTCGGGCTACCGGGCCGGTTTGTCGGCAGCGGAGCACCTGGCCAAGTTCTTCCCCATGTTCATGACGGCAGCGGGGACGGTGCCGCCGGCCAAGGTCTTCGTCATGGGCGTCGGCGTGGCCGGCCTGCAGTCGATCGCCACGGCGCGCCGGCTCGGTGCGGTGGTCAAGGCCTTCGATGTGCGCGCCGCGGCCAAGGAAGAGGCCGAGAGTCTGGGCGCCACCTTCTTCGACACCGGTGTCTCGGCCGAGGGCACCGGCGGCTACGCCCGCGAGCTGACCCCCGAAGAACTCGACCGTCAGCGCTTGGCGCTGGCCGTTGAGGTCGGGCGCTCCGATGTGGTCATCACGACCGCGGCGGTGCCGGGCCGCAAGGCGCCGGTGTTGGTGACGGCGTCGATGGTCGAGGGCATGGCCGAGGGGGCGGTGGTGGTCGACATGGCGGCCGACCAGGGCGGCAACTGCGAGCTGACCGTGGCGGGTGAGATCGTCGACCACAACGGCGTCCACGTGGTGGGGATGGCGAACCCGCCCTCGGGTATGCCCACCCACGCCAGCTTCTTGTTCGCCCGCAACGTGGCCAATGTGCTCGGGCTCATGGGACCCTCGGGATCGCTCGAGCCGGACTGGGACGACGAGATCGTGGCCGGCATGTGCGTGCTGCGTGATGGTGCCGCCGTGGCGCCGGCCGCAGTCGAACTGTTGGGCGGGACAGCTGGCGGGGCAGCTGGCGGGACACAAGGAGCACCATCACAAGGAGCACCGTCGTGATCCATCTGCTGCTGGAGTCGGCGCCGGTGGGCGGCGGCTCGACCACCGGCATCGTCGAGTACCTGACCATCTTCGTGCTGGCGGCCTTCGTCGGGATCGAGGTCGTCTCGAAGGTGCCGAGCATTTTGCACACCCCGCTCATGTCGGGGTCCAACGCCATCCACGGCATCGTGCTCGTGGGGGCGCTCACCATCATGGGCGAGGCGCACGGCGCAGCCGAGGTCACGCTCGGGTTCCTCGCCGTCTTCTTGGCCACCTTGAACGTGGTGGGTGGCTTCGTGGTCACCGACCGCATGCTCGAGATGTTCAGGGGCAAGCCGGGCGAGAAGGCCGGCTCACGAGGAGGCAAGGCCAAGTCGCAGACGGCCAACGCAGAGGACGCGCCGCCGCCAGCCGCGTCGCCATCTGAGCCCACCGGGGGCGCCGCCTGATGCTGGCCGTGTCCTTCACCCTGACGACCGCGCGCGACCTGGCCTATCTGATCGCCATCGCCGGCTTCATCGTCGCACTCAAGGGCTTGAGCTCACCGCGCCACGCCAGAGCGGGCAACCTGGTCGGCGCGGCTGCCGCCACGCTGGCCATCGGCATGACCTTCACGCTGCCGAGCTTGCGCCACTCGGGGTGGAACCTCGTGCTCGCCCTTATCGCCATGGCAATCGGCGCGGCCATCGCCGTGCCGGTGGCGCGCTACGTGAAGATGACCGCGATGCCACAGCTGGTGGCTATCTTCAACGGCGTGGGCGGTGGGGCCGCCGCGCTGATCTCCATCGTCGAGTTGCTGCACCTGCACTCGCTCGGACTCCAGCCCGCCGTCTACGTCACGGCCGAGGTCCTGCTGGGTGTGCTCATCGGGTCGGTGTCGTTCTCCGGGAGCGCCATCGCCTTCATCAAGCTGCAAGAGCTCGTCACCGGGCGCCCCATCACCTACCCGGGCCAGCAGGTCATCAACGCGCTGGTCGGTGCCGCCATCGGGGTCATGGTGATCCTGGCCCTGGTCACCGGCAGCATCATTTACGTCTGGATCATTCTGGTACTGGCCCTGGTGCTCGGCGTGATCCTCGTGCTGCCGATCGGCGGCGCCGACGTGCCGGTGCTGATTTCGCTGCTGAACTCGTTCACCGGCCTGGCCGTGGCAGCCTCGGGCTTCGTGCTCGACTCGGACCTGCTGATCGTGGCGGGCACCCTGGTCGGTGCCTCAGGCATCATCCTCACCCGCTTGATGAGCAGCGCCATGGGCCGCTCCTTGCCCAACATTCTCTTCAGCGCGTTCGGCTCGGTCATCACCGCCACGGGCGGCGACGAGGGTGACGCGTCCCGCCCGGTCCGCGCCGGCACCCCCGACGACGTGGGCGTGTTGCTGGCCTACGCTCGCAAGGTCGTCATCATTCCCGGCTACGGCCTGGCGGTGGCCCAGGCGCAGCACACGGTGCGCGAGCTGGAGGAGGCCCTCAAGGCACGCGGCGTCGAGACCTTCTTCGCCATCCACCCCGTGGCGGGACGCATGCCCGGCCACATGAACGTGTTGCTGGCCGAGGCCAACGTCCCCTACGAGGACTTGAAGGAGATGGACGAGGCCAACCCAGAGATGTCCACGGCCGACGTGGCGCTCGTGGTGGGCGCCAACGACACCGTCAACCCTGCCGCCAAGTCGACGCCGGGCAGCCCCATTTACGGCATGCCGATCATTCACGCCGACGAGGCCGAGAACATCATCTTCCTCAAGCGCTCCATGCGGCCCGGCTTCGCCGGCATCGACAACGAGTTGCTCTACGACCCCAAGACGACGATGCTCTTCGGGGACGCCAAAGACACCCTGCAGAAGCTGGTGGCGGCGGTCAACGACGCCTGAGCCGACCGCCGCACCGGCGGCCACGACCACCACCACGGCGGCGTCCCTCACCGGGGGTCTACAACGGGGCCACGGTCGAGCTGGCGCCCATCGCCTCCAGCTCGGTGCTGGGCCTTGTCCCTGCCCGCACGCCGAGGCGGTGACGCCGACCGAGCGCATCGCCCAGGACTTCCAGTTGCCCTAACCCCGCCGGCCCCCAACCCCGGCAGCAGCCCTGACCCGGCCATCTTCCAGGCCGCCGGTAGCGTAGAGCAGGGCATGGAGACCGATCCGGGCACGGAGCAGGACGAGCAGGACCACCACCACGGCGGCTTCCCGTTGGCCATCCGCTCGCAGCGGGGGCTCCAGATCGGCCTGGGCCTGCTCTGGATCCTCGACGCCGCCCTGCAGTTCCAGCCCTTCATGTTCGGCCGGGGCTTCGTCGAGGACAACATCCTGGCCAACGCCAGCGGGCAGCCCTTCGTCCTCGGGGACTTCATCACCCACATCGGGAACTTCGTGTCGCCCGACGTCGCGGTCTGGAACACCTTCTTCGCGCTGATCCAGCTCTTCATCGGGGTCGGCCTGCTGTTCCGGCGCACCGTCCGCCCCGCTCTCGTCGTGTCCTTCTTCTGGGTGCTCGGGGTCTGGGTGATCGGCGAGGGCCTGGGCATGCTCCTCACGGGCACGGCCAGCGCCCTCACCGGCGCCCCGGGCTCGGTGTTCATGTACGGGCTGCTCGGCCTGATGGCCTGGCCCCGGCCCCCCCGGCGCTACCTCGGCTGGACCGACCGCCCCGCCGGCGTCGCCTCGTCGGGCGCCGCCCAGGGAGTCGGCCGCTCCATCACGCCGCTGGCCGTGTGGGCCGGTTACTGGTCCTTGGCCGCCGTCCTGTTCCTGTTGCCGGCGAACCGCACGCGCACGTCCATCCAGAGCGCCATCTCGGGCATGACCGACGGTGTGCCCGGCTGGTACGCCCACTTCCTCACCAGCGTCGCCAATCTCTTCTCGACCACCGGGACACAGACGGCCTGGATTCTGGCCGCGGTCTCGGTCGCCATCGGTCTGGGGCCCCTCGTGGCCCGGCGGCCGGGCTGGTTCCTGGCCGCCGGCGCGCTGCTGGCGTGCTTGATGTGGATCGTCGCTCAGGGCCTCGTGGGCGATGTCTTCAGCGGTTCGGACACCGACCCGAACACCGGGCCGCTGGTCATTCTGCTGGCCGCGGCCATGGTGCCCACCGTCATCGCCTCGAAGGAGGCCTGGTGTTCGCCCGCCGGAGAAGTGCTGCGGCGCAGCCCGGCGTCGGCCGTCCTGGGCATCGCCGCCCTCGGGGCCGCGCTGGCGCTGAGCGCGAGCTATCCGGCCGTGGCGGCGACCGAGTCGTCGAGCAGCGCCATGAGCGGCATGAACATGGACGGGAGCAGCAGCTCGAGCTCGAGCACCCAGTCGGCCACGGTCAGCACCTGCGTGCCGCACCAGACCGGCCTCAAGATCTCGGGCCTCGACCTGGCCAACACCCCGTACATGATCATGAGCGGGAGCAACGGCATGGACATGAACGGAGCGGACGCCAGCGCGGCGGCGGGCTTCAACACGACGACGCCCAACTGGCACTACACGGGCCCCGCCATTCCGCAGTCCGAGGCGCGCACCTTGTTGAGCGATGGCAACAACGGGCCCAGCGACATCCATATGGCGGAGAGCGGCTGCGCGCCGAGCCTCACGGCGGCCGACGACATCGGCGCCGTGCGGTACGTGCAGGCGACCAGCGCCGCGGTCTCCGGCTACACCACGCCGGCGGCGGCGGTCGCCGCAGGATACGTGCCCGCGTCGCCCACGGACTACCCGGTCGTCACCTACGTGAACCCGACCATCGTGGCCGCCAACGCGGCCGCACAACGGACGCTCGATCCCCACCACGTCGACGGACTGGTCTACGTCGCGACACCGTCGGGCACCGACGTGCTGGCAGCCGCCATGTACATCCTCCCCGCCACCGAGACCAAGGTCCCCATGCCCTACGGCGCGCTGGTCCAGTGGCATCGCCGCACCGAGGTCTGCGGGCCGGCCACCCCGTCGCCCACCATGCCCTTCGACATCACCGGCTACCCACCTTGCGCCAGCGGCTCGACCCTGCAGCCCACCCCGTACGTCTCCATGGTCTGGCAGGTCCCCGTCGCCGGCGGCCCGCTCGCCATTCAGCCGCCGGACATCCAGATCGTCGAGGCGGCGGAGATGCAGTCGAGCGGCACCTCGGTTGCGTCCCAAGGATGAGAGTGTCGCCGCCCAATTCAGCCTCGTGGCTGATTCGGCGGGGCCACCTCTCTCCATAGCCTGGACTGCATGGCGGCATCCCCCGATACGAGTGCGCGGGTGCTGGCCTGGGCCCGTATCGACTTCTCGCCCCCGCACCGACAGCCGGAATGGTGGCGGGTGGCTGTGGCGACCGTCCTCTCCCTCGCGCTCTCGCTGGCGGCGGACGCGGCCCTGGTGGCCATCGGCACCCGCGTGTTCCCTTCGACCAAGGGCTACGTACACTTCCAGTTCCACGACTACGCCAAGCTGACCGTCATCGGCGTGCTCATCGCGTGTGCCGCGTGGCCGGTGGTGACGCGTCTGAGTTCGGCGCCGCGCTGGCTGTTCTTCCGGCTGGCCATCGCGGTGACGATCGTCCTGCTCCTGCCGGACCTCTACATCTGGCATCAGGGACAGCCTGCGAAAGCCGTGCTGGTACTGATGACGATGCACCTCGCCATCGCGCTCGTGACCTACAACGTGTTGGTCCACCTGGCACCGGTGCGGGCGCGGGCGCGGGCGGCTTCGCGCTCCTAGCGCGGCGCGATGGTGTCGACGGCCGCCAGCACCTCGTCGCTGGGACGCCAGGCACCCGCGGCCACGTTGGCCGTGATCTGCTCGGGCCGGGTCGCTCCGGCAATGACCGAGGCCACGGCGGGCCGCGTGAGCAGCCATCCGAACGCCAGTTCCAGCACGCTGTGGCCCTCCCGCTCGGCCAGCTCGTCGAGGTCCGCCACGGCAGCGAGGCGTTCGTCGGACAGCTGACTCTTTGCTCCATCGCCCATGGCGGTCAAGCGCGAGCCCTCCGGCAAAGGCTGGCCGGCCCGGTACTTTCCGCTCAGGAGCCCACTGGCGAGCGGAAAGTAGGGCAGGAACGCCACGCCCGCGCCGTCACACCACTCGAGGACGCCATCCTCGGGATCGCGGTGGAGGATGTTGTACTGGTTTTGCACGCTGACAAAGCCGGGGCTGCCGGCCGGCGTCGCCGCAGCGGCCTCGTTGAGCATGGCCACGGTGAAGTTGGAGCAGCCGAACTCGAGCACCTTGCCCTCGGCCACAAGCTCGACCAGCGCGCCGATCGTCTCGGCGATCGGGGTTTTCGGGTCCGGCAGGTGCAGCTGGTAGAGGTCGATGCGGTCGGTGCCGAGCCGGGTGAGGCTGTCCTCGACCGCGGTGCGGATGTAGGCGGCTGAGGCTCCGCCTTCGTGCCCCTCGTAGGGGGCTCCGAACTTGGTGGCCAGCACGATGTCGTCCCGGCGCGAGCCCAGCGCCTCACCCAGATAGGTCTCGCTCTTAGCTCCTCCGTAGATGTCGGCGGTGTCGAAGAAGTTGATGCCGGCGTCGAGTGCCGCGTCCACGACGGCCTTGGTCTCGGCGCGCCCGATACGCATGCCGAAGTTGTTGCAACCCAGGCCGACAACGGTGACGTCCAACGAGCCGATCATGCGCGTCTCCATCAACACTCTCCCCTCCACACAACCGGCCTCCTGCGGAGAGACCGGGTCGGCAGTACTGTACCGGCGACTTCAGATACGGGAACCGCCAGTGACGAGG
>Ga0302308_10000901_pt1 | contig 24668 bp, 17 predicted proteins | sample III_Palsa_E3_3_FD_200531 | JGI IMG/M metagenome (GOLD analysis project Ga0302308, IMG submission 200531) | Peat permafrost microbial communities from Stordalen Mire near Abisko, Sweden - III_Palsa_E3_3 | ecosystem: Environmental > Terrestrial > Soil > Palsa > Peat permafrost | place: Sweden...
GATCGCCTTGACGCCATCAAGGTCGGTAATCGCCGGCTTGTACCAGGAGGGATGGTTGATGCGCCAGGTCGCGCAATGCGACCAGTAGACCCGGATGCGGTCGCGGATCTTGCCGCCGAGCAGTTCGTAGCAGGGCACGCCCAGCACCTTGCCCTTGACGTCGAGCAGCGCGTTTTCGATGGCGCCCAGCGCCTGGGCGATGACGCCGCCGGTCGAGGGCCGCGTCACCGCCGACAGTTCGGCGAAGATACGCTCATGCTGCAGGGCGTTCTGCCCGACCACGCGGACCGAGAGCCGTTCGATCGCGGCGCCAAGGCCGGGCGAGCCGAAGCCTTCGTCGAATTCGCTGTAGCCGACGACGCCGTCTTCGGTGGTGATCTTGACGAAATGATAGTTACGCCAGCCGGCGTCGCACGCGAGCGTTTCAACGCTCCGCACCCTGCTGTTCCCAGCCATGGTGTTCTCCCCTTATCTTGTTCTTGTCTTATCTTGTTGTTGTCGACGTTGTCGCAGCCGAGCTTAGCGTCACTCGGCAGCGCGGGGATAGCCCTCGAATTGCGAATTCGCGGTCTCGGCGGCGTCCTCGCGCTTCTTGTGCACCATGCTGAACACCACCGGCACGAACATCAAGGTGGCCACGGTCGCAAACAGCAGTCCGCCGATCACCGCGCGTCCGAGCGGCGCGTTCTGCTCGCCGCCTTCGCCGAGCCCGAGCGCCATCGGCAGCATGCCGATGATCATCGCCAAAGCGGTCATCATCACAGGACGAATGCGGACGAAGCCCGCTTCCAGGGCCGCTGCGATCGGATCGCCGAGTTCGGCATAACGCTCACGGGCGAAACTGATCACCAGCACACTGTTAGCGGTGGCGACGCCCATGCACATGATGGCGCCGGTCAGGGCCGGCACCGAGAGCGTGGTATGGGTGATGAACAGCATCCAGACGATGCCGGCCAGCGCCGCCGGCAGCGCGGTGATGATCACGAACGGATCGGACCACGACTGGAAGTTCACCACGATCAACAGATAGATCAGCACCACGGCGCCCAGCAATCCGAACAGCAGGCCGGAGAACGAGCTCTCCATGGTCTGCACCTGGCCGACCAGCGCCACCGAGCTGCCCTTGGGCAGCGCACTGGCGTTCTCGCTGATGGTCTTGCGGATGTCGGCCGCCACCGATCCGAGATCGCGTCCCTGCGGCGTGGCATAGATCTGCACCAGCGATTGAATGTCGTATTGCGACACCACCGCGTTCGACGTCGTCCGTTTGATGCTGGCGATGCCGCCGAGGATCACCGGGCTCGGCGTGCCGTTGGCGCCGGTCATCGGCAGGGTTTCCAGCGAGCTCAGCGAGTCCAGCTGATATTGCGGTGTTTGCAGCACGATCGAGTAGGACACGCCGTTTTTGGGATCGAGGTAGTAGGTCGGCGCGACCTGCGAACTGCCGGCGAGATTGACCACCATGCTGTTGGCGACATCGCGTTCGGTCAGGCCGACAAATTGCGCACGGGTGCGGTCGACGTCGACGTTGAAGCTCGGGTTGCGCGCCGATTGCTGGATACGCGCGTCGGCGACGCCGGGAATCCGGCGGATCTTCGCTAGCAGGTTGTTGGCATAGGCGAAGTTGCCGTCGAGATTGGCGCCGCGCACCTCGACGTCGATCGGCGCCGGCGCACCGAAATTGAGGATCTGGTTGACGATGTCGGCCGGCAGGAACGCGAAGGTCAGGCCCGGGAACAACGCGGGCAGCTTTTCCCGCAGCGTCTTGACGTAACCTTCGGTCGGCTCATGGCCTTCCTTCAGCTTGATCTGGACGTCGCCATCCTGCGGGCCGATCACGCCGGTGTTGTTGTAGGTCATATTGATGCCACTGATCGGCATGCCGATGTTGTCGGCCATGGTCTCAATCTGGTCCGGTGGAATGACCGTGCGTATCGCCTTCTGAACGTCGGCGAACTGATTGGCGGCATCCTCGACACGGGTGCCGACCTGGGTCCGCACATGCATCAGGATCTGGCCGGCATCGACCGAGGGGAAGAAGTTGCGGCCGAGATACGGCACCAGCGCGAAGGATACGGCGACTAGACTGATGAAGGCGATCACGAAGGTCGGCCGGTGCATCAGCGCCAGCCCGAGCAGGTCGTGATAGGCGGAACGAAATCGCTCGAACCCGGCCTCGAAACCGCGCTGGAACCGCACCAGCGGATTTTGCGAGTGCGGCGCGCCGCCCTCATGATGCACATGCGCATGCAGCAGATACTTCGCCATCGTCGGCACCAGCGTGCGCGACAGGATGAACGACCAGACCATGGCGAACATCACGGCTTCGGCCATCGGCACGAACAGAAAGCGTGCGATGCCGGACAGGAAGAACATCGGAATGAACACGATGCAGATGCACAGCAGCGACACGAACGCCGGCACCACGATCTGGTTGGCGCCATCCAGGATCGCTTCCTGGACTTCCTTGCCCTGTTCGAGATGGTAGTTGATGTTTTCGATCGTCACGGTGGCTTCGTCGACCAGGATACCGACCGCGAGCGCCAGCCCGCCGAGCGTCATGATGTTGAGGGTTTCGCCGATCGCCGCCAGCATGATGATGGAGCCGAGCACCGCGAGCGGGATCGAGGTCGCGATGATGATGGTCGAACGCCAGCTCCCCAGGAACAACAGGATCATCACGCTGGTCAGCACCGCGGCAATGACGCCCTCGCGTGCCACGCCGGTGATCGCGCCGCGCACGAACAGCGACTGGTCGCCGATAAAGCCGATCTTCAGCGCGTCGGGCAGCGACGATTTGTAGTCCTTCACCTTCTGCTTGATGCCGGCGATGATATCGAGCGTCGAGATCGAGCCCGCCTTCAGCACCATCATCAGCACCGAACGGTTGCCGTCGACATGCACGATATTGGTTTGCGGCGGGTTGCCGTCGCGGACGGTGGCGACGTCGCGGATATAGACCATCGCGCCATTGACGGTCTTGATCGGGAGATCGCCCAGCTCCTGGATCTTGAGCGGCGAATTGTTGAGCTGGACGGTGTATTCGAAACCGCCGATTTTTTCCGTGCCCACCGGCGTGATCAGGTTCTGCGCCGCCAGCGTGTTGGCGACGTCCTGCCCCGACAGGCCGCGGGATTGCAGCGCCGTCGGATCGAGGTCGATCTGGATCTGCCGCTGCTTGCCGCCGTAGGGATAGGGGATCGCAGCACCGGGGACGGTCACCAGCGGCGTGCGCAACTGGTTGATGCCGATGTCGGCGAGGTTCTGTTCGGTGAGGCCTTCGCCCGAGAGCGCGAGCTGGATGATCGGCACCGTGGAGGCGCTGTAATTCAGGATCAACGGCGGCGTCGCGCCGGGCGGCATCTGTTTGAGCAGCGTCTGCGAGATCGCGGTGACCTGGGCGTTGGCCGTACGGATATCGACATTGGGCTGGAAGAAGATCTTAACGATGCCGAAGCCGTTATAGGAATTGGCGACGATGTGCTCGATGTCGTTGACGGTGGTCGTCAGCGCCCGCTCGAACGGCGAGGTGATGCGGCCGGCCATCTGGTCGGGCGGCAGGCCGGTATATTGCCACACCACGCCGATCACCGGGATGCGGATGTCGGGAAAGATGTCGGTGGGGGTTCGCAGCGCCGCGAGCGGCCCGACGATCAGAAGAAGCAGTGCCAGCACGACGAACGTGTAGGGCCGGCTCAGGGCAATTCTGACGATGGCATTCATTCGTGCAATTCTCGATCAATCGCTGGACAGCGGTTGCGGTGCAAAAATCACGCCGTCAGCTTCTCGCATTGCACACAAAGATTTTCCAATCACTTAGTTCTCATCGATTTTACGGGAATATTACGTATTTTTAATCTGAAGCGGCCGAAAAGGCCGTTGGGAAAGGCAGTTCGAAAAGGCAGTTCGAAAAGCCTGGGCGTGTCGTGGTTAACGATGACAGCGATACCAGACGCCGTCTTCGCCCTGGAAATAGCCGGGCGCGCGATTGTGAGAACGATATCGCCGCGTGCAGTAGATCGGACCAAAATGCGATCCGCCCGACGGGGTGAAGCCGAACAGGCCGGCTGCGCCGATCCAGGCGCTGGCGGGATTGGCGGCGAAATCGCCGGGGAAAAAGCCGTTGTTCTGGAAATCCCGGTCGTCGTCGCGCTGGTCAAAATGCCAGGCGGTGGGTGGTACATCCCGCTGCAAAAACGGCTGGTGCGCGCTTTGCGCCAATGCCGATCCGGCACTTGCCGATGCGAGCGCGCAGGTTGCTGCCATCAAAATTCTCAATCTGCTCATGATCGCGCCATCATCTGCAACATGGCTTGTTCGTCCCCCAATCGCCTTTCCAGCCCTCAAGCTTGCCGCGCCGGAATTGCAGATAGAGGCCATCCCTCCGATCCGACAAGGCGCTGCCTTTCACGTTGGGCAAGGCCAGAAACATCTCGTTGCCGGGGCGGCCCTGGACATACACGAGGCTCGTCCCCAGCGCTGTCGAGGCCTCGTTGACATTCATGCCGAACGCCAGCGGCGTATTGTTGGCGGCCTGCGCAGAGGCGGCCGAAGGCCCGATGGCTGCGATCAAGCCTGCTATCAAACCGGCGTTGGCGGCCATCCAGATCGTGGCCGCGAACATCGTCCGTGTCATGCTCGGTGTCATGGCTCGGCGCCTCATGGCCTGGCCTCCGCCGGTTGCAGCGCTGCCAGCTTGCCGTCCGGCGTCCATCCGCCGCCCAGCGCCTGGAACAGGCTGGAAGCGGCCAAGAGCTTGGTCAGCCGCACCTGCGCCAGCGTGTTCTCGGCGGTCAGCAGCGTCTGTTGGGTTTGAAGCACCGTGATCAGGTTGATGGTGCCGGCGCGCAACTGGACCTCCGAGACGTCGAAGGCCTTGCGGGAATTGTTCACGGCCTCGATCTGCAGCCGCTCCTGCAAGGTGGTCTGCGACAACGCGACCAGCGCCTTCTCGACGTCGGCGAAAGCCGACAGCACCGCCTTGCGATAGGCCTGCAGGTATTGCAGTTGCACGCCCTTGGCCTGCTTCAACTGGCTTTCCAGCAGGAAGCCGTCGAACAGCGGCTGGGTCAGCCCTGCCGCGAGCGTATAATACCAGGCGCCCGGCCCGAACAACGCCGCCAATGCGGCGCTCTGTACGCCGGTGGTCGCGGTCAACTGGATCTGCGGGAAGAAGGCGGCGCGTGCCGACTCGACGCTGAAGTTGGAAGAGGCGAGCTGCGCCTCGGCCTGCCGGACGTCCGGCCGCTGATAGAGCAGTTCGGAGGGCAGGCCCGGCGTTACCCTGGGAACCACGATCGAGGTCAGCGCGCCGCCGCTGACGTTGAAGTTGGCCGGCGCGCGCGCCACCAGCAGCGCAAGCGCGTAGATATTCTGCTTGAGCGTGACTTCGAGCGGCGGGATCGCCGCGCGCTCGGTGGACACCAGTGCCTGCTGCTGCGACACATCGAGCTGCGAGGCGGTGCCGCCGGCGAATTGCTGGTTGATCAGCGTCATGATGCGTTCGGCGGCGGCCAAATTGCGGCGGGCGACGCGCAGTTCATCCTGCGCGGCCAGCACCTGGAAGTAGGTGTTGGCGACGGTGACGATGGTCGACAGCGTCACGACTTCGCGGTTGTAGCGGGACGACGTCGCGGTTTCCTCGGCCGCGCGAAGGGTCGCCTGGTTCTTGCCCCAGAAATCGAGCATGTAGCTTGCGGTAAGGCCGGCGCTGTAGGTCGAGAAGTTCGACCCGCTGCCGCTGGAAAGGCCGGTGAAGCCGCTGCTGGAACTGCCGGAGCTACTGGCTGCCGATCCGAAATGCTCCTGCTCGGCGTTGACCGAGCCGCTGATCGACGGCAACAGCGGCGCTCCCGAGACGCCGACTTGCGCATCGGCCTGGACGATCTGGGCGATCGCCACCGCGATGTCGAGATTGAAGATCTGCGCATCTTCCATCAGCGAGGTCAGCTCTTTGGAGCGAAAGCCGCGCCACCAGTCCAGCGCAGGAACGGCGGCCTCCGGCGCGCGCTTCGATGCCTCGCGATAGCCGCCGGGAACCTCAACGTTGAGTTCGGGCCGTTCGGAGCCGAGGATACAGCCGGACAGGCCGGGTGCGAGCAGAAGTGCCGCGAGCGCGGGTCCGATGCCAACCCGGCCGCGCCGTCGCGCAACTGGGGATTTTGATGGATACGCAACGTCACTCATGGGGCACCGGCTCAAGCCTCGACTTCAGGGGCGTGCTGCGTCCCCACATCCGCAAAAAACACCATGCTTCGACCCCGGCATCGCACAGGGCCCGCTCAAGCGCTAGGTCTCTGGCAAGGGTTGTTGTTGACATCTGTTTTATTCGCCCGGCTGCAGCGTGGTACGGGGTGGGTGCGGTACCGCACCGCCGCGCCAGAGGCGTTGGCTCCACAGGCGAAGCCGGTCCAGACACAGGTAGATCACCGGCGTCGTATAGAGGGTCAGCACCTGGCTCAGGATGAGGCCACCGACGATCGCGATCCCGAGCGGCTGCCGCAGCTCGCCGCCATCGCCCATGCCGATCGCGAGCGGCACCGCGCCGAGCAGGGCGGCCATCGTCGTCATCATGATCGGCCGGAAGCGCAGCAGGCAGGCTTCGTAGATCGCATCGAAGGAATTGAGCCCGCGCCCGCGTTCGGCCTCAAGCGCGAAATCGATCATCATGATCGCATTCTTCTTGACGATGCCGATCAGGAGAATGACGCCGATCAACGCCATGATGCTGAATTCGGTGTGGAAGGCCATCAAAGCGAGCAGAGCGCCGACGCCGGCGGACGGCAATGTGGACAGGATCGTCAGTGGATGGATATAGCTCTCGTAGAGCACGCCGAGCACGATGTAGATCGTGACCAGCGCCGCCAGGATCAAATAAGGCTCGTTGCTGAGCGAATCCTGAAAAGCCTTCGCCGTGCCCTGGAAGGTGCCGCGAATGGTCGCGGGCACGCCGATCCGGTTCATGGTGGCATCGACCGCGCGAACGGCATCGCTGAGCGATGCATTGGGCGCCAGGTTGAATGAAATGGTATTGGCGACCAAGAGGCCCTGATGATTGACCGCGAGCGGAGTCGAGCCTTGCTTGAACCGCGCCACCGCCGACAACGGAATCATGGTCTCCTGACTGGTCGAGACCGCAGCACCGGTCGAGGCCGCGCCGTTGCCGGTCAGGCCGATCGAGTTGGTGGCGGCATTGCGCGCGGCTTGCGCGTTGGCGGAGGTGGTCGAAACGCCGGGAGCCACCACGGTTCCCGAGACGGCGTTGGTGGCTTGCGAACCGGTGACAGATCCGCCCGACGTGCTGACATAGACGTCCTTGAGCGTCTCCGGATTCTGCCAAAACCGCGGCGCCACTTCCATGATCACGTGATACTGGTTGCGGGCGACATAGATCGTCGATACCTGGCGCTGGCCGAATGCGTCATAGAGCGTGTTGTCGATCTGGCTGACGGTGATCCCGAGCTGGGCCGCGGCATCACGATCGATCACGAGGTCGGATTCGAGCCCCTTGTTCTGCTGGTCGCTGTTGACGTCGGTGAGGAGGGGCACGCTTTGCAGCGCGGCCGCGATCTTCGGCGACCATTCATTGAGCTCCTCCAATGTGGGGCCCTGCAGCGTGTATTGATACTGCGCGTTGCTGGCGCGGCCGCCGACGCGAATGTCCTGCACGGCCTGCAGGAACAGCGTCGCTCCGGGTATCACCGCCATGGCACGCCGCAGCCGCGCGATGACGCCGTCGGCGGAGATGTGGCGTTCGGACAACGGCAGCAGCGAGACGAACACGAAACCGGAATTGGTCTGGCCGCCGCCGGTGAACCCGACCGCGGTTTCGACCGCAGGATCCTTCTTGATGGTGGCGACGAACTGCGCCAACTTCTGCTGCATCAATTGAAAGGAAATGCTCTGGTCAGCCTGGATCGAGCCGACCAGTCTTCCGGTGTCCTGCTGCGGGAAGAAGCCCTTTGGAATCACGACGTACAAATAGACGCTAAGGCCCACCGTCACGAAGAAAACCAGCATCATCAGGCCCGGGTGCCTGAGCGCCGACGTCAGCGTTCGCCGGTAAAAATTGAGCATCGCTTCGAAAAAGCGCTCGCTGACCCGATAGAGCCGTCCGTGGCCTTCGCCGGTCTCGCCACGCAGCAGCACGGCGCACATCATCGGGGTGGTGGCCAACGAGATCGCCAGCGAGATCAGGATCGCAATCGAAATCGTCATCGCGAATTCGCGGAACAGGCGGCCGACGATGCCGCCCATCAGCAGGATCGGGATGAAGACCGCAATCAGGGAGATGCTCATCGACAACACGGTGAAGCCGACTTCGCCGGCGCCCTTGATGGACGCTTCCAGCGGCGACAGCCCGTCCTCGAGGTGGCGGGTGATGTTTTCGAGCACCACGATGGCATCGTCGACGACGAACCCGGTCGCCACCGTCAGCGCCATCAGCGAGAGATTGTCGAGGCTGTAACCCATCAGATACATGGCGGCGAACGTCGCGATCAGCGACACCGAGACCGCAACAACCGGGATCAGGGTGGCGCGCAGGTTCCGCAGGAACGCGAACACCACGACGATGACGAGCAGAACCGCCAGGATCAGCGTGCGCTCGACGTCGCGCAACGAGGTGCGAATGGTGGTGGAACGGTCCGCCGCCGTTCCGATTTCGATCGCCGGCGAAATCGAAGCCCGCAATTGCGGCATCAGCGCCTTGACCCGGTCCACCGTGCTGATGATGTTGGCGTTCGGCTGCCGGTAGAGGATGATCAGGACCGCCGGCTTGCCGTTGGCAAGGCCGGAGTTGCGCAGATTTTCGACGCCGTCGGTGACCTCGCCGATGTCGGAAAGATGCACCGCCGAGCCGTTACGGTAGGCGACGACCAGGGATTGGTAGTCCGCGGCCTTGTTGGCCTGGTCGTTGGAATAGATCTGATAGCGTTGGTCGCCGACGTCGATGCCACCCTTCGGGCTATGAGCATTGGCGCTTCCAAGCGCCGCGCGCACGTCTTCTAGGCCGATGCCGTATTTGTACACCGCCTGTGGAATAAGATCGACGCGCACCGCGGGCAGCGAACTGCCGCTGACGCCGACTTCGCCGATGCCCTCGACCTGCGACAGTTTCTGCGCCAGTACGGTCGATGCGGCGTCGTAGAGGTCGCCGCGTGCCATGGTGTCCGACGTCAGCGTCATGATCAGGATCGGGGCGTCGGCGGGGTTGACCTTCTTGTAGGTCGGGTTGCTCCGCAGGCTGGTCGGCAGGTCGGCACGGGACGCATTGATCGCGGCCTGCACGTCGCGCGCGGCGCCGTCGATGTCGCGGTTCAATCCGAATTGCAGCGTGATGCGTACCGAGCCCACCGAAGAGGAGGACGTCATCTCGGTGACGTCGGCGATCTGGCCGAGATGACGCTCGAGCGGGCTTGCCACCGTCGTTGCGACGTCCTGCGGGCTCGCCCCCGGCAAGGTCGCCTGCACCGAGATGGTCGGGAAATCCACCTGCGGCAGCGGCGAAACCGGCAGCTTGAAAAACGCCACCACGCCCGCCGCCGCGAGCCCAATCGTCAGCAGCGTCGTCGCGACCGGCCGTCGAATGAAGGGTGTTGATGGGCCCATGGTCAGTCGATGCTCAGTTCAATTCGTTCGCAGGCCGAGCCTCGCGCGTGCGGCCCGCAAAGCGTACCGCCAGGCGGTCGAACCAGAGATAGATCACGGGGGTGGTGAACAGCGTCAGCAACTGACTGACCAGCAGGCCGCCGACGATGGAGATGCCGAGCGGGTGCCGCAGTTCGGAGCCGGCGCCGGTACCGAGCATCAGCGGCAGCGCACCGAGCACGGCGGCCATGGTGGTCATCAGGATGGGCCGGAACCGCAGCAGGCAGGCTTGATAGATCGCCTCACGTGGCGGTTTGCCCTCGTTGCGCTCGGCGTCCAGCGCGAAGTCGATCATCATGATCGCGTTTTTCTTCACGATGCCGATCAAGAGGATGATGCCGATGATGGCGACGATCGTCAGATCGTTGCCACCCGCCATCAACGCCAGCAGCGCGCCGATACCAGCGGAAGGCAGCGTCGATAGAATGGTGACGGGATGGATGAAGCTCTCGTAGAGCACGCCGAGCACGATATAGACCGTGACGATCGCGGCCAGGATCAGGAACAGCTGGTTGGAAAGCGACGACTGGAATGCCAGCGCGGCGCCCTGGAAACTGGTGATGACGCCGAGCGGCTGGCCGATATCGGTCTGCGCCTGCTTGATCGCCGTCACGGCGTCGCCGAGGGCTGCACCAGGCGCCAGGTTGAAGGAGATGGTGGCGGCCGGAAACTGCCCGAGATGCGACACCTGCAGCGGCGCGGTCTCCTCCCGCATCTTGGCCATCACCGCCAGCGGCACTGGCGTGCTGCCGACCGACGACGGCAGGTAGATGTCCGAGAGCGATTTCAACGAGGTTTGCAGGCTGGGGTCGGCTTCGAGGATGACGCGGTATTGGTTCGAATTGGTGAAGATGGTGGAGACGATACGCTGGCCGTAGGAATCATACAGCGCGTTGTCGATGGTGGCCGGCGTGATGCCGAAGCGGGCGGCCTGGTCGCGGTCGATCTGCACGAAGACCGAAAGCCCGTATGCCGAGATGTCGCTGCTGACATCGGAGAACTGCGGAAGCTGGTTGAGCTTGTCGACGAGCTTGGGCGCCCATTCGGCCAACTGGTTCGGATCGGCATCCTCCAGGATGAATTGATATTGCGTCCGGCTGACGGTGCCCTCGATCGTCAAGTCCTGCACCGGCTGCATGTAGAGGCTGATGCCGGTCAGCGACGCCGTCGCTTCCTTGATGCGCTTCATGATCGCCGTGATGCCGGATTTACGCTGGTCATACGGCTTGAGGTTGATCAGGATGCGACCACTGTTCAGCGTGGTGTTGGTGCCGTCGACGCCAATGAACGACGACAGGCTTTCGACTTCGGGATCCTTCAGGATGACGCTGGCCAGTTGCTGCTGCCGCTCGGCCATCGCCGCATAGGATACCGATTGCGGCGCTTCGGAGATCGCCTGGATGACGCCCGTATCCTGAAGCGGGAAGAAGCCTTTGGGAATGATGATGTAGAGGTACGCGGTAAGCGCGAAGGTGCCGAGCGCGATCAACAGCACGAAGGTCTGGCGATCGAGCACCCAGTTGAGCGCGTGGCCATACAGCTCGATGATCTTGTCGAAGCCTTCGCGGCTGTAGCGCTGAAATGCGTTTTCGTGGGTTTCGGTTTCAGGCTTGAGCAGCTTGGCGCAGGCCATCGGCACCAAGGTCAGCGACACCACGGCCGAGATCAGGATCGTGACCGACAGCGTGATGGCGAATTCCCGGAACAGCCGTCCGACCACGTCACCCATGAACAGCAGCGGGATCAGCACCGCGATCAGCGAAACCGTCAGCGAGATGATGGTGAAACCGATCTGCGCGGAGCCTTTCAGCGCCGCCTGCAACGGCTGCTCGCCTTCCTCGATGTAGCGGGAGATGTTCTCGATCACGACGATGGCGTCGTCGACCACGAAACCGGTGGCGATGGTCAGCGCCATCAGCGAGAGATTGTTGAGGCTGAAGCCGAACAGATACATCGCCCCCAGCGTGCCGACCAGCGACAGCGGCACCGAAAGGCTCGGGATCAGGGTGGCGCGCGCGTTGCGCAGGAACACGAAGATCACCAGCACCACGAGCATCACGGCGAGCGACAGTTCGAATTCGACATCCTCCACCGAGGCGCGGATGGTCACGGTGCGGTCGGTGAGGATGCTGAGATCGATCGCAGTCGGCAATGTGGCCTGCAATTGCGGCAACAGCGCCTTGATGCCTTCGACCACCGCGATGACGTTAGCGCCCGGCTGCCGCTGGATGTTCAGGATGATCGCCGGCGTTTCGTTCATCCAGGCGCCGAGCTTGTCGTTCTGGGCGCCGTCGGTCACGTCGCCGACGTCGCTGAGCCGCACCGGCGAACCGTTCTTGTAGGCGACGATCAGCGACTTGTAGTCGGAAGCGTTCCTGATCTGGTCGTTGGCATTGATGGTGTAGGCGCGCATCGCGCCGTCGAAATTGCCCTTGGGCGTGTTGATGTTGGCGTTGCCGAGCGTGGTGCGCAGGTCGTCGATGTTCAGGCCGTAGGCGGCGAGCTTGCGGATGTCGGCCTGGATGCGTACCGCCGGCCGCTGGCCGCCGGAGATGCTGACGAGGCCGACGCCGGGAAGCTGGGATATCTTTTGCGCCAGACGGGTGTCGACGAAATCCTCGACCTGGGTCAGCGGCATGGTTTTCGACGTCAGTCCGAGCGTCAGGATCGGCGCGTCGGCGGGGTTGACCTTGGCGTAGATCGGCGGCGCCGGCAGGTCGGAGGGCAAGAGATTGCCGGCGGCGTTGATCGCGGCCTGCACCTCCTGTTCGGCGACGTCGAGCGAAATGCTCAGGCCGAACTGCAGCGTGATGACCGAGGCGCCGGCCGAACTCACCGAACTCATCTGGTTGAGATTCGGCATCTGGCCGAACTGCACCTCCAGCGGCGCGGTCACCGACGACGTCATCACGTCGGGGCTCGCGCCGGGATAGAAGGTCTGCACCTGAATGGTCGGGTAATCGACTTCAGGCAATGCCGCGACCGGCAGGAACCTGAACGCCAGCAAGCCGGACAGCATAATGGCTATCATCAGCAGCGTGGTCGCAACCGGCCGCATGATGAACGGTTGCGACGGGCTCATTGTTTTTGTCCGCCGTCTTGCTTCTGTTGGCTGTCCTGCTTTTGTCCGCCATCCGAGCGCTGCTTCTTGCCGGCCTTGTCCGGGCCGGGCGCGGCTGCGCCGCCGGCTGCGGGGGCGCTGCCACCCGCAGCCTCGGCGCGGACGTTGATCTTGGCGCCGTCGCGCAGCTTGTCGGCGCCGTCGACCACGATTTTATCGCCCGGCTGCAAGCCGGAGCGAACCTCGACGCGATCGCCATCGGTCACGCCGAGGTCGATCTTGCGAACCGAGACCGTGTTGTCGGCGTTGACCAGATAGACGAACGTGCCGGGCACACCGCGCTGCACGCCCGCCGTCGGCATGATGGTGACGTCCTTGTGGGTGTCGAGCAGTAGCTGGATATTCACGAACTGGTTCGGATAAAGCGCCTCCGTCTCGTTCGGAAATTGCGCGCGCAGCTTGATCGTTCCGGTGGTCGGATCGATCTGGCTGTCAAACGTCTGCAAAGTGCCGTCGGCGATTTTCTTGGCGCCGCTGCGGTCTAAGGCCGCAGAGGGCAACCCCGCGCCGGCCTGCAGGCGCTTCGAGATTGCCTGCAGATTATCCTCAGGCACCGTGAACAGCACGCTGATCGGCTTGAGCTGCGTGATGACGACAAGACCGTTGGTATCGCCCGGGGTCACATAGTTGCCCTGGTCAACCTGGCGCAGGCCGACGCGGCCGTCCAGCGGCGACAGGATACGGGTGTATTGCAGGTTCACTTCAGCCGACTTGACCGTGGCTTTGTCGGCTTCCACCGTGCCTTGGTCCTGTGCGACGAGTGCCACCTGGGTATCGAGTGTCTGACGCGGCACTGCATTCTGCGCGGCCAGCCCCTGATAGCGGGCGAGATCGACCTGCGCGCCCTTCAGCAGCGCCTGGTCGCGCGCCAGATTGCCGTTGGCCTGGGCGAGGGTGGCTTCATACGGCCGCGGGTCGATTTCAGCGATCAGATCGCCCTTCTTGACCTCGTCGCCTTCCGTGAAAACGACCTTCTGCAAATAGCCCGAGATCTGGCTTCGAATTGTGACGGTGGCGAGCGAGGTGACCGTCCCGAGCGCATTGATGTTGACGTTGATGTCACCCTTGGTGACCGCCTCGGGCACGATCGACATCGGCGCAGCGTTGCGACCGTTCTGCGCTGGTGGCGCGCTCTGATGCTTGGTCCACCAGACGATGCCGGCCACGATCAGTAGCAACAGCAGGCACGTACCGACCAGGCGCCAGGCCGATCGAGGCTTGGGGGCGGCCAAGGCGGCTTCGCGGGTAGGTTTAGCTTCCTGGGGAGGTTTGATTGGTTGATTCATGAACGTTCTATCACCGAGTTTTCGTTCATCTTGCAGGTCTCATTGTTGCGTGGCCGGTCGAGGCGAAGGTCGCTCAAACAAACCGTGACGGGCCGGTCATTGTAGGCGTTTTGAATAATATTCCGCAACTGCTCAGGGGCACGCAGAAACGCTTCCAACAGCGATTATCGCATTAATATTCAGAAAGAATTCTAGGACTATGCGGCACTTCCTGCCAGCGAATCCGCCTACTATCCGCAGAGATTGCCGAATACATGCGGCCCAAAAAGCACAGTTCCCGACCGATTGCGCGAAGCCGGGCGTTTCGAAGCGTTCACGGTTGACCGAAAATATGTAGCCGGAGCTTTTTGGCGCGAAGCGGCCACCGGTGGCGTGAAGAAATGCGGCAAAAAAGCAGATGGACGCCTCGTTCTGATTCAATCGGAACGGAAAAGGCCCTAGGGTGATCCAACGTGTTGAATCAGGCTGTGGCCAGCCCGACAACCGTAACAAAAAGGAGGATGGCCATGGCAAGCTCCAGCGTTCGACGGCCTTATCAGGGCGTATTTCCAGTGGTGCCGACGGTGTTCGACGGTGATGGCCGGCTCGATCTCGACGGCCAGAAGCGCGCCATCGACTGCATGATCGACGCGGGCTCGCACGGGCTCTGCATCCTCGCCAATTTCTCCGAGCAGTTCGTGCTGACCGACGCTGAGCGCGACCAGGTGCTCGACGCAGTGTTGCACCACGTCGCGGGCCGCGTCCCGGTCATCGTCACGACCACGCATTTTGCGTCGCACATCTGCGCCGAGCGCTCGAGGCGCGCGCAACAGGCCGGCGCTGCGATGGTCATGGTTATGCCGCCCTATCACGGCGCGACCATCCGGGTTGGGGAAGCGGCGATCTACCAATTCTACCGGACCATCTCGGAGGCGATCTCCATCCCCATCATGATTCAGGACGCCCCGGTAGCGGGCACTTTGCTGCCCGCGGCCTTCCTGGCGCGGATGGCGCGCGAGCTCGAGAACATCTCGTATTTCAAGATCGAGACGCCGCAGGCCGCCGCCAAATTGCGCGAGCTGATCGCGCTTGGTGGCGAGGCGATCGAAGGCCCGTGGGACGGCGAGGAGGCGATCACGTTGATGGCCGATCTCGATGCCGGTGCTACCGGCGCGATGACCGGCGGCGGCTATCCCGACGGTATCCGCCAGATCACGGATGCGTATTTCGCCGGCCGTCGCGACCAGGCCATCGCGGCCTATGAGCGCTGGCTGCCGCTGATCAATTACGAAAATCGCCAGTGCGGCCTGATCGCCTGCAAGGCGCTGATGAAGGAGGGCGGTGTCATCCGGCACGAAACCGTGCGCCTGCCGCTGCAGCCGTTGCACCCGGCGGTACGGGCAGGTTTGATCGAGATCGCACACCATCTCGGTCCGTTGGTGCTGCGATGGGGCAAATAATCTCGGCGTCACCGTTTCTCCAGCCTCGGGACAAGTCGCCGTGACAGCCATTCGCCTCGCTATCGTCGGTCTTGGCAAGATCGCGAGGGATCGCCACGTCGACGCGATATCGGGCACCGATGGCATTGAGCTCGCCGCGATCGTCGACCCCAACGCCTCGATCGACGGCATCGCGCATTTCGCGACGCTCGACGACATGCTCGCGGCCAAACATCCGGTCGATGCCGTGGCGCTGTGTACGCCACCGCAAGCACGTCAGGCGCTGGCCAGTACGGCGTTGAGGGCCGGCAAGCATGTGCTGCTGGAAAAACCTCCGGGCGCCAGCGTCAGCGAACTGACGCCGCTGATTGCGACGGCGCGGCAAGCCGGACGCGCGCTGTTCGCGGCCTGGCATTCCCGTTTCGCCCCCGCCGTCGAACCGGCGAGCGCTTTCCTTGCCGAGCGCACGATCAAGTCGGTCGTCGTCGAGTGGAAGGAAGACGTCACCGTCTGGCATCCGGGGCAGGCCTGGATCTGGCAGCCGGGCGGATTCGGCGTATTCGATCGCGGCATCAACGCGCTTTCGATCATGACGCGCATTCTGCCGCGGCCGTTCTTCCTCACCGAGGCCGAACTGTGCTTCCCCCGCAACCGGGCGACGCCGATCGCGGCCAATCTCGGCTTCTCCGACGATCGCGGTCTGCCGATCCGCGCCGAATTCGATTGGCGCCAGACCGGTCCGCCGACCTGGCATATCCAGATCGAGACCGACGCCGGGCGCTTGACCTTGGCGTCCGGCGGCCGCCGCCTGATCCACAATGACCGCACACTGGTCGACGAGCCGAAGGCGGAATATCCGGCGATCTATCGCCGCTTCATCGAACTGATCGCCAACGGCGTTTCCGACGTCGACCTGTCGCCGCTGCTCCATGTCGCCGACGCCTTCATGCTCGGCCGGCGGCGCGACGTCGAACCCTTCGAGGATTGAGCGCCATCGCGCCGTTTGCGCGGCCGCTCAGCAGCCGCGGCAGATGCCGTTGACGACGCTGTCGATCTTCTTCTCATCCTCAGTCGGCGCCAGCGAGACATTGTTGATCGCCGAAAGGTCGGCCACCGTCGGTTGCTGATGCGGCGGCAGCGGCGCGGTTCCAAGGAGGCGCGGATCCGAGGTTAACGACGGTGGAACGGCTGGATTCGCCGGCGCCATCAGTGCGCCGGCAGCGCCGCCATGCATGCCGCCACGGGCGTAACTGGTGGAGATTCCGGCAACGATCAATAGCATCGTGGTGATGACCAGTTTGTGCACTGTACCCTCCTATCAAGAGGCGCGCCCTTGAACACGAGAACGGCCGGTGAGAACGCGCGTTCCGCGATCGGGCCTCAGGGCCAGACAAATCAGCGTGAAACCTTCGTGTTGATGGCGTTGGCGATCGCGTCGCTGCCCGGTGGCGGCGATCCCGCGAACGGTACCAGCAGCACTCCCAACAGCGCCACGCCGGCGAGCAGCGCCCAGGCTTCGTTGGTGGAGAGCGCGAAGGCGGCCTTCTCGACCATCGGCCGCAGATAGGCTTCCACGGTGGCGTCGGATACGCCGGGAGGTCGGTGGGTGAAGAGCTGGACGTCGAGCCCGATCGCCCGCGCCGCGGTGACGTCTCCGGCAATCAGCCGGTCGCGCAGCGCCGCGGCGTGGCCTCCAGTGCGGCCATAGAGGATGGTGTCGATCAGCGCGATCCCGATCGCGCCGCCGAGGTTTCGCATCAGATTGAACAGGCCGCTGGCATCGGGCACCCGTGCTGCGGCCAGCGCGCCGAGCGCCAGCCGGGTCGGCGGCAGCAGGCAAAACATGATGGCGACGCCGCGCAGTACCTGCGGCCAGAACATCTCGCCGAAATCGGCAACGCGGCTCTGAAACGCGCTGCAACCGAGCCCGAGCGCGAAAAGACAAAAACCCACAGCCGACAGCAGGCGCGGATCGCATCGGCTTTCCAGCGTGCCGGCGATAGGCGCTGCGATCAGTTGCGAGAGCCCGGTGACCAGCATGATGGTGCCGATTTCGAACGCGTCGTGGCCGCGCACAAAAGCCAGAAACACCGGCATCAGATAGACCGAGCCGAATAATCCGACGCCGAGGCAGAAGCTGAGCGCGCAACCGATCGCGAACGAGCGGGTGCCCAATGTCGACAGATCGACCACGGGATGGGCGGCCTTGAGGGTTCGTTTGGCGAACAAGGTCGCGGCAGTGGCGCTCAGCAACAAAAGAGAGCCACAAGCCGGCGACAGCCAGCCCGATTGCGGCGCTTGCTTCAGCGCGATCTCGAGGCTCGCCAGGCTTGCGGCCATCAGCGCGAGGGAAACGCGGTCGAGTGCTGCGAACGCGCGAAAATCGGGTTTTTCGCGCGGCAGCAGCCAGGGCGTGGCGGACACAGCGACGATGCCGGGGATCACGTTGATCAGGAACAGCCAGTGCCACGAATAGGTCTCGGTGATCCAGCCGCCGACCACGGGCCCGATGGTGGGCGCCAGCACCGCCATGACGCCGGCCATCGTGGTGGCGATCGGATGCAGGCGTAGCGGAAACAGCAGGAACACCGCGGAAAACACCGCCGGGATCAGCGTTCCCCCGGCAAAACCCTGCAGCACGCGGAAGCCGATCAGCATCGCAAAGCTGCCGCTCGACGCGCAACCGATCGAGGCAATCGTGAAAAGGCCGACCGCCGCTACGAACAGCCACCGCAGGGTCAGCACCCGCGTCAACCATCCGGTCAGCGGGATCGCGACGATTTCCGCGATCAGATACGCGGTTTGAATCCAGCTGATCGCATCGGGTGAAATCGCCAGCGCGTGCTGGATCGCCGGCAGCGACGTCGCGACCACCTGAATGTCGAGGATCGCCATGAACATGCCGAGGCACATCAGGACGAAGCCGAGCCATGTCGCGGCGCCCGGCTCGGCCATTTGCTGGTCACTCACGTTTGCATCGCGAGTGCGCGATTTTCGGCGCGAATCCGAATCGCAAGCACACCCGCATTGAGGATGGTGAGGATCGCGGCGATCCATGGCAGGTGCAACACCAAGGGAAGCACGGCAATCTCTCCGGCCACCACGGCATAATTGGGATGCGACAGATATCGATAGGGACCGGCCGACACCAGGCGCTCTCCTGGCAGCACGATGATCCGCGTCGTCCACCGCGCGCCCAGCGTCCAGAACACCCAGCCGCGCAGGCCCTGGAGCAGGAGATAGGCCGCGAGCGCGATGGCATTCACCGGCTGGTCGCGGCCAAATACCCATAGCGAGATCAGCCAGCCGGCATGCACCGCGACCACAAGCGGATAATGTCCCGACGCCAGTTCCACGGCGCCGCGCGCCATCAGTCGGCGCGTGTTGCGATGGGCCACAACGAGCTCTCCGGCCCGCTGCAGCGTGACCAGTGCAAGGATGATTTCGGCCGTGGTCAAGCGGCGTGCCGCAGCGTGACGCAACTGGCGGTGAAGCCGGGTCCGAGCGCGGTCAGCAGCGAACGCGGCGGCAAGCCTGCGTTGCGCGCGCGTTCGAGCACGAACAACACGGTGGGTGCCGACATGTTGCCGCAATCGGCGATCACCTGCCGCTCATGGTCGAGCGTGCCCTGATCCAGCGCCAATGCGGTCTCCAGTGCGCTGATTACCCGCGCGCCGCCGGGATGGCAGATGAAGCGGTCGATATCCGCCATCGTCAGCCCCATGGCCGCGAGGATCCGTGTCACCGCGGGGTTGAGGTTCTCGGTGACAAAGTTCGGAATGGTGCGCTGGAAGATCACGCCAAAACCTTCGGGATCGACATTCCAGCCCATGATGCCGAGCGTATCCGGCCACAGATGTTCGCCGGAATGCTCGATGGTCGTGGCCCCGCCGTCGCCGGCGCGCAGGATGATCGCGGCGGCGCCGTCGCCGAACAGGCTGGTGGCGACGATGTTGGCCTTGGTGAGTTCGTCGAGCCGGAGCGCCAGCGAACAAAGCTCGACCGCCACCAGCAGCACGTTACTGCCCGGCCGCGCCTGCGCCAGCCTTGCTGCGATCGACAGTCCGGAAACGCCGCCGGCGCAGCCAAGCCCGAACACCGGCACGCGCGTCACGTCGGAGCGGAATCCCATGCGGCCGGCGACGCGGGCTTCCAGGCTCGGTGTTGCGATGCCGGTGGAGCAGACGGTGACGATGGTGTCGATATCGCGCGCGGATAATTGCGCGTTCGCCAACGCCTTTGTCGCGGCATCGACGAACAGCGCTTCGGCGCCCTCGAGAAAGGCCTTGGTGCGCTCCGGCCAGCCGCGCCGTTCGAGATACCAGTCGAACGGCTTGACGCCGTGGCGCTTAATGATGCCGGTATTGGCGAAAATACTCGATAGCGTTTCGAATTGAGGAAGGCGAGGCCCGAACACGTCCCATGCCGCGGCCAGAACGTCCTTCTGCAAAAACACGTTGGGAGGAACGGCTGTCGCTAAAGATACCAGGGCAGCCGTGTGCATCGCGTTTCTCTCCGGGAAATGAGTCATCGCGGTTAGAGACGTTCCCGCGACGGAATTATTTCGGTGGTCGGGAAAAATATTTCGCCAAGGGGTCACTTAAAGGTGAAGCTGGCCTCTTATTGCCGCCGCGATCGTCTGCATCGGCGTGCTGCGTCGAATCCTGTCCTGCTCTTCCTGTCCCGCTGTTGCAACCGAGATCTTCCAGACGGCTCTAGCAGGAATGCCGTCTCCTATGCTTTGATGCCGGAATAAGAACCGGGAAACGCAAGCGGTGCCAAGCAGCGTTAGCCATCCCGGCAAAAGCAAAAGGGAGCATCTGTCTTGGAACAGCCCGGCCGTACCATGCTGGCGAAAATCTGGGACCAGCATGTCATCGCGCACGTCAGCGACGACACCGATCTGCTCCATGTCGACCGCCATCTGCTGCACGATCTCGGCGGCTCGCGCGGGCTGCTTGATCTCAAGAGCCGAGGCCTCACGGTGCACAATCCGGAGCTGACTTTTGCGACGCCGGACCATGCGATTTCAACCGCGCAGGGACGCGCGGGCACCATCAAGATCGGCCTGGAATTGCTGGCCGCACTGCGGGTCGAAACCACTGCTAGCGGCATCCGATTGTTCGATATCGACGAGCCCGGCCAGGGCATCGTCCATGTCATCGGCCCCGAACTCGGCCTGAGTCTTCCCGGTTGCCTGATCGTCTGCGGCGACAGCCATACCTGCACCCATGGCGGCCTCGGCGCGCTGGCCTTCGGCATCGGTTCCAGCGAGCTGACGCATGTGCTGGCGACGCAGGCGCTGATCCAGCGCCGCCCCAAAACCATGCGCGTCAGGTTCGAAGGCGAGCTGCCGCCTGGCATCACGGCAAAGGACATGATCCTGGCCTTGATCGGCCATGTCGGCGCCGCCGGTGGCACCGGTTATGCGGTTGAATATGCCGGCAGCGCCATTCGCGACCTGCCGGTCGAAGGGCGGCTGACCATCTGCAACCTCTCGATAGAACTCGGCGCCAAAATCGGCATGGTCGCGCCTGACGACAAAGCCTTCGAATACATCAGGGGGCGTCGCTATGCGCCGCAGGGCGAGATGTGGGCGCGGGCGGTCGAGGCGTGGCGACGGCTTCCGAGCGATCCCGGCGCGGTGTTCGACCGGGAAGTCGTCATCGATGTCGCCAGCATCGAACCGCAGGTGACCTGGGGCATCAGCCCCGAACACGTCATCGGTATCGATGGCCACATTCCCGATCCGCAGGCGACCGACGATCCGGAGCGCCGCGCGGCGTTGCAGACCGCGCTCGATTACATGGGGCTTGAGGCTGGCGCGCCGATCGCGGGTACGCCGGTCGATTGGGTCTTCATCGGTTCCTGCACCAATAGCCGGCTCAGCGATCTGCGCGCCGCCGCCGAGATCGCGCGCGGGCGAAAGGTAGCACCCGGCGTTCGCGCCTGGATCGTGCCGGGCTCGGAAACCGTCAAACGCGACGCGGTCGCAGAGGGGCTCGACAAGATCTTCACCGAGGCCGGCTTTGAATGGCGCGAGCCCGGCTGCTCGATGTGCCTGGCGGCGAACGGCGAAACCGTAGCCCCCGGCCAGCGCTCGGTTTCGACCTCTAATCGCAACTTCATCGGCCGCCAGGGCCCACGCGCCCGCACCCATTTGGCGAGCCCGGCGAGTGCGGCGGCGGCAGCGATCGCGGGCGCGATCGCCGATGTGCGGACGATGGAGCGCTGAAATGCCGAAACCGTTCGGTACATTGACCGCGGTCGCGGCGCCGATCATGCGCTCCAACATCGATACCGATGTCATCATTCGGATCGAACGGCTGGTCGGCAACGGCATTCGCGGCTCGCTCGGCAAATGGGCGTTCGGCTCCTTGCGCTATTTGCCTGATGGCTCGGAAAATCCGGAATTCATCCTGAACCGGGCGCCGTATCGCGAGGCGGAGATCCTGGTCACCGGTCCGAATTTCGGCTGCGGCTCCTCGCGTGAAGGCGCGGTGTGGGCGCTGCAGGAACGCGGCATTCGTGCCGTGATCGGCTCAAGCTTCGGCGACATCTTCTTCGCCAATTGTTTCCAGAACGGAATTCTTCCCGTTGTCGTCGACAAGGCGATCGTCGATGGCCTGGCCGCCGAAATCGAGCTCACCCAGGGCGCCGGGCGCATCGGTATAGATCTTGAAGCACAGACCATCACCTCGCCAATGGGCAAGACCCATCATTTCGAGATCGATCCACGCCGTCGCGCCGGCCTTCTGGAAGGTCTCGACGAGGTTGCGCTGACCTTGCAGCGCGACGATGAAATCAGGGCATTCCAGGCTGCCGATCGCAATCAGCGGCCGTGGATTCATTTTGCAGGGAAACAGCCATGAATACCCGCTCCAACATGTTCAAGGTCGCCGTGGTCGGCGGCGAGGGTATCGGCCCGGAGGTGACGGCGCAGTCGCACCGTGTGCTCAACTGGTTCGTCGCCAACCGCGGCGTGCCTGTCACGTTGCGTGAGGCGCAATACGGCATCATTCCGTATCTGGCGACCGGCAAGGTGCTGCCGGAGGATACCGTCGAGGCGATGGAAGAAGCCGATGCCATCCTGTGGGGTGCGACCGGCGGCCCCGAGACCAAGGAAGTGCCCGCCGCCGCGCGCAAGGCCGGCAGCCTGCTCTCGATGCGCAGCAAATATGATCTTTACGCAAACTTTCGCCCGATCGTCGCCAATCCGGCGCTGGCGGACTCGGCGCCGCTCAAGGCCGAGGTACTCAAGGGAGTCGACTTCGTCATCATCCGCGAACTCACCAGCGGCATCTATTTCGGCGAGCCGCGCGGCATCGAAACGCTGCCGGACGGGCAGCGTCGCGGTTTCAACACCGAGCAATACACCACCAATCAGGTCCGCCGCGTGGCCCGCTCGGCTTTCGAGCTCGCGCGCACGCGCACGCGAAAAGTCTGCTCGGTCGACAAGGCCAACGTGCTGGAGACCAGCGTGCTGTGGCGCGAGGAAGTGATCGCGCTGCACGCGGCCGAATTTGCCGACGTCGAACTGACGCATATGTATGTCGACAATGCCGCGATGCAGATCGTGCGCGATCCCCGGCAGTTCGATGTGATGGTGACCGGCAATATCTTCGGCGACATTCTGTCGGATTGCGCGGCGATGGCGTCGGGTTCGCTCGGCATGCTGCCGTCGGCGTCGCTCGGTCCGGTCGATCCGTACGGCCGCCGCAAGGCACTCTATGAACCGGTGCACGGCAGCGCGCCCGATATCGCCGGCAAGGGCATCGCCAATCCGCTCGGATCGATTCTGAGCCTCGCCATGATGCTGCGGATGACGCTCGACCGGCCGGATGACGCGGACCTGCTGGAAACGGCGGTGGCCGCGGCGCTGGCGGCCGGCGCGCGCACCGCCGACATTGCCGAAGCCGGCGTCGCCAGATTGTCGACCGCGCAGATGGGCGATGCGGTGCTGGCCGCGCTTGAGAAGGTCGCGGCCAAGCAAAAGGAGCGCGCGTGACGGTTTCACGCGGCCGGTCGCTCACGTCGTTGTGCTGGCCGTGAGGCACGCGCATGCTGTAATCAGGTTTGTCACGAAGCAGCCCCGCGCTGCGACGCTTTCAGCTGCCATAAAGGATGAGGAATAACGCCATGACGCACGCGATCCGTTTTCACAAGACCGGTGGCCCCGAAGTTCTGGTCTGGGAGGAGGTTCAAGTCGGCAAGCCCGGTCCCGGCGAGGCGCGCATCCGCCACACCGCGCTGGGACTGAACTTCGTCGACATCTACTATCGGTCGGGCGTCTATCCGTTGCCATTACCGAGCGGTCTTGGCGGTGAAGGCGCCGGCGTGGTTGAGGAAGTTGGCCCTGGCGTCACCGATCTCAAGCCCGGCGATCGGATCGCCTATGGCGCAGCCCCGATCGGGGCCTATGCCGAAGAACGTTTGATCCCGGCCGATCGGCTGATCAAGCTGCCTGACGGCATCGATGACAAGACCGCCGCTGCGATGATGCTGAAGGGCTTGACCGCGCAATATCTGATCCGCCAGACCTATCGCATCAAGGCCGGCGAGACCATCCTGCTGCATGCCGCCGCGGGCGGCGTCGGGCTGATCCTGGCGCAATGGGCCAAGCATCTCGGCGTCACCGTGATCGGCACCGTCGGCAGCGACGAGAAAGCGAAACTGGCGCAGGCCCATGGCACCGCCCACACCATTGTCTATACCCGCGAGGATTTCGTGAAGCGCGTCGACGAGATCACCGGCGGCGAGAAAGTGCCGGTGGTTTATGACTCCGTTGGCAAGGACACCTTCCTCAAATCGCTCGACTGCCTGGCGCCGCTCGGCTACCTCGCGCTGTTCGGCGCGTCCTCCGGCAACGTCGAGCCGCTGAACCTCGGCCTGCTGGCGCAAAAAGGCTCGCTCTACGTCACCCGCCCGACGTTGAACACCTATGGCGCCAAGCGCGAGAACCTGGTGGCGATGGCAAAGGAGCTGTTCGAAGTCGTGCAATCCGGCGCGGTCAAGATCGAGGTGCACCAGACCTATCCGCTGAAGGACGCCGCGAAAGCCCACGCCGATCTCGCCGCGCGCAAGACCACGGGCTCGACGGTGCTGACGGTATAAAGCATGATCCGGAAAAGTGGGAACCGGTTTTCCGAAAAGATCATGCTCAAACAATGAAGGACATCAAGCCATGGCGCGCGT
>Ga0302308_10000902_pt1 | contig 24635 bp, 23 predicted proteins | sample III_Palsa_E3_3_FD_200531 | JGI IMG/M metagenome (GOLD analysis project Ga0302308, IMG submission 200531) | Peat permafrost microbial communities from Stordalen Mire near Abisko, Sweden - III_Palsa_E3_3 | ecosystem: Environmental > Terrestrial > Soil > Palsa > Peat permafrost | place: Sweden...
GCAGCTTGGGTCGATGCTGAGCGCGCGTTGGAAGGGTGGGGCGGACACGGCGAAGAAGAAGGCGGAGCCGGTGGCGGTGGGCCAGGTGCGGAGCTTTAGGATTGTGACGCTGGAGGCGGAGACGGAGACCATTCGGCTGAAACTGATTTAGGGGCTAAGTAAAGTTCCGGTTAGGGTTACGGGGGTAACCGGGACCGCATGTGACCGTGGTCCACATGGCGGTGAGGTGGGTCAAACCATTCACGCGGCGTTAAAGCTGCATTCACATTCGCGCTGTATCTGTGGAGATGTTCTTAAACACCAACTGGATAGAGGCGCGCAGAATGATTCGTCAGGTTTCAGCACTTTCGTTAATTGCACTTATGGTGCTCACGGGTTGCACCGGTTATTCGCCAGCGCCCGCCACTGTGGTTTATCCGCCGGTAGTTACGCCGGTGACCAGTGCACAGGTGATCAAGCATGTGGTGGTGATCTTCAACGAGAACATCTCGTTTGACCACTATTTCGGCACGTATCCGAACGCAGCGAATCTTTCGACGAATGCGTCGAAGTTCACGGCGGCGGCGGGGACTCCTACGAATATCGCGAACTACGTAACGAGCCCGAGCTTGTTGACGGCGAATCCTAACCTGAACATTGCGAATGGCACGGGAGCGACGAATCCGTTCCGGCTGGATCCGAACCAGGCGGGCACGAATGACCAGGACCATAATTATGGGCCGGAGCAGACGGCGTTCGATGGCGGAAAGATGGACCAGTTTCCGTTGTCGGTTGGTGTGGCGAACCCCTTGACGCTGGCCACGGAGACTAGCGCACCTGCGATCACGAGCACGACTGGCCTGACGATGGGCTACTACGATGGCAACACGGTGACGGCGCAATGGAACTATGCGCAGCACTACGCGTTGAATGACCACTCGTTCGGCAGCACGTTTGGTGCTTCGACGCAGGGCGCGCTGAACCTAGTTTCCGGCCAGACAAATGGCGTGGCGACGTACTCGACGGGTGCTGCGTCTGGCGTGGTTGCGGATGGGCAGGGCGGCTACACGCTGATTGGGGATGAAGATCCGGCGAACGATGTGTGCTCGTCTGCGAGCGCGAATGTGAGCATGGACGGTCCCAATATTGGCAACCTGCTGAATACGGCGGGAGTTAGCTGGGGGTTCTTTTCGGGCGGCTTCAATCTGAGCATCACCAACAGCAATGGGACGACCGGTTGCGCGCGCACGACGGCATCGGTGAACATCCCGGGCCATCCGTTGAAGGCGGATTACGTTCCGCACCACCAGCCGTTCCAGTATTACGCGAGCACGGCGAATCCTACGCACATCCGACCAGCGTCGGTGGCGGTGATTGGCACGGCAGCGGATACGGGGTCGGGCACGGCGAACCATCAATACGACTCGCAGGATTTTACGGCGGCGTTGGCTGCCGGGAATCTGCCGGCGGTGAGCTTCATCAAGGCTCCGGCGTTCCAGGACGGACACGCGGGCTATTCGGATCCGCTGGATGAGCAGACGTTCCTGGTGAACACGATCAATGCGATTGAGCAGTCGAGCTTCTGGTCGAGCACGGCGATCATTATTGCGTACGACGACTCGGATGGATGGTACGACCACCTGACGGACTTGGTGAATGGTTCGGCCACGACGGCGGACTCGCTGAATGGAGCGGGGGTTTGCATCAGTGCGGGCGCTGCGGCGTCGGCGCTGCCAGGGCCAAACTCCAATGGGAAGCCAGTTCAGGGTCGTTGCGGACACGGGCCACGGCTGCCGCTCCTGGTGATCTCGCCTTGGGCGAACAAGAACTTTGTCGACAACACGGTGACGGACCAGGCTTCGGTGATTCGGTTTATCGAGGACACGTTCCTGAGCAGCCAGAGGATTGGGACGGGGTCGTTTGATTCCAGCGCCGGGACACTCAACAACATGTTCAACTTCACCAACAACGTGGTGCCGAATCCGAATGTGGTGCTGCTGAATCCGACGACGGGTGCGGTGACCAGCGGCAACTAGCGGCGTTCACGGATTATTCACACAGATTGCTTAACTTGAAAGCACGCACTCTCTTCCACGGGTGCGTGCTTTTTCTTCTGGGTCGTGGAGTTTAAGGAGATTTGATCGCTTGAGTGGCAGCCGACGTCGTTTTCTTCAGCAGGTGTCGGCCGCGGGGTTGGCGTGGGGTACGGGGCGCGGGGTCGCGCAGATGGTGATGCCCATGCCGGCGGTGGGTGCGGATGAGAAGCCGCGGGTGATGCTGCATTCGCTGGAACTGACGCCGTTTGTGGATGCGCTGCCGATGCCGGAGCGGGTGACGCCGGTGGGGCCTCACGCGCTGCGCGTGGTGATGCGCGAGATTCATGCGAAGGTGCATCGGGATGTTCCGGCGACGCGGATGTGGAGTTATGGGAGTACGCCGGTAGGGCCGCTGATTGAGGGCAGGAGCGGGCGGGCGATGCGGGTGGAGTGGGTCAATTCCCTGCCGCAGAAACATTTTCTGCCAGTGGATTATTCGCTGCATGGGTGCGGACGCGAGTTGCCGGAAGTGAGGGCGGTGGCGCATCTGCACGGGGCGCGCGTGCCGACGAAGGATGATGGCTATCCGGATGACTGGTTTGCGCCGGGACAGAGCCGGACGTGTCATTATCCGCTGGAGCAGGAGTCGGCGACGCTTTGGTATCACGATCATGCGATGGGGTTGAACCGGCTGAATATTTACGCCGGGTTGCAGGGGATGATGTTGCTGCGGGATGAGCGCGAGGACTCGCTTGGATTGCCGAGCGGGAAGTACGAGATTCCGCTGGTGCTGTATGACCGCAACTTCAGCGTGGATGGGCAGCTGTATTATCCGACGTCGGGGATACCTGGACATCCGTGGGTTCCGGAGTTTGATGGCGACGCGATTCTGATCAATGGAAAGATTCGGCCGTATGTGGAGGTGGAGCCTCGGCTGTATCGATTGCGGGTGTTGAATGGGGCGAATAGCCGGTTCTTCGCGCTGTCGATGGAGAAGGGGTTGGCGTTCTGGCAGGTGGGGTCGGACCAGGGATTGCTGTCGGGTCCGGTAAAGGTGGGGCATTTGAATCTGGCTCCGGCGGAGCGGGCGGATTTGCTGATTGATTTTTCGGGGGCTGCGGGAGAGAACGTTCACTTGAAGAATGGGGGGCTGGAGATTCTGCAGTTCCGTGTGGGTCGTCCTGCGCGGACGGCGGGAGGCAAAAGCGAAGCGGATTCCCTGCTGCCGGCAAAGTTTCCTGCTGCGTTCCGGCCGATGGTGAGGACGGATGAAACGTCCGCTACCGTGACGCGGACGATTACGTTGGATGAGGCGCTGAATGGGCGCGGCGATTCGATGCTGATGGTATTGAATCGCAAGCGGTGGATGGAGCCGGTGACCGAGAAGCCTCGGCTGAACTCGACCGAGGTTTGGGAGTTCGTGAATCTTACCGAGGACACGCATCCGATCCATCTGCACTTGGTGCGGTTCCAAGTGTTGGATCGGCGGACGTTTGATGTGTTTGCGTATCAGAATGCGAAGGGGTTGCGGTACCTGGCGGAAGCGATGAAGCTTGAGGCAAACGAGATGGGGTGGAAGGACACCGTGCAGTGCCCGCCGGGAATGATTACGCGGATTATCACCAAGTTTGAAGGGTATACGGGGAAGTATTTGTATCACTGCCACATCTTGGAGCATGAGTCGAACGACATGATGCGACCGTTTGAGGTGGTGGCCGAGGCCTGACGCGGGTGTGCGCGGCATCGAAAGATTGTGGGTGGACGTGACCTTCGACGGCATCTGCGCTTAGAATTCAGCAAAGCGTTCGCGTGGGAATTCAGGCTCGCATTGCAGCTTTTCGAAGGGGATTCCGAATGTCCGTTAAAGATGAAGATAAAACTGAGGGTGCGTCGCGGGTAGGGAATGTTACGCGGCGATCGTTCCTATCGCAGGTGGGTGCTGCGGGCGTTGTGGTGACTACTGCGCCGCTGGTGGCGAGAGCTGCGCAGACAATGGAGCCCGTTGCGAGGCAGGCGGGCGCAACGGAGAAGGTAGAGAACGCGGTTGCCGTCACGCTGAATGTGAATGGGAAGTCGTATCCGATTGAGGTGGATGCGCGCACGACGTTGCTGGATGGATTGCGTGAGACGATTTCGCTGACGGGCACGAAGAAGGGCTGCGATCACGGGCAGTGTGGAGCGTGCACGGTGCATGTCAACGGGCGGCGGATTAATTCTTGCCTGACGCTGGCCGTGATGCACGAGGGCGATTCGATTACGACCATTGAGGGGTTGGGTGGACCGGAGAGTCTTCATCCGATGCAGGCGGCGTTTGTGGAGCATGACGGCTACCAGTGCGGGTATTGCACTTCGGGGCAGATTATGTCGGCGGTGGCGCTGCTGAAAGAACCGTGCGGGCCGAAGGATGCCGATGTGAAGGAATTGATGAGTGGGAATATTTGCCGGTGTGGGGCGTATCCCAATATTGTTGCGGCGATTCAGCAGGTTCGGCAGCGCGCGTAACTGCGCAGATTGAGAGGAATTGATGGAAGCTTTTGGTTATGTTCGCGCGACGGACGCGGGCCAGGCGGCGAATGCTGTTGGGCGCGGGGATGCGAAGTTTATTGCGGGTGGGACGACGCTGCTGGATTTGATGAAGCTGGATGTGGAGCGGCCTGCGCAGCTGGTGGACATCAATCACATTGGGCTGGACAAGATTGAGCGACTGCCAGACGGGAGATTGAAGGTGGGGGCGCTGGTGCGGAACTCGGATCTTGCGCATCATGCGTTGGTGCAGGAGGAGTACTCGGTGCTGTCGCAGGCGCTGCTACAGGGGGCTTCCGCGCAGTTGCGGAATATGGCGACTACCGGCGGGAATTTGTTGCAGCGGACTCGGTGTATGTATTTCCGGAATACGGCGATGGCTTGTAATAAGCGCGTGCCGGGGTCGGGGTGTTCGGCGATTGAGGGAGACAATCGTTCGCTGGCGATTTTAGGGACGAGCAAGGATTGCATTGCGACGAATCCGTCGGACATGAATGTGGGTCTGACGGCGCTGGACGCGGTGGTGACGATCCAGGGCAGCAAGGGGGCGCGGGATGTGGCGATCGGCGATTTCTTTTTGCTGCCGGGAACGACTCCGCATCTGGAGACGGTGGTGGCGCCGGGCGAGTTGATTACGCACGTGACGCTGCCGGCGGCGCGGAAGGGGTCGAAGCAGCTTTATTTGAAGCTGCGGGACAGGGCGTCGTATGAGTTTGCGCTTTCATCGGCTGCGATTGTTGCTGAGATTTCGGGCGGGAAGTTTTCGTATGTGCGGGTAGCGCTGGGCGGGGTGGGGACGAAGCCGTGGAGGTCGCATGAGGCCGAGGCGGCATTGCTACATCAACCTGCTGAGGGTGCGGTGTTTCATCGGGCGGCGGCGATGGCGGTAAGGGACGCGCGTCCGCAAACAGAAAATGGATTCAAAGTGGAGCTCACGAAGAGGTGCATTGCGCATGCACTGACACTCGCGACACAAAACGCGTAAGGAGATTTTGATGGCAACGCAATCGACTGTTCCACCGAAGACCAATGGATCGCTGCCGCGGGTTGATGGGCCGCTGAAGGTTAGCGGAGCCGCGAAATATTCGTCTGACTACAATCTTCCGGGCATGCTGTACGCTGTGCCGGTGTGCGCGACGATTGCGAGCGGGAAGATTACGAAGCTGGATGTGAGCAAGGCGCAAGGTATGCCGGGCGTGAAGGCGGTGTATCACAACGGCAATTTCGGAAGGGTCTTTCGCACGGCGCCGCCGACGGGGTTTGCGGGAATTCTGGATGAGAAGCGGCCTCCGTTTGAGGACAATGTGGTTCGGTACTACGGGCAGTATGTGGCGGCGGTGGTGGCGTTGACGTTTGAGCAGGCAACGGCGGCGGCTAATGCGGTGGCGGTTACGTATGAGGCTGCGCCGATTAATGTGTCGACGAAGTTTACCGAGGCTGAGGCGGTGGAGAAGCCTACGGAGGACTCGAAGCGCGGGGATCCGGACGCTGCGTTCAAGACGGCGCCGGTGAGAGTGGATGAGACTTATGGGACACCGACGGAGACGCACAATCCGATTGAGCTGCATGCGTCGGTGGCGGACTTCGATGGGCAGAACTTTACGCTGTATGAGACGACCCAGGCGGTGTGTAACTCGCAGGATGTATTGGCGCAGATGCTGGGCGTGCCGATACAGAATGTGCGGGTGATCTCGCGGTTTCTAGGGTCAGGATTTGGCGGGAAACTGTGGCCTTGGCCGCATGCGCTGATCGCGGCGCAGGCTTCTCGGAATCTGGGTCGGCCGGTTAAGTTAGTGGTGACACGCGACATGATGTTCCAGAATGTGGGGCATCGGCCACGGACGCAGCAGAGGGTTCGGCTGGGAGCCGCGCCGGATGGCAAGCTGGTGGCGTTGATGCATGACTCGCTGAATCATACGTCGATGCTGGACGATTACTCCGAGGGCTGCAGCGAGGCGACGGGGTATAGCTACAGCGTGGCGAATCTTAGGGCTACGTCGGCGATTGTGCGAAGGAATGTGGGGACGCCTACGTCAATGCGTGGGCCGGGCGCGGTGCCGGGGCTGTTTGCTACCGAGTCGGCGATGGATGAGCTGGCGATTGCGCTGAAGATGGATCCGATTCAACTGCGGTTGCTGAATGAGCCGGCGATGGATGAGGACAAAAAGCTTCCCTTCTCTTCGCGACATTTTGTGGAGTGTCTGCATGTGGGTGCGGAGAAGTTTGGGTGGTCGCGGTATACGCCGGCGGTGGGTTCGATGAAGGGCACGGCCGAGCAGAGTGGATTGACGCTGGGGTGGGGCGTTGCGGGGTGCTCGTGGATTGCGGAGAGTTGCGAATCGCATGCGATGGTGGAGCTGCTGTCGAATGGGACGGCGCGGGTTTCGTGCGCAACGCAGGATATCGGGACGGGCACGTACACGGTGCTATCGAACGTGCTGGCGGAGCGGACGGGGTTGCCGAATGATCGCATCGAGGTGGTGCTGGGAGATACGAATCTGCCGCTGGGGCCGATTTCGGGCGGATCGTGGGCGACGGCGAGCGTGATTCCTGCGGTGCTGGACGCGGCGAACAATGCGATTGGGAAGTTGTTTGCGATTGCTACGGCGGGGCCGGATGCCGCGTTCGTGGACCATGAGCCGAAGGACCTGGAGTTCGGCGACGGGAAGGTGCGGCTGAAGGATGGCGATGCGAAGACGGCGATTCCCTTTGGCGATATTTTGACGAAGGCGAGTGTGCGGAGCGCGACGGGCAACGGAAAAGGGGCTGGGAGTTTTGGAGCGCCGGATCGGAAGCACTCGCAGCACTCGTTTGGCGCGCAGTTTGCGGAGGTGACGTGGGAGCCGGAGACGGCGCGGCTGCGAGTGGCGCGGGTGGTGACGGTGATTGATGCGGGGCGGATTTTGAATCCGAAGCCGGCGCGGAATCAGATTGAGGGGGCGGTGGTGATGGGGATCGGGATGGCGCTGTTTGAGGCGACTCGCTATGATGCGCGGTCCGGTGCGCCGATCAACAATAACTTGGCGGACTATATTCTGGCGACGAATGCTGATGCGCCGAACATTGATGTCACGTTCCTGGATCATCCGGATTTGGTGATTAATGCGCTGGGCGCGAGAGGCGTTGGGGAGATTGGGCTGGCGGGGATTGCGGCGGCGATCGCGAACGCTGTGCATCATGCGACGGGCGTGCGGGTTCGCGAGCTGCCGATACGAATTGAGGATCTGCTGAGTGCAAAGCCCGAGAGGCTTGCGTAAGGTTGGGTTTACTGGGTGAAGAGGGTCAGGGGGATGGATTCACCCATGGCTTTGTAGCCGGCGGGCGATGGATGGAGGTGGTCGCCGCAGTCGTAGGCGGGCAGAAGATGGTCGGGGTGAGCGGGGTTGCGGACGATGGCGTCGAAGTCGATGATGGCGTCGAAGTGGCCGGGGGTGCGGATCCAGGAGTTGATGGTTTGGCGATCGGCTTCGCTTAAGGGGCCGGGGTGGTAGTAGTCGGAACCGGTGTAGGGTGTGATGGTGGCGCCGTAGACGCGTAGCTGATGGGCGTGGGCGCGCGCGACGATCTGCTGGTAGGCGGCGAGGATTCGCTGGACGAGGGCGGCGTGTTTTTCGGGGGAGACTTCGGCGTCGCGGGTTAGGCCGCCGAGATCGTTGACGCCTTCGAGGACGATGACCCAACGGACTCCGGCGGGCGCGAGGACGTCGCGATCAAAACGCGCTAGGGCGTTGGGACCGAGGCCTTCGGTTAGGAGATGATTGCCGCCGATGCCCTGGTTGGAGACGCCGATGGTTTGGGTGGCGGGCGAATGCTGCAGGTGGGCGGCGAGGATGTCGGGCCAGCGGTTGTTGCCGTTGGTGGTGGCGCCGTGACCGTCGGTAATGGAATCGCCGAGAGCTACGATGGTGGCGGCTCCCGGGGTGGTTTGGACGTCGACTTCGGAGAGCTGAAACCAGTGGTCGATCCTGGCAGGGTTGGTGAAGGTGGGGGCCGAGACTGCATCACCGTGGACGTACCAGGAGGTCGCGCGGGAACCGGGATGACTCGTTTCGAGCGCGGGTGGGGCGTCGAGATGGAAGGAGATGGCGAGGTCTGTGAGCGCGGGGATGGTGAGGGGGATGGGGTCGGAGATGAACTCTGCACCAGGCGGGATGATGACGTCGGCGGCGCCGGCGAAGGTGAGGGCGCGATCGGTTGTGGGGTCAATGGCTGCGGCGTCGGGCGTGAGAGGTTTCGCGATGTGGGCCGAGGTGATGTGCAGCGGTTCGGTTCCGAATGTGTTGGAGACGTGCACGCGCAGCGCGGAGCCGCCCGCCGAGAGGTGCACGATCTGGCGGAGGGTGGTGTCGGTAAGGTCGGCGGGGGTCAGTGTGTTCTGCGGTTCGGGGATCTGTTGTGAGGAGCTCCAGCTTGCGATCCAAATAGTCGGCGCGGATGCCGTTTGAGATAGCGCACCGGGAATGAGGAAGGTAAGAGCTATCGAGAGACCGATGGATGCGCGGGCGCAACGAGTGAGTTTCATAGAGGCCGTTTTCTATCGCTCAGCAACTATAGCGCTTTAACTGAACGGTTCGCCACGTGCTGCTGCTAGGATATTCGTGCGCGATTGGGAGACGATCTTGATATTTAAAGGAAAGATCCTGTTGGCTATTTGTTGCCTGGTTAGCGGACTCACGGCGTATGGAGCTTCGCTGCCGGCGGTGCGACAGATGGGGAATGCGGCGCAGTTGATCGTGGATGGTAAGCCTTATCTGATTCTTGGGGGCGAGCTTGGAAATTCTTCTGCGGGGACAGCCGCGCAGGCCGATGAGATTCTGCCCAGGCTCGCGGCGCTGCACCTGAATACGGTGCTGATGCCGGTGGCGATCGCGCCAGCGTCGCTTCAAATAAATAACCACCCAGCGCAACCGTCTTCGTAGGACGCGGACTGCTTTCCCTCAGCACGACCCCACGAATCTTGTCCGAGGCCTGAGCCGAAAGAATCATGTCCCCAAGGCTGCCCAGCACCTCATACGCCGGGTCGCGCAGAAATGAAACATATAGCCCGCTCCCGGCAACATAAAACTCGTTTGCCGCCGCTTCGATCACCAGCATCGCGCCATCGCTGCTCAGGAGTTTATTGTCAGGCCACGGTTGGAGGCATCGCGAGCATTGAGGAAGTTCGGCGCGAGCGTGGCGAATGGGTGACGACGCGGCGGCTGAATGGGGACCAGTCGAACCAGGGGCGCGAGTTGATGATGGATGGGCGAGGTTTTCGGGTGTATCGCGTGAAGCTGTATGCGATTAGCCGCCCGGAGAATCCGCAATGAGCGGAATACGCTGGATTTTTTGGGGGGACGAGGATTTTACGATTCAGGTTACAGGATTTTCATCCTTGAAACTCCGGTATGCGGGGCGAGCAAACAGGAAAGCCAGGAGTGCGTGAAGGACGCAGGCGGGCAAGAGGAGGAAGCCCGCGAACTGGCCGCCGATTCTCAGATAGCCCAGATACACAGCTGCCGTCAGATTATAGAGAAAAAGCGCCCGGATGGCGTGTTGGTGATCAGCTTCGCCTTTCGGCCAGCATGCGAGAGCGAGCGAAAAAAGTCCGAGGCCGCCTACTCTGGCGACAGCCTCTCCGGATGGAGCCAGACCTGAACCAAGCAGGAGGTTCGCAACGAGATTCGGAGCGGCAAAGAGTGCAAGGCCAGTTGCCAGTTCAATTGACGAAGAGATGAGGATCAACCTTCTGGTTTTCATAGTTGAAGCAAAGTCCCTTCTCTGGCTCAAGCATCAGACGCATTGCCACCCTTGCAGTTCCCACCCTAGTCGTGCGCTGTGGCCAGGGCTCTTGCTGCGGCACTCTGTTCAACCGGGGACAGTTTCCTTTGTAGCTCCCATTTTGTTCTCCTTTTGGCTGGTCCGTCACGCCTAAGACGAACACTACGAAAACTTTTGCGGCTTGGAAACTGGCAAAATGCGCAGTCCCAACAACTTGTCGAAAGTCGGCGACGGCTCCCGAGGTCGGATTGCCGATGGTAGATGGAAAAAGCCAATTCTCAGCCGATCCCGACATTACGGCGGCGAACGACAGCTGTCGGAGGGGTGAGCCGGCTTTCCGGTATAGAGTCGGCCCGGCCGACGGCGCTGGTATTCTGAAGATTCACTCAGCCCAACCGGGCAACAGGACCTGCCATGAATCGTCTCGCCGGGGCACTTGCCCTCTCGCTCAGCCTGGTGGCAACACAAGCGGCCACCCGCTCCTACGCTCAGGAACAGGATCCAGCCAAGACCGTCACCGACGAACTGAATCCGAATTTTAAGCCGCCTGCAATCACGCCGGCCGCGGCGCCTGATTACGAAAAACGCGTGGTCATGATTCCCATGCGCGACGGAGTGAAACTGTATACGGTCATTGTCCTACCGAAGGGCGCGAAGGGTGCACCGATTGTGCTGACGCGGACGTGCTACAACGCGGCGGGTCGTGCCGAGCGCTCCAAGTCTCCGAAGATGATCGAAGCACTGCCGCTCAGCGACGAGGACTTCGTCAAGAACGGCTACATTCGCGTGTACCAGGACGTCAGAGGCAAGTACGGGTCGGAGGGTGTGTACCTCATGACTCCGCCGCCCGTCGGATCCGGCTTCAACCATTCGGGTGCGGACGACACCACCGACGCCTACGACACGATCGACTGGCTGGTGAAGAATATACCGGAGTCTAACGGTCGCGTCGGCATGATCGGTTCATCGTACGAAGGGTTCACCGTGGTGATGGCGTTGCTAAATCCGCACCCGGCGCTCAAGGTGGCTGCGCCCGAGAGCCCCATGGTCGATGGCTGGATGGGCGACGACTGGTTTCACTACGGCGCTTTCCGTCAGCCCAACCTCGATTACTTCACCGAACAAACAGCTAAGCGCGGTGAAGGCTACATCGTTCCACGCGGCGGGCGCGACGAGTACGCCAACTTCCTTCGTCTGGGCAGCACCGGCGACGCGGCCCGGGCCATGGGCGAAGAACAGCTTCCCTTCTGGAAGGTCGTCGAAGCCCATCCGGCCTACGACGCGTTCTGGCAGTCGCAGGCACTGGACCATCTGCTCGCCGCGAAGGGGCTCACTGTTCCAACGCTCTGGGAGCAGGGCGAGTGGGACCAGGAAGACATGTGGGGCGCCATCCACTCCTACCGCGCCATTGAGGCCGCGCACAAGAACGATCCACTCAACCACATTGTGATGGGGCCCTGGTTCCACTCACAGATCAATCGAGCAGGACGCGGGCTCGGACCTTTTCAGTGGACGACGGACACAGCCGAACAGTGGCGTCGCGACTATCTGGTTCCGTTCTTCAACACGTATCTGAAGGCAGGCTCGCCGAAGTTTGAGCTACCCAAGGCGCTGATCTATGACGCTGGCGGCGAGACGGTTGGCGGCCTCGGCACCGACCACTGGGATACCCCAAAGGTCTGGCCGACCGTGTGCGAGAAGGGCTGTCCCGAAACCTCGAAGCCGCTTTACCTCAGCCCCAAGGGCACCCTGTCCTTCAAGGCCCCGACAGGTGGCTCCGACGAGTACGTCTCCGATCCCGCCAACCCCGTTCCCTTCTCGCCGCTTCCCTATGACGGATCCAACTGGCGCACCTGGCTGGTTACTGACCAGCACTTTGTCGAAGGCCGCCCCGATGTCCTCACTTACATTTCCGAACCGCTCGAGGCGCCACTCAAACTCGCGGGCGAGCCGGTCGTGCATCTCTGGGCGTCGACGTCCGGAACCGACTCCGATTGGGTCGTCAAGATTATCGATGTCTACCCCAGCGTCCCGATGACTCGCGGGGCGGGGGGCGGCAGCGATACCGGCACCTTCGCTGGCGTCCTCGGTACACCGTACAACATGAATGGCTATGAGGCTCCTATCGGTATCGACATCTTCCGCGGCCGATACCGCACAAGCTTCGAGCACCCGTCTGCGCTGGTTCCCAACCAGCCAGCGGAGTTTACCTTCGGCCTCCCCATGATCGACCGCACGATCCCTGCGGGCCATCGTCTGATGGTGCAGGTGCAGTCGAGCCTCTTCCCGCTCTACGACCGCAACCCGCAGACGTTCGTGCCCAACATCTTCAACGCTAAGCCCGCCGATTACATTAAGGCCACGCAGAAGGTTTGGCATGAACCCGGCAAGGCCAGCTATATCAGCCTACCCATTGCGAAGGAGTAGACGTTCAACCGCTACAGCGAAACATCGCGGCCGGACTAGTGGGCCCCAAAGATTGCGGACGTCTGACGGAGGATCGCCGGAACAGCCCTTAAACGGCCACCAAACAAAATGGCCTCTCGCTATATAGGGGGCCATACTTCTTATCAGCCTTTTGTAATCTTGTCCGAAGAGAAGGTTTGCTAACGAAGTGTCGGCTGTTCTCATAACGAGAACGGTTGTACTCATAATGAGAACAGATTGCCAATACCATGAGCGCACAACGATCCGGAATGTCGTTGTCGTAGAACCCATCAGAAGCCGCTATTGCTTTGAGGCACTGGGCCGGCTGGATCGCTTAGAGATTGCACTCTTCGGCAATCGCGGAACGGCCTGAACGCCCGCCCAAAGCGTCGCGATCGTTTGCTCGACCACGAGAGTCTGGTCAGGCAAGTCAGGCACAGCCCCTTGGATGACCATGAGTGTGGCGAGACCAAAGATCGAAAACCACCAGGTATGAGCTACCACTATGTCATCCCTGTTTGGCAATCCTTCTTCTTTGGCAACATCGAAAAAGAGCTGCACGAAACGTCCGAACAACGGCGCGCCAAGGTCGTTGATATATTGTCCAGCGCGGATGCCGTTGCGGTTCTCAGGCCCGAAGAAGACGTTACGGAACTGTTGTGGATGGGCAATGCAGAATTGAATCAAGCCGCGTGAAGCCGCAAAAAGGCGCTCTTTCGGTGCAAGATGTTTAGCGGCAATCGCGTCGAAGTTCTGAACCATCAGCCCGATCGTCTCGCTACTCAACTCCGCAAGAATGTGCCACTTGTCGGGGAAATGCTGATAGATCACGGCGTGCGTATAGCCGATCTCTTTAGCGATTTCGCGAAGCGTCACGGCTTCGTAGCCGCGATCGGCAAACATTTTGCTGGCAGCCGCAAGGATTTCGCCCCGCAACCTCTCCTTACGCTCTACCCGTCGACTTGGTGATGTGGATGTCACTTCCATAGTTTAGCCTGTTTTGACGCTTTTTTGCGACCAACTGTTGATTAATAACCATTGGATATAAACCATCGATTATTTTGTAACCAATGGTTAGCTTAAGGCTTCTAATCGTCAGGTCGCGTATTTGGATTGGCGGCCATATACGAGGCAAAAGGAGAATGCGATGAAAGTTCTAGTGATTGGAGCAGCGGGCAAGAGCGGAGAGGCGCTGGTAGATGAGGCGTTGGCGGCCGGGCATAAGGTGACGGCTTTCGTGCGTGGTGCCGCTCAGTACAAGAAGGCGAACGTCAGAGTTGTGGCCGGCGACGTGCTGGACCCGGCTGCGGTCGACGTTGCGGTAGCAGGACAGGATGCGGTCATCGACGCGCTTGGCGGCAAGACGCCGTGGAAAGTGACGACGATGGAAACGAGCGCGGCACACAATATCGTCGACGCGATGCGGCGCAATGGCGTAAGGCGGCTGTTGAAGATTTCAGTGGTGGGTGCGGGCGAGAGCGTCAAGAACGCCGGCTTCTTCAACGAGCACGTGCTCATGCGGACGTTTTTGAAGGGTCTGCTGGTAGACAAGGCGGGCATGGAAGCCGAGATCGAAGGCAGCAACTTGGACTGGACGCTCGTGCGGCCGCCGATGCTGACCGACCGCGAGAAGACCGGCATTGCCAGGGTGCTGAGCACGGAGGGCGGCGAGAAGGCTCACAAGATTGGGCGGGCCGATCTGGCAGCCTTCATGGTGCAGCAACTGGAAAGCGGCCGGTACTTGCGTCAGGCAGTGACAGTGACGACCACATAGCGAGGCCACCGTGAGGATCATCCACCTCTCTCATCGAGGCGATCCGATCGGGTGTCTGAGGCCAACAACGATTCATGCGACAGATGACTGTGGAAACTCCACGGAACTAGCGGAGTGCTAGCTGCGCAACTCACAAGCTCTGATATTGACGTCAGGGCACCAAGTTCGTTCACGAAAGGATTGTCTTATGTCAAACTTCCCCACACCGCTTGAAGAAGTCATTCATCACAACGTTATTAAGAACAACAAAACGGGCGGCCCGGCACTGGATATCGGGCCGATGCAGTTGCTGTGGAGGGCACTGGGAGAAAACACGGGCTACACCTTTTCCATTTTTGAGATGACGGTTGTGCGGGGTATGGGTATTCCACTTCATAGGCACCCATTTGCAGAGTTTTTCTACGTGCTGGAAGGCGATCTGTCGATCGGATATTGGAACGACCAGGGTGTCGCTGAGTGGGACACGTGCGAAGCCGGAGAGAGTCTGATGGTGCGACCCAATGCGCCTCACTCGTTCTTCAACAAGAGCGAGCGTCCGTGCCGCGTGCTGAGTGTCTCAACGTATCACCACGAGCGAATGATGAAGGATGCAGTGCATCCGGATGGCAAGACAGACTTCTTGCCCGCTCAACTTACTCAGGCCGACTTCGAGAAGTTGACCAAGTCCATGGAAAAGAACCAGACATTTCTCGTCGCCAACCACTCTTAGCGTGGGGCTATCTCTTGAGTTCACCTTTGAACTCAAGAGATGCATCGCGACGCAAAAACGGGGCTGCAAGATACGGCCCCATATCGCTGCAACAACAACAAGGAGAAAACGAACATGTATTTAGTCATGGGCATTACAGGGAAAGTTGGGGGTGCCACCGCGCGGCGTCTGCTGAAGCAAGGCAAACAGGTGCGGGCACTTGTGCGCGATCGCGAAAAAGCGGCGAAGTGGGCAGACCAAGGCGTGGAGTTGGTAGAGGGAGACTGGAACAATGCGACAGCCATCGCGAAGGCTTTCAAAGATGTTGAGGGCGCATTTGTTATGTTGCCGTCCGTATGGGCACCTTCGCCTGATTACAGAGAAGCAAAGGGCGTGATTGCGAACTATGTCGAGGCGCTGAACAAGGTAGTGCCCTCGCGGGTGGTAGCACTCTCGTCGATGGGCGCGAATAGAACAAGCAGGTTAGGGATGATCACGGCCTTAGCACTTTTGGAGCAAGGTTTTCGCAACCTGACCTCTCCGGTCGCATTTGTGCGCGCAGGCGGCTTCTTCGAAAACTTTCTTTTCGGCCTACAGGCCGCCCAGGGCGGAACACTGCCGGTCTTCTACAATCCTACCAACCGGAAATCGACAATGGTCGCGTCAGACGACATCGGCGCAGAAGTGGCAACGCTTCTGACCGGGCCGGCGTGGTCAGGGCATCGCGTCATCGAGCTGGGTTCGATGGTAAGCGCAGATGAAGTGGCCGCACAGTTGGGTGAAGTCTTGAAACTCAACGTAGAAGCCTTCGCACTCCCGCGTGCAGCATGGGCGGATGCATTCCAGCAGTTCGGCGTCCCGAAGAGCCACACTGGGCCTGCCGAAGAAATGTACGAGAGTGTTAACGCGGGATGGATGGACCTCGGTGTCACGGGTACGGAGCACGTAGCGGGTACGACGTCTGCACGCGATGTATTTGCGGCTGCACAGAACTCCGTCAAGTCGTAGGTCCGAGGCAAGCTGAATCAGCCGCAGTTCCTTGGGAACTGCGGCCCTAACGTCAACTGGCGGAACCGAAAGGCTGATCGTCCGGTTCCGCGCGCTGTCGAAAGGCTATCCCATCCCAACCGAAAGACGAGGATCCTTTTACTATGAAAGCCGAACAAGCAATAGATAAATCCATGCAGGCAAGTCGAGCAACTCAAATAGCCGCGACGGTAACTACCGGCGTGGTCGCCTTCATGTGGGTGTACTTCGGAAGGGTGTATCTTATTCACGATCCCGGCGAATGGAGGATCGCCAATCAACAGCTCGGATACACTCTCTATATCATCCCTCTGATTGGCGTAACATCCTTGGTAGCGTGGGCCTTCTGATTCCCAATGTGCCTCGATTGACTGAGTGGGTCTATGTTGGTTTCGTGTTCACTCTTTTACTCGCGTTCTATTCACAACTGAATAGCGGAGGCAGTACTTGGGATACATTTGATCCGATTCTCGTCATGGCGTTCGTCATTGCCTCGTATGGATTGAGACGCCGCATGCGCGCGAACAGGTGGTCAATATGAAGAACAGGCCCAGCGAGCAGGTCTACTTTCAGGTCCGTGTTGGGCCCAACGAGCAACTCGTATACTTGTCATGAATGCGAGGACAGCTCCTCCATTACGTACTTTCCACCAGAAATCAAATACATGGAAGAGATGACCCTACAAGTGCGAATAACGAGACCCAATCTATTGTTCATCTGCATTGTGGCAGTTCTGATCGCAGCTATGATCGGCGGGCTGATGGCGATGCGCGAAAGGCGCGTGCGCATCGTGGCGGAGAAAGGCCTTCGACGAGAGATCAGTGAAAACAATGACGGAGTTCAGGAGATGAGAGCCGCCATCCCGACGGAAATAGAGAATGTCTCTCATACAGTCGCGCTTCTCGAGCAAAGGGAAGCTGGACACGCGGTCGACAGCTCGCAGGTCAAGATTGGTATAGCAGTGATGTCTTTTACGAACGCGAACTGGCAGACAGCATCGGTGACCGGGGCGATGTCATCAATTGACTACGACACAGTCGAACGGTTTGCTGGTGCATACTTTGAGCAGGCGCGATTAGCGCAACTCCAAACGTCGACAATGGAGTCGGTGATGTCCCTCTCTTCTTATGTTGGGCATGGGGAGAAACTGCAGTCCATGTCTCCGGAAGAAGCTCGGGCCGCAGAGATACAGGCGCAGTCCCTGCTGGCTCATTTGAGGATGATGTTGCGGATGACCGATGGAGTTCAAGGAGCCTACAAAACGGCACTTGGCTCCTAGCCGCAAGAAGCATCTGTGCACTGTTCAGATGCTCCAGCAATGACTCTTCTACCTGGCAGATGCACGCGCTTTCTCTCCCGGTTTGTGAAGCATCACCCAGGGCATAGCTCAAGTATCTCTAGCTAGAATGGTGCTATGCGTTTGCTCGTGTCCTGTGTTTTTGGTTTAGTCGGCATTTTTGCGACAGCCCCGGTTGGGGGAAGGCCAAAAGCCACGGCATTGCCACCTTCATTACCAGAGCCGCGCGACCAACACTTTCGTGGAAGGATCGAACTTCATGTCGATGCTACAGACATCTCCCGTGGCGTCTTCCGCGGAGCCGAGATCATCCCGATCCAGGCTTCCGGTGACACGACGCTCCTCTATCCGGAATGGGACCCTGCCAGCCACGGACCGACAGCGTCTGCCGCCGAGTTGGCGGGCCTACGTATGCAGATCGATGGACACTCCATCGAATGTCGCCGCGACACAGTAAACGTGCACGCCTTTCACCTGATTGCTCCCGATGGGGCGCGCACGCTGACGCTGACCTTCGAATATCCTCCGCCACGCGCGTCAGTGAGACTGCGTTCAGAGATGCTAGATGTCGAGTGGCAAAGACTGCTCCTATATCCGGTGGGCTGGTATACCCGAGACATCTCTGTTGCTGCGGAGCTGCAAATTCCGCTAACAGGCCAAGGCATTATCGAACTCGGATTTGAGGCTACATCGGGCCTTAGTCCCTCTAAACGCGCTTCTCTTTACTAAAGGGGAAGGTGCAGGAGGAGGAACTCGACTCCTGCTGCGCCGCCGGCGAGCGGGGCCAGGACCAAGCGGGATGACCAAGTAGGTCTCGAAGACGCTAGAAAGCATCTCCAAAAGCTCGGCTTCGTTCGGGCTTCTTTCGACCCGATGCCTCTTCCGCTGGAACTCTCTTGCCTCCCTGAGTGCGCGCTGTGAGGTCGACGCCACGAGAAATAGCGTCGTCCAAGTCTGCCAAAAGGAAGGCTCCTGCCGACCCCTTCTCTTGAAGAGTTGTTCTGACTCTTCGAACGATTTCGCGTACAGTCTCGTCAGCCATTATTGAAGATTGCCTCGCATGACAAGACAAACAGCCATCAAAACAGCCACCAAACAATTTTGGCCTCTCTTGCCGAGAGGCCAAATCCGTATAAGTCCTTTATTGTCAATGGTGCCGGGAGGGGGAATCGAACCCCCATGAGGTTGCCCTCGGCGGATTTTGAGTCCGCTGCGTCTGCCAGTTCCGCCATCCCGGCCCTTCCCTGCTCGATGGTGCAGCAGAATGAGCCGCGAGGAGCTCCTGATGCTCGAATTCACAGCGCAAGCCGCGAACGTGCCTCGTTAGCTCTACTCTGATTTAGTATCGCATAGCCTGCCGACTGCTTCCAATTCGCGTAAGCCGCCGGCATGAACTTCTGCGCCGTTCTTCTTCCGGTGGTTATTTTAAATTGGCGATCGTCAGAAGATCCATGTCGTCATATCGCTGATTCTCACCGGCCATGCCCCAGCAGAATCCGTAGTTTTTCGTACCTACGCCAGCGTGGATGCTCCACCCCGGCGAGACTGCTACGTCTCGATCGCGTATGACCAGGTGGCGTGTTTCGGTTGCGGGTCCCATCAGATGTAGCACGCGCTGTGACGGATCTACATCGAAGTAGAAGTAAACCTCACTGCGGCGCATGTGCGTGTGCGGTGGCATGGTATTCCAGTTCGAGCCGGGGGCGAGCAGCGTAAAGCCCATCACCAGTTGGCAGCTGCGAATGCCATCCAGAAAGATTGCTTTATAGATCGCCCGCTTGTTACAAGTTTCCTCGGAACCAAGATGAGCCGGTTCCAATTCGTTGAACTTGACCAGGGTGGTGGGATAGGTGGCGTGGGCGGGATAGCTTAGCAGATAAAACGCGGCGGGCTGGCTCGCGGCGTTGCTGGCGAAGGTCACGGATTGATTGCCTCGGCCGATATAGAGACAATCAAGTTTCTCCATCGCGAACGCGACGCCGTCCACCGCTACAACGCCGGGGCCGCCTACGTTTAGGACACCTAACTCACGACGCTCGAGAAAATGATCGGAGCGAAGTTCCGGCTGCGTATCTAGCGTTAAGGTTGAGCTCGTCGGGACAGCGCCACCAATGACAGCTCGATCCAGGTCGATATAGCGCGTTTCTATCTCGCCCTCGCGAAAGAGGTCCTCGAGGAGGAACGTCTCGCGCAACTCGGCGGTTGTCATAGTTGGGTAGCGAACGGCGTCCGCCATCTGCACGATCTTCATGCTCAGCTCCTTGCGACTTATTGCGCTTGCACTTCGGGCTCACACACCTTGATAACGTAGATGGTGATGGTCTGGCCGGGAGCTTCGATGGCCTGGTGTGGTGTGCCCGCCGGGATGTGGATGACGTCGCCTTTGTGCAGGGCGTGGGGGGTTGCTCCTTCGAGGCCTGTACCGCGGACCTCGCCATCGGGTAGATCTTTCGGGTTCAGCATGGTGCCACCCGTCAGCTCGGTTCCCTCGCCTGCGATCACGAAGAGGAAATCAGCATAATGCTGATGGAGTTCGCCGCCACCGCTCTTGGTGCGTGCTGTCAGCATCGTGTAATGGCCCTTGTAGTTCGCAAGAGTGATTCCAACGCTGCCGTTGCCTGCGCGCGCCTTGGCGAGGAGTGCTTCGCCCTGCGCGGCCAGTGCATCCAAATTTAATACTTCTGGCGAGGTCACGATAACGGGAGCGGCGGGCGGCGGCAGCGCATCCTTCTGCGGATGCGGCAGCAGCAACGTCGCACTGATCAGCGCTGTACCCACGCCCACGCCCACGCTCACGCTCTTTGCAGGTGCGAATAGCAGCATATGAACAGTCTCCTTCAATATCCATTCCAGAGCATACGAGATCGGGTGCGGGGTCGTCAGCCAATCACGCTATTGAACGCCACTTACCGGCCTTAATTGCAGTAGTTCCACGGCGCAGGCTGCCGCATTGCGGGCAGAAAGGCGGAGGTTGTCCGCTGCCATCCATAACCAGAACGCGCTTCCCTTCTTGCTGTCCGCCGCGGTGACACGCAGAAAGACTTCACCCTTGCCGGCAGCGATTTCATTGCTCGGAGACTCGTCCTCGAGAAACTGGGGCTGGCCTTCAACGAGCAACGTGCGCACGGTCTTCTCGTCGATCTGCTGCGACATCTCCACAAACACGGACGCTGTGTAGCCGTGAAATACCGGGGCCTGAAGTAATTGCAACGCCACCAAATCAGCCGAGTCTTTGCCGGAAAGAACTTCGATGTGCCGGCGAATGGTGTCGCGGGTTTGGTCAAGGTTTGCCTTCGCCACGGATCCGAGAGACGCGAGCAGATTGAAGGCCACTTGCGCATCGTAGATATCCTTCTGCAATGGCTTGAAGGACAGCAGACTGACCGTCTGCTGATGCACCTCTTCAACGCCCGCATTTCCTAGTGCAGATGCTGGCTGCAAGACGGTAGCGGCGATGCGTTCGATTCCCGTCTTGCGCAATCGTGCCGTGGCGAGCGCGAGCATGATCGCCGCCGGTTGGGCTGACACCTCCGCAACCGTCGACAGGTCAGGGACAACCCCTCCGGGGACGAGAGGGGAACGCACTTGAACGTGGGGCCGGCCTTCCAGTGCACCCGTGAGGTCGACAATGGCTGCTCCAGCCGCGTGTGCTGCCTTCCAGAACTGCAGCGCCGTCGCACCGTCGCCCGCAAAGAAAACCACATCGATGCCGACGAATGAATCGGCTGCGATGGTCTGGATCACCAGGGCCTCATCGCCAGCCGCCGTAATTGTTCCACCGGCATCTTCGGCGTCGAGCAGCGTGATATCCCACAAGACGTCTGTGGCACCACTCAACTCTTCGGCGAGCTCTTTACCCAGGAGCGTCGACGCACCGACAACTGCTCCGCGCCATGTTTTCCCAACCATCTCTTGTCCTCTTTTGCTTTTTGGTAGCAGCCTTGCCAATCAGACTGCATGTGCTCGGCGATTCCAGGAGTAGGCAAGCCGCGCCATCACCCCCGAAAGCAGGTAGCCGAGAGCGAGGACCAGCAAGGCGATTTGATCCCATTCGACGATGATGCCGATCACCACGACAAGTAAAACCAGCAATCGGCCCGGCTTGCGTGTGTTGGTATCAATCTCCTTGCCACTCCAGAAGCGCCAGCTGCTCACCATGAGAAATCCGACGAAGGCGACCAGCGCCAGCCATACCAGCGAGAGCCACAAATTGTGGACCGGCGACCCTCCCTCAAAATGAATGACCGCAGCAAGGACGCCAGCGCCAGCGGGGATCGGCATGCCGACAAAGTATTTTCGGCCAGGCCGACCGGGATTGCGGGGCTGCGGATTGACGCTGATGTTGAAGCGCGCCAGGCGGCAGGCTCCGCAGATGAGGAAGAGAAAGCATACGACCACGCCGAAGTGCATGAGCCGCGCTTCAATCTCCGGATGACTGGAGGGCGGAAGCTGGCGCACTCCCCAGAGGTAAGCGAGCAGGCTGGGAGCCACGCCAAAGGTGATCACGTCCGCGAGCGAGTCCAACTCTTTGCCGAAGGCGCTGGACGTGTTGGTCATGCGCGCAATGCGGCCATCCAGTCCATCGAAGACGATCGCAAACGCGATGGCCAGTGCCGCGTGATCGAATGCAGCGGCAGACAACGCGGGGTCGGCTATCACCGAACCGCGAATGCTCTGCATGATGATGTAGTACCCCAGTGCGATGCTGCCGGAGGTGAAGAGCGACGGCAGCACGTACATGCCGCGTCGCGCTGGATGCATTCGTTGCGACTCAGCCTCGGCCATTAGCTCCGTCCATAGGAGGATTTGTTCTCTCCATAACCGGGCAACACGCCCAGAATGGATTTGCCGCCCTGCACGCGATCGCCCGGCTTCACACGGAGTTCGACGTCAGCAGGCATGAGGACATCTACGCGAGACCCGAATTTGATCATGCCCATCCGCTGCCCGCGCTGAACGACATCGCCGGTCTTCACGTCACAGATAATGCGTCGCGCGAGAAGCCCAGCAATCTGTTTGAAGCTGACGCTATTTTGACCGTCCTCAATCACAATCAGCGTCTGCTCATTCAAGATCGCCGATTCCGGGCTCATAGCATTCAGAAATTGACCCTCGCGGTACTCCATCAGGGTCACTTTGCCGCTGATTGGCACACGATTCACATGCACGTCGAAAACGCTCAGGAAGATGCTGACGCGAAACCGAGCGCCCGCCGTGGTCTCAATCCATTCCGCTTCTTCTACCTTGCCATCGCCGGGGGAGACGATCAGGCCAGGTCCGGCAGGAATTTCGCGCTCCGGATCACGGAAAAATATCAGGAAAAACACCGCTAGGAGGAATGGAATCGCCGTCAGACTGATCCAATGGGTTCCAAAATAAACGATGACTGCGACGACCAGCAGCGAAACTCCGTAATAAAGTCCATCCCGAACCATAGGGAACGATTATACCTTTGTGCCCTTCAAGCTTCTGCGAACTGCGGCGACGTCTCTGTATGGAGCGTTTAGCGTCATAGTCGGGCCGCCATGAGGACGGCGTCCTCGGTCGGGTTGCGATAATAGTCCGGGCGGCGGCCCTGCTCCACGAAACCTAGCGAACGATAGAGTGCCAGGGCGCCGTCGCTCGATGCCCGGACCTCGAGCTCGAGCTCGCTGGCGCCCATACTCAGCGACCACTCCATCACCTGCTGGCAGAGAGCCTTGCCGATGCCCTTGCGGCGAGCCGCCTCGGAGACAGCCACACTCTCGAGCTCCGCCAACTGATCCGCGCGGCTGGCGACGGCAAATCCGAAGATGCTTCCATTGCTCTCCGCCACAAAACTTGCGCGCGTGGGTTCGCTCCCTTGCTCGCCGTTGAGGGCGGCCAGCCAATGGGCGTTACTCCAATGCGGAGCTTCGGCGCAGGCTTGTTCGGTTGCAAGAATGGCCTCAAGATCAGCGGGCGACGCTTGTCGTATGAGCCAATCGGCGAACATTAGCCGACCGTCCCAGCAGGCTTGCGGTAGATGTCGCCCTCCTGCCGGACGTAATTGGCGTCGGTAAGCGACACATCGCTGCCGCCAAGACGCAGCTTGCGTAAAACCGGGCCCAGCGAATCCGAGGTATGTAAGGGGCGAAGAATTGTTTCGCAGCATACCAGCTGATCGGCAACGCGGCTCTCCGCCACGGCAATCGGCTCGCCCTGGCACTGCAGTTGGAGATCTGCGAGGGCGCAGAGCCACTCGCGGCCCGTGCTGATTTCGCGAACGTAGAGTTCACCGCGCCCGGCGTCGAGCGCGGCGTAGCCGGCAGCCAGATCGGCTGCTTCCGCCAAAACCTCGAGGCGGGAGACTGCTGCCATGGGAATTCCTGCCGCCTCGCAAAGGCCCTTGGCCGTCGCCAAGCCAGCGCGTATGCCGGTGAACGATCCCGGTCCATGAACGACGCCGATTGCATCGAGATTCTGGAGTTGACCTCCGGGCTGGGTCAGCAAGAGACAGCGGATAGCGTCAAGGATCTCTGCCGAGGCGCTTCTGGGAGACAGATCCTCTGTGGCCAGTACCTCTTCGCCACAGGTTATGGCAATACCTGCGGTCTCGCCGCAGGTATCAATCAGCAGCAGCCGTTCGTCCTTGGTCAACGTTCTGTCCACACTTCGAGGATACCGCGCGTCGAGGATGCCGCGCAGCGGCTAGATCGAGCGGCTGAGGCAAGTCGTTTACTCTACCGCGGCGAGGACCTCTTCGCGAACTTCCTCGTCCTGGGCTGCCTCGCCGATGGTTTTCGGCAAGGCAATGTCCAGTACGTCTTCAATCCGCGAGGCATAGTGAATTGTCACGCCTTCAATCTGGTCGGCGGACAAATCCTCTTCCACGTTGGTTTTCACGTCGATCGGCAGAATCACGTCGCGGACGCCAGCCCGCTTGGCCGCAAGGAACTTTTCCTTGATGCCACCGACCGGCAGCACATTGCCGCTCAGGGTGATTTCGCCCGTCATCGCCAGAAGCGGATGAATTGGCCGATCGAGCAGAAGGGAGACTAGCGCGGTCGCCATGGTAACGCCCGCACTTGGACCATCCTTGGGAATCGCTCCCGCGGGCACGTGGATGTGCAGATCGATGTCCTTGAGCACATCGTCATCCAGCCC
>Ga0302308_10000909_pt1 | contig 24598 bp, 17 predicted proteins | sample III_Palsa_E3_3_FD_200531 | JGI IMG/M metagenome (GOLD analysis project Ga0302308, IMG submission 200531) | Peat permafrost microbial communities from Stordalen Mire near Abisko, Sweden - III_Palsa_E3_3 | ecosystem: Environmental > Terrestrial > Soil > Palsa > Peat permafrost | place: Sweden...
CGTGCGTGAGCACCATGCCGCGCTCGAACCGCCCCGAGCACACCCGGACGAACGCCACCCGGTCCCGGTGGTTGCGGTCCATGTTGGCCTGGACCTTGAACACCAGGCCGGCGAACGGCGCGTCGACTGCGCGCGGCTCGTCCTTGATGTCAGCGCGCGGTGCCGGGGGCGGGGCCAGCTCGCACAGGCCCTCCAGCAGGCGGCGCACACCGAAGTTGGGCAGCGCCGCGCCGAACAGCACCGGCGAGGATTCCCCGGCCAGGAACGATTCCATGTCCACGGCTGCGCCGATCTCGTCCAGCAGCGCCATCTCCTCCACCGCGGTCTCGTACGCGGCGCCCTCCCGCTCGGCCGCCGCCGCGGCGTCCAGATGCTCCTCGATGGCGCGCTCCGCACCACCTGGCGTCCGGGTGTAGGCGGTGAACTCGCCGGTGCCGCGCTCGATCAGCCCGCGGAAATCGCCCGCCACCCCGACCGGCCAGTTCAGCGGCGTCGGACGCAGGCCGATCCGCTGCTCGATCTCATCCAGCAGCTCCAGCGGTTCCCGGCCGGGACGGTCCCACTTGTTGACAAACGTGATGACCGGGATACGCCGGTTGCGGCACACGTCGAACAGCTTCAGCGTCTGCGGCTCGAGGCCCTTGGCCGAGTCCAGCAGCATGATCGCGGAGTCGACGGCCTCCAGCACCCGGTAGGTGTCCTCGGAGAAGTCGGCGTGGCCCGGGGTGTCCAGCAGGTTCAGCACCATGCCGCCGTAGTCGAAGCGCAGCGCCGCCGAGGTGATGGAGATACCCCGGTCCCGCTCCATGGCCATCCAGTCCGAGGTCACCCCGCGGCGGCCCGCCTTGCCGTGCACGGCACCGGCCTGGGTGATTGCCGACGCGTGCAGCGCCAGCGCTTCGGTGAGCGTCGACTTACCGGCGTCCGGATGACTGATCACCGCGAACGCACGCCGCCGCCCGGCCTCGGCGAGCACCTCCGGCCCGGCCGGGCCAGCTGTACGCGGGCGTGCCTCGCTTGCGTCTCCGGTGCGCCCGTTCGCCTCGTCAATCACGGTCACTTGGGGCTGGTCTCCTTTTCAACGCCGGCATCGCTTTTAAAGGCCGGCAGCGCGCAGCAGGCACTCGCGCGAGTTTATTGTCACGCAGCCATAACACGGGAATCCGCTCTTCCCATCCATCCCCTTCCACCGTGCGGCCGGCCCCGGAAAAGTCCTGTTCAGGATGATGATGACCTGGTCGGTCTCGGCGGCGTGGACGGCTGGGCGGGTGGGACCGTGCTCATCCTTCGTTCCGTTGGCCTTCGCGCAAGCCGTCCCGAGCGCCCCCGGGCGTGCCGGAGGGCAGCCTCAAGCGGACTGACCTAACTCAGGAGTAACGTAGCCCGCCAAGCTCCAGAACCGCACACCGAGGGAGTAAGGCGGCGATGGCGGACAGCGACGTGATCGTGGCCGGCGCTGGGCTAGCGGGTCTCGCCGCGACCGCGGAACTGGCGGAAGCGGGCCGGAAGGTGCTGCTGCTCGACCAGGAGCCGGAGTCGAGCCTGGGCGGCCAGGCGCACTGGTCCTTCGGCGGCCTGTTCCTCGTCGGCTCGCCCGAGCAGCGCCGCATGGGCATCAAGGATTCGCGCGAGCTGGATCGACGACCCGGTCGGCGCGGACTACTGGGCTTACCGCTGGGCCCAGGCCTACGTGGACTTCGCCGCGACGGAGAAAAGACCTTGGCTGCACGCAATGGGGGTGCGCTGGTTTCCCGTGGTCGGCTGGGCCGAGCGCGGCGGCTACCTCGCCGACGGGCACGGCAACTCGGTCCCGCGCTTCCACGTCACCTGGGGCACCGGACCCGGAGTGGTCGCACCGTTCGAGCGGCGGGTCCAGGCGGCCGTGGCGTCAGGCCGGGTGGAACTGCGGTTCCGGCACCGGGTCGATGAGCTGACCTGGGCCGGTGGTGGCCTGGACGGGGTACGCGGCGCGGTCCTGGAGCCCAGCTTCGCCGCGCGGGGCACGCGCAGCTCCCACACCGAAATGGGCCAGTTCGAGCGGCACGCGCCGGTGGTGCTGGTCACCTCGGGCGGGATCGGCGCCAACCATGATCTGGTCCGCGCGAACTGGCCCGCCCGCCTCGGGCCGGCGCCGCGGCGGATGATCTCCGGGGTGCCCGAGCACGTCGATGGGCGGATGCTGGCCATCGTGGCTCGCGCCGGCGGCCGGATCGTCAACCCGGACCGGATGTGGCACTACACCGAGGGAATCGAGAACTGGCAGCCGATCTGGGCCCGGCACGGCGTCCGGATCCTGCCCGGGCCGTCCTCGCTGTGGCTCGACGCCCGGGGCCGGCGGTTTCCCGCCCCGCATTTTCCCGGTTTCGACACCCTGGGCACCCTCAAGGCCATCAGCGACAGTGGATACGACTACTCCTGGTTCGTACTCACGCAGAAGATCATCGAAAAGGAGTTCGCGCTCTCCGGCAGCGAGCAGAACCCGGACCTGACCGGCAGGGACATCCGGCTAACGATGGCCCGAATCAGGCCGGGCGCACCGGGACCGGTCGAGGCGTTCAAGCGGCATGGAGTGGACTTCGTGGTCGCCCGCACCCTGCCCGAACTGGTTACCGGGATGAACAAGCTGACCGCCGAGCCGCTCATCGACCTCGCCGATCTGAAGCGGCAGATTGTGGCCCGGGACCGGGAAATGGACAATCGGTTCACCAAGGACATGCAGGTCATGGCGATCCGCAACGCGCGCCGGTCGCCCGGCGAACGCCTCGCCCGCACCGCCGCCCCGCACAAGATCCTCGATCTGGGGGCCGGACCGCTGATCGCGGTGCGGCTGAACATCGTCACCCGCAAGACCCTCGGCGGGCTGCAGACCGACCTGTCTGGGCGGGTACTGGCGAATTCCGGCGAGCCGATTCCGGGCTTGTTCGCCGCGGGTGAGGTGGCCGGATTCGGCGGCGGAATGCACGGCTACCGCTCGCTGGAGGGTACCTTCCTCGGCGGCTGCCTGTTCTCCGGCCGTCAGGCGGGCCGCGCCGCCGCCCGCGAGACGGCGTCATAGGCCGCCCGCAGCGCTCCGCCAATGCGGGCTGTCAGCCCGCTTCCCCGTGCTGGCGCTGGATGAGGGCCACGATGTCGTCGGCGTCCAGATCCGCGAGAGCACGGCGCAGCCGGGCCCGGGCCACGGCCCGGCGCCGGATCATGTCCCCGGCGAGCAGGGCCACACAGCACACGCCGAAGACAGCCAGGATCCCCGCGCCGAACACGGCGCCGCTGGCAAAAGCCGGCCAGAGGGACCCGGATGAAGCGGGGTGCGGGGCGGCCACCGATGCCGTGTACAAGGCTGAATTCACTGGTTCCGTCCTCCCTCTCGCTACACTCGGCTCGCTGGATCTCGGCAGGTCATGGAAAACCCCGTCGTCATAACGGTGATCTCATCCAATTCATTGACGCGGTAGACCCGCCGATTGTTTACCTAATTGTTCATTTTTTCGCTGATACGTCCCCGAAAATAGGGATTTTCTGCGCAGCAGGGCAGATACCCGGCGTATCAGGCGACCGCGACACGGGCGACTATCCGGCGCTGCGTCGTGGCCGCTGGGATGCGGTCGTCGACGTCAGCGGCTACGTCCCCCGGCACGTGGGGCAGGCGATGGATGCCCTGGGTGACCGGGCCGGGCGGTACCTGTTCATCTCCAGTCACGCGGTGTATCAGCGCGCCGGAGTCAGCCCGGGCTCGACCGAGGACACTCCCCGCCGTCCGCCGGTCCGGGACACCGAGGAGTTGGACGAGGAGACCTACGGCCGGCTCAAGGTCGCTTGCGAGGACGATGTGACCGCCCGCTACGGCTCGCGGGCGACGATCGTGCGGCCCGGGAAGGTCGCCGGGCCGCACGACCCGCAGGACGGCCTGAACTACTGGGTCCGCCGCGCCGCCCGCGGCGGCCGGGTGGCCGTGCCGGGCGATCCGGCGCAGCCGATCCAGATCATCGACGTGCCGGCCTGGCCCGCCTGGTGGTGCAACTGCTCACCGACGACCGGCCGTGCGCGTTTCACGCGGTCGGGCCGGCCGGCTGGACTAGATGCCGCGATGTATCAGGACACGGCCAGCCGCCTCTATTAAGAGGAAGGCCCCGCCGGGGCGGCATCAAGGGAGGCATGTCGTGGCAACGACTGACGCAGTGTCATCCAACTCCGTAACGTCGTCCGACCACCCCACGCAATCCGGGTCGTCAGCGTCCTCCAGCGGCCCTGGGGCATCCAGCCCCCCACCATTGCCACCAAATATGGTCGGCGTGCTCGCTGCACTTACCGCACTGACCGGGGCTGCAGTCGGCCTCCTCACCAGCTTTCAGGTGGTGCACTGGACGCCCGCGCAAACCACACTGGCAGGCGCCGAAGTGGCTGCCTTCTGGGCATTTACCGGAGCGATCGTTGCACACCTCTGGCCTGGCACGAAACAGCGGCCCGTCGCGGTGGCGGGCACAATTACGGCTCTCGTCTCTGCCACCGTTTCCCTGGGAATTGGATTCGCGTGGTGGCGGCTTAACGGCGCGCAGAACGCTTCTCTCATAAGCCTCTCCACGACCCTGGTCGCCGTTGGTTCGGCACTCTGGGCCCAGGCCCACGTGCACGCCGACCTGACGCCGCTCCGGACCAAAGCGGAATCATCAGACGTTCCCGTGAGCTAATGGGCCGGACAGGTATCGCTACCGGTGCGCGTCTCCCGTTGGGCCCTGGTCAGCTCGTATTCCACTTCACCCTGCGCTGAGCCGTCGATGGCGCCAGATCCGTCATACGGGAAAGGCGCACGAGCGTCAAGCCGGAGCCAGCGTTCATGGACGCCTACGCCGGGCCGCCAGTCACCGTGATCGAGATCGAGATCGAGATCGCCGCGACCCGGGCGTGACCACCCGGGCGCTGCAGGTCAGCTGACTTCCTGGGCGGTTTCCTGGACGGCCCGGTCAACGTCCTTCGCGCTCACGTCCAGTTCCTTGGCCACGTGCTTTTCGGCTTTCAGCGCCGCCTTGTCTACCGCCTGCTGCACCTTGCTCTCCCCGACGATGAGGAGGGCGGCTTGCCCGTCGTCGATGATCTCGCCGAGTTCTTTGACGTCTGCCCGGGACATGCCACGCCACAAATGGCCGCCCACCCCGCCCACGGCTGCGCCCACGATGGCCGTGCCGATGATCGCGGGCGGAAACAAGATGCCGACCACGGCACCCACCGCAGCGCCGCCCCACGCCCCGTGCCGGGTGGCCGTCTCATCCTTATTCACGTGTACCTTGCCCGCGAAGTCCTTGGTGACCACCGAGGCGTCGTAGGTACCGACCGCACCAGCGGCATGGAGGCCCTTGACCACTTCGTAGTCGTCTCGTGCCGCCGCCTCGCTCGGGTAAGTGCCGATATAGATGAAGACTCCGTCGGGCTTCGCCATCGCGTTTTCTTCCCTTCTGACCGCCCAGGATGTCCCGGCGGCTAGGCACTGAGGATGTTGACGCTAGCGAGGATGGGCGGCCGCCCGGATCACCCGGCACGGGTGAGTAGTCGGGAAGATCGTAAACCGCCTCGGAACCTTCAAGGATTTTACGGCGATCTTCTGGCCAGCCGACTCTTCCTGTACCTGCATTTCGTTCGTCCGATGGCACGAGTGATCCGCCGGCTAAGCCGATCCTGCCCTCAGCGCATGAGGAGTACTGTATTTCCGTGACGTGTACGAACCTGACAATGTGGTGGGCGGCCTGATCAGGCGGCTCTGCTAGGTCACGTGCCCCGGCCGCCGTGCCCGCCGAGCTGGCGTTTTTCGAGCAGCTGCGGACCTGGATGCAGGCCTTCCCCCCGTCCGGACCGGATCGCGCCTACCAGCAGCGCTTCACCCCGCTCGGCCTGCTCGACCCGGCCTCGCCCTACGCCGACTGCCCGCCCGGCCTGGCCCGGGCACTGGCGGCGGGCGCGGGCGCCGCGAAGCAGAAGATAGAAGCGACCCTCAAGGAAGGCGGCCTGGCGCCGGTCGTCAACGGCTGGACGCTGACCTTCCATATGTTCGACTACAACCTCGATCACCTGGGACCGGGTACGGTCGATGACCCGGCGTGGCGGATCGGCGACCGCGACGCGAGCTACCTGGCCCGGGCCCTGGCTGCTCGGGGCGGCCTGTGGGGCAACCACGGTTATGAGGCGGCCTACACGATGACCTACACCGACGCCGACGGCGACCAGCTCGACGGGCACCGCCGGTACGTCCTGCGGTTGGAGAAGGATCCGCCGGTCGATGTCTTCTGGTCCCTCACGATGTACGACCTGCCGGACTTCTACCTGGTCGCCAACCCGATCGACCGGTACTCCATCGGCGACCGCACGCCCGGCCTGCGCCGCGACAACGACGGGTCGCTCACGATCGTGATCCAGCATGAGCAGCCAGCCGACACCAGCAACTGACTGCCCGCCCCGGCCGCGCCGTTCCGGCCGCTCATTCGCCTGTACCAGAGCCGCAAACCGCCGTGCTGGACGGCACGTACAAGATCCCGCCCATCACGAAGGCCACGAGCTAGACCTGATCGGTTTTGGACAGAGTGCCACTCTCGTCACTCATGGATGAGCGATGCGCGTCATCGTAGGACGAAGTGCTATGTCCATCCTCGACCACGAGTGGGCGGCCCGCCGATGAAGGGAATCGAACCCGCACTATCGCGCCGCTATGGGGTGACGATGGCGAAGTCGGGGTCGGGGTTGTCGATGAGTGACATCAGCCGTTGGAGGACGGTGGGGTCGCCGGATGTGCCGATGCCGTCGGGCTGGGCAGTGGCGAGGAGCTGCAGCAGCTGGGGTTTGGTCAGGGTGACTGTCAGGTCGGCCGCATGGCTGCCAGGGGTGGGGTAGTGGATGAGGGCGCCGTTGCTGAGTTCCATCCGGTAGTTCGCGTGGACATCGGTGAAGTGCCAGCCGATGGACAGCCGCTCTGCCCAGGCTTTGGGGCCGTTGATGCGGATGGCGATCGAGTCGAACAGCTGGGTGATAGTGAGCGCCGGGGCCAGGCCCGCGCTGCTGAGTTCGGTGTGCACGATGGCCTTGGCCCGCAGTTCCTGCGCGCCGGTGAGGTAGCTGTTGCGCCAGGTCGCGTTCTCCGCGCCGTAGCCCAGCCGCTCCAGGACGGTGGCGAGCAGTTCCCGTGCAACGTCATGGTCCGGCTCGGCGAACACGGCGTGGCTGGCCAGCTCGGCGGCGAACCGCAGGTCGCCCTGCTCAAAGAAGTCCTTCGCCTTGGCCACCGTCGCATCCACGCCGCCGAAGGCCTGGACATACCGTGCCCCGGCCGCCTCGGGCGGATGCTGCCACAGGTGCGCCGGGTTGGCGTCAAACCAGCCGAGGTAGCGCTGGTAGATGGCCTTCACGTTGTGATTGGCTGATCCGTAGTAGCCTCGGGCGTGCCAGGTCCGGTCCAGGTCGGGCGGCAGCTCGATCATCTCGGCGATCTCGCTGTGGATGTAGCCCTGGTTGATCAGCCGCAGCGTCTGGTCGTGCAGGTAGGCATATAGGTCCCGCTGCTGGGTCAGGAAGGCGACGATGTCGCTGGTGCCCCAGGCGGGCCAGTGGTGCGAGGCAAACGCCACGTCCGACTGCCCGGCGAACAGCTCGATCGCCTCGGCCAGGTACCGCGACCAGATCCGCGAGTCACGGACCTGCGCGCCACGCAGAGTCAGCAGGTTGTGCATGTTGTGGGTGGCGTTCTCGGCCATACACAGGGCCCGCTTATCGGGGAAGTAGAAGTTCATCTCCGCCGGGCACTCGGTGGCCGGGGTCAGCTGGAAAATCACGCGCACCCCGTCGAGGACCTCCTGCTGCCCAGTGCGGATTATCTCGACGGTCGGCGCGATCAGGCCCGGTGTGCCGGTCGACCCGCCCGCACCCAGGCCGATCCCCAGGGTACCGGTCGGGCCCTTGGGCAGGCCGATGGCGGCGTAGTAGTAGCTGCGCCGCAGCATCGCCACCCCGGCGTAGACGTTCTCCGACACCGCATGCTCAAGGAAATGTTCGGGCGCGAGGATCGGGACCTTGGTATCGGCATCGACCACGCCCAGGACTCCGCCGAAGTGATCCAGATGGGCGTGGGTATAGATGACGGCCGTGACGGCGCGTTGGCCCCGGTGCCGCCGGTACAGGGCGATGGCCGCGGCTGCGACCTCCTGGGAGATCAGCGGATCGATGACGATGACGCCGTGGTCGCTTTCCACCAGTGTCATGTTGGACATCTCGAAGCCGCGGACCTGGTAGATCCCGTCGGTCACCTCATACAGGCCGTGCTTGGCCGTGAGCTGTGCCTGCCGCCACAGGCTGGGATTAACGGTGTCCGGGCAGGCGCCGTCGAGGAAACCCCAGGAGTCCATGTCCCAGACCACGCGGCCATCAGCAGCCTTGATCACCATCGGCTCCAGCGTGCCGATAAAGCCGCGATCGGAATTGGCGAAGTCAGCGCGGTCACTGAAATCAGCAGCGATGGGTATGGACATCTGTTCCTCCATGGTCAGCCTCATGCAGGGCGGCGTCGCCCTACGCGAGGTCATCAGTGACTGAGCTACTCTCTGCCGGTCTTCATCTCTTCCGCCCGTGCGCCTGTTGAGGCGCAGCCCGCGTCGTTCTCACGCCAGGCCAGGACTTCAAGTTCCATCGGAGTCGGCAGGCGGGTGCGTGACCGGTGACCGTGACAGGCAGTGCTGCTGGTCCAGATATCGGCAGTGAGACCACCACGACTCCCAGGCTGGCACTGGGCGGGCACCAGCACCTCATCCGCTACGGGTGATCTGGCCCGGCGGAAGCGCTAGGGAACCACCAGCCTGGAAGGTGTGCGCAAACGGCCATTACCGGCTCTGACCTGCCGGTTCTTGTACTTCAAGGTAGCCGGTATCGCTGGCAGCGACAGACAATGGCAACGCGTGTGGCCGCGATGGACCCGGCAGCGTTCAGGTGGTCGACTGCCATCAGGCGTAGGCCGATGCGCAGCGGGCCCATCTGGAGCGGCTGGCCGACGCGCTGCGGGACTCATGTCCTGACCTGGTGACCTTCGGAGCGGGTGACGGGAATCGAACCCGCACTATCAGCCTGGGAAATCACCGCCGATGCCCGCTGATCACTTGCGGGGACGCTGACTTGCGGCCGAGCGGCGGCGTCCCGTCAGTGCCTGTTCTATCCGAGCTTCTACATGGCCTAACCTGCGAAGCGAGCTGTCCGTTAGTGACCGTGAGAGCCCCCTCTTTGCCCTGGTTAATGGCCCGCTAATGGCCCGGCGGCGGGGTCATATCGAACGCCGGCCTTCCGTTTTCAGGCCGGACATATCCCCAGTTGCTGCGAAACGTGCGAGCGTCCTTGGGTACTGGCGACCGCTGGCGCTTGCCGTTGGCCGCGACTGTTGCTGTCAGCCCCGGCTGACTCTCAGATCCTCGGCTCTGCTGCCGTCGGCCGACTATACGCGGCGGTCACCAGCTTGCCGGAGCCGTCCCCGCCGCGAGGGCGCCACCGGCACCGTGACCGCGACCCGGCAATGGCGGGCGAGGGCGATTCTTTCGTGCTGCTTTGGCTGTGTGCTGGTGGCCGTGACCGGCCGGCGGAAGCTGCCCACCCGGGCCGACTGATGGCAAGCGCGGGGATGCCGGACCGCCTGCGCCAGCTGCTGGCCGCCGCGGTGACTGCCCGCTGGAGCGCTTCTCACGCCGCAAGGCGACCAAACGCCCTACGCATATAGCCAAAATGATCAAGTAGACGGAAAAGCCGCGGAAGATCAGCAGAGGTGCCGAGTGGTTATCACCCCCGTGAGGGGACAGGAACAACTCATACGCCCACACGCCTCCATACGCCGCGGTTGCCGCTGTGATCACAGGACCGGGCCGCAGAACTGGCTGCTCGCCCTGCGCCCGGGCGGGTGTGGGCGGCTTTGCTGTGATCAGCCCGGCGGGGATGTCGGCGGTGAGGGCAGCCAGCTGCGCGCCGGTCCACGACGCCAGCGCCTGGTCCACCCGCAGGTCGAACTCGTCCTTGGCCAGCATGCCCTGCACGAATGCGGCCTTCAGGGTGCCGATCACCTGCTCGCGGTCGGCATGCGAGGCCCGCAGGTGACCGCGGCCTCCCGCCTCTGCTGCCTCGTCTCCCGGCCCCGCCATCCCTGGCACCTCCCCCCGAGCACGATCCACGCAAAGCCTAACGCGGTTGCCCTCGAGTCGGCCGCGCCGAGACCTTCAGATCCGTAGATACCTATATGGGCGTCCGGATCCGTTCAGATCAGTCCGTGACGTCGGGCGCGTTCGTGTCGGCTGTTCAAGGAGGTCCAGGGAACCGGGAAGTCGTTCGTCCGGGTGGCTCCCGGCCGGGTTCCACGCGCGGCTCTCCGGCGCCCCGCTGCCGCTGCTGTCAGCCGCCGTCTCCGGGGCCCTGGCCGCGTACCGCATCCGCGCCCGGCACCTTCCGGCCCGGGCTGTGGTCCTTGGTCCTCGCCCCCCATCGGACTGACTGCTGCCGATCCATTCGCCGACGGGGAGGTGTCAGGGACTGATTCGCGTGTACATTTACCAGGCATCTTCACCTGTGCTCGTTGCCCAGCGGTCATATGGCCCTTGATGCCGGACCGGAGACGTATCACGATCCGGCGGCAGCCTGGTGGGGGCCTTTGCAGCTTCCGTGGTCATCCGGAACCAGGTGGTCATCGCCGGACAGGTCGCTGGTCTTCTCGGTCAACAGCGGCGGCGGCACGATCTTCCTCCCATGGGCAGAAGGGCGTAGCGTGGGGAAGGTTGCTCCGGACCCAGGCAGCTGGCGACCGCGATCCCTCTCGGTGACACAGTAGGGCTCCGAGATTTCTTGTGTGTGTGCGGTCATCGCCTGACCAGCTGGCAGATACCGGTTGCCCCGGCTATCGGATCCGCCGCTGATGGGCTGCTCACCAGCTCCGCGGATCGGACGGAGGGACTGGCGAAATGACCTCACCAGCAGAGCCACCACAAGATCACCAGACGGCGCCGGAAAATGGCCAGACCATGCCGCAGGGCTTAGCTGGGGATCCAGCCAGTGCCAGAACGGCAGGCGATCCTCAGTCACCCGGCCCTGCTACACCGGAGCAGCCGGGCGGTACCGCCGCGGGCAGCTCCGGTCCGCCCGCCACGCCGGGCAAGCCGCAGGGTTTCCTGAGCCAGTTCTGGGACGCGGTTTCCGTCCGCACGGTCGGCCTGATCATCGGGGTCCTGCTGCTGCAGATCGCATTCATTGTCTCCTACGTGGGGGCGTTCCACTCGCCCAAGCCGTACAGAATCCCGCTCGCCGTCGTCGCGCCAGCCCCGGAGTCCGGCTCGATTGTGACGAGGCTCAACCTGATCCCGTCCGCCTCGCTGCACGCGGCCGCGGCCCCTAGCCAGGCGGCCGCCCGCCGCCTGATCCGCGACGAAGCCGTCAGCGCCGCGCTGGTGATCAACCCGGCCGCCAAAACCGACACCCTGCTCATCGCCTCCGCCGCCGGAAGCTCTGAGGCCACCGCGGCCGAGCAGGTCATCACCGCGGTCGAGGCCAGCCAGCACCGCTCGGTGACGGTGACCGACATTGTGCCGGTGCAACGCGGTGACTACCGCGGCCTGACCGGCTTCTACCTCGTCGTCGGGTGGAGCCTCGGCGGCTACCTGGTCGCCGCGCTGCTCGGCATAACCTCCGGCGCCCGGCCCGCCACCACCCGCCGCGCCCTCAACCGGCTGATCGCTTTCGGCTCGTACGCGATTGTCTCCGGACTGGCCGGCGCCATCGTGGTCGGCCCGGTCCTCGGCGCGCTCACCGGCCACCTGATAGCACTGTGGTGGCTCGGAGTGCTGCTGGTGTTCGCGGTCGGCGCCGTCACCCTGGCCTTCCAGACCCTGTTCGGCGTCATAGGCATCGGCATCACGATCCTGTTCTTCGTCATCCTCGGAAACCCCAGCGCGGGCGGCGCCTACCAGCCCGCGCTGCTCCCGCCGTTCTGGCGGGCCATCAGCTCGGCCCTGCCCAACGGCGCCGCGACCGACACCGTGCGCCGCATCGTCTACTTCGGCGGCTACGACATCGGCGGCCATCTGATCGTCTTGGCCAGCTACGCCGTCGCCGGGGTCGTCGTCATCATCATCGGGTCCATCATTTACGAGCGCCGCACGGCCACTGGCTAACCCGGCCTGCGGACGGCCGCTGGCCCCACAAACCGTAGGGCCAAGAACCTGATTTTCTGGGGCCAAGGAAGGTGTTTGCCTGGTGGGCGGTACAAGACTTGAACTTGTGACCTCTTCCGGTTCAGGATGCCGATCCGGCCGCCTGGACGGGCTTATTCTCTCGCTGACCTGCTGCGATGCCCCGAACGGTGACCCAAATCCCCCGGGCTCACCTCCGTTGTCCCGGGCGTCTGAGGGCCAATTGAGGGTTGGCCCTCAGTTCACAAGTCGGGGTGAGCTGGGGCGTCAATGTCACCGGTCCGCGACCTGGCGGGCGTAGGCGTGCAGGATACCGATGAATGAGGCGTACTCGTCGTTCTCGACGGACCGCCGTCGCCGGTTTGGACCGGCTGGCAGGACCGCCTGCGGTAGATGGGCGGACCTTGGCGTCCTGGTGCCGTCGTGCCTCGGGCACGCGCTCCCTGCAGTTTGTGTCTGTTCGAACTGCCGGGAGATCGTTCGTCCGGGTGGCTCCCCAGCATGCTCCCACTCGGCGAACGATCTTCGGCCAGTCTGAAAATGTACCGTTAACTCTAGAAATAAATTGCTAGTCATTGACTTCCGGTGTAGCTTTGGAACCAGACACCAGGGATCAGACGTCGCCCAGCGGCCAGCGCCCCGGGAGTCATCCAAGGGAGCCAGAGCTATGTTCTTCATCGTCGCGGTCATCGTCGTCATCGTCCTCGTCGCACTGATGCTGCGCCGCCGCCGCCGCTAAAACGTGCTCCCCGCCGCGCACAGCGACATCGGTCCCGCAAAGCCAGGGCCGCGAAGCGGCCCGGACTAATGGCACGGCGGCCCGGAGCCGGCTCAGAGACGACCAAGGCCCAGGCTCGGGACTCACGTCCTGACCTGGGCCTTCGGGGCTGGAGCGGGTGACGGGAATCGAACCCGCACTATCAGCTTGGGAAGCTGACGTTCTACCATTGAACTACACCCGCAGGCCGCACACCGGCCTCGTGGTTCCCGCAGGAACCCGACCAACGCGATGTACGCCCAGACATCGTACCGGACCCGGTAGGTTGCGAGCGTGCTGCTCTCTGATCGTGACATCAGGAAAGAGATCGAGTCCGGCCGGGTCAAGCTCGATCCGTATGCCCCGGAGCTGATCCAGCCCTCCAGTATCGACGTGCGGATGGACCGGTACTTCCGGGTCTTCGAGAACCACCGCTACCCACACATCGACCCCGCGATCGAGCAGCCAGAACTGACCAGGCTCATCGAGACAGCGGGCGACGACCCGTTCGTCCTGCACCCGGGCGAGTTCGTGCTGGCGTCCACCTATGAAGTGGTGTCACTGCCGGACGACATCGCAGGGCGCCTGGAGGGCAAGAGTTCCCTCGGACGACTCGGACTGCTCACCCATTCGACGGCGGGCTGGATCGACCCGGGCTTCTCTGGGCACGTGACGCTGGAGCTTTCTAACGTCGCGACGCTGCCCATCAAACTGTGGCCGGGCATGAAGATCGGCCAGCTCTGCCTGTTCCGGACCAGCTCGCCCGCGGAGCACCCGTACGGGTCAGCCGTCTACGGTTCCCGCTACCAGGACCAGCGCGGACCAACGCCGTCGCGCTCTTACCAAAACTTCTATCGCGCGGAAGTGTAGCTTCGGCAGCAGAGGATCAGGCGGCGGCCGACGCCGCGCCAGCATCATGACGCGCTACGGACGCCCGGCCGATTTGATCGTCTCAATCAATATGCGCCACTGCACCGGGCCGCAGAGCAGCGTTGTGCTAGTCGGATTCTTTGAATCTCTCACCGCAATAGCACCCCGGAGTGCGCCCACTTCCACACATTCTCCGTTAGCAAGGCTATGCGAGGACTTGCGCCAAGGGGACCGGCAGGATTGCAGTCTCACATGAAGCATAGTCATCCTTTTGCCAGCGAGTATTAAGCCGCCACTGAAAGCACGCCTTCCAGCGACAGCTAATACATGCTACAACTGCGGTCCGGCGAGTCCAACGGTAATACCGCGCATAGATTAGAGCGGACGGACAGCTTAAGATCACGCTTACTGCGCGTGGCGATACATTTTCCGTGACTGCGCAGATAACAAGCTTCCATACAGACACTCAAATAACAATCAAACCCTAGTCAACAATCGCACCACTAGTCACTTCAGGGCGAGTTAACCCATCCACTAGGGCCTGCTGCCAGGCGGGAAGGGCTTCAATTCTTAATTCCCAAAAGAAAAGAGTTCCATTCATCGACAGAGCATACAAGAACACATCCAGCCGGATTCTTTGAATCCCGGACTGCCACCTGGCCCTCGGCGCCACCGGCAACTTCTATACATTCCCCGTTGCCCAGGCTGTAGCTAGCTTTCCGCCAGTCATACCCATCGAATCTCGGTTTCGGTGACACTGTGTGCCCATCCATCCCTAGATAGTTACGCTCTGTCATCTAACGGAGGAAGGGTACCGCAGCAGGCGGAAGATACACAGGACCTCGCCAGAAACACACCACAAGCTGTGATCCAAAGCCACCTGTCCCAGGACTCTCCATGACCTATGACCTAACCTGCCGCCTTTAAGGCATCTTTGTACTGACGGCTCGCTTTCATCATGAGGTCAGCTGACTGCCGAGGGCTAAGAGACATTTCACTCAAACGTTCGAAAACTTTCTGATACCGGTCAACGTCTTCAGGTCGCTCGATGAATATGAAGCCAGCCAGCCCCTCGCTATACACGAGGTTCGAAACCGGGCCGGAAAATTCCAGGATGTTGAACGTGCTATCCAGTGCTGGATGTGCTCCCACGCTGTAGGGAATCACCTGCACCGTGACGTTCGGCAGCTGCATCCTCTCGACTACCAGCTCAAGCTGCCTTTGCATGACCGAGGGGCCACCGACGGCGCGATGAAGAACGGCCTCGTCCAGGATGGTCCAGAACTGAAGCGGAGGCGGTTTCTCCCTGGTCAACAGCTCTTGACGCCGGAGGCGGGCCTCGACCCGTTGATCCACCAGATCAGGAGTCGCTTCACGGGCAGGCTCGGGCAGCGGCTCGTCGTGCAAGGCACGAACGTACCCAGGTGTCTGAAGCAGGCCCGGGATGACCCCCGAGTCGTAATCCTTGATGCGGACCGCTTCGGCTTCGAGCCCGACGTACATGGGAGTGGCGAAGGGCAAGTCGTAAGACTGCCACCACCCCTGCTGCTTGCCCTCCCGTGCCAGACCCACCAGCCGCTCGCGCTCGGCTTCGTCCGTAACGCCGTACAGGTCACACAGGTCGCGGACATCTCGCGGTGTAGCGCCACGCTGGCCGGTTTCGATTCGGCTGATCTTGCTGGCCGAGCACTCCAGGTACGCCGTTACCTGGTCAACGGTTAGATCTTTTTCTTTTCTCAGCCTGCGCAGTAGTGCGCCCAGTTCGCGACGGCGGACGGTGGGGCTGCCCTCAGCCACTGTGGTCGCCCCCTTCACATGAGCCTCAGCAATAGGCATGGACTACGAACGGGATGAAACCAACCATTGGGATATGCCAGCTGTGTGGTGCCTGTGGCACTTGATTTTGGCACTTGCCAAACGTCAATGCCAAGGGGAACATGAAATCAGACGCAGTGGAGTTCCTCCAAAGCGACCCGCCGACAACGGGGTCGTCGGTGACCCGAAGAGGTCACTGCAAGATCATCGCGGGCTTTCGGGCCATCTGCGGCGAACTTCGCCGCACTGTCACTCACCCGGACCTTGCGATACGGAGGGAAGGAGTACTGCGATCTCATGAACCTCACCAGATCGCGGCCACCGCCGCTGTGCCACAGTGCGCGCAGCAGCGACTCACGCCGAAAACCGCCCCCACCACCCGGGTGCTCGGTGGACTGCCACCACCGGCCCCGGAAATGCAGTCGGGCCGACGCTGCCACGTCGGCCCAGCCGCTAGAGACACTCCCCGCCCATGCAGGAGACAAAGGAGTTACTTTGACCAACACTAGCGCTCCGCTCGGTAAAGACAACCCCCTGGCCGTAACCATCAGTTACCGGACAGTATCCGGATCTGTTGCGACAGGGACATTGGGGCGTCCCGGCACTTTAGTACTCCTCCGGACCGCCTGCGCCGGAGCTCGCGCCGCACTAATGGCGCTGCCCCGTGCCCACACCGTGATACGGGCAGGCTGGCTCGGCGGTCTTATCGCCCATGCCGGTGACGTCATATTCGCCGCGTGTGACGAAGAGGCCGGCTGGCGCGGGTGGAGCATCGAGCGAAGGCACGGCGGGCTCCTGCGGATGTATCGCGATCCGGCATTCGATCTGATCGTCCACTGTCCCCAGTGCCGCGGCCTCGGGACGGCCCCGGGCGGCGTGGGGTGTGGCCCTTGCTCCGGCACTGGCCGACTCGTCCTAGACCAGCCACCCGTCGGCTCCGACGGTTAACCGCCATGGCTGGGGGACAGTTCCGCCAGCCGAATGACCCGAACGGGCCGACCGGGTTCGGTAGGGCGCTGAGCTCGGTCAAGCGCCCGAACCCGGTGGTCATCGCCTGGCGCTGGCGCTACGAACTCGCGCTGGTACTCGGGCTGGCCGGGAGCACGTTCGGGATTATTCGGGCTTACGGGGTTATCTGGCTGGTGGCCGCCCTCATGGCGGTCACCGCGGCGTTCGGTCTCTGGCCGCCTGGGCGGAGACTTCTGGTGACGCGGGCCTGGTGTGTCATCACGCCACATCGGCTCCGCACCGGTTGCGCCAACGCATGGATTCACAGCCGCTACGGCCGGCTACCCATCATCCTGCTCACCACGGCACAGCCCTTCGGCGAGCGGGTCCTGCTCTGGTGCGTTGCCGGGGTCTCAGCTGAGGATCTCATCGCGGCCCGGGAGGCACTCATCGCCGCCTGCTGGGCCGCTGACATAAAGGTGATCCGGAGCGACCGGCACCGGCAGCTGGTGATCGTGGACGTCATCCGGCGGCCACCCGACAGCCCGGTCAGCCCGGAAGCAGACCGGCTGAGCTGGCCCGGCTGACCGAGCCAGCGGACGGCCAAGCGAGGGAGCCGTCTGGGTTGTGTTTTCCGCGAACAGTGCGGGAAACACAACCCGATCCCGGCCAGGAATCCGGTTGTCCGACCCGGTTGGCAGACCCGGTTGGGATACCCAGACGCGGGGTTCCCAGTCCGGCCGGCTCGGATGGGGTGCGGGAATAGGCCGAGGAGTCCTGCTCAGGATTCCTGGGCGGCCGGCCCGGACGGGGGTTCGGGATCGGATGACGCGCGTCCCGGGGCCTTATCTCCCGGGGACTTGTCTCCATCTCCCGGGGACTTGTCTCCCATGACGTCGCTGGGCGCAACGCCGGACGCGTCCGGCGTGTCCGCGGACGCCTCGCCGTCGCCCGCCCGGAACGTGGGTGCGCGGTCCTCCACCAGGCCCGGGCCGGCTTCGCCATCGGCCGCCTGCGCCGTAGTCCCTCCCGCCGTGTCCGGGCCGCCGGTGGTCGCGCCCGGCGCGCCCGCCTGCGTGCTGGCACCGTCGGCACCGGACGTTCCGGCCGAGGACGCGCCAGGGGACGCACCCGCTGAGGAAGCGGGAGAAGCACCGGGGGACGTCACCGCCGACGAGACCGGGGAGGCCCCGGGAGTCCCAGGGCCGGTCGAACCGTTTCCAGACGAGTCCGTAGCCGTCGTGGTCGGCTCTCCCTCCCCCGCAGACGTGACGTCACCGGGTGGGGCCGCGTCGACGCCTGTCTCGGGCGCCCCGCCGTCGGCGCCGTTGGCTGGGGGCCGTTGGAGGGCGACGGAGCGGGCCAGCAGCTGGGCGACGTCGATGACTTCGAGGGATTCTTTGGCCTGGCCGGCGCTCTTCTTGGCGGCGACGGCGTCACCGAGCATGACCAGGCAGTAGGGGCAGGCGGTGGAAATACTGTCGGGGTTCAGGGCGAGGGCTTCGTCGATCCGCTCGGTGTTGATGCGCTTGCCGATGCGTTCTTCCATCCACATCCGCGCGCCGCCGGCCCCGCAGCAGAACCCGCGGTTCTTGCACCGGTGCATCTCCTCAGCGGTGGTACCGGGCACCGCATCGATGATCTGGCGGGGCGGGGTGTACACCTTGTTGTGACGGCCCAGGAAACACGGGTCGTGGTAGGTGATCTTCTCCTTCACCTCACCCGCGGGGGTCAGCTTGCCCTGCTGGATGAGGCGGGACAGCAGCTGGGTGTGGTGGATCACTTCATAGTTCCCGCCCAGCTGCGGGTACTCCCGCGCGATGGTGTTGAAGCAGTGCGGGCAGGACGCCACGATCGTCTTCCCCGAGCCCTTCGCGACCCCCGCCTCGTTCAGGGTCTCCACGTTGGCCTGGGCCAGCATGGAGTAGACGAACTCGTTGCCCATCCGCCGCGCGGGATCCCCGGTGCAGGTCTCCGCCGGGCCCAGCACCGCAAACGAGACACCCGCGGTGTGCAGCAGCTGCGCGATCGCCTTGGTGGTCTTCTTGGCCCGGTCCTCCAAAGCGCCGGCGCAGCCGACCCAGAACAGGTACTCGATGTCATCCCCGATGTGGCCGTCGATGACCGGGACCTCAAAGTCGAGCTCGGTGATCCAGGCGGCCCGGGCGGAGTCGCCCATCCCCCACGGGTTGCCCTTGTTCTCCAGGTTCTTCAGCAGCGTGGACGCCTCAGCGGGGAACGCGGACTCGATCAGCACCTGATGCCGGCGCATCCCGTCGATGTGGTCGATGTGCTCGATGTCGACCGGGCACTCCTCGACGCACGCCCCGCAGTTCGTGCACGACCAGATGACATCCGGGTCGATCACCCCGTTCACCGAAGCGTCCCCGACCAGCGGGCGCTCCGCTTCGGCCAGCACGTTGGCGGGCAGCTTGGCCCGCGCTTCATCGGAGTCCGCCAGCAGATACGGCGCTTTGGCAAACGCGTGGTCACGCAGGTCCAAGATGACCTGCTTAGGCGACAGCGGCTTGCCGGTGGCCCAGGCCGGGCACTGGGACTGACAGCGGCCGCACTCGGTGCACGTCGCCATGTCCAGCATGCCCTTCCAGCTGAAATCCTCGATCTTCCCCATCCCGAACACGTCCACGTCCGGGTCCGCCTCCTCAAAATCCAGCACCTTGCCGTTGCTGCGCATCGGCTCCAGGGCGCCCAGCGCGCTGGGGCGGCGGGAGAACAGCACGTTGACCGGGGCCAGGAAGATATGCAGGTGCTTGGAGTAGGTCACGAACACCAGGAAGCCCAGGACGACCGCGAGCTGGCCCAGCAGGAACACGACCTCCAGCACACTGTTCACCCCCGCGCCCAGCGGGTGCAGCCAGTGCCCGACGATTTCGGACGCGAACGCACCGTGCGGGTAGGGGAAGTAACCGGTGTTGATCTGCGCGCCCCGGTACAGCAGCAGCGTGGCCACGACCAGGAAGATCATGCCCAGCACCAGCCACGCCGCCCCGGTGTGCGACCCGTAGAACCGGGATGACCGGCCCTCCCGCTCAGGGTTGCTGGACAGCCGGATGATCGCGAACGTGACGATGCCGGCCAGGACCAGCACCGCGAACAGGTCCTCCAGGAACCCCAGCGCGAACGAATGCCCGATCCCCGGGATTGCGAACCCGCGGGAGAACAGGTCACCATAGGCCTCGATGATCGTGAAGAACAAAATGATGAAGCCCCAGAACGTCACGAAGTGCGCCAGCCCCGGAACCGTCCACTTCAGCAGCTTCCGCTGCCCGAACACCTCAGTGGCCTGCACCTCAGCGTCCTCAGCCGGGTGCTCGCGGGTAAACGCCAGCCGCTCCGGCGCCGGCTGCCCGGCCCGGCCCAGCCGCCCCAGCCACCAAAACCGGCGGCCCGCGATCGCCACCGCCGCCACGGTCAGCACCAGGCCAACCACGATCCTCAGGACCACCGGGGACCTCCTCCTGCAGCGTCGGCTGCCAGCGTACGCCGCCGGCTTCCGCCCGTTCTCGTGCACTGCACCGCGCGCGGCTTTCCCGTCCGGGTCGCCGGGCCGGAGCCTGGCCGCGTTCCAGCATCCTACCGACCGGTAACTTTCGCGGGCTAGCGCGGTCGTGCAGACGTCTATCTATATACCGAATCTAGATGCCAAACGATCCAGCCCGGGGGCAGCCCCGGCATGCGCGGTCCGCTGTCCGCACACGCCCTGGTCCAGCCACGTGCTGACGTCCGTGCTGGATGGGAAGGCCCGGCCCGAGCGTTGTAAGAGCCAAGGCCACAACGGATCCGGCGACAAGGCACACCCGTCTGGCCGCTGCCCCGAAAATTTCCGTGCCCCCGGGAACAACGAGCGCCCCAACAAAGTTGAGCCAATCAGACTCAAGTCATTTGCCATCGCCCGCAAGCCGTGGCAACCTTGAGCGCGGAAGACTCAACCCAATAGACGTTCAACCATAGGGATTGCTCATGGCACGTGCGGTAGGGATTGACCTTGGGACGACCAACTCTGTGGTCGCCGTCCTCGAGGGCGGGGAGCCCGCGGTCATCGCTAACGCGGAGGGATCGCGGACCACGCCGTCCGTGGTCGCCTTCGCCAAGAACTCGGAAGTACTCGTCGGAGAGGTCGCCAAGCGGCAGGCCGTGACGAACGTTGACCGGACGATCCGGTCCGTCAAGCGGCAGATGGGTACCGACTGGTCCGTCACCATCGACGGCAAGAAGTTCAACGCCCAGCAGATCAGCGCGTTCATCCTGCAGAAGCTCAAGAGGGACGCCGAGTCCTACCTCGGCGAGACAATCACGGACGCCGTCATCACGGTTCCGGCCTACTTCAGCGACGCGCAGCGGCAGGCGACCAAGGAAGCCGGCCAGATCGCCGGTCTCAACGTGCTCCGGATCATCAACGAGCCGACCTCTGCGGCGCTCGCCTACCACCTGGAGAAGGAGAACGAGGCGACCATCCTGGTCTTCGACCTGGGCGGCGGCACGTTCGACGTTTCCCTGCTCGAGGTGGGCGAGGGCGTGGTCGAGGTCAAGGCCACCAGCGGCGACAACCACCTCGGTGGCGACGACTGGGACCAGCGGATCGTCGACTGGCTGGTCATGGACTTCAAGAACGGCTACGGCATCGACCTGGCCAAGGACAAGATGGCCCTGCAGCGGCTGCGTGAGGCCGCCGAGCGCGCCAAGATCGAGCTGTCCAGCGGGTCCGAGGCCCAGATCAACCTGCCGTACATCTCGCACTCTGACCAGGGTCCGCTGCACCTCGACACGCGGCTGACGCGGGCCGAGTTCCAGCGGATGACCTCCGACCTCCTGGACCGGTGCAAGGGCCCGTTCCAGCAGGTCATCAAGGACGCCGGGATCAGCACCAGCGGCATCGACAACGTGGTGCTCGTTGGTGGCTCCACCCGGATGCCCGCCGTGGTCGACCTGGTCAAGGACCTGACCGGCGGCAAGGAGCCGAACAAGGGCGTCAACCCGGACGAGGTTGTCGCGGTCGGCGCCTGCCTGCAGGCCGGTGTGCTCAAGGGCGAGGTCAAGGACGTCCTGCTGCTCGACGTGACCCCGCTGTCGCTGGGCATCGAGACCAAGGGCGGCATCTTCACCAAGCTCATCGAGCGGAACACGACCATCCCGACCAAGCGGTCGGAGATCTTCACCACCGCGGACGACAACCAGCCGTCGGTGCAGATCCAGGTGTTCCAGGGTGAGCGCGAGATCGCGGCGTACAACAAGAAGCTCGGCATGTTCGAGCTGTCTGGTATCGCCCCGGCGCCCCGCGGCGTGCCGCAGGTCGAGGTCGCATTCGACATCGACGCCAACGGCATCGTCAACGTGTCTGCCAAGGACCTGGGCACCGGCAAGCAGCAGTCGGTCACCATCTCCGGTGGCTCTGCACTGGCCAAGGATGACATCGACAAGATGGTCCGCGACGCGGAGCAGTTCGCCGAGGAAGACCGGCAGCGCCGCGAGGAGGCCGAGGTCCGCAACCGGGCCGACACCCTCGTGTACACCACCGAGAAGTTCCTCGCCGACAACACCGACAAGGTGCCGGCTGACGTCCGGACCGAGGTGGAGTCGGCCATCAGCGACCTGAAGAAGGCGCTGGAGGGCAACGACACTGAGACCATCCGCGAAGCCAGCGAGAAGGCCTCGCAGGTGAGCCAGAAGATGGGCAGCGCGATCTACGCGCAGGCTCAGGCGGAGCAGCAGGCGGCCGCGCAGGAAGGTGCTGCCGCTGGCAGCACCGAGGACGGCGCCCCGCAGGGCGACGACGTGGTAGACGCGGAGATCGTCGACGAGGGTCCTTCGGACACGCGTGAAGGCGGAGCTGCTTGATGAATTCACCTCAGGAAATGGGCAACGGGCCGGTGATCCACGATCATCGGCGAATCGACCCCGTGACCGGGCAGGTGAGAGAGCCGGGTAGGCCCCGTGGCAAGCACGCGGCCTCCGGACCGGGCGGTTACGCCCGGGACGAGGAGGCGTCGGCCACGGGTGGCTCGCAGCCCGGGATGGGCGCGGAGCCGGAGGGCTCCGCGCCCGCCCCTGGGCCGGACGGGCACGCCGAGCAGGACCGCCCGGTCACGCAGGCCGGGGACGGGTCCACGGCGCACACTGCCCCTCCAGCCGGGACGGGCGTTAACGAGGAGATGGCAACACTGAAGGAGCAGCTCGCCGATCGCACGGCCGATCTGCAGCGGATCCAGGCGGAGTACGCGAACTACCGTAAGCGCGTAGATCGTGACCGGACGGCCGTACGTGAGCTCGCGCTCGCGAACGTGCTGACCGAGCTGCTGCCGGCGCTCGATGCAATCGGTCAGGCCCGGCAGCATGACGAGCTGTCCGGTGGTTTCAAGTCCGTCGCCGAGTCCCTGGAGTCGGCGGCGTCCAAGCTCGGCCTGGTGACGTACGGCGAGCCGGGAGAGCCATTCGACCCGAAGATCCACGAGGCGCTGGCCCACTCCTTTTCACCAGACGTCGCGGAGGTCTCCTGCGCGGAGATCTTCCAGCCGGGCTACAAGGTCGGGGACCGGATCCTACGGCCGGCCCGGGTTTTGGTCGCGGAGCCGGCCACCGGGCCCGACGGCGCCCCGGAGCCGGGCGCGCAGCCGGACAACCGGGACGACGAGTAACGAGCGGCGAGGGGAGCGATGAGCACGCCCGATGAGCACCAAGGATTATCTGGAGAAGGACTACTACAAGGTCCTGGGCGTCCCTAAGACCGCAAAAGCTGACGAGATCAAGCAGTCGTACCGCAAGCTCGCCCGTAAGTACCACCCTGACGCGAACAAGGGTGACCGTAAGGCTGAGGAACGCTTCAAGGAGATTTCCGAGGCCTACAACACCCTGTCGGACGAGAAGCGGCGCAAGGAGTATGACGAGGCGCGCTCGCTCTTCGGCGGCGGCGGTTTCCGGGTTCCCGGAACGGCCGGGCGCCCAGGTACGGCGGGTACTGGAGCCGGCGGTTTCGGCGGCTTCGACCTCGGCGACCTGTTCGGCGGAGCCGGGACCGCGGGGACCGGCGAGGCCGGCCGGGGCGGGCTCGGCGACATCCTCGGCGGGATGTTCGGCAACCGCGGCGCGGGCCCGCAGACCCGGCCCCGCCGCGGGGCGGATGTGGAGACGGAGACCACGCTCTCGTTCGGCGACGCGGTCGACGGCACCACCGTCCCGCTGAACCTGACCGGCGAGGGCCCCTGCCTGGTCTGCCACGGCACCGGCGCGAAGGCCGGCACCGTGCCCAAGGTCTGCCCGACCTGTGAGGGGACCGGGCAGTCCAGCCGGAATCTGGGCAATTTCGCTTTCTCGGAGCCGTGCAAGACTTGCCGGGGCCGCGGGCTCGTGGTCGACGACCCGTGCCCGTCGTGCAACGGCAGCGGCCATGCGACGAGCACGCGGACGATCCAGGCCCGGATTCCGGCCGGGGTGGCTGACGGTCAGCGGATCAAGCTGAGGGGCAAGGGAGCCCCGGGCGAGCGCGGCGGCCCGGCCGGGGACTTGTACGTACGGGTGCACGTCACCCCGCACCCCGTCTTCGGGCGGTCGGGCGGCAACCTGACGGTCACCGTGCCCGTAACGGTGCCGGAGGCCGCTCTCGGCTCGGAGATCAAGGTGCCGTCGCACCGCGGTGCGCCAGTGACCGTCCGGATCCCGGCCGGGACCCCGAACGGCCGGACGTTCCGGGTGCGGGGCAAGGGAGTGCGCCAGGCGGATGGCGCCTACGGTGACCTGCTCGTCACCGTGGAAGTGATCGTGCCGAAGAACGTCAGCACCAAGGGCCGGCAGGCGCTGGAAGACCTGCGTGAGGCAACGGCCGGCGAGGACCCGCGGGAGGCACTCCTGCTGCGGGCCAAGGAAATGTAAGGCCGGCCAGGAAGAGGAGAACACGATGAACAGGGCGAGAAGGAGATGACATGACAAGCCCGTATGACATGTCCGACGAGACGCCGGTCTACGTCATCTCCGTCGCCGCCCAGCTCTCTGGATTGCATCCGCAGACGCTGCGGGC
>Ga0302308_10000915_pt1 | contig 24565 bp, 22 predicted proteins | sample III_Palsa_E3_3_FD_200531 | JGI IMG/M metagenome (GOLD analysis project Ga0302308, IMG submission 200531) | Peat permafrost microbial communities from Stordalen Mire near Abisko, Sweden - III_Palsa_E3_3 | ecosystem: Environmental > Terrestrial > Soil > Palsa > Peat permafrost | place: Sweden...
CCACCTTCCAACGCTGCCATATGTCGGCCTTCTGCTCCGCAGAAAGCCCATACCGTCTTCCTTGTCTCATCAACACCACCTCCAAATCAGATAGTGTTGCATCGACCCGTTGAGACCGCCGGTGTTTCATGCAAGTTCGGCCCACTTGGACCAGCGAGTCGTAGTTGCTCAAAACCCGACTTTCAAGGAGTCCAGGCAATCTGACGTGCTTTTGGTGTTGGTCTCGCGTGGTCGAACTACACAATTTGGATCTCCCCAGAGACTTTGTATGAACTTAGGATGATGCCAGACGGCAAGGCCTTCGCACTGACGAGTTCGAAGGATCGTGCCGAAGTTCCCTCCGCAAAGAGACGCTTGCCCGTGCCCAAAAGAACCGGATAGACGATCAACAGCAACTCATCCGTAAGCCCATGTTGAAGCAGCGTTGATGTCAGCGTGGAACTGCCCCACAGGACGAGGTCCGGCCCATCTTGCATCTTAATACGCTGAACGTCTTCTACAAGGTGCGGTCCAACGCTCTCGAATGGTCCCCATTCAAGACTTTCCGCACGATGAGTCGCCACATATTTCGTGGCGGCGTTAAGCCCGTCCGCCATCGCACCGCTCGGTGCCGTGGGCCAATACTGCGACCAGATGTCATAAGTCCGACGGCCAAGTAGAAGGTCGTAGCTCCCTCCCAACGCTGTCACGATTGCTTCTGCGCCGGCGGAACTTCGATAGGGTGCCTTCCAATGCGCATAAGGGAAATCGCCCTCATCGGCTGAGTCCTGGATGACTCCGTCCAGCGAGATGTGTTCCATCATTCTGAGCTTTCTCATTTGCCTCTCCTCGTCATCCGGTTTGAAGCCCTTTACTCCAGGCCTCACCCTAACGACGAACCGCAGGACTTGATTTCTACAACGCAGCAAGGTTTATTTGAAAGATTCAGCGGCTTGCGCCGGCTCGCTTGGTAAGCCGAACTCCCAAAAGGCAATTGGACGGCGATTACCCGACTACTCTGTCATTCCTTAAAAACGGCGTTTCATCCAAGTTTGACCCACGTGGGCGAGTGGGCGAGCCGTAGTTGCTCAAAACGCGACTTCACGGGAGCTAGGAAAACCGAGCACGCGCCGTGACATTGGGAGCTATTGTGGTTGCGCGGCTTTCGCTGATTGGGGAGGAACGTAATCACTGGGAATGGTAAAGAGAGTCTGATCTGGTTCGACCTCTTTGAAGGAGGTGACCGTGTCCGTGGTTGTTCCGGTGCGTTGACTCTGGAATTTCCGCTCCAACACCACGCCGAGTTTGTTCGATAGCCAATCTTCCTCAACGATCGTGTCGGTTATAGGGCTTCCATCAGGTGCTTGATGAATCGTCCTGGTGAAGCGAACTCCCTCCGCCGAAATCCCGTCGATCAGACGAGAAGGAAGCCGCTCCACTTCCCAGCCTCTACCAGGTGGCGGCGGCCCGATTCGAGGGAGGTCCACGGTGGACACAGTCTTTCCGACAACCGCCATGAAGGTGAAGGTGTTCTTGATTGGATCCCGAATAGACACGGCCATCGGTCGCCCGCTGTCGTAAAAGGTTTCGGTTCGCACACGACCTTCGCTATCACGGTAAACATTCATTTCCGATGAGCGCTTCTGTGGTGCGGTTATTCCGTCGACACCCGTCGTAGTTCTGGTGATTTTGAGAATGTACGGCTCATTTGGCCTACCCCAGAAAGTCGCATCGAGGCTCGGAGGAAGGACTGGTAAATCCTGCGATTGGCTGGGAACCACCGACAAAACGCCAGCGAGGACACAAGCACTACGGAGGGCGAGAGAAGTGTTCATCATTGCTCCAAGTGAACGTGCATTTCTAAAGCCTCAGTCAGATTACTCGCAGCTTTCTCGTTTGGGAATCCTCAAAAACGGGGGTTTTGGGAAACTACGGCGTAGTTGCCGAAAACCCGACTTTAGGGGAACTTCAGGCATCAGTCCGGATTACCGTCATCATAGAAGCGGCTCTCAATTCCTGGCCTGAACCTAGCTATTACAGAAATCGTTAGCCAGTAAACATAATATATTCAATTACTTGCAAGGCAATTGCACAATTTCAATTGCATCTGGCATTTGTACAACGCGGAGCGTTAGGCGAAGATAAAGCGAAGACTATGAGCTCAGCCGCCATCCTCCGCTCCCAAATCGAAGCTGCACTAGCAGGCCGAATGCCGTCCGCGCTCACGCCTGCGGCGAAGACAATTCGAGAGGTTCTGCCTACGGGAATTGCCACGATTGATGCCGTCCTGGATGGCGGGCTGCCGGTAGGCGCGGTAACAGAGATGATTGGTGCTGAATGCTCCGGGAGAACGGCTCTTGCCCTATCGTTCATAGCGCAGATCACGAAGGCGGATAGAGTTTGTGCGTGGATCGACGTGTCGAACGCGCTCAGTCCTGAATCTGCCGCTGCATCCGGCATAGACCTGAAACGGCTTCTCTGGGTTCGCTGCGGCGTACAGCCTGCAAGTCAACCTGCGTCCTCTTCACAAGACAACTTCGTACTACCTGAGCAGTATCTCGCGCCGCCCGCAGCAAAGAGAGGGCTGCATGGTGGCGGCTTCGGCCCGCATCCTCGCACGGAGACAAAGGGTCTGTCCGATGGCGTCAGCGACCTGCTACGACGTGATGCCGTCGCCCCCCGCTGCGCCGAGCCGCAACGAAGGATTCGGGTCGAACGAGACGTAGTTGAGCCACACACTTTTCAGCCCTCTAAACGCCACAGTCTTTCACCTCACACGGCAAAGCCCTGGTCAAGGATCGAGCAGGCATTGCGCGTCACCGATCTGCTGTTGCAGGCGGGTGGATTCAGTGCAATCGTGCTGGACTTGGGAGGCATTGCGCCTGAATACGTCTCGCGCATACCTCTGGCGACATGGTTCCGCTATGGCGCTGCTGCGGAGAGGAGCCGGACGAGTGTCCTTCTGCTGACGCAACACGCCTGCTCAAAGAGCAGCGCTGGACTTGTCCTGCGTCTGCAAGCAGGACCGCCGTTCTCCGGGGAGAGCACCGTGCTTGCCGGCCTTGAACGCCATGTCGAGGTATCACGTCAGCGATTCACCGAAGTCTCGGCGAACGTCGTTCCCTTCTGCAAGTCTCCGCAACGGGCAAGCGGTGCCGATTGGCAAAGCAAAACAGTATGGGCAGGCATTCGATGAACCATGTCGGCGAACTGTATGCGTGCCTGTACGCGAAGGAGTTTCCGGCACAAGCGGTCTTGCGGCTGCGGCCAGAGCTGCGAGGACAGCCCGTCGTTGTTGTCGAAGGTGAACCCCCGCTGCAAACGGTTTGCTCGTTCAATGCGAAAGCCCACTATCTGGGCATAGTCCGTGGGATGACGAGAGTAGAGCTGGACACCTTCTCTTCGTTGATCGTGCTTCCACGATCACGCTCGGAAGAGGTCTCGACACACGCGGTCCTGCTGGAGTCCGCGGGCGCCTTCTCCCCGCGCGTCGAAGATCGTAGCGATGGCTGCTCCTTCTTCTGCGTGATTGATATTGCGGGGACGGGAAAACTGCTTGGCCCGCCTGAAGTGCTGGCGCGGAAGTTGCTGCGTCGCGTGCAAGCCGTTGGAGTGAGCGCATCGGTTGCGATGAGCAGGAATTTCTACACTGCGCTGTCCTCTGTTCGCGGCTCATCCACATGCATCACGCTCATTGAACACGGCAACGAAGGCCCAGCTCTCGCTCCGTTGCCGCTTAACGTTCTGGACGTGTCGAGCGAGCACGCGGAGACATTCGCTTTATGGGGTATCCGCACACTCGGAGCTCTGGCCGCTCTTCCAGAGAAGGAACTGATTGCGCGTATAGGGCAGGTAGGCAGACGACTTCGCCAGTTAGCTCGGGGCGAACTCCCCCATCATTTCGTGCCGTATGAAGCGGCCTTTAAGCTTCAAGAGCGGATGGAGTTGGATACGCCAGTCGAGCAGCTGGACTCCCTCCTTTTTGTCTTAGGAGTCATGCTCAAACAGCTCACCGTTCGTGCTATGGCCCGCGTCCTTGCACTTGCGTCGGTCACAATCACGCTGTCTTTGGAAGGCGGTCCCACGCACGTCCGAACAGTACGGCCGGCCCTTCCCACCAATGACCGCCAGCTCTGGATTAAGTTGCTCCACCTCGATCTTGAGGCGCATCCTCCACAGGCCGCGATTGTTGCGGTCACACTCGCCGCTGAACCCGGTAGAACCAGCAAGGTACAGCTTGGCTTGTTCTCTCCCCAGCTGCCGGAGCCGATGCGTCTAGATGTAACGCTTGCCCGCATCCGTGCTCTTGTAGGGGATGAATGCGTGGGCAGTCCCGTACTCCGAGACACGAACCAGCCCGACAGCTTTCGTGTCGAGCCCTTCATCGTACCGCCAGTCCATAGCTCCTCATCCACGACTGCTAGTGCTTCGGCAGCAATGCGGCAACTCCGTCCACCGAAGAGGGCGTCGATCACGCTGCGCGATCGGCAACCGGCATCTTTTGTCTTTAGAGACTGCAGGTATGAAGTGGAACACGCCTATGGCCCGTGGCTGGCCGAAGGCGATTGGTGGAACCGTCAGACCTGGGCACTTGAGCAATGGGATCTGATTGGGCGATCCAGTGACGGAGCGATGCTCTGTTGCTGCCTGGTGCGCGATCTGAAAGAGCAGTCGTGGCAGGTGGTGGCACTCTATGACTGAGCGGTACATCGAACTACACTCCTCAAGCGCCTTCAGCTTCCTAGAAGGCGCTTCGCAACCTGAGGAGCTTATCAAGCGGGCGGCCGAACTGGAAATGCCCGCGATGGCATTGCTCGACCGTAACGGTGTCTATGGGTCGGCGCGGTTCCACACAAGCGCGAAACGGAATAACGTACACCCTCATGTGGGAGCGGAGATCGCCGTGTCGAGCTTCGGAAATCGTCTAACACCTCCCACGTGGCTCCCACACCTGCATCCCTCCGAACCCGCGCGGCTGTCTTTGCTGTGCGAGTCGCGGGTCGGCTATCAGAATCTTTGTCAGCTCATCACCCGCTTCAAGATGCGGGAGAAGGTCAAGTGCGAAGGTGCGGCTACCTTTGACGACTTGCAGAAATATTCTTCCGGCCTGGTCTGCCTCACAGGTGGCGACGAAGGCCCGTTGGCCGCCGCGCTTGTTAGCGGCGGTGAGGAGGCAGGCCGTGAGATGGTCGAACGGCTGGTAAGGATTTTCGGACGCGACAGCGTTTACATCGAAGTCCAGCGTCACCGTGAACGTGAGGAGGAGTGGCGCAATCAAGTGGCACTCCGAATCGCCGGGTCTTTGAAGCTGCCGGTCCTCGCCACCAATGGAGTCCGCTACGCCACGCCATACGACCGCGAGGTACTGGATGTCTTTACTGCGGTGCGCCATCACACCGATCTCGACCACGCCGGTCGTCTACTGGCTCTCAACAATCGGCGACATCTGCGTCCTGGGCGAGAGATGGCGGCACTCTTCCGCGATGTGCCGGGAGCGGTGGCGGAGACGCTTGAACTCTCGTCTCGTCTGCGATTCCAACTCGACGATCTTGGCTATGAGTTTCCGCGCTACCCGGTGCCGGACGGCGAGACGATGGATAGCTTTCTCAGAAAGCGAGTCGCCGAGGGCGTAATGCGACGGTATGGGCTAAAGAATGACTCCGCCCTTCAAGAGCGAGCGAAGAAACAAGTCGATCACGAACTCGATCTGATCGCCCGGCTCGGCTTTGCCGGATACTTCCTGATCGTTTGGGACATCGTTTGTTTTTGCAAGAAAAACGACATCCTGATTCAAGGCCGTGGCAGTGCGGCAAACTCTGCCGTCTGCTATGCGCTCGAAATAACGGCTATCGACCCGGTAGGGATGGAACTGCTCTTTGAGCGGTTCCTGAGTGAGAGCCGTGGTGAGTGGCCGGACATCGACCTCGATCTACCCTCCGAAGACAAGCGAGAGCAGGCCATCCAATACGTCTACCAGCGATACGGTGAGCTCGGAGCAGCCATGACGGCGAACGTCATTACCTATCGCGGCAAGTCGGCTGCGCGAGAGGTTGGTAAAGCCCTTGGCTTCGATCAAGAATCGCTGGGGCGATTGTCTGGTCTCGTCAGTCAGTGGGAGTGGCGCGGCAAGACCGATACGATGGCGCATTCGTTCCAAAATGCGGGGTTCGACCTCAAGCATCCACGCATCGCCAAGTACCTCGAACTCTGTATGCGCCTTCAAGACCTGCCGCGTCATCTCGGCCAGCATTCGGGCGGCATGGTCATCTGTCAGGGCCAGTTGAATCGCGTCGTGCCGCTTGAACGTGCGTCCATGCCCAGTCGCACCGTTGTCCAGTGGGACAAGGAAGATTGCGCCGATCTCGGCATCATCAAGGTAGACCTGCTGGGCCTTGGGATGATGGCTGTCTTGAAGGACTGCATCGAGCTGATACCTCAGCACTATGGCGAGTCCGTGGATCTCGCCCAACTGCCGGAGGATGAGGAGGTCTATAAAGTCCTGCAGCAGGCCGACACCGTAGGCATGTTCCAAGTGGAGAGCCGCGCACAGATGGCGTCTCTGCCTCGGAACCGTCCGACACGCTTCTATGATCTCGTCGTACAAGTCGCCATCATTCGGCCCGGCCCCATCGTTGGGAAGATGATGCATCCCTATATGCGGCGGCGGCAGAAGAAAGAGCCTGTGACGTATCCGCATCCTTCGTTGGAACCTGTACTCAAGCGGACGCTTGGCGTTCCACTCTTTCAAGAGCAACTTTTGCGCATGGCCATGACCGTTGCCAACTTTTCCGGCGCTGAGGCGGAAGAGTTGCGCCGTGCCGTAGGGATGCGGCGTTCATGGGAGCGGATGAAGAATCTGGAAAGCAAGCTCCGCGCTGGCATGACGACCAACGGACTTGATACCGCGACCCAGGAGACCATCATTCAGAACATCAGCTCGTTCGCGCTGTATGGGTTCCCTGAGTCTCATGCGGCAAGCTTCGCACTGATCGCTTACGCATCGGCCTACCTAAAAGTGAAGTATCTGGCCGCATTCACCTGCGCGATCCTGAACAATCAGCCGATGGGTTTCTACATGCCAGCCGTGCTCGTGAAGGACGCGCAACGTCACGGACTGCGCGTGAGGCCAATCGACATCCAGGTGTCCGATTGGGCTTGCACCATCGAACATGAGGGTGCTGGTGCGCTCTCGTTACGGATGGGGTTGGGCTATGCACGAGGTCTGCGACGCCAATCCGCAGTGGCCGTCGTCGCGACTCGTTCGCAAGACGGCCACTTCCGTTCGGCGGAAGACCTCTCGCTACGCGTCCCCCAACTCAACCGCAAGGAGCTAACGCTGCTGGCGCGGGTGGGTGCTCTTAACAAGCTCGATGGAATCGAGCATCGCCGGGATGCACTCTGGCAGGTGGAACGCGCCGGCAAACTGGAAGGGCCGCTCCTCAGGCAGAACAGCGATTCGCTCCGGGAAACCTCCGATGCTCTGCCTCTGAAGCAGATGAATACGGAAGAACGTCTCGTAGCCGATTACGCCGGAACCGGTCTCACCGTTGGGAAACACCCCATGCACTACCGGCGACAGGAATTGCAGTCGAGAAATGTGCTCTCGGCCGCAGAGCTTCGCCTCTGTCGGGATGGTGAGTTCGTGAGAGCAGCGGGTTGTGTGATTGCCCGCCAGCGTCCCGGCACAGCCAAGGGTTTCATCTTCATCTCGATGGAAGATGAAACCGGCATTGCCAACGTCATCGTGACGCCCGATCTCTATGAACGCGATCGGCTGACCGTTGTGCGCAGCAAGTTCCTATTGGTGGAGGGTATCCTGCAAAATCAGGATGGCGTCGTTCACGTGAAAGCTACGAGGCTGACTGCGCTGATCGATAGCGCGATGGGACTGCGGTCACATGACTTTCACTGAGACTTGGTTCGTGGGTAATTTTCGTTTTGCCTCGATCGCTGTTTATCCACAATTAAGCAAAAGGCCCTGCGCTGATTGAGGGCTGCTGAGCGGTGCACCAGCATAGGTCCTCGAAACGCGATTCTCGCCAGGTTATCTCCCAAACTTGACAGCCTGCGTCAATGGCCTGCCAAACCAAATGCCCTTTATAGTTGTCGAAAAACGGCGTTTCATGCAAGTTCGGCCCACTTGGACCAGCGAGCCGTAGTTGCTCAAAACCCGACTTTGCAGGAGGTTCACCCTAGTGTTGTGCTTTGTCTTGCGCTAGCATCGCTGGCATGGGGAAAGCCATCACCGTCGGAGCGGCAGCGGGCTTACTATTCAGTGCCGTCACCCTGGCCGTTGCGGCTGTCTACAGCTTCTGGATCGCTCCACAAGGTGGGGATGGCTGGGATGCGGCTCACTTCTTCACTCACGCCTTCCCCGTCCTCTTTGCGATCGGTTTTATTCCCAGCTTCGCGTGGCAAGTGTACAGAGACCGCTAGATAATCGAAGTTTCCCAAAATGCGACTTTTGAGGAACCATACTTCGTAGAATGGTCTGATGCGAACAATTCCACTCGACGAACCAGATGTCGACTTCACGTTTCCGCACACCTATCAAGCTCAGGATCGCGTCGAGCTTCCTGGATCAGGCGAATCCGAAATTCCTACGATCAACATACCTCATCCCGTCAATCGGGCGGAGCATGCTGGCGTATGGCTCCGGATTCGAGCCGCGAGTCGTCGTGAGTGGACGGGAGTCTTCGCATACGGATTAGGGGCGTCACTCGCATCATGAGTTCGCCTGACCCTGATGGCGTCATTGTCATCTCCAAAGGTGCGGCGTATCTGACGAAGGCAGACGACCCAAATAGCGCCAAGCAACTTCCGATACACCCTGTAACTGATGTGCGGGTAATCACGGAACTTGGACTTGTCATCTTCGCGAACTTCAGCAGATTGTTCGCCTACGGTGCAGACGGTCTGAGATGGGAAAGCGCTCACCTCTGCACTGACTCTCTAAAGATTCTGAGCGTGGATGGGGGGACTATAACTGGCTCAGGCTACGACCCAGGAGGTCCCACGGGAACAGTAGGCTTTGCCGTTGATCTTCAAACTGGTGCGGAACAATTGGACTGAGCCCGATCGCTAGGTTCACGGAAAACGGGGTTTTCGGAAGGTTCGCGCCCCGCAGAGGCGAGGTTGCCGTGAAATCTGTGTTCGTCCGCTCGGCTTTGGATTAGCAGAAGTTAAAGTCCCCGCGAGGTATTGTTGCGGCTAGACGTTGCTTCCGTGCATCGCCGGCGCGGCCATCTCATGAATTGAATTGTTTACGCTGCTTCGCAGCGGGTTGAGGGCTGACACGTCATCCCCAATAGGGAACTGCAAAGCTATCCAAAGTTCACGATTGATAACGTGTTTGCTTTCAATTACTTGAGTTTTTGCGTTTCCGTCTGTAAACGTAGGCGACGGTGGAAAACATTCGTACAAGCGGCGACGGTTTGCAGAAACCGGTAACGCCGTGGAAGCATCCAAGCGCATCAAGGGATTACCTGTCCCAGGTGGCAAATCGAATGGCCTCCGGTAACGACAAGCCGCGAGAAACTGCTACGCCGCCGGCATCTACCGTCTCGATAAATGAGACGTCCCGTGCCAGATCCATTGCCACGCGCCTTACCGACGCGGAGTTCGGTGAGGTTGAGGCAGCAGCCACCGACGCCGGTAAGAAGGTGGCGGAATGGCTACGCGAGGCGGCGCTTGCCCACGCCCGTGCGAGTGCTGGCGTAGAGGAGCAAACCGATCCTATCTTGCTAGCAGAGATCATGGGGACGCGCTCGCTCATGCTGAATCTGTTTGCGAGAGCGTCGGAAGGTCCACTGACAACCGAAGATTTACGCAAGATGTCGGCCTATTCGGACTCCATTAAGGAGCAACGGGCGCAGGATTACATCGCGCAGAGGCGTCGCCGGAACAGTCCCATAACCACGGATAAGCCGTAATGAAACTCTCCCGCATCCGCTTCGCATTTCCTTGGCGGATCGCGTTGATTCTAGCTCTGCTTCCGTGTCTCCCATCACTCGGCTTCTGGGCATGGTTGAGGTGGGAAGTCCCGCCACTACAGCGCTATTATCTGGTGGCATATTGGCACAGTTCCGAACACGAAAATCAGCCGGATGCCAAGACTCAAATCCGATGGCTTATGGAGACGGCTCCCGGGCGTAAGAGACAGTGGCTGTTCGCCCCCGATGTCACCGAGGGAGGCCTGAATGATCTCTCTATCAACCTCTCGTCTTTTGCTGTTGGACAAGGATGGACGGGCATCGAAAGAACCCCGGTTGAAAGCGTGGATTCCACCGAGGTCGAAAAGCTCCTGCGAGAAGACTTTTATGACGGCGCAAGTTTCCGCAGACTTGTCAATGAACCGCTGCTTTATGTTGTCGCGGCCTGGCTGATCGTCGCCTATTTGGGATTCGTGATGAGAGAGGACATCGGGTACGAATGGAGACAGCTCCGACGCGCGATTACGGAGCCGCAATGGTCATCGAATTATGGAGGTGATTGGCCCAATGATCGGGATAGGATTGTCGCTCGAATTCGGTCGCAAATCGACTACTGGATTAGCGAACAAAAGACACAGCTTGGGTGGACGAAGTTTGTGCCTACAATCAGTCGCAGATTCGGCCTCAAGAAGTCGCCAAATCGAGAAAGTCTTCTTTCAAGCGACCGACCAGCATCGGCTCAAGTTCGAGGCCAGATTTGTACTGCACGGCAACTCGCTACTCCACCCCCTTCGCACCCTCCAAAACCACCGTCTCAGCGACGTACTATCTTCCCCGGATCGCGTGCATCAGGTGCTGCGCATTCGCAATCAGAACCGTGGAATGAATCGGAATGGATCGACTGACGAAGAGACTTCCGATGTCTCTGTGAATTCCAGACCGAATCGCGTATCAACTTGGCGTCTCTTCACGCAACTCTAGGCAGCGTAGATAGCCTTCACATTAACTCCCTTCAACTCGTCTCAAAGGGCTGCTTGCCGAGAGCTAGTTGAGAGGCTGAATGTCTCCGTCTTGAGCATGGAATACACCAGTCGGATCTCACGAGGAAAGCGTGCGTGAGACTGCTTCTTAAAGAGCGTATTCAGTCTCCATTGAGTCAGCTATAACTCTTGCATTGGTCGAGTAAGTACCACTCGGATCACGTGTCGATTGCTCCGCTAGTAGTTCTGCTTACGAACGCAATAACCAATATCCATAGTTGTTTCGTCGATCATGAACCGAAAAATATTTAGCAATAACGACCCACTTGCCCATAAATCTCGGCTACGATGTGAACCAAGACAGTAACTATCTGCTGTCTCACGGGCCAAGGTATGTTGACTATCTCTAAATCGCTCTCTGCCGGACAAGCACGGACATATCACGCGCGCGAGTTCACGTCCGAACGACAGAACTACTGGAGCCGCGATCGGCAAGGGCATAGCGAGTGGCAAGGGAGCCTCGCGAAGGAGTGGGGCTTAGGCGGCAATGTAGGGGCTGAGGAGTTCGCTCGTTTAAGCGAAGGACGGCACCCAACGAACGATGCGCAGCTCGTCAAGCACCAGCCTGCCAGGACCTACGAGAATCAATACGGTAAGCAGATCACCAGTTCAGAACACCGTGCAGGATGGGATGCGACGTTCTCCGCACCCAAGTCTGTTTCGCTAACAGCCCTTGTGGGTGGCGATGATCGTGTACGTGAGGCGCATCGTGAAAGTGTTAGCGTGGCGTTGCAGGAGTTAGAACGGTACACACAGGCTCGCATTGGTAACGTCCATGCGCCTGAGACAACAGGCAAGTTCGTCGCCGCTACTTTCGAGCATGACACCGCTCGTCCTGTAGACGGCTATGCTGCGCCGCAGCTTCATACTCACGCAGTCGTCTTCAATGTGACTGAGCGAGACAATGGACAGACGCGCGCATTGCAAGAGCGGAGTCTCTTTCAATCGCAACAGTATGCGACCACGGTATACCGATCCGAGCTTGCGCTGAAGCTACAGGGCCTCGGCTATGAGATTGAACGCGGCAAGCATGGACAGCCCGAGATCAAGGGATATTCGCAGGAGTACTTGGAAGCATCGAGTCCGCGTCGTGTGCAGATCAAAGAACACTTACAGGAGATTGGAAGAGAGGGCGCGGGCGCGGCACAAGTAGCTGCTCATCGCACGCGCGACAGCAAGGAGATCCATTCGCCAGAGGAGGTGTTGCAGCAGCACCGTGACTTTGCTGCTCGGTTCGGCCATCAAGCAGATCGCGTCGTCGCAAACGCACGCGGACAACACCATGACGTGCAGTCGGAGAAGACGGCGCAACAGTCAGTGACATATTCCCGCAATCACGTCTTCGAACGCTCCGCAGTTCAGGACGAACGGGCAATCCTGCAAGCGGCGATAGACCGCAGCATGGGCCAGGCCTCATACACACAGGTGCGACAGGAGTTTGAACAGCGGGTGTCGCGTGGGGAGTTTCGGGCGATTGAGCGGACCGATGGCCGAGCAGCGCCGCTGTATACGACTGCCGAGATGATGCGGATGGAGCGGGAGATCGTCGGTGACATGCAGCGCGGCAATCAGCGCAGCAACGACGATCCAATGCTGGTATCGCCACAGTTACGAATCTGGACAGAGGATCACCATCCTGAGTTGAATCGTTCACAGCGCAAAGCAGTTGACGAAATATTCCTGAGTCGGGAGAAGATTGTAGGACTCGATGGTGTCGCCGGCACGGGCAAGACGACGACGCTCGCCGTTGTCCGCGAGGGCGCTGAAGCGCAGGGCTATAGAGTCGAAGGATTCGCGCCGACATCTCGCGCGGCACACAAGCTGGCTGAGGCTCGCATGGAGACCTCGACTCTCCAGCGTCACCTTGCGAAAGGGACGCAGCCCGACACGGGTGAGAAGCGCTTGTATGTGATCGATGAATCCTCGCTTGCTTCCACGCGCCAGATGCACGAGTTCATCGAACGTCTCCATCGCAATGATCGGGTGCTCTTGGTCGGAGATAGTCGCCAGCATGAGGCCGTCGAAGCAGGTCGTCCGTTTGCACAATTACAGGAAGCAGGGATGCGAACAGCGACATTGAATGACATCGTTCGGCAGCGCGACCCAGAGTTGAAGCAGGTCGTCGAACAGTTGGCACGTGGACAGGTTGGAGCTGCTGTCGAGAGTCTTGACCAGCAGGGCCGAGTGCATCAGGTGAAGGGACATGATGAGCGTATTGCTGCCATAGCGCGGGAGTACGCCAAGTCTCCCGGTGGTACCCTTGTCGTTTCGCCCGACAATCGTTCCCGCAGCGAGATCAATCAGCGGATACATGATGAGCTGCAATCGCGTGGACTTGTGAACAGGCAAGAGCATCCTGTGCGGACGCTTGTTCCGCGTCAAGAGATGACCGGTGCGGACCGCAGTTGGGCACAGCAGTACCAGGTCGATGACATCCTGCGTTACTCGCGCACATCGAAGGAGACCGGCATCGAGAAAGGCGAGTACTCCCGCGTTCTTGCTGTCAATGCCAAGGCGAACTCCTTGACGGTGGTACGGGGAAACGGAGAGCAGACCACCTATGATCCACGCCGCCAAGTTGGAGTCTCCGTTTACCGCGAGGACGAGAGGAGGTTCTCCGTAGGCGATCGCATCCAGTTCACCGCGCCCAGCCAGGAACTGAAGATTGCCAATCGTGACTTAGGAACTGTCGAGAGCATCGGGCCGGATGGCGTGATGCGCTTGCGGTTGGATGATGCTCGAAAAGTCGGATTCAATCCACAACACCATCCGCATCTTGACCACGGCTACGCCGTTACCAGCTATTCGAGCCAAGGCCAGACTGCGGAGCGTGTTTTGGTCAATGTAGACACGGAGCTTGCGGCAAAGGATCTGCTCAATAGCCGCATGGCGTATGTCTCGATATCGCGGGGTCAATTCGACGCGCAGATATTTACCGACAGTCTGGAGAAGTTGCCGAAGGCTTTGGGACATGATGTTTCGCACCAGAGTGCCTACAAACCGGAACAGGCTATTGCTTTACCTCAGCCGAAGATTGTGACGCCGAAGCACGACGTGGAATTGGGTATGGGGTTCGGGTTAAGTTTTTGAAGGGATTAGTGCTGGAAAGATGAAAGCGCTATCGCTTGCGGATCTTAGAGAGGGCAGGGGCAGTTTGAATAGCACCACAATTTTAGTAGAGGGGATGGGAATATGCCGGCAGAGAGGGTTATTGATTTCGACCGGGGCGGATCGAAGCCGTCTCAGCAGGAGAACACTAAGTTGTCGTTCAAGCCTAACCGCAGAAAGCCTCCAGAGAGGGTCACGGTGGCTCCAGAAGATAAGTTGCTGGTCGGGCGCGAAGAGGCTGCTCAACTTCTATCTATTAGTCAGCGCGCCCTGGACTACTTAATTGCCTCAAAGCGTCTGCCTACGCGACGGATTGGTGGTCGAGTCCTAATCCCTGTAATGGACCTGCGAAGGTATGCCAGTTGCGACCATCCGGAGAACATCGTGACTTATTCATCCGACCGCACAGGATGAAATCGCTCGCGCCGCGAGTTAGTGTCTGCTATACCAGCGCTTCTAGGCCATGCTTATCGACGACAAACAACAACTTTAATGCCATTCCGCTCGGCTGCTTGGCCCCCGTCTCCCATTTTTCAACGGTGGACTCACTGGTGTTCAGATAACGGGCAAAAACAGGTTGGCTGACGCGATGCCGTAGTCGCAGCTTTTTGATTTGTGCGGGCTTCAGGGCCGGGGGCGTCGTCAAACAGGCTTCGTCAAAGCCTTTCATTGTGGTCTTGTCGATCGCTCCAACCCTATGCAGGGCCGCAGCGGAAGTATGGATTGCCTCAAAAGCCTCGCTCTTGAACTTACGCTTAGTTGTCATTGCAAATCTCCATCCAGTCTTGATCTTGCAGGAGCCGATTCACTTGCTTCGGTGTGAGGCTTCCGTAAGCTCTCGTGAGCTTGCGAAACTCGACCAACTCATCGTCGTCAATGTTCGCCCGATCTTGCTTGGCGAATAAATACTCGTAAATCCAAAATGAGCCAGCCCTGGCCAGGATGATGGAGCGGTACTGGTTCTTTCGCAGGCGCTTCTTGTAGACGCCGCCGCCCAGGTCATCCGCCTGCCCCTGTACAACTCGCAAAATCGCAGCGCAAAGCTCCTCGTCCCCGATGTGTGCTTTTCGAGCCGCTTTAGCAAACCAGGAAGTCTTGAAAGTTCTCACGGGCTTTATAACCGGAGTTTTCATTACCAACAGTGTAGCACTGGGTGCAACCTGATTCCGGGAAGTAGCGCATTTCTCGTCCCCAGACTTACCCGTCGCTGTGACGTCCGTCAAGGCGCTGCGCCCGCTGTGCGGCGTGCGTTGCACGGCCCTGCCTGCCGCCTTCGCGACGGGAGTACGCCCGAAGAGAGGAGCATATCTGCTCCTCTCTTCTTGAAGAGAAGCTAGGCTTCATGTATTAGCTATACATTGCGAGATCGTGATAGAGCCGCGTTCATTTCACTCGATACATGCGCTTTGCTCAGGTGTGTATACCGAGCGCTCATCGCAATTGTCTTGTGCCCCAACACCTCTTGGATCACCTTCTGATTTGCATTGTTGGCAGCAAGTCGTGAACCGGCGGTGTGTCGGCTGAGTTGATGCCATCCAAGATCATTGATACCCGCCTCGCGCTTGGCTTTCTCAAACCACTCGCGATTCTCCCGGATGGTGAATACCCTACCGTCAAGTTTCATGCGCGTCGTTTCTCTGTCGCCTCTGAGTTCCCGCATCCGATCTTGAATTTCCTGCTGATCCTTGAGGGCCGCATGCACGTCATCCGTCATTGGGACTGTATGCGGTACGCCCGTCTTTGTATCCGGCAAGGTGATCAGGCGTAGCTTGAAGTTGATGTCGGACCAAGTGAGTGCGTACTGATTACCTTTCCGCATACCTGTTTGAGAGCCGACAGTGATTTCATTCGGATGCTCTCGCAGTTCCAGGCGGGTCATCTCGTAGTCTACTGGTGTTTCCGCAATCCACCGTGCTAAGACAGCACGGAGCTTGTCCTCTTCGGTATCACTCATCCAACGTGGATAGCCGAGAGTCACGGCAAAGTGGGAGACATCGCGGCATGGATTGGATTCAAGCAGCTTCCGCTCCCTCGCATAGGTGTAGACGGCAGAAAGCGTGGACTTGTAGCGATTCAGGGTCGCAGCAGCCAGGCCGAGGGATATAAGCCAATCCTTGATTTCGTGAGACTCCAAGGAAACTGCCGAGCGGTCGCCAAACGCTTCCTTGATGGCTCCGACCCGTTGCGGGGGATTCACCTGGTCCTTGGGGCGTTCGGGATTGTTCGGGTTCTGAATATGCGCGAGGTACTGATCGCAGAGGTTGCTAAGCAAAAGGCTGTTGGCTCGATGTTGCTTGAGCTCCTTCTTTTCGGCCAACGTGAGGAGAGGCTCCGCTGCGCTGGAGGGAAGAGAAGCGACCCCCTCTTTGTGACGTAGCCCTTTGGCTGTCTCCAGCCAGACAACTGCAGCTTCGTGGTCCAAGAAGTTCTTGCGAACGCGGCTTCCATCGGCCTTGTATTGAGCCTCCCACGTACCCCGATCAGGACGGAACTTGATGCCTCGAACCTCTTTCGGCTTCCTTGCCATCGCGCACCTCCACCATCATCATAAAGTTCTTGGTGGCACTTTGGTGGCACTTTTGTACCGATAATTCTGCACTCGCGTGCAGGTCATTGCGAGTCTGCATATGATAGAAACATATATAAATGTGTATCTTGCACTGTTTGATGCGACTCGTTGCAAGTCCCTGCAACCCCCAAAAATCGCCCTCTCAAGGCGAAGAGTCCGGGTTCGAGCCCCGGTAACGCTACCAAATATCCCGACCCCGGTTATTGATATCCTTCATTTGCGACGCCTAGAATTTGTACCCGAAACCAATCGACAGGATGGGGTAAAACCTCAATGCTGAGAGGTCGTCGCGATACTTGCTCTTTTGGGCTGCAAGGTCTTCCTGAAAGGTAGGGTTGCTGCCAACGGTCTGGCAGGCCTCGCCAAATTCATCGCAGGTAGAACCGACGAAGCCGAGGTCAACGTGCGGATAGCCGACGTAGGCGAAGCCTATTTCCACCGGAACGCTGAAGTGCTTGTTAGCTTTTCTCGGGACAATGTTTCCCCAGCCAAACCCAAACGTAGGAGCTGCTGTGCTGCCAAGTTTGAGAGTCGCAGAGGCGTGAATTGGGTCCGTTGCGCTGCTGTAATAGGTGTTGCCGTTGAGCGTGAAGCTTTGGTTCGGATTGACGGCAGCGCTGCCTGTGAGTTGATTGCCGTTATACGCAATGAACCCGGCGCTCAGGCGGAAAGATCCGTTGAACGGGTACCAGTCCAGGCTGCCCCCTCCCGACGCGAGTTGGATGTCGCCGCCGTAGGTAATGTAGTCTTCCGTGATCGTGGCGTTGTACCGGAAAAAATATCCGGTCCCGCGCAAATTGAACTTCCGCCCCAAAGGCGTCGCAACGTCAAACCCGATGCCGCCTGCTCCGATCTTCACGTCGACACCAACCGCAGAAAAAGCCTTCGTCGCTGTTTCGCGAGCAGGAGCGGCGTGACCTGGTGCGTCGTCCAATGGCTTGGTCGCGGAGGACGGGTCCAGTGTTGCGACGGAAGACGAAGAGGATTCCGAACTAGCTGCGGGGGTGACAAGCGTAGCGACATCGGTCGGCACGGAAGTCTGCGCGAGAAGGGAAGGGCTTAGAACGAAAGAGAGAGCGAGCGCTGAAAGATACGACTTATTGAAGTTCACTTATTATCCATTCGTGGTGTGACAGTCTCACATCTGCGAGAGTTGGTAGTTGAAGTTCTTAAGCGCCACGGTCATCTGTTTGCTGACACCGTTAACCTGGACGGTGGATACATGATTGACTCCAGCCGAAAGTTTGGAAAATTGCACGGCAAGCGTCACAGCATCCTTCGGATCGCTCAAATAAGTCGCTACCTGGAGCGATAAAATCGCCTTCGACGCTTCGTTGAATACGAGAGTCATCGAGTCGCCCGGCTTGATATAGTTCCTGATCACCAGCGTGACTGTGCCGGGCGTCCCGCCCAATTGAATCGAGATATTGCCCTGTTGGTAAGCCTGCTGCAATAACTGCGGGTCGGGCGGTGCATATTGCTTTACCAACCCCGCAACGTTCTGGCCATACTGCTGAAACTCATCGGTCTTTCTTGCGACAATCCTCTGCTTCAATCTGCCCCCCGAAGGAGGAGGCGCGGAGGTAGACCCTAATTCAATCTTTTGCTGCTGTCCGTCGGGGCCAATGCTGACCTGGTAACTTACCGTCTTCTTGACCTCACCTTTCAAGCTGATCACTTGTTGCTCCTGCCAGGTGTAGCGAGCGAGGGCCTGTTTGTTCGCCGCGGCAGCCTGTTTCACCGCGTCCACTTTCTTCACTAATTCCGGACTTTGTGCATAGGCGTTCGACAGAGAAAATACCAGGCCACACGCGACGGTCGCGAGCGTGACTGCCGAAATCGTGGATGTGAGATGACCCTTCATGTTTTCCCCTTTATAAACAAGCGTTCTGCAACGTCGGGCGGCGATGCCCAACGGATCGTGATTTCTTCGGAACACGATTCAAGTGCTAACCCTACGCCTCGGTCAGCAGCACGACTACTGACAAAACTGACAGTCTGTCTGAGGTAATCCTGACTAAACCCATCATTCCCGCTTTGCGCGAACCTGTCGTTCCCATCGTTAATCGAAATCGGCAATCGACGCGGCCTTATCGCACCGTAAACGTGTGCGTCCCGCTCCCAATCGTCTCTGCCTTCTCCCCCGGCAACTCGACCGTCGCCGAAGTGTTCGCCGGAATCGTCACCGTAAACCGCCGCTCACTCTGCTTCCAGTCAGACACCACCGTCCCATACGCCGAGTCGTACTCCACATGCAGCTCCGGCAGTGCCGCATCGAAGTGCGGACGAATCACCAGGTGATGAAATCCCGGGCCGCCCGCATCCGTATCAATCCCCGCGGCTCGCCGATACACCCAAGCCATCACCGACCCGAACGCATAGTGGTTATACGAGTTCATCCCCGGATCCCCCGTATCTCCATTCCACCGCTCCCACCATGTCGTCGCATCCTTCTTCACCATGTAGCCCCATGATGGATACGTCTCCGATAGCAACAACTTAAACGCCAGGTCCGTCCGCTGATTCTCATCCAGCACAAACAGCAGGAATGGCGTTCCCAGAAATCCCGTCGTCAAATGATCGCCATGCGCATGGATGTTTTTCGTCAACCGGTCCACCATGCCCGCACGCAAGGAATCCGGCGCGATCCCCGTAAACAGCGTCGCCAGATACCCCGTCTGCGTATCCCCCGCAACGCTGCCATCGTCCTTCACAAACGCCATCCGATAAGCCGCCGCAATCTTCTCATACTGCGCCTGATACTTCGCGGCATCCTCCGGCCGATGCAGCGCCGTCGCCATCTCCGCCATCTCCCGAGCCACCAGCGCCCAGTACGCCGTATCGATCAGCGCGCTCGGTGTGCCTTGGTCCGGAGCCAGCCAGTCGCTGTAATCGTTGCCAACCGCCTTGTGCCGAATAAAGTCAGGATTGTTGCTCGCAATAAAATCCATCCACCGCTGCATTGCCGGCCACGCACGCTCCGCCACCCCAATGTCCCCATACTGCAACCACGCAGCGTAAGGAATAAAGGCGCCCGCATCTCCCCACCCAGGCGCACCCGGGCCATCTCCCAACAAGTTCGGCGAAACGTCCGTGAACGCACCCTGCGCCGTCTGCGCGTCCACCACATCATTCATGAACTTGTGCGTGAACGCATCCGTATCAAAGTTGTACGACCCCGTCCGCCAGAACACCCCCGCATCGCCCATCCATCCCAGCCGCTCATCGCGCTGCGGACAATCAGTAGGAATCGACACGAAATTTCCGCGCTGCCCCCACGCCCCCAACTGGTTCATCTTGTTTAGCGTCGCGCTAGAACTCGTGAGCCGAACCGTAGGCGGCTCCGCCAAACTGTCGTACACCAACCCGTCAATCGTCGACAGCGTAGGCGCCGCCGCCAGCTCTCCTCCTAAACTCGAAATCTCCACATACCGAAAACCGTGAAACGTAAACGCAGGCGTCCAGGTCTCTTCGCCGTTCCCCGAAAGCACGTACGTATCCGTCGCATCCGCATTGCGCAGATTCGTCGTGTAAATACTTCCATCCGGATTCAGCCGCTCCGCATACCGCAGCTTCACCACAACCCCGCGAGGCCCGCGCACATGCAGCCGCACATTCCCCACCATGTTCTGCCCCATATCAAACACGGCAGGATGCGCCCCATTCGCCGGATCGAGCGCTACAGGATGAACCGTCAGCGTCGTCTGTATCGACAGGTCTGGTTGTGCCGTCACCGCCATCCCGCTATCCGGCGGCGTCGCCCTCTCCGCAGGCGTCCACTTCGACGCATCGAAACCCGTCGCGCTCCATCCAGCTGTCTCCAGCCGCGCGTCATACGACTCGCCGCCATAGATTTCCCCAAACGTAACCGGCGTCGCCGCCGTCTGCCACGACGGATTCGTCGCGATCACCTGGTGGCTGCCATCCGCCAACGTCACGTCCAGCTGCGCACGCAAAAGATTTGGCCCCGGATACTCCCGATATCCCGCCCACGTCATCGGCGAGCTGTACCACCCGCCGCCCAGCACCACCCCAAGCGTGTTCTCCCCGCGCTGCAGCAGGGAAGTCACGTCATACGTCTGATACAGCACCCGCTTATGAAAGTCCGTCCATCCAGGACTCAGCAGCGTCTCCGGCGCCACACGCTTGCCATCCAGAAACGCTTCGTACGCTCCCAGCGCCGTAATACTTAGCCGAGCCGACCGCACGCCCGCCTCCACACGAAAATCCTTCCGCAGCAGGGAAGCGTCCGTCGCAACGCGATCCGGCCCCGCCACCTCCGCCGCCCGATCCGTCCCGAGGGCAAACTTCGCAGACATCGGACCCGCAACCGCCGCAGCCTGCCACGCCTCGCCCGATCCGGCCCGCGCCTGCCACTGTTCGCCGCTGACAATCCGCTCTTCCTCTCCGTTCGCCTTGGTCACATGAATCGACGCAGCCACGGCAGAAGCCGCAGTCTTCCCCGGCGAACTCGTGCGCGGCGACGTAACCTTCAGCAGAATTTCGTTGTCCCCTGCATGCAGCAACCCGGCAAGCTCTTCACGATCAAACGCACCCCACTCATCGTGATGCCCCGTGATCGTCCCATTCACGCTCGCGGTGACCTGCCCGCGCGCCATCACATGCAAGCTTGCCGCCTCTGGCTTCCCATCCAGATGCAATTCATAGCGAAACTCCGCCGGCGTAGCAGACGGCACGTGCCGCGCATCCGAACCCGGAAGCCATAGCCATCGAATCGCCTTCATCTCCCGCTCGTCCGCAGGATCACGCCGCGTAATCCAATCGGCCTTCCAGTCGCCCGCGCTCATCATGCCCGTCTCAAACCAAGCAGCCGCCGACACCGTCCCTTTCCCCTTGCGATCCCACACCCTCACCTTCCACACATACCGCTGCTGCGACCGCAGCGCCGAACCCCCATACAAAATCCCCACCGACTCCGAAGACGCCACCCGCCCCGAATCCCACACCGCCAACCCCGCCCGCAGATGTTCCGCATCCGCTGCCACCAGCACTTCATACCCGCTCTGCATCCAGTCCTTCGTCTTCGCATCACTCTGCCACGAGAAAACCGGCCGCGCGCTATCCACACCCAACGGATTCTCCAGCGCGTTGGTCCTCAACCGCACAGGCGCCGCGCCAGCGCACCCTGCCACAACCAAAACCAACGCCACCGCCTTCAGTACCCTGCACAGAGATCCAACCATAGTGCAGCCATCCTAGTCACTCCGGCGCACCAGCGGCAATTCAACGCCGATTGACTCGCCCCAGCGCCCCTGCGAAACTTCCCCCTATGCCCTACAGCGGAAAAGTAGAACTAGCCAGCGAGCGCAAGCTTCGCAGCCGCAACACGCCTCTCTACCGCGCCGCGCACTGGCCCATCTGGATATGGGTGTTCTTCCTCGCCCCCGGCCCTCTCACCTTCAGCCTCTTCGCCAGCGGCTTTCACCCCGTCAACCTTCTCTGGCTAGCCGCCGTACTCATCGCCACCGGCATCGCCGCCCTCCGCGGCAGCCTCCCCGGCGCCGAACCCCGCCCCTACATCCTTCGCTTCGACGAAGACAAGCCCAACCCTCTCTACCGCCGCGTCTGCTACACCTTCGCCTGGAACGCCGTCCTCAGCTTCGCTCTCCTCAACCTCGCCGGCCTCGCCATCGCAGTCGTCACCGGCCGCTGGTACCTCAAGCAGATCTATCACTACGCCTACGCCCCCCTCTGCCTCTTAATCCTTCTCCTCGGAGCCCTCGGCAAACTCCCTCGCGTCAAACCTTCCACCCTCGGCGAGGGCACGGAGCGCCGCTACTTCTACGGCTCCGTATGGGCCGTCACCATCGGCCAGGCCATCCTCATGCTGCTCTGGAAACTCCTCCCCCACACCCGCTCCGCCGACGCCCTCAAGCTCCTCGTCTTCCTCGCCACCCTAACCCTCGTAGGTCTCGCCGCAACGAAAGGCAAACTCCCCCGCACTCGCCCCATCCTCCCCGGCGAATCCATGGTCGCCGACTAGCCTTAAATTCCCTACAACCACCAAACCCGGCGTACCATCAAAGCCGATATGGCCTTCCTCAATCGCCGTCTGAACTCGCCGCCCGATGCCACGCCTCTCCTCAAGCTCACCATCGATGGCGCCGAGACAGAAGCCCCCCAAGGCTCTCTCCTCATTGACGCGATCAACGAAACCAGCACCCGCTCCACCGCGCTCCCGCAAGTCTGCTACCACCCGCAGCTAGGCCCCATCGGCACCTGCGACACCTGCATGGTCGAGGTCAACGGCAAACTAACCCGCGCCTGCACCTGCGAAATCACCGCCGGCCTCAACGTAGAAACTCAAACCAAAGCAGCCGACGCCGCGCAGCGCGAAGCCTACGATCGCATCCTCGTCAACCATCAGCTCTACTGCACTGTCTGCGACAACAACAACGAGAACTGCACCGTCCACAACACCTGTGCTGACCTCGACGTAAAGCACCAGGCCGTCCCCTACAAAAAGAAGCCCTACGAGCAGGACCGCACCAACCCCTTCTATCGCTACGATCCCGACCAATGCATCCTCTGCGGCCGATGCGTCGAAGCCTGCCAAAACGTCCAGGTCAACGAAACCCTCACCATCGACTGGACCTCCGAGCACCCCCGCGTCCTCTGGGATGGCGGCCACGACATCGCCGGCTCCTCTTGCGTTTCCTGCGGCCACTGCGTCACGGTCTGCCCCTGCAACGCGCTCATGGAAAAATCCATGCTCGGTCGCGCCGGCTACTTCACCAACCTCTCTCCTGAAACCCTCGACGACATGATCGAAGTCGTCAAAGATATCGAGCCGCAAATCGGCTACGGCCCCATCCTCTCCCTCTCGGAACTCGAAGCCGACATGCGCGAGCTCCGCGTCAAGAAAACCAAAACCGTCTGCACCTATTGTGGAGTAGGCTGCAGCTTCGACATCTGGACCCGCGACCGCCACATCCTCAAAATCGAGCCCGGCCCCGGTCCCGCCAACGGGATCTCCACCTGCATCAAAGGCAAGTTCGCCTGGGAGTACATCAACTCCGACGACCGCCTCACCAAGCCCCTCATCCGCCAGGGCGATCGCTTCGTCGAGTCCACCTGGGAAGAAGCCCTCACCCTCATCGCCTCCAAGTTCTCCGAAATCAAAACCAAGCACGGCCCTGACGCCCTGGCCTTCATCGCCTCTTCCAAGTGCACCAACGAAGAGAGCTATCTGATGCAGAAGTTAGCCCGCGCCGTCATCGGCACCAACAACATCGACAACTGTTCGCGCTACTGCCAAACCCCCGCCACCATGGGCCTCTCGCGCACCGTCAAGTATGGCGGCGACGCCGGCTCCATCGCCGACATCGAGAAAGCGGGCCTCGTCCTCATCGTCGGTTCCAACACAGCCGAGTCCCACCCCGTCCTCGCCACCCGCGTCAAACGCTCCCACAAACTTCACGGCCAGCGCCTCATCGTCGCCGACCTCCGCAAGCACGAGATGGCCGAGCGAGCCGACCTCTTCGTTCGCCCCAACCCCTCCACCGACCCCGTCTGGATTAACGCGGTAGCGAAGTATCTCCTCGACCACAACCTCGCCAAAATGGACTTCGTCGAGAAGTGGGTCAACAACCTCGACGCCTACAAAGAATCGCTCGCGCCCTTCACCCTCGACTACGCCGAACGCATCACCAATATCCCCGCCGCCGACATCGAAACCATCGCCCAGGAAATCGCCAAGGCCGACGGCACCTGCATCCTCTGGGCCATGGGCGTCACCCAGCACTGCGGCGGATCCGATACCTCCACCGCCATCTCCAACCTCCTCCTGCTCTCCGGCAATTACATGCGCGAAGGCGCCGGAGCCTATCCCCTCCGCGGCCACAACAACGTCCAGGGTGCCAGCGACTTCGGCTCCATGCCCAACCTTTTTCCCGGCTACCAATCCGTAAACGATG
>Ga0302308_10000920_pt1 | contig 24494 bp, 29 predicted proteins | sample III_Palsa_E3_3_FD_200531 | JGI IMG/M metagenome (GOLD analysis project Ga0302308, IMG submission 200531) | Peat permafrost microbial communities from Stordalen Mire near Abisko, Sweden - III_Palsa_E3_3 | ecosystem: Environmental > Terrestrial > Soil > Palsa > Peat permafrost | place: Sweden...
AACGCCAGCTCATCGGCATGCTCCGCTACCAGCCCTGGCCGAACCCCGGCGAGCCCAAGATGGTCGCCACCGCCGGCTCGCGCCGAGCGTTGCTCCCGCACCCCGCCGCCGAACCCTTCACACGAGTCCTGCTCGTCGAAGGTGAACCGGACATGATCGCGGCCCGCTCCCAGGGCCTGCCAGCCATCGCGGTCCCGGGCGTGGACAGCTGGCGAGGCGAGTGGGCACAACTGTTCGTCGGACGCGAGGTCACGATCATTACCGACGCCGACCGTCAGGGCCGGAAGCTCGCGAGCGCGATCGCCTCCGACCTTGCCGGAACCGCAGAGGCCACCGTGCTGGATCTTGCACCCGATCGGAACGACGGCTACGACCTCACCGATTGGCTGCTCGAAGCGGATCGAGTGGGGGTGCTCCGACGATGAGCACCAGCCCGACCATGTTGACGGCCGAAGAGGCGGCGGAAATCGCCCGCTGTTCGATCACGACCGTCCGGCGCGCATACGCCACCGGAGCGCTGACCGCGTACCGCAGACGAGGCTCGCGAGCGATCCTGCTGGACAACGACGACGTGCTCGCGTGGGCCCGCGGGGAGATCATCGAGCCGACGTCGAGTCTGCCCTCGGAAGGAGAGCATTTCGGAGCGAGGGCTCGTACGACCGGCGGGCGAGCCAGCGACTCGATGTCAGCGGCTCGACCCGCCGGCCAGGTCCGCTTTGATCTGTCGGTGGCGGCGCTGCGAGAGCGCCGCAGAGCCAGGACCGAAACCCTCACGTAGGGAGACGAGCGATGCAGGCACCTTGGAAGAAGCGAGGAGGTTGGCCGTACGTGGGCCCGCGTGGCACCACCTGGCACCTCGGCTACCGCGACCACGAGGGCCGGAGCCGCGCCAAGAGCTTCGCGACCAAGGCCGACGCCGCCGCCTGGTCCAAGGCGTACGTGAGGGCCGACCGCCAGGACCGTCTCAGCGAGTTCCTGCTTGGACCTGATGGGCAGGCTGTCAAAGCAGACGCCACGCCGCTGGCCGAATTGATCCTCGACTGGCTCGCGACCGACTGTCACCCTGACTCGCCGGGAGGTCTCGCGCGGAGCACCTGGGACAGCTACCGGTCGGTCGCCTCACGCCACATCATCGGCAACCCGATCAAGTGCGAGCTGAAGAAGACGGGGGAGATGATCGAGGTTGCGCCGGCCGTCGGCGAGATCGGCACCGCCGGGGGCTACGCGATCGGGCATCTACCCGCCGTGCAGTTCGAGACCGCAGACGTTCTCAAGCGGTGGGTACAGGGGATGCGCAAGGCCGGCGTCAGCCCCGCGAGCGAGGCCCGGGCATGGAAGGTCCTCTCCAGCGCGCTGTCCTGGGGAGTGGACGACGACAGCTGGCCACTGTCCGCCAACGGCTGCCTGACGATGCAACGTCGCCGCGGCATGCGACGCGCGTCGCGCCGGGCCGGTACGGGGGCCGTCCGCCAACCTGCCTCGGGTAAGCGTCGCAACGATCTCGCATCCTGGGCGCTGTCGCCGCTCGCGATCGAGCGCATCCGCCTCGTCATGCTGGAACGTCGCGATCACCGCTCTCCGCTGCTGGCCCTCCGCGACGCCACGGTCGTCTCCGTCCAGTACGGCCTCGGAATGCGCAACCAGGAGATATGGGCGCTTACGCTCGGCGACGTCGCCGGCCGCCGGGCAACCGTCCGGGAGGTGCTGAGCTACGGAGCCCTGGACGCCGGCAAGACAGAGGGCGCAACGGGACCCTCGCGCAGGCCGCCGATCGACGCCCTACTGGCCGACGACCTCACCGCCTGGCAGGCCGCCCTCCAGGCGCACGGCTACCCGACCGCCGACGACGACTTTCTGCTCCGCGGCGACCTTGGCGGCCACGGGGCGCCCGACGGGCACATGACCGGAAGCCAAGCCCACAAATGGCCGGGCAAGTTCTTCACGCCGGCCGTCAAGAAGGTGGCGGAGCGCTGGCCCGAGGAGCACGCCGACATCCTCGGCGCGACGCCTTACTCGCTCCGGCGCGGATTGATCTCCCTGCGGATCCGTGCCGGGGAGGACCGCCAAGCGATCGCCAAGCAGTGCGGTACGAGCGTCGAGATGCTCGAGCGCAACTACTCGTTCGTCATCGAGGATCTCGAGGACGAGGGACCAAAACCCGCGGAAGAGGAGCGCCTCCATGCAAGACAGATCGCCCTCGCCGAAGCCCGTCGGCTCAGGGCCGCCTGAACCGATGGCATCCCGGCGAGCACATCAAGTGAACGGGCCCCGGAAGCGTGAGCTACGCTTGCGATTCGCAGCGCCCCGCAGCGACTTTGCGGCACCAATGCGGCACCAAACGCCGCGGCGGCCCCTCAAATACCGCGAAAGCCCTGCTAACGCCGACGTAGCTCAGCTGGTAGAGCACTTCACTCGTAATGAAGGGGTCCCCGGTTCGAGTCCGGGCGTCGGCTCTGAGGATTCGGCTGGTTCCCCGGGCGGATGGAAGCCATTTGGAAGCCTGACGTAGAAACGCCCCCGCCCCTGGGTGGGGCGGAGGCGCTGATCCGGCTGCCGATCCAGGTTGGCGAGGGCGCTACCGCGGCGCGTCCTTGATGTCGGCATCGAGGACGACGCGGAGCGCGCCGGCGTACTCGGCGGTCATGCGTGACCGGCGCATCTGGCGGCGGCGCGCGTCGGCGATCTCGTGGACGTAGACGACGCGAGTGACGGTCGCATCGCGGTGGCCGAGCAGGAAGGCGACCTCGTCGACGCTCTCACCGGCGAGCAGTGCGCGCGACGCGACCGTATGCCGAAACGAGTGCATGGACGGCACCGTGTTCGCGGGTACGTCTCGCTCTTGCAAGGCAGGGAACACCGGTCGGCCGTGGTCATCGGTGGCTCGCTCCTGCGCCTTCCGGAGCGCTCGAGCGACGTTCCGCTGAAATAAGGCTCGACCGGTACAGGTGGCGAACACGAACGTCTCAGGAGTCGTCATCGGCGACGTACGTTTGTGCCGCTCCAGGACGAGTGCCAGCTCGCGCGGAATCGGGACGGTGCGTGCGGAGCCGTCAGTCTTGGTCGGTTGGCGGTTCCCTCGCCGGTCGACCTGCGATGCGAACGTGACGTCAGCATCATCGAGGTCGTCGAGTCGGACGTCGGCCCACGTGAGCCCGCACAGCTCGGAAACGCGTGCTCCGGTTAGCGCGGCGACGATGAACAGCGTGCGATACGGCTCGTTGGACGCCGCGAGCGTCTGCTCGATCTGCTCCGGCGTGAAGATTGGCCGCCGGTTCGCCCGCGAGACCTTCGGCCGCTCCGACGACAACATCAAGGTCGTCGGATTGGTCCCTGTGAAGCCCAATCGCCGTGCAGCGAACTTATAGATCCGACCCACCGCACCGAGCACGGCAGCGATCGTCGCCTCGCTCTTGCCCAGCTGCCGGAGCTCGCGGACTAGGGCCGCGAGATCGTCGGCCGTGATGGCCTCAAGGGGGCGGTTGCGGTAGCGCGGGCGAAGGTGTTGTTCAACCGCGCTGCGATAGCCAATTTGCGTGGCCGGGCGCAGATCTTGCACCGGTCCCTCAAGCCAGAATGTGGCTGCCTCGGTGAAGCCCAGCCGCGGGTCCGGCACCACCGTATCGCCTCGTCCGCGGCGAGCGAGCAGGTCATCGCGGAGCTTGCGTGCCGCCATGACCCCGCCGTCGACTGTCCGCCACCGCTGGACCCCTGAGGCGTCCTTGAAGCCCACCTCAAGCACGCCAGTGGGGCGACGGTAGATGTTCCTCTCGATCCTGACGCGTCGGGGTGCCGCTGCCGTGGCGGACATCAGACGGCCCTCAAGCGGGCGACGGAGCCAGCAGCCGACTTGGTGGAACGACGCCATTCGTCCAACTCATCGCGACGGAAGTAGAGCTTGCATCGCGGTCCGTCTTGGTGCGTGGGCACGGCACGCTGGGCTGCGAGCTTGCGCAGTGTGTCCGGATGAACGCCGAGGTAGTCCGCGGCGCCGCGAGCATTGAGCCACTCGGCGACGCGATCGGTCACGTCTGCGGCTGTGCGCTCCATGAGCCGATCGACCACGAGATCGGCTAGGTGGCCCACAAGCTGATCGATGAGGTTCTCGGCCGCGCCCGCTCGAATTACCGAGGCGCCAGTGGCGATGGCCGGGTCGGGAGTTCGGAACTGGGTGCCCTGGGGTAGCCGTTCCGCGTGGGCGTACGCTTGCATTGTCGGGACCTCCTCTTTAGGTCTCGGCCAGGCCCCGGGGTGTTCCAGCACCGCCGGGGCTCCTTTTTTATTACGGATGTAAGGTATCGAATGGTTCGGACAGAAAGTTCCGTCCGTAAGGTTCGGCCGTCGGCGGAGCTACGGTTCTCGCATGGGACGCAAGGTCGACGTCGACGACCTCATCGACACACGGTCCGTCGCCGAGATTCTCGGCCTGGCGCATCGCAACACGGTGAGCGACTACCTGGCCCGCTACGACGATATGCCGCGTCCCGTCGTCGACCTCGGAGGCGGTCGTTCAAAGCTCTGGCTGCGCTCGGAGATCCAGCCGTGGGCGGAGACTCATCGAGGGCGTGCCGATGGTCGTGGCCGTCGCCGTCTCGTTGATCTGCCCTGACGAGGTCCGACTCGTCGCCGGCCTGGTGGTGTTGGATCGTGAATGTTCAGATCAGAGTGCTCCCGATCAACCCGTAGGTCATCCACTCCCGATTTGGCGACGGTCATGACCGACGCCGACGCGCCGCTCCCGCCGACTTGGGGCCGGTCATGGCCGTGGTCAAATCGGGAGTACCCGCGCCGGAGGCGACCGTCGAAGCACTGCAGTCTCTCGCGAGTGGCCGTAGGGGGTCGGCTCTTGCCCGGGGCCGGACGAGGCACCGAGCGCGAAGGGCTGACGATCGGGCACGCCAGCGAGGTGCGTGCGTCTTAGGGAGCGCGGGCGACGGAATTTCCGCCAGCCGGACGCGCGGATCTAGACGTTGCCCGCTCGTGCCTGTTCTTCTGCGTCTTCTCGCCGAGCTGTTCGCTCGAAGTCTGCCGCCAGTTCGTTGAGCAGTCGCCCGGTTCTGGGCCATTGGTCGATGATCTCGGCTGCTGAGTTCCGGTACTCCTTGGCGATCCCCCATTCTTGGGTGCCGCCGTCATACATTCCTCGGCTGGTAATTCCTCTGGACTTGAGCACACCGATCACGAATCCCGTTTCGATGGCCGTACTAGCAAGGTCCTCGATAAGCTCGCGAACCTCCTCGGCAGGTCGGATGCCGTCCGTTCCCGGCGGAGCTCCTGACAGGAGTTGTCCGATGTGATGGTCGCCCACATCGGCACGGTCAGCATCCATAAGGAGAAGGCGCGCTCGCCGCACCCATCCCCGTAGCTGCTGACTGTCGATTTTCCTCTCGCTGGTGAGACCAGGGGGCTCGCGCCAATGGGTCAGTACTGACCACGCGTTGCTAGCGACGGCGGTTGCTGTGTCATCGCTCTCCCGCTCGGATGGTCCGTTCTTTGGCCGATACAGGACTGAGATCAGTTCGACAAAGAATTCTGGGTTGCGGGCAAGCCTGGCATAGAGCGCCCGAGGCTCTCGCGTGTATTCGAGGAGCCTGAAGAAGCTCCATTCGAGTTCAGCGACGGTGTCCTCTTGCACCGCCTGGCGGTCGAGATAGTCCAGCAGCTGACCGACCTCGTACCCCGCAGATGCGGCCTGAGGCCGGTCTCCCGGGTTCGCGACGGCCGCCTTGAGCGCCGCGACGACGGCGTCCACCATCGGCTGCTTCGGCAGCCCATCGTCTGACGCGCGATGTCGCGATGTGGCGAGCACGTCGATGGCCGCCCACGGACGATCGTGGACCAGCAGCTTGTCGACGACGGTTGCGAGCACGCTGCGATCGATAGCGAACGGCCTGGTTGTCCTCCAGTATTTCTCCTGAACGTTCCCATCCAACTGGTTGAGAAATTCGAGAAGGCGGGGCGTCGGGGCTCCTAGGCCCCTCAGAAACGCGACTTGAGTCTCTTCCGGCCAGCCAGGCATTTCGGCCGCCATTCGCAGCCACCAACCCGGTTCAGCGTCATGAGCCATCCGAGCGACCCAACCGTCAGCTAGTCGTCCCGAGGAGTCCGGCTGCCCGAGCAACTCGCGAACCCGAGGGAACTCGCGGTCTCGTGACACACCAGCGAGCTGAGAACCAACCTCTTCCGGCATCTTGCTCTCTAACGCCAGTCGCTCGATGCCTCGCATACCCGATGCTTCGAGGATCCCGCGCACTGCTTCGGCTCTGAGTTCTGTCAACGCTATCTGGTGACCTTCGTAGTCCGCTGGATCGATGCCGGCCAGGTGGGGGTGCCAGTCGAACAGTCGCACATGCCTCGTCACGAGGTCACCCGGCGCCAAGCGGCCGACAATGTCTTCGAGCCTTGCAAGTGGGGCGTCTGCCAGTGCCCAGCGGGCGTCCGGGAACTGGCGGTGTCGTTCGATGAATTCGATCATGGTTTCCCAGAGCCGCGATCGCCCGGCTGACTCCATGGCCAGTGGCGACACCGAGTCAAGCCCGGCGATGACCGCATCGCGCTGCGCATCTGGCAGGTCGCCAATATGTTGTAGGAGAGCAGTCCAACGGATGGGATTCGTCCCTGCATCCTCGATTGCTCGGCTCGTGATCTCGGTGATCGCAGCCAACCACTCGTGTAGTGGAGGACGCTCGTCATTCGTGTCCCAGCCGCGAAAGCGCGGACGAGGGGTGTACGTCGAGAAGTCGTGCCCGGCCGGCATGATCGCCAGCTCTAGATCCCAGGCGACGTCCGAGTGATCGCTCCTGAGTCGGTCAAGTACTCGGATCCGACTCTCTAGTGAGGCGGCCGTTTGGGGAATCCATGGAAGAAAGACGCTTCGCAGCGATCCGATTGGCCTGTTTCCCGACCGTCCGCCCGGATCTACCTCGGCAAGACGCGCAAGAGCACCGGCCGCCCGCGAGAACTCCGGAGACCAACACAGAAGCTCGAGCGCCCAGAGTAAACCGGTATGCGGCGATGTGCTGCCGAAAGCTTCGGTCTTTTCGTGGTCAGTGAACATGAGCGCGAGGACCGGTTGGTTGCCAACTAGTCCGGCCTCGACCCCATTGAGGAATTCTTCGGGAGCGGCTTCCGCGAGCAGCTGGAGTTGCGGCGACAGCGAGGCCCACAACCGTGCTGAAGGATCGTGGTTCGCGCGGCGAAGTAGTTCGCGGACCGTGGCGTCAGCGTAGTCTCGCCCGGCTGCGCCACCGGGGAGGGGTTCGTTGAACGCGCCAAGGAGCGCGAGGCCCTGAGCGAGGCCCGCTCTGATGGTGCCCGAATAGATAGGGCGGATGCCGCGAACGCTGGCAAGTGATCGCTCATCCGGGACGAGATCAAGCAGCGGGTCAGTCTCGGACAGAACGGCGGCCGCGACGTTGCAGATACGCTGGATATCGCCCGCCTGAACGGCGTCATGCAAGAGCGACCATGCCCCGTCCGCCGAGGTCACCTGCCATCGATCGCCTGCAAGTACGAACGGCGGATCGCTCGATGTGTGCCATGACACCAGCTCATCCTCAACCGCTTCCCAATCTCGTCCGACGGCTTCCGCAATGGCGTCGTGGTCCCGGTCGCTAGGCGACCATTCCCCGACGAGAGTCAAGCGGCCAAGTAGTCGTGCGTGATTGCCCCGGGCCCAAGCCGGGCTGCTTCTGGGCGCCGAGGCGAGTGCCGGATCACGCATGAACGCAGCCAAGCTGCGGCGCGCTAGACCCGCGAGGCGATCGGCTTCCCGGAACGGAAGGCCGGCCTTCTCAACGAGCGTGTCCCGGGCTTCGGTCCGCTCTAGAGTGCCGAGCTCGATCACGTTAAGTCCCTGGACGCTTCCACGCTCTTGAAGCGGTACGACGACGAGGTGGCCTCGTCCGACGGCGGGCGCAATGTTCGGGTCGTCGAAATCCGGAATCAGAACAGCCGCCTCTGATCCCATCGTGAGTCGCTCCCAACCTTGAGGCGTCAGACCAACCAGGGCAGGGCCTCCGCGCTCCTCCGCCGAAAATAAGACTGCCGCGACAAAAGCGGCCGCTTCCTCTCTTGAGCCGCCCCGCACATAAATTGCTGTTGGGGCTTTACTCGTAGCGGCGGCGCGGAGCTGCGTTGCGGAGTGTTGGCGACCAGCAAGCAGCAGCTCGCGTGGCAGCTGTGGCCGGGTTTTAGCGCTGAATTGGGCCCACCAATCCTCCAGCGTTTGGACGTCCCGTGGCCGCAGCCCGAGGCGCTCGGATAGCCAAAGGTGTACGGCGGGTTGTGACTCGAGCCACCCCTGGAGATCATCACCGTCGATCACACGGATGTGCTTCCACGTCTTCTCGTCTCGCCGTTCGCGCTCCCAATCGCGCGCGCGAGGCCACCGACGTGGGGTGACGAAGACGAAGGTCGTGACCCCGGGGTCCACGCCGAGCGGTTCGGCTGTTCGCTTTGTGTACTCGGCCTGAGCCTTTCTTGCGGGATCTCCTCCCGTGCCGAGCTCCCAGGCAGACGAGCCGACAGGCACCCACGGGCTTCCTGGGCTGTCCTCGATCAGCCCGTCCCAGCCAGCATCGCCAACGCCGTCACCTGCCCGCATCGACAGACCGATGACTCCTGCCGTGCCGGCAATGAGGCGGCGAACGACGCCCGGGAGAAGCGCCTGTGCGTCCCGAGTGATCGCCCACGTGTCCAAGTACGCGGCATCTACGAACTCGGTCGCAGCCTCGACGCGGGGGCTCGCTGCCAACGATCGATCCTGCTGCCGTACAACGCGATCAATGTCGTCGGCCCGGAACCGCCGATAACGCGTGCCAGGGACCTTGACCGGCTCAAGAACGCCCCGCTTGACCCAGTTGCGCAGAGTGTTCTCGTGCACATCCAGCCGCCGGGCGGCCTCTCGGAGGGTAAGCAACTCCTCTGCCGAACTCCCTGAGATCATATTGCCATCATAGCGTCAAGTGGCTATTAGAGACCATGTTGTAGAGTTGTAGACATGACGGAGCGAAGGCGCACCACCCCGGTCCGGCGGCTCGCCGACTTTGGATTCAAGATCGCGACCGGTGATGTTGCGGAACCTTCCCACATCAAAATCAGCGTCGAAGAGGAGCTGGGACGTTTTGAGCTCCCGGCGATGGTGCTGCGTTCCAGCGATAGGCGCGCGCCGATAATCGTGGGCGAACGCTGGCCGGTGGGGGCGAGGTGGTCGATCGATGATCGGCTCCGACACGACGGGGCTAGAAAGGGACGCGTCCTCGCGGTCTGGCAAGGCAATCAAGTAGTCGCCGCGTGTCCGTGGCATCTCCACGAATCGGGTCCACCGGTCATCTTCGACCTCATCGCTCGTAACGACCTTCATGACGATGATGCGAAGCGGTTAATCACTGCCCTGATGCTCTGTCTGCGCCAGATCGCGGCGACGCCGAGAATCGAGCGCGACACGACCAGCCTGCGGTGGACTGATCTTGCCGCCGAGCGAATCGGAGATCGACGCGAGCGCGAGCGTGTCCGCCGCGCGATCCAGTCGCGCGCCAGAGCCGCCGGCTTCGGGACGCTGCGCCGGCCCCCGAAATGGCTCACCGGTCACTGGGCGGTGGCTCGGCAGTTCTAGTCCAAGCCGTCCAGCATGCGTCTGAACTCCTGAGTCCCAGCGTCATCAGCAACCAAGCGAGCACTCCCTTGCGCGCCCCTGATGGCCTCCAGGTCGGTTTCCGGCACGCGGGGCGTCCAGTCGACAAGGCCGCGGGTCAATTCCGCAAGCCCGACCCCGCGCCGCTCTCGCAACCAGCTCGCCGGCGAGCTGCCATGCAGATTCGGCAATGGAGCATTGAGCCAAGTGCCGACATCGAAGTCATCGAGCATGTATGCACGAGCCTCCTCGCAGAGCTCCTGTAACAGCAAGACTTGCGCGACCTTGGCCGCGTGTGGACGGGTGACGGAGTGGTCACGCCACTTGGCGGTCGTGCTCTCGTCCCAGCCGAGCGCCTGCGCGAGCTGGGAGTCATGCGCGAAGAATCTGCGAACCCTGTCGAAGAGGTCGAGAGCCTGACTCGCCTGTGGCGAGCGCCGACGAGCATCGGTTGACCCACGCGGGCTAGTCACCCCGACGGATGGCGTGGCCCGCTGGCGTCGTGTTCTGCTCGTCGTGGACATGGCTACACTCCTATCTACGGGAGCGAGTGTAGCACTCAAGCCGCGTCCCGAGCGACGCACAGACCCCGAGCCGGGAGCACGGTTACCGGCGTCAGCTCGGGGCCAAAGCCCCGCGAACCCCGCGCAACTCAGAGTAGAGCGCCGCGGCATTCGAAATCGCACACTTGAGCTGAGAGCCTGGCTGGAACGCGACTTCTGGAAGCTGCATGTCGCGCATTGTCCCGGCAGGGATGCTCGACGCCGTTGGGGTTGTGCGTAACGGATCGCCATCACCCGGCCATCGACCTTCGGTCATGCCGTTTCGCTCACAGCCAGCGGAGCGGCTCCGCGGTTTTGCGCTCGGCAGCGTGGTGATCGCTTTCCTCAGGAGCGATCGTGCCGAGTACGGCGCAGGTGATTCCTCCTATGGCGACGACGAGCGGTTGCACCTGTGGCATCCGCCCGGTCATCCCTACGCGCGCTTCCGTGTCTGGCGGGACTTGTTGCGGGCGGCGGTAGCCCTTCACAGCTGTCCGGCACGGCGAGCAGCATGTGCGTGTGCTCGACATTTGCGTAGCGGCGATCTCAGCCACGACGATCGTCGTCGTCGTCAGTGCGGCCTTCACGGCTGTCGTCGCCGTGGCAACGGTCGCGGCGGTCATCTACGCCAGGCGAACGGTGGGTGAAGCTCATTTGACGCGCACCGAGAGTCACGCCGCGCACGACGCCGAAATCGCGGCGATGGAGCAAGCGACCACGCTTGCGGCCGAGCAGCACAAGCAGCAGATCAGCGAACTCCAGTTCGCGGCGTCAGCAGCGTACGCGGGCCACGAGGAACAAATGGCGGCACAGAAGGAAGTGTTTCGGCACGACTTGATTGTTCGGCGGCTTGTCCAGATGCAGCGTGTTGCCGAGGTCCTGTTCGACCTCATTGGTGCCGCGCGAGGAGTCGGTACATCCCTCTGAACGCGTTGACCTCGGAAACCGCCGCTTGCTCGGAGCAACCCCGATTCCTGCGCTTCAGACCCGGCTCAGAATCGAAGTTCGCATCCTGAAAGCTCTAGGTGGTCCTGACCTCACCCAAGTCATCCCGCCACTTGAACGTGACGACGACCCGGAGGGTGTGCGGCGGCTATGGACTGGAAACGGGCTGACCGCGCTTCAACGACTCGAGGGCATGATCGAGGCCGAGGAATCGCTCCGGCCGAATCTCGCTGCATGACCCTCCGCGCAAAATCACGTGGGATCGGGGTTCCGGGGAGCACCTGAGCGAATGAGGCGAGGATCACGGGTCTCGGCGATGCCGCGCGGTACGTGCTCGAGAGTGGTGCTTTCTGTCCAAGACGAGGTAGAACCCCGTCGCCCGAACGATTGCTTTCCCGTCCGTGCGTCTCCGATCGCACGACTGCCACAGCGACGAAGCACTCCTCGAGGCTCCGAGTAGCGGACGAGGCCATGCCGCGAAGGCGATCGTTGGCTCGCGCGCCTGGCGGACGAGTCCGTCGGCGACGAGGCGATCGTCGGCTAGCGAGACACCCGATGCAACATCAACCGAAGGTTGCGGAAGCCGAGGTGCGAGGTCGGGTCGGCTGGCAACCCTTCGGGTCTCTGGCGCGGCATCCAGGAGCCTCGTCCGGCCCCGGGCAAGAGCCGACGCCCTACGGCCACTCGCGAGAGACTGCAGTGCTTCGACGGTCGCCTCCGGCGCGGGTACTCCCGATTTGACCACGGCCATGACCGGCCCCAAGTCGGGCGGGAGCGGCGCGTCGGCGTCGGTCATGACCGTCGCAAATCGGGAGTGGATGACCTACGGGTTGATCGGGAGCACTCTGATCTGAACATTCACGATCCGACCAAGTCGATCACCGACCGGCTGATCGTGATCGGACCGGCCAGCCGAGCTACGACGACGCGATAGCAGCGCGGTTGCGTGTGACCAGGCCATGTCTGACCTGCTGGGCGCGGGCGCATGGAAGCCTGGTGGAAGCTTCAGAGCGCCAGCGCTGCCCGGCAGCGTCCAGACGACGTGCTGAAGATCGCCCGTCCTACCAGGAGATGCCCACGTCGGACCAACACCGAACCGCACGTGCGCATGCCTCGTAATGAAGGGGTCCCCGGTTCGAGTCCGGGCGTCGGCTTAGGGGAGCCATGTAGAACAGGGGTTTCGCAGTTGGCGGGATCGCAGGGGCGGGAAAGCGTGTCCCGGATATGTCCCGGATCGGTGTAGGATTCGCTGCATGGTGGGCGTGGTGAGATCACCGAGGCCCGCATGACATGTCATCCGGCCGCGGTTCGGGCGACCTAGCGCTCTGCGGCCCCGGAAAGCCGACTCCCTTCACGGCAGTTCTGGGACGTCTCCGGACAGGAGGAGCCATCTGGCGCGGGCCCCCCGACGTGGCCGCTCCATGGGGCGAATGCAGAAGCGAGGGCGCGGTACCGGCGCCGATCGGTGCTCCTGCTGCTCGCACGCGCGATTGCACCAGCCGCGGTCCGACGCCTGCGAGCCGGGAGCGAGTGTTGCTTTCTGCGCTCCTGCTTGCAGCCATCGGATCGCAGCTAGCGGTCCTCTCGACCCTGCTTCGTTCGATGAGCAGTGCCCGGCGGGTGCGGATGGGCAGGCCGGGCTCCATGATCGAGGAGGTCTTCGTAGCCACGGCTGACCGCAGCAGGCCCGGTCCGCTGTCGCCTGGGACAGATCAATCCACGGTCATGACGATGTCAAGTCGAGCGAGCTTTCGAGATGAACCTCACCGGCGAACAAACGCGCATCCTGCTCGTCCAGGCAGGAGGCTGCCGACCTTCATCGACTCCAAACAGCCAGGGCCTCTGCCACCGGCGTCCGAACAGCGGTCTCGTGAAGCGCCTACATCTGAGCGCCACGCCAGCGCTCGGTCCATTGTTCGTCTCCCGTCGAGCCTTCCGTAGTTCTCCGCGCTTACGCGCGGGCCTGGGCTTGCGGTGGACCTGCGGCCGGGGCGGCGATTTCAAGCGGCTAGGGCGGATCAGCCGTCACCGAGCGCGCGCCGCAAGCCCGCGTAGTTGCTCTCAAGAGGAACGACGCGGCGGTAGTCCTCGAGCCAGTCCGACGACGCGAGAGCAGCCGCAAGTTCGGAGCTGACGGCATCGACGTATGCGCGCTCGTCCAGCCGGCCGGCGAGGTCCGCGTGTCGATGGAGCGTCTCGATCACGGTCGACAAGTGTTGATCAACGGCCGAAACGGCTCCGAAATGGGTCAAGGCGAGACTCGAGGGTCGCCAGGACCGGACGATCTCAATCGATTCCAGCCACTGGGCGAGGTCGATGTCGGGCGGCGGGGTGGGTGGCAGAACCGGGAGTCCTTCTCCGAGGCGCACGGCTGCGACGTCGCCGACGAAAGCCCTACCGCTCGCTTCGTGCAGGTAGCTGACGTGATGTGAGGCGTGGCCGGGCGTAGCGGCTACCCGGAATCCCTGAACGGACTCTCCGCCTTCTAGTGGTCGCACGTTCTCGGGCGGGATGGCCACCATTTCGCCGTACAAATCGAAGTCACGGCCGAACACGCGCCGCGCGCTCGCGACCAAGCGCTCTGGACTTACGAGATGTCGTGCCCCCTTGCGATGCACGAACACCGGAACATCTGGCCAGCGTGCCACGACCGCGCCGGCCGCGCCGGCATGGTCGAGATGGATGTGGGTCAGGAGGAGGGCCCGGGGCGGATGCGCTCCTAACCGGTCGAGGAGCGTGTGGGCGGTGGTACTCGGCCCGCAGTCGATGAGCACGTCGTCAACTAGCCACGCGCCGATCCGGGATGGCCGGCCGATCCACTCGAGATCGATCAGGCGGTTCTCTTGGCGTGTTGTGGCTGACGGGGGCATGCGGGGAAAGGAGCGAGTGACTGACGAGGGTAGCTCCTGCCATCGGTGGTAGCGGGCACTGGTCGACAGTTGGCGCCGTCGCGCCGCATCGCGGCGCGGTGGCCTGTCGTCATTTTGGCTTGACTTTGGTCTTCACACTGCCTATCTTTGGCCAGACCAAAGAGGAGAGGAGTTTGGTGATGCTACGCATTGTCGAGCTGGCTAGCTGCGCCTGCGCCAGCGTGTCCTGCGACTACGCTCTTTATGGGGAGGAGGCGACATGAGCTCCGCAGGTGTTCTGGGCGAGAGCCCGACCGAAGCCGCTCCGACTCCCGAGCCGGAACCTCGCTTCGGCGCCGCCACGCCACTCGTGGTGATCGTAGGCATCATTGTGGTCAGCCTTGTCACCTGGTGGTTGCTCGGCGATCCGAAGTGGAGCTTCACCAATACGTCGCAGCCGGCCATCGGCGCTGATCTCTTCTGGGTCATCCTGGCGGCGATCTGGACCGGGTTTACATTTGGCAACTGGCCGTTTAGCAAGGTGTCTCAGCCGCTCTCAGGGGTGCTCCAGGTGGCGGCGAACCTTGCGATTGGTTTCCTGTGCGTGTGGCTGACAACGTACGTCATGGGATCGTGGGACCCAACGTTCTCGCACAAGACAGCGGCCGGCGCCGGAGACACTGCCTCCGCGTTCATCGTGTTGGTCGGCTTCTACGCATTCGCGTTTGCCTCCGCCAGCTGGGGTGGGTATCCCTTCGAAAAGGTGGAAGGTCCCACCTCCGGCGTTGCGCAGTGGTTCATGGCCGCATTCATCACCGTTATCGGCGTGGTCATCTTTATCTATCCGAACTTCAACGCCCACCTGGCGGCGAATGCTCCCCTGAAGCTCGTGGACGCCCTCGGCTGGGTGTACTGCTCAATCGTCGTCCTGATTGTCGCCGCAATGCTCTGGGAAAACTGGCCGTGGGCCGGGATTGGCAACCGCCATCTCCGTGCGATTGCGGCAGTGGTGGCCACGCTTGGCGGCGGCTTGCTGGTCTACTGGCTGCTCAGCCTTGTCGTCAAGGCGGTAGTTCCCGGCGACATAAAGGCGCTGCCGACGTTCTCTGCAAGTCAGGAGACAGCGGAGCTCGGCGTGTGCTTCAGTTTCTGGGGACTGACGTGGGGTCTGGTTTGCGGCGCCTGGCCGACTCAGTATTCAGCCGCGGCGAACAGGGTGATCCGAACGGTGATCGTCACAGTCCTTTCGATCCTCACGTACGTCGTGTTTATGCGCTTTCTCGGCACGAAGGTTCTCCACTTCCCCGCGCTAAAGGGCAACTACGGTGGCGCACCGCTGACCTTTATGGACTGGTTGATCCTCGTGCTGCTGTGGTACACGGTCGCGTTTGGCGGCTACGGGTCCACGCGGGTCCGACGTAGTCGCCGTTAGGCTCGATCACGCATCCGGCGGAACCTAAGCCCTCGGCGCCCCGTGAGGGGGCAATTCGCGAACCAAAGCCGAACTGAGCGATACGATGACTGAGGTTTGGCCAAATACGTGGATAAAGAGCAGTCCATATTCGCGCCCGTGCGGCAACGCCGCGCGTTCGAGGAGATCATTCTTCAGGTTGAGGAGGCGATTCTCGATGGTCGCTTGTCGGCGGGGACCCGGCTGCCGCCGGAGCGGGAGCTGGCCGAGATCTTCGGAGTCAGTCGGCCGGCCGTGCGCGAGGCGATGCGCGTACTCGAGGCGTTCGGCGTACTCGTCGCGCGGCGTGGTAGCGGTTCGGAGTCCGGCTCGACCATCGTCTCGGGGGAGGAGACGAACGGCCTCGGAGGCATGCTGCGGCTCTACTCCGCTCTCCTCCGCATCCCCCTGTCTGATTTGATCGATGTGCGGGTGGCGCTCGAGGAGACCGCCGTGCGAGCCACGATCGGCCGAGCATCCGATGCCGAGTTCGACCGGCTCGATGAAATCGTGCGGAAGATGCGCGCAGGGTCGACGCCCGAACGATTCCTGGAGCTCGACACTGCCTTTCACCTGATGCTCGCCGAGCTGTCCGGTAACTCTGCCCTCGCTCTGCTGATGGGAGAGCTGCGCGAGGCCGTCGGCCGTCAAATGCTCAGGGCATTCCATCGCCTCGACGACTTCGAGCGGGAGCGCCAGTGGCTCGTTGACGAGCATGCACACCTCGTCGAGGTCATCCGCTCGAAGGATGAGGACGCCGCGGTTCGAGCGATTAGCGATCACATTCGCGACTTCTACAGCCGGGTCTTGGAGGACGAGCCAACCTTGCCACCAACCGCTCCGCGGCCGGCCGGCGCTGCGCTGCGTCGGTCGCGACCTCGGTCTAGCGCATCCTCGAACTGAGTCTCCGGCGAACCTAGATAGTTCGCCTGCGTCGTAGTATGTTCCCTAGGGGGAAAGGAGAAACCAGGGCATGCGGTTGGTGGATTCCCGCGTGCTTCGATCGCGGAGTTTCGTGACGAGATCGCGTTCTACGACTTCTCTGACGGGTCACTGGCGCCACTTGCGGACCACGGCCCCGGCCGAGTTCAACTGCGCACGTGGTGCGACGGCGCACCGGCGTGAAGCAGGGCGCGGTCGATTCTCCTGGCGCCGGCCGACTACAAGGCGCTGGTCGCCGCCCAACGAGCGACTGGCGGCGGGTTCGACTGGGGCCCCGACATCTTTGGCTTGACTTCACCACCTTAAACAGATATATGTTTGGCCAGACCAAAGAGGAGAGAGGAGTTTTGCTTACGGTCGCTTGCCCGGGTTGGCAAGCGCCGCGTGCGCTACGGCGAACTGTGTGTTCGGCCTATTGATCGGAGGATCGCGAGATGAGCACGAAGGGGTGTAAGCACACCGCGGTCCTAGGGGCATACTCGCGTCCGGGCTCGTGATCGGAGGAGGAGAGGAGTGCAGCAATGTCGGAGATAAAGAAACTGGAAGTGATGCCCCTTGAAGAGACCGTCAAGTGGGCAAAGCACAATTCTTGGTACGTGGCTGACCTGCTCGCGCGGAGGGGCACGGAGGGCGAAAATCCCCTCATCCCCAGGGCGGAGTACGAGATGCTGTCGTTCTTCACAACCTTCCTGCAGCATCCCTGGCTGTACGTCTGGCTGGGGGAGAAGGTGGGTATGGAGGGGATACGAGAGACATGCAGCTCGGGCCACCGAGAGTTCGGGATCAAGACGATCACCCCGTGCAACATCCAGTGGGGCTGCGGGATCGCCTTGTTCGGCCGGCTGTTTCTCGTCAATGCAGGCCTGATCGGGCCCAACGACTACGTAGACAACCTCAGAATCATCTACTCGTTCTGGAGGACCGTGTTCGAGGGCTACATGCGGCAAGGGAAGCCGGCGGTCATGGACGTGGGGTACGTCCTGCAAGTGCTCGACCAGGACGTGGTGGAGGACCTGGGGGAGCAGGTGGAACCTCTGGACGATCCTGAGCTGCGGGCCAACGTGCTGCGTTTCAACTCGCTGATCCAGTTGCTGGGCTTCCTCGATCATTACGACTGCCGGCTGGGTCTAGGCGACACCGGCCCCTATGACTTGGGTGACAAGCTGATGCTCGTCAGGGACTGCTTCGTGAACGAGAAGTCGTTCCCATGGACCTTCGTGGTTGGCGACCTGCCGTTCTCCTACAGCCTCGTGTTGACCTATGACAAGAAGAAGATGATGCGAGACCGCAAGAGCGGCAAGATGAAGATGTTCTCCATCTACAACACCGGCACGCTGTTCTGCGACCCCCCTGATTACGAGGAACAGGCTCTGATCGGGGTCGCGGCATACATGAGAGACGAGGATTATCCTCGTGGCAAGTCAACGAGGATCCCGCTGAGCGAGTTGGACGCCCACAGCGAGAAAATAGAGGCGGCCGTGGAGCGGATGTACTCCTACCTGGCCATGAAGCCGTGGTTCGACAAGATCCTCGAGGGTAACTGGGTCTATGTGGCCGCTTCGCTTCCCTACGTTCGCGCCCATGACCTCGAGGAGGAGGCGGCCGAGATGGGGTTCTGGGAAATGTCGCTTGAGAGCATGGAGTACCTCCTCAAGGGCTATACCAAGGCCGGGGAGGTGCAACGCAAATCGATGGCCGGTCTGGGGGCTCCGCCTCCGCTCCTCCCGGGGTTCCGCTCCAGGGGGACGAAGTCCGGTCGGTACGCGATCGCGTAATGCTTTGTAATGCGCAAACGTCGGCAAATGGCTAGACGGAAGGAGCGACAATGGTAGTCAAAGACGAAGCCGAGTCTGGCCTGCAAGCCCCGAGTGAGGTTCCCCCGGGCGGGCTAAGAGTCAAGGAGGAAAGCGAGAAGCGGTTTGCATGGTCGCATGAGGAGTGGGCGGTACGCGTGGACCTCAAGACGGCGGATGAGTTTGAGGAGTGGCTGAACAAGGAGACCAAGTACTACATCAGGGCCAACTGTGGTTTCTACGGCCAGTGCGTGATCGTGTGCATCGAGTCGAAGGGTGATGAGTTCCTCTGCTACGTCGACAGTTACAAGGGTAAGTTCCCACCCTGGTACACCGCGGGGGAGCTCGCGGCGCTTGACATCGACGAGCTTCGCAAGGAGCCGGCCAAGATCAAGTGGGATGAGGACTGGGAATGGACTACCTTGCGGAAAGGCGACTTTCCGCTGCGGCTGAAGGAGGTCATTTTCCTTTACCCGCCGCAGGAGCCGGTCATGCCGTGGCTCTTCGTGTCGCCAGAGGAGAGTGGCTTAGCGGAGATGGAGCTATAGAAAGGAAGAGGAACGAGGAGAAATGGGTAACGACCACGAAGGTTTCAGATTCGTCGGCCAAGGCTATAGCGTGGTGCCGGTAGGGAGTCACGAGGGTGTCGCCATGAACATCGCGACGCCGCAGCAAATGATTAAGCTGTTGACCAACTCGCAGAAGGTGAAGGAGACGGTGGTGGTCACGCCCGGTGGCACGACCACCTTTGTCGCTCCGCTGCTTTACAAGAATCCGGCCGGCATCATAACCTTTGCCGGGACGCCGGAGTCTCACTTAGGGATTGTGGGGCGCAACTTTCGCGTGCCAATCATCATGACACTCGAACTGGAAGGGATGGATGGCATCCCCGACGGCACACACTTGCTGCTCGAGTGCGAGGGCAAGCTTGGGCGAGTCTTCGTCAAGGAAGAGACGGGCGCCGGTGCGGAGCCGTCAACGGCTGGGCCCGTCGTAGGGGACGCGTCAGTCCTCGGGTAGAAACCGTAAGGGAGCGACGGGCAACCTAGGAGGCCCGTGTCACGACTCGGCAGGCGACAACGAAGAGAGAGGAAAGCCAACCGGGCACCTAGCCGGCGTGTGGTGCGACGGTAGGGACTATGCTCGATCAACAGGCATTCTTGGCGTTGAACGCGCTGTACCTCAAGAAGATGGCTTCGGCTGCAGACTTGCCTGACATGGTGGGTCTGCCTGCTGGCGAAGTAGGGATGATGGTGAGTGGCTTCGTAGAGCGAGGCTGGGTGCTGGACATGGGCGGAGAGCTCCTGATTCAGCCCGAGGGAATGGCCGAGGTGGAGGCGTACTATCGCGAAACCTATTCGGACCTTGGGCAGCGGGAAGAGATGGCGCGATGGTATACCCGGTTCGAGTCCATTAACAGCCAATTCATCAAATTTGTCAGCGACTGGCAGCAAACGGAAGGCGATCCGAGGGTTCAGGACCGCGTGATTGCGACGGTTGAGCGGCTTGTGAAGTTAATCCAGCAGATTACGGAGCTCGTCCCGCGGTACGTTGCCTACATTCGCCGGTTCGAGCGAAGCGTGACCACCGTCGACGGAGGAAACGCAGACTTCGTTTGCACTCCGACAGTCGATTCGTTGCATAACATCTGGTTCGAGTTCCACGAGGACTTTCTGGCGGTGCTGGGCCGGCCGCGCGAAGCTTGAGGCGCACACGAGGCGGGTCTACGGGCTCAGGGTTGGGCTTCGGCGTCAGGCTGGAGGTTGCCGCTCCTAGGGCCGGTCTCGTGAACGTGGATACGAGCAAACCGAAGCGGCTTGACAGTGCAATGGACAGAGAGTAGTTTGGCCTTACCAAAGATCCGCCGAGGTAAGGGCCTGGAGGAGGCTTGAGCGAGCGAATCGATAGCGAAGGGTCACGGGGCGTGAGCCGGGGTAGCCACGGCGACGTCTCGCTGACTCGGCTCGACGAGGCCGCTCGCCGGGAGGCGCGGCCGTGAAGCGGGTCGCGAACAGGCACCCGGCGTCGTCGGGTTGGCCGGCGTCGGCGGCCGATTCACATCTGCCGCCCGCGAGCCAGCGTCACTGGGAGCCGACGCTCGAGACGATGGATCCTGAGGAGCGGCTCGCGATCGTTGACGCCAAGCTCCGAGCGCAAGTCCGCTACGCCTACGATCACTCCCTGTTCTACCAAGAGAAATGGGATGCTGCCGGTGTAAGGCCAGAGGACATCCGCGGTGTCGCCGACCTGCGGCGCCTGCCCCTCCTGCACAAGGAAGAGCTTCGCGCCGAGCAGGCAGCCCATCCTCCTTTCGGGCGATATCTCTGCGTGCGAAGGGAAGACGTGGCCCGCATACACGGGACGTCGGGAACGACCGGCCGTCCGACGGCATTCGCGATCAGCAGGTCCGACTGGCAACGCATCGCCACCAGCCAGGCGCGCATCATGTGGAGCGCCGGCATTCGCCCCCACGATACCGTCTTCCTGGGCTCGTTCTTTGGACTCTACATGGGTGGGTGGGGTGCCCTAATCGGCACCGAACGTCTCGGAGCGACCGCGTTTCCGTTCGGCGCCGGCGTCTCCGGGCATACGCAGCAGGCGGTGCAGTGGCTGCTCGAGATGCATCCGACGGCCTTCTATGGCACTCCTTCCTATGCGCTGCGGATCGCCGAGGTGGCACACGACAGCGGCATCGACCCGCGCGAGTTCGGACTCAGAATCCTATTCTTCTCTGGGGAGCCCGGCGCGGGCATTCCATCAACGAAGCGACTGATTGAAGAGACGTTCGGCGGCATCTGCATCGACACAGGCTCGATGGCCGAAATGACCCCATGGATGACGAACGCTGAGTGCGAGCATCGCCAGGGGATGCATATGTGGGAGGACATCGTCTACACCGAGCTGCTTGATCCTGAGACCGAGGAGCCGGTTCGGCCGGGCGAGATTGGCGTGCCCGTCTACACGCACCTCGAGCGTGAGTCGCAACCGATGATCCGCCTATGGTCCGGTGATCTTTCGCGCCACACGACCGAGCCATGCCCATGCGGCCGCACGTACGCCCGCTTGCCTGAGGGGCTAATCGGACGCGCGGACGACATGCTCATCGTTCGTGGTGAGAACGTCTATCCATCCGCCATTGAAGAGGCGATCCGCAGCGCCGGATGTCACGGCGAGTTTCGGGTCATAGTCACCAGAAAAGGATCGCTGGACGAGCTGACGGTTCGCGTCGAATGCGATCCCGAAGACGACGATGTGCAACTGAGACGTACGGTAGCCACACGGTTGAAAACGAAGATTGGCGTGCGGGCGGAGGTCGAGGTGGTCAAGGCCGGTTCGCTCGAGCGGACAGAGTTTAAGTCGCGTCGTGTCGAGGATCGGCGCGACATTGCGCGTCAGATGGCCGCCGTCAGAGGCGACAAACATGAGGGGCAGCCCGGCGCCTCCGAGAAGGAGGCCGTGTGATGACGTCGCGACCTGAGAGAAGCTCGAGCTGAATGGAAGGAGAGTCGATGACACACCCCTACGACGACGGAGGGACGGCGCTATGGCGGTAGAAGTAAAAGGTGCTTCTGTGAAGCCAGGGAGAAGGCGGTTCGAGAACAAGTCCGTGGTCGTCACGGGCGCTGCCTCGGGGATCGGGCGCGCGGACGCGCTCGCGTTCGCTGGCGAGGGCGCGGCGGTGGCCGTGCTCGACATCGCGGAGGGCCCGGGTCAGGAGACGGTGGAGTTGTTGCGCAAAGACAGCGCGGACGCCGTCTTCCTGCGCTGTGACGTGACCGACGAAGCGTCCATCGAGCAGTCTCTGGGGGCGGTCGTGGACCGGTTCGGTGCGCTGGACGTGCTGGTCGCTAACACCGGAGTGCTGTACGTCGACACGGCGGAGAAGACCGCGCTCGAAGACTGGAACCGGATGCTCGCGCTGAATCTGACGAGCGCGTTTCTGTGTTCCAAGCATGCAATTCCACGCATGCGCAAGAGCGGCGGCGGGTCGATCGTGTGCATGTCCTCAGGGTCGGGATTCCGCCCGAGGGCCGGGATCGCGGCGTACGCTGCAGCGAAGGCCGGGATCATCAACTTCGTCAAGTCGCTGGCGAAGGAGACGGCCGCGGACGGGATTCGTGCCAACTGCGTGGCGCCGATCGCCACCGAGACTCCGCTGTTGGAACACATGCTGACCAGATTCAGCGAGGGTAAGGATCGTGCCGAGGTCGAGCGGCACATCATCGAATCGATCCCGATGAAGCGATTCGCGACCGTTGAGGAAATCGCCGACGCTGTGTTGTTCCTGGCGTCAGATGATTCCTCAGCGATCAGCGGTCACTGCTTGGTCGTGGACTGCGGAGCGTTCGCGTGAAGACCGAGGGCGGATGACCACGGTCAATCGCGCCGAGGTCAAGGAGGAGCTTCGATTCGAGGCTCTCAAGGTCGCGGTCCTCAGGAAGATGACGACAGTTCCGGCGATAGCCGGAGCCAGCGGCATGGCACTGAGAGATGCGGAGGGAGCGATCGAGGAGCTCGCCGCGTCGGGAGATGTGGCGAGTGTCGGCGGTCACGTCTTGCCTACCGTGGCGGGCGAGACGCGCGTGCGCTCGTATGCCGACAAGCGCTACGGTTCGCTGCGGGCAGACCCAGCGGTCGAACGGTGGTATGCCAGATTCGAGTCGATCAACCACCGATTCCTGGAGACCGTGTCAGCTTGGCGTTCGGTTCCCGTGGGGGACGCGAAGGTCCCGAACAACCACTCAGACGGCGACTACGACACGCGCGTCATCTCCCGCATCGGAGCTCTGGTCGTGCGCATGACAAAGCTCCTCGATGAGCTCTCGGACAAGGTGCCAAGGATGGCTCGTTATGAGCAGCGGCTGGAAGCGGCGATGGAGAAAATCGACCAGGGAGATCGGCGCTTCGTCTCTGATTCCGGCGTCGACTCAACTCACACGGTCTGGTTCGAGATGGACGAGGCCGTGCTGATCGTGCTCGGCAAGGAGCGCGAAGAGCGGTAGCCATGGCGGTCGCCGATCTCAAGGACAGCACTCCCCTTCGCCGTCAGGTGACGGTCGCCTTCCGCGAGGGCGATCCCTCTCGGGTCGATCTCCTCGGGGGCAAGGGAGCTGGCCTGGTTCGCATGAGCCAGGCGGGGCTCCCGGTGCCCCCGGGGTTCGTGATCATGACGGATGCCTGTCCCGCGAGTGCAGAGGCTTGGTCGGTGCCGGCGGAGCTGATGGACGAGGTCAGGGCACGGATCGCGAACATGGAGGCGGAGATCGGTCGCACTTTTGGCGGGGCTCCCGCTCCCCTGCTTGTCTCTGTGCGATCCGGGGCTAAGGTCTCGATGCCCGGGATGATGGACACGATTCTCAATCTGGGCCTGAACGTCGAATCGGCGGCGGCGCTCGCCCGCCAGACGAACGATCTGGCGTTCGCGGTCGACATATACACGCGCTTCGCGCGCATGTATGGGGAGATCGTCCTTGGCGCGGACGGCGATCTGATTGCGGATGCTGCACAGGATGCAGCCGTCGAGGCCGTTGGCGAAGGCAACGAGCAGGTCCTTGCCGCCGTGGAGAAGGCGACCCAGGATGCGATGCGCGCAGATGTCGATGCCGTCGTGCCACATGATCCTTACGAGCAGTTGACTGGCGCCATTCAGGCGGTGTTCGCTTCCTGGAATTCACGGCGTGCCGTCACCTATCGAGAACTGAACAGCATCAGCCACGACCTCGGCACCGCCGTCGTCGTGCAGGCGATGGTGTTTGGGAACCTGGGTGCGCCGTCGGGGACAGGAGTCGCGTTCACCCGCAATCCACTCACCGGCGAGCACGAGCTGTATGGCGAGTTCCTTGAAGGAGGTCAAGGCGAGGAAGTCGTCGCCGGAACCAAGACGCCCGAGAAGCTGGCTGCTGCGGCAGCGCGCCTACCGGCGATCTTCGATCGATTCCGGGAGGTCGCGACTCGCTTGGAGGAGGTGTACCGTGATGCCCTCGATATCGAGTTCACCATTGAACGCGGCGAGCTCTATCTCTTGCAGGTACGCAGCGCGAAGCGTACGGCGGAAGCCGCGATCAGAGTGGCTTCGGACCTGCTAGGAGAAGGCAAGCTCAGTGCGGCGCAGGCGCTGGGCAAGGTGTCGACGGCGCAGGTGCGACTTGCTGAACGTCCGCGTTTCGATCAGCCGGCTGTGGAGCGCGCCATCAGTGAAGGGTCGCTGCTCGGAAGCGGGATCGGCGCGTGCCCCGGCCACGCCGGCGGCAAAGCTGTGCTGGACCCGGAACGCGCCGTCGAGTTGGCCGGCAACGACGGCTCGCTCGAAGACGTCATCCTTGTGCGCCCCACCACGAGCCC
>Ga0302308_10000933_pt1 | contig 24235 bp, 19 predicted proteins | sample III_Palsa_E3_3_FD_200531 | JGI IMG/M metagenome (GOLD analysis project Ga0302308, IMG submission 200531) | Peat permafrost microbial communities from Stordalen Mire near Abisko, Sweden - III_Palsa_E3_3 | ecosystem: Environmental > Terrestrial > Soil > Palsa > Peat permafrost | place: Sweden...
CCTGGTAGCTGGCGCGCACGGCCTCGATCACCCGCGCGCGCAGTACCGCCTGTTCGATCTCGGGTTCGGCATCGAGCCATGAGCGGATCGGCACCTCGAGGTTAAAGTCGCGTCGCAGCGCTTCCTGCAGCCCCTCGAGATTCCAGTCCTGAGGCGTGCTGTTGGCGACGGCAAATTCGTCGAACTGGCCGCCCGCGGCCTCCTCGAACATCTCCAGAATCGCCCCGCTCATGTCGGTGGCACCCAGGATCTCGGTGCGCTGCTGGTAGATGACCTTGCGCTGATCGTTCGCGACATCATCGAACAGCAGCAGCTGCTTGCGGATGTCGAAGTTGTGCGCTTCGACCTTGCGCTGCGCTTTCTCGATCTGCCGCGTGAGCATGCCGCTCTCGATGACCTCGCCCTCCTTCATGCCGGCGAACTGCAACAACCGCTTGGTGCGGGTTGGATCGCCGAAGATACGCATGAGGTTGTCTTCCATCGACAGATAGAAGCGGCTCGATCCGGGGTCGCCCTGGCGCCCCGAACGCCCGCGCAGCTGGTTGTCGATGCGGCGCGACTCGTGGCGCTCGGTGCCGATGATGTGCAGTCCCCCGGCGCTGATGACCAGGTCGTGGCGCTGCTGCCAGTCGGCGCGCGCGGCCTCACGCCGGGCCTCGACCTCGGCTTCCGTGGCGGTGCCATCCGCGGCCGCAGCCGCGGTAATGCCGGCCAGTTCAGCCTCCAGATTGCCGCCGAGCACGATGTCGGTGCCGCGTCCGGCCATATTGGTGGCGATGGTGACCGTGCCGGGGCGCCCTGCCTGCGCGATGACGTGCGCCTCGCGTTCATGCTGCTTGGCATTGAGCACCTGGTGCGCAATGCCTTGGCTGTTCAGCAGCCCGGAGAGGAACTCGGAGGTCTCGATCGAGGTGGTGCCGACGAGCACCGGCTGCGAGCGCTGCACGCAGTCCTTCATGTCCTCGATGATGGCCTCGAATTTGTCCTTCTGCGTCAGGTAGACGAAGTCGGGATGATCCTTGCGGATCATGGGCCGATGGGTCGGGATCACCACCACTTCGAGACCGTAGATCTGCAGGAACTCCGGCGCCTCGGTGTCGGCCGTGCCGGTCATGCCGGAGAGCTTCTTGTAGAGCCGGAAATAATTCTGGAACGTAATCGAGGCAACGGTCTGGTTTTCCTCGCGGACTCGCACGCCCTCCTTCGCCTCGATGGCCTGGTGCAAGCCATCGGACCAGCGCCGTCCAGGCATAGTGCGACCGGTGAATTCATCGACGATGATGACCTCGCCGCCACGCACGATGTATTCGACGTCGCGCTTGTAGATGGCGTGCGCGCGCAGCGCCGCGTTGAGGTGATGCATGAGCCGGATATTGGCGGTGTCGTACAGGCTCTCACCCTCGCGCAGCAGGTTCGCTTCGAGCATGAGCCGCTCGACGTGCTCATGGCCGGCTTCGGCCAGATGCACCTGCTTGCCCTTCTCATCGACCGAGAAATCGCCCACGCTTTCTTCGGTCTCCTGGCGCTTGAGCCGCGGCACCAGCTCGTTGATGCGCAGATACACCTCGGTGCTCTCCTCGGCAGGTCCCGAGATGATCAGCGGCGTGCGCGCCTCGTCGATCAGGATGGAATCGACTTCATCGACGATGGCGAAACTCAAGGATCGCTGCACCCGTTCTTCGAGCCGATAGGCCAGGTTGTCACGCAGGTAATCGAAACCGAATTCGTTGTTGGTGCCATAGGTGATATCGCAGGCATAGGCCGCGCGCTTCTCGGCCGAATCCTGTGCATTGCGAATCACACCGACCGTGAGCCCGAGGAAGCGATAGACCGGGCCCATCCAGTCCGCGTCACGCTGGGCGAGGTATTCGTTGACGGTCACCACGTGCACGCCCTCGCCAGGCAGGGCATTCAGGTACGCGGCCAGGGTCGACATCAGCGTCTTGCCCTCGCCGGTGCGCATCTCGGCGATCTTTCCCTGGTGCAGCGCGATGCCGCCGATCAACTGCACATCGAAGTGACGCAGCCGCAGCGTCCGGCGAGCCGCTTCGCGAACCACGGCAAAGGCCTCGGGCAGCAGCTGGTCGAGCGGTGTGCCCTGCTTGAGGCGTTCGCGGAATTGCGCGGTCTTATCTCGCAGCGCCTCGTTGGACAGCTCCTTGAGGGCCGGCTCATACGAGGCGGCCTCGCGCACCATCCGGCCATAGGACTTGATGAGCCGGTCATTGCGGCTCCCGAACACGCGGGTCAGCGCCTGTAGCACAAGCAATCCTTCGGAAAAAAATTGAGCCGCATCAGCGGCTTAGGAGCAGCGCGCGGATCGCGGGCCGACTATTGTAAGGGTAGACAGCGCGCCGATGTAGTCGTTCTGGCGCCGAGCGGAGATGAGGATCGTCTAGCGGCCCACAAAGGCCATCGGATTGATCTGCGTGCCATCGCGCAACACTTCGAAATGCACGTGCGGTCCGGTGGAGCGACCGGTCGAGCCGACCACGGCCACGGCCTGGCCACGCTCAACGGTGTCACCGACGGTCACCAGGGTCTGGGCGTTGTGGGCATAGCGCGTGCTGTAGCCATTGCCGTGATTGATCTCGACCAGATTGCCATAGCCTTCGCGCGGTCCCGCCCAGGTGACGATCCCGGAGGCGACGGCCAGCACATCGGTGCCCGCGTCGGTCGCAAAATCCACGCCCTTGTGCATGGCTTCTTCGCCATTGAACGGGTCCATGCGCTCGCCGAAATAGGATGAAATGTACCCTTCCCGCACCGGCCGCCCCGTGGGCTTGACCTGCGCCGAGAGCTGCCGGCCCAGGATCACATTTTCCAGGGACGCGAACTGCGCACTGCGCGAGTCGATCTGCTGGCTCAGGGAATCGATCATGGCCGAGACGTCGGCCACCTGCGCGCCACGACCCACGCCGTCGGATTCCGAGCCACCCTGCGGGGGATCGTGGTCGAAGTCGAACTCGCGGCTGTTGATATTCGCCATCTGCGTGAGCTGCTTGCCCAGCGCATTGAGACGGATGACATTCGCATCGATGGCGCCGATGCGCATCGCGAGTGCGTCCACCTTATCCTGCACCTGCGACTTCAGGGCGACGATCTGCTGCTGCTCGGCGCGCAGTGCAGCCGTCGGACTCAGCAGCGCCATCCGCGCCATGCTGTGCTGGCCGAGCGTCAGACCGGCCACAAAGGTGCTGGCCAGCAGGCCAAGGCCCAGAATGCTGATCACCGAGAGCGTAATCGGGTGCGATAGATTGAATTGGCGGGCTTTGCCGTTTCGGCGCGAAAAGAAAATGACATTCATATGGTCGCTCCAGCCTCGCCCAAATGACGCCCGAATGCAGGTATGGCAGGCTGCCATCCATGCGTCAGAATTACCTTGGTCGAAAGCTCTCGAGATCCCAGCGCGTAGGCACCATGAATCCCCGGCTCCACTTCCCTGCCCGCGGGGCTATGCCCTCGATCGGTGCATCTGACTATGCCCAAGAAGCCCACACCTGACAAGAAGACTCGGGCACGATTTCTCCAATCAAAGGCCGGATTCCGTAAAGCGCCAGTGTCGATCAATGACTTACTCGCCCGTCGGCCGGCTCTGACAGCACTGGCGGCGCGGGTTCCTGCGCAAAAGGCCTGGGTGCTCTGGTTCCACTCCGTGCTGCCGACCGAGCTGGCATTACATATTGTTAATGTCGTGCCCAAAGGCCCCGAACTGTTAGTGCTGGCCGACTCACCCGCCTGGTGCGAACGGCTGCGCTATGCGCTGGCGGCCCTGGAAGCGCAGATTGCCGCCCGCGATGGCGCAGTACACCGTACCCGCGTACGGGTGGCGATGAATTAGGACGCCAGGGCAGTGGGCGTCAGCGTGGGCGCAGCGTAGGCCTGCACATACGAGATCGGCGCCAGTTCCGGGCGCTCGAACACCACCTCTTCCCAGGCATCAAGATCCTTGAGCAAAGCGCGCAGCAGCGCGTTGTTGAGGCCGTGTCCCGATTTGTGCCCGCTGAATGCGCCGATCAGGCTGTGTCCGAGCAGATAAAGATCGCCGATCGCGTCGAGGATCTTATGCTTTACAAACTCATCCTCGTAGCGCAAGCCGTCCTCGTTAACGACGCCGACATCATCGAGCACGATGGCATTGTCGAGCGTGCCACCGAGAGCCAGGTTGTGCGCGCGCAAGGTCTCCAGATCCCGCATGAAGCCGAAAGTGCGCGCGCGTGAGATCTCTTTCAGGAACGAGGTGGTCGAGAAATCCATCGTCGCCCGCTGCAGCCGGCGCTTGAACACCGGGTGATCGAACTCGATTTCGAAATTGACCTTGAATCCCTCGAACGGATCAAAGCGCGCCCATTTGTCGCCGTCGGTGACGTGCACACTCTTCTTGACGCGAATAAAGCGCTTGGGCGCCGGCTGTTCCTCGATGCCGGCCGACTGCAGCAGGAACACGAAAGGTCCTGCGCTGCCGTCCATGATCGGCACTTCGCTGGCGGTGACTTCGACGATGGCATTGTCGATGCCGAGTCCGGCGAAGGCCGAGAGCAGGTGCTCGACCGTGGAAACACGGGCCTCACCCTGGACCAGCGTGGTACCGAGCGTGGTCTCGCCGACATTCTCCGCGCGTGCCGGAATGTCCACCGGCTGCGGCAGATCGACACGGCGGAAACAAATACCCGAATCGGGAGGCGCCGGGCGCAAGGTCATCATGACCTTCTTGCCCGTGTGCAGTCCTACCCCTGTTGCTCGAATCGATGTTCTGAGTGTTCTTTGGCCGACCATAATGCTTGAACCTAGCCGAATTACGTTAAGAACCCAGCGCCAGCGCCGCTTCCAAAGAAGGGCGCTAACGTATCACAGCGGCAGCTCCGACGCCGCGCTCAGCGAAGGCGTTTACGGGGTATCAATCCGCCTGCCTCCGCAGAAATGCCGGAATATCCAGCAGTTCCTCGGGATCCGCGTCCGCGCGTAGGTCATCGCCTACGGCGCGCTGCCGCACGATCGTCGGCTTGTCGAGTGCCGAATAATCGCTCGGAGTCATCGGGCCACGGGCTTTGGCCGAGCGCTGCGCCATTTGTTCCGCGCGTGAACTCACCGATTCACGCAGCGCCATCGCCGCACCGCGCGACAGCGTTTCGCGCCCCATCGCGGTCGGTCGCTCCAGCAGCCCTTCGCGCGGCAGGTCGGCTCGGCCGCGAGTGGCAGTGCTGCCGTTCAGGCCGGTCGCCACCACGGTCACGCGGATCTGATTGGACATCTCCGGGTCGATGACGGTGCCAACCACCACGGTCGCATCCTCGGAGGCATATTCCTTGACGATGGTTCCGACTTCCTCGAACTCGCCGATCGACAGATCCAGGCCGGCGGTGACATTGACGAGGATGCCCTGCGCACCGGCCAGGTTGATGTCCTCCAGCAGCGGTGATGAGACCGCAGCTTCGGCGGCCTGGCGTGCGCGATTCTCGCCCGCGGCGGCCCCGGTGCCCATCATGGCCATGCCGGTCTCGCTCATGACCGTACGCACATCGGCAAAGTCGACGTTGATGAGGCCGGGTCGCGTGATCAACTCGGCGATGCCCTGCACCGCTCCCTGCAGCACCTGGTTCGCGGACTTGAAGGCATCCAGCAGCGTCGTGGAGGCGCCCAGCACCGTGAGCAGCTTCTGATTGGGAATCGTGATCAGCGAATCGACGTTCTTGGTCAGTTCCGCAATGCCGTGATCGGCCACCATGGCGCGCTTGCTGCCTTCCATCTGAAAGGGCTTGGTGACCACGGCCACCGTCAGGATGCCCAGTTCGCGCGCGATCTGCGCCACCACCGGCGCCGCGCCGGTACCGGTGCCGCCGCCCATGCCCGCGGTGATGAACAGCATGTCGCAGCCTTCGATCAGTTCGATGATGCGATCGCGATCTTCCATCGCTGCCTGGCGGCCGATTTCCGGATCGGCACCCGCGCCCAATCCCTTGGTGATGTTGGCGCCGATCTGCAGCGAGGTCTTGATCTTGGAGGCCTTCAACGCCTGCGAATCGGTGTTGATGCAGATGAAGTCGACACCGTCGATGCCGCTCATGACCATGTGAGAGACCGCGTTGCCACCGCCGCCTCCCACCCCAATTACCTTGATTACAGCGCTCTGGCTGTAGGAGTCCATCAGTTCGAACATGTCAGTCAGCTCCTTACGGGTTGGCCCTGTCGGTGAGTCAGAAATTGCCTTTGAACCAGCTCTTCACGCGCCCGAAGGCGCCGGCCACATTGCCGGTCAGCGCTGCGGAACGTGAAGCTGGCGCGGCGTTCTCGCGGGCGTAGAGCAACAGCCCCACGCCGGTTGAATAAATCGGATTGCGCACCACATCGGAGAGTCCCCTGACGTGGCCGGGCAGTCCGAGCCGCACCGGCACGTGGAAAATCTCCTCGGCGAGTTCGATCGCCCCTTCCATGCGCGCACTGCCGCCGGTCAGTACGATGCCGGCGGCGACCATCTCCTCGAAGCCGCTGCGCCGCAGCTCCTCGCGGATCAGGTTGAACAGTTCTTCGTAGCGGGGCTCGACCACTTCGGCGAGCGTCTGGCGTGCGAGACGCCGCGACGGCCGGTCACCCACGCTCGGCACCTCGATGCTTTCATCGGGATTGGCAAGCTGCGAGAGGGCGCAGGCGTAGCGGATCTTGATGTCCTCCGCGTACTGGGTCGGGGTGCGCATCGACACCGCGATGTCGTTGGTGACCTGGTCGCCCGCGATCGGAATCACCGCGGTGTGGCGGATGGCGCCGCCCGAGAACACCGCGATATCGGTGGTGCCGCCGCCGACATCGACCAGGCACACGCCGAGTTCCTTTTCATCCTCGGTCAGCACCGCAAAACTGGAGGCGAGCTGTTCGAGCACCACGTCCTCGACCACCAGCCCGCAGCGTTGCACGCACTTGATGATGTTCTGTGCGGCACTGTCCGCGCCGGTGACGATGTGGACCTTCGCCTCCAGGCGCACACCCGACATGCCGATCGGATCGCGGATGCCTTCCTGGCCGTCGATCAGAAATTCCTGCGGCAGCACGTGCAGAATGCGCTGGTCGGCCGGAATGGCGACCGCCTTGGCGGCCTCGATCACGTGCTCGACATCGCCGTGCGTGACTTCACGATCGCGAATGGCCACGACTCCATGCGAGTTGAGGCTGCGCACGTGGCTGCCGGCGATACCGGCGTAAACCGCATTGATCTCGCAGTCGGCCATGAGTTCGGCTTCCTCGACCGCGCGCTGAATGGACTGCACGGTGGACTCGATATTGACGACCACGCCTTTTTTGAGGCCGCGCGAAGGCTGGCTGCCCATGCCGATGACCTCGATGGCGCCGTCCGCCGTGATCTCGCCCACCAGTGCCAGCACCTTGGAGGTGCCGATGTCGAGACCGACCACGACGTCTCTGTCGGTTTTCTTAGCCAATGCCGTGCGCTCCTTCGTGCGTCGATGGGGACGCAGCGCCCTGCGCGAGGTGACCGCCGCCCTTCCAGCCCACGGCGAAACCATTGCTGTAGCGCAGATCGACATAGGCCATGTCCGCGGCTCGCTGACTCACGAGCTTGGCGGCCACCAGCATGAATCGTTCGAAGCGCGCATCGATCTGCTGCCTGCCCAGGCGCACCTGCACGCCGTTGTCGAGCGTGAGATCCCAGGCACCGCGCGCATCCAGGTCGAGCGCCGCGAGGCGCAGCCCGACTTCGGTGAGCCGTCCCTGCGTGGCCAGATAGCGCGCAGTCACTTCCTCCTCCGAGCCGGGAGGACCCGCGAGCAGCGGCAGTTCTGGCGGAATGAAGCGCGCCTCGCTCTGGAACAGCTGCCCGCGGGCATTCACCAGACCGGATTCATTCCAGCGCGCGACCGCGGTCTGCTCGATGATGTCGATCTTCAATCCGCGCGGCCAACTGCGCTGCACGGCGGCGCTGTCCACCCAGGGCAGCGATCGCAGGCCGACACCGATGTCCTCCAGGTCGACACTCACCAGTCCCGCACCCCTGAGGCGGCCGCGCACCACCTGCTCGACGTCCATCGCGGAGACGCGTTGCAGCCGCCCGGTGACGATCACGCGCTGTATCGGCTGATCGAGCACCCACACCAGCCCAACCACGGCCAGAGCCGATACGGCCACACCGCTGGTGGTCAGGCCGATTCGCCGCCAATTGAACGCAGGCAGTTTGAAACGGCGTGTGCGTGGCAGCGAACGACGGGTATTGCGTTTGCGAGTGAGCATCGCGCTAACTCCGCCGCACCGTGCGCACGAAACTGGTCTCGAGCACACGCCACACCAGTTCGTCGAAATCGATGCCGGCCGCGCGTGCTGCCATCGGCACCAGGCTGTGATCGGTCATGCCCGGCACGGTGTTGATCTCCAGCAGCAGTGGCCGCCCGGTGCGATCCATCATGAAATCGGCCCGACCCCAGCCCTCGGCGCCGCAGGCATCGTAGGCCGCCAGTGCCAACCGCCCCAGATGATCTTCCGCCGGACCGGATAATCCCGACGGACAGAAGTAGCGCGTGTCATTGCGCAGATACTTGGCTTCGTAATCGTAGAAGGTGCGCGGCGTCTCGATGCGGATCGATGGCAGCGCACTTCCCTGCAGTATCGACACGGTGTACTCGGCGCCCGGAATCAGGCTTTCAGCAAACACCACCGGGTCGTAACGCAGCGCCTGCTCCCAGGCCGCTTTCAGATCCTCGGCCCGCTCGACGCGCGCCATGCCCACACTGGAGCCCTGCGAGCCGGGCTTCACGAATACCGGCAGACCCAAGGTTTCCAACGCCGTGGCCAGATCCTGCGCATCGCGCAACACCACGAACGGCGAGGTGGGAACGCCCACGGCCTGGCACAGTCGCTTGGTGCGCAGCTTGTCCATGCCGATGGCCGAACCCATGACGCCGCTGCCCGAATAGGGAACGCCGAGGAATTCCAGCGCGCCCTGCACGGTGCCGTCCTCGCCGCCCGGGCCGTGGAGTGCAATCCAGACGCGATCGATCTTCAGCGTGAGCAGATCCGTCAACGCGCGCTCTGCCGGATCGAAACCGATCACATCGAGTCCGCGCCGCTCGAGTCCGGCGAGTACGGCTTTGCCGCTGATCAGGGATACCTCGCGCTCGCTCGAGTTGCCGCCCAGCAGCACCGCCACGCGGCCGAACTGCGATGCCGCCTCGATGCGGCGTGCGCCGCGCGCGTCGTATTGGAGCCGCATCAGCTTCCGGCCTCCAGCGGTCCGCCTTCGCCGACGATGCGTACTTCGGTCTCGAGCGCAACGCCGTGCATGTTCTGCACCGTGCGCTGCACGTGGCGGATCACCTGCTCGAGCTCGCTCGCCGTGGCATGGCCTTCATTGATGATGAAGTTGGCGTGCTTCTCCGACACCACCGCATCGCCGACCCGATAGCCCTTCAGGCCGGACGCTTCAATCAGGCGCGCAGCGTGGTCGCCGGCCGGATTCTTGAACACCGAGCCGCAGCTCCATTGCCCGAGCGGCTGGGTCTGCTTGCGCCGTTCGGTCAATGAACGCACGCTGCTGCGCGGGTCGTTGCCCTGCGGCTCGAACTGCAATTCCGCCGACAGGAACCATTGCTCGCTACCGGGCGCCTGCATCGAGCTGGGCGCTTCCACCTGCCGATAGCCGACGTGGTATTCAGCCGCCTGGTGCGTATGGCGCTGGCCGAGGCGGTCGATGGTTTCCACGCTGATCACATGGCGCCAGGTTTCATCGCCGAAGGCGCCGGCGTTCATCGCCAATGCGCCGCCAAAGGTTCCTGGAATGCCGCCGAAGAACTCCGCCTGCGACAGGCCCCAGCCCGCACAGGCGCGCGCGATGCGCGCGCAGGGCACGCTCGCCTGGCAGTAGACGCGGCTCTGCGAGCGTCGCTCGATGCGCGTGAACGCGCCCGAAGTCGCGACCACGGCACCGCGGATACCACCGTCGCGCACCAGCAGATTGCTGCCGAGGCCGACCCAGTACACCGGCACACTGACCGGCAGCACGCGCAGGAATGCGGACAGATCCTCGATGTCGCGCGGCAGGAAGAACATGTCGGCCGGTCCGCCGACCCGCCACGAGGTGTGATTCGCCATGGGCTCGTGCCAGCGCACGCGCGTCATGAACTCCGGTGTGATGCTCAGATTCATGTGCGCCCCCGCTCCAGCGCCGCCGGCAGTTCCTGCGCGACCGCGCCGATGTGTCCGGCACCCATGGTCACGATCACATCATCGGGGCGTATGACATCCTTGAGCGCCGCGGCGATGTTCGCGACCTTGTCGACGAACACCGGCTCGACCTTGCCGCGGCTGCGGACTGCGCGGCAGATCGCGCGTCCGTCCGCGCCCTTGATGGCCGCCTCGCCCGCGGCGTAGACCTCGGTGATGAACAGCGCATCGGCCTGGCTAAGCACATTGGCAAAGTCGTCCAGCAGATCGCGGGTGCGCGTGTAGCGGTGCGGCTGGAAAGCCAGCACCAGGCGACGTCCGGGCCATGCCTGGCGCAGCGCCTCGAGCGTGGCGGCGATTTCGGTCGGATGGTGACCGTAGTCATCGACGATGCTGACCGACCCGCCGGCAATGCGCGCATCGCCGATGTGTTGCATGCGACGGTCGATGCCCTGAAAGTTCGCGAGCGCGCGGCACACCGCCTCATCATCGACGTCCAGCTCGCTCGCTACCGCGATGGCTGCCAGCGCGTTGCGCACGTTGTGCGTGCCCGGCAGGTTCAGCATCACCTGCAGCGGCACCGGCCGGCCGGGGCGCGTCACCAGGAAGCGCGTTCCGGAGCGTTCCGGTGCCAGTTCGGTGGCCCGCACATCGACGCCTTCCCGCAGGCCGTAGGTCAGGAATGGCCGCGCCATCCGGGCCAGCATCTGCTGCAGATGCTCATCGTCACCGCACAGTACCGCGAGTCCGTAGAACGGCAGGTTGTGCAGAAATTCGAAGAAGCTGCGCTCGAGTTTGGCGAAATCGCCGCCGTGGGTTCCCAGATGATCGTTGTCGATATTGGTCACGACCGCGATCACCGGCTGCAGGTGCATGAACGAGGCATCACTCTCATCGGCTTCGGCCACCAGGTAGCGGCCGGCGCCGAGGCGCGCATTGGTGCCGGCGCTCTTGAGCCGGCCGCCGATCACGAAGGTGGGATCCTCACCGCCCTCGGCCAGTACGCTGGCGATCAGGCTGGTGGTGGTGGTTTTGCCATGAGTGCCCGCCACGGCGATCGACTCACGAAACCGCATGAGCTCGCCGAGCATCTCGGCCCGCGGAACCACTGGAATGCGCCGTGCCAGCGCCGACTGGACCTCCGGATTCTCGGGCGCGACTGCACTCGAGACGACCACCACGTCGGCGCGGTCGGCGTTACTGGCCCTGTGGCCGATGTGAATCGTGGCGCCCAGCGCCGCGAGGCGCTCGGTCACGGCGTTTTGCTTCAGATCCGAGCCCTGCACGCGATAGCCCAGATTGAGCAGCACTTCGGCGATGCCACTCATGCCGCTGCCGCCGATGCCGACGAAGTGAATGGTCTCGATGCGGCGCATGCGCGCACTGTTGACAGCCAGGGCTGCCAGGCGCGCGGCCGGAGGCGTCTTGGCCTTCACGCGGCCACCCCGTTGCGTTCGCGCTGTACCAGTTCGACACAGGCGTCGGCCAGGTCCTGCGCGGCGCGCGGCTTGGCCAGCGCCCGGGCACGCTCGGCCATCGCGATCAGGCGGCCGCGGCCGCTGCATAGCGCCACGAGCTGCCCGGCCAGTCCTTCGGCGGTCAGTTCGCGCTCGGCAATCATGATTGCCGCACCCTCGCCGACCAGGAAGGCGGCGTTGCGCGTCTGATGGTCATCGGTGGCGGCGGGAAACGGCACCAGAATCGAGCCCACGCCGGCGGCCGCCAGCTCCGAGATGGTCAACGCGCCGGCGCGACAGATCACGAGATCCGCCCAGCCATAGGCTTCGGCCATATCGTCAATGAAGGGTTGCAGCCGCGCCGTGACGCCGGCCTGTTCGTAATTGCGTTGCGCCACCTCGAACCAGCGCGTGCCGGATTGGTGGCGCACTTCGAATTTCAGCGTCGTGTTCAGCCGCGACAGCGCGTAGGGAACGATGGCGTTGAGCCGCGCCGCACCCTGGCTGCCGCCAAGTACCAGCAGACGCACGCCCGGGCCGCGCGTCGCGAAGCGCTGGGACGGCGCCGGCAGCATTGCGATCTCGGACCGCACGGGATTGCCGATCACGCGGGCACCGACATCGTGCCTGAAGCTGTCCGGAAAGGCCGTGAGCACGCACCGGGCGAAGTGCGCGAGGCAACGATTGGTGAATCCGGCAACGGCATTCTGTTCGTGAATCAGCAATGGCCGGCGCAGCAGCCAGGCGGCGAGGCCACCCGGGCCGGCCACGAACCCGCCCAGTCCCACCACCAGCGAGGGCCGGCGCCGGCGTATGACAGCCAGCGCCTGCAGCAACGCACGCGTCAGCCGCAGCGGCGCGCTCAGCCAGATCAGCCAGCCCTTGCCACGCAGTCCGCCTACCGACAGCCATTCGATCTCGATGTGTTCCGCGGGCACGAGCCGCGACTCCAGTCCAAGGCGGGTGCCGAGCCACACCACGCGCCAGCTGCGCGCATGCAGTTCGCGCGCCAGTGCGAGCGCGGGAAACACGTGACCACCGGTGCCGCCCGCCATGATCAGCGCCAGCGGCATGGCCGCTGCGGTGCTCGCCGCGCCGGCGGTCGCTGCAACGGTGCGCGCGCCCAAGTTCATACGCGCGTCTCCCGGGCGTTGCGCCGCGTGCCGCGAACGGTCTCGTGGTGTACGCGCAGTACCAGGCCGAGCCACGCCAGCGTGACGATCAGGCTGCTGCGGCCATAACTCATGAGCGGCAGCGTCAGGCCCTTGGTCGGCAGCACACCCATGTTCACGCCGATGTTGATACAGGCCTGGACCCCAAGCCACAGACCGAAACCGGAGGCGATATAGGACGGGAATTTCTGTCCGGCTTCGTAGGCGCGGCGCGCGATCACGAAGGCGCGCCAGGACAGCGCCAGAAACAGTCCCAGCGTCAGCGCTACACCGAACAGTCCGAGCTCCTCGGCCAGCACGGCGAACAGGAAGTCGGTATGCGCCTCCGGAAGATAGAACAGCTTCTGCACGCTGGCGCCCAGCCCCACTCCGAAGAGCTCGCCGCGGCCGATGGCGATCAGCGATTGCGTGAGCTGGAATCCGCTCTTGAAGGGATCGGCCCACGGATCGAGAAAGGTGGTCATGCGCCGCATGCGGTAACTCGAGAAGATCACCAGCAGCACCATCGATCCGCCGGCAGCCAGCAGCATGGCGAGCACATAGCGCAGACGCGCGCCAGCCAGGAACAGCACGCCGAAACCCGTGACAAACAGCACCGTGGCCGCGCCGAAATCCGGTTCGAGCAACAGCAGCAGCGCCATCACACTGAGCAGCGCCAATGGGCGCGCCAGCCCCGAGAGGCCGCTGCGCAGCGCCGACTCGAATCGCACCGCGTAGCTGGCGATATAAATCAGGGTCAGTACGCGCGCCGCTTCTGAGACCTGGAAATTCATGCCGGCAAACCGCAGCCATCGGCGGCTGCCATTGACGACATGGCCGAAGCCCGGCACCAGCACCAGCAATAGCATGGCGCCTGCGACCAGCAGCAGCGGCAGCGCCAGCTGCTCGAGCCGCCGCATCGGAATGGTAAAGGCCAGCATTGCGAGCGCGACACCGCCGAGCACCAGCATCAGCTGCCGCTCGAGGTACGCGAACGGGTCGCCCTCGTGGCCCGCGATCGTGATCGAGGCCGACGTCACCATGACCAGACCCAGCAGCACGATGCTCAGCGACAGAATGAGGGTCAGCGGATCCAGCGCCGGTCCGCGGCTGCGGGCCTGTTCCTGCGGGATTGCCAGCGTTGCGCTGCTCATCGCGCCAGCCTGCGCACGGCGGCCGCGAACACGCGGCCCCGCTGCGCGTAGTCGCTGAACATGTCAAAGCTGGCGCAGGCGGGCGACAACAGCACGGTATCGCCGGGATGCGCCATTGCCGCAGCCAGCTCGACCGCCGCCTCGAGACTGTCCGCATAGCGGCAGTCGCAGGCTCCTGCCAGCGCCGCACCGATCGCCGCGGCATCGCGTCCGATCAGCAGCGCGCAACGCACTTTGCGCGCGAAGGCGGCACGCAGCGGCGCGAAGTCCTGGCCCTTTCCCTCGCCGCCGAGGATCACGAGCAGTGGCCCGGCGTAGCCTGCCACTGCGGCCAGCGTGGCACCGACGTTGGTGCCCTTGGAATCGTCGATGTAGGTCACGCCGCCCACCTCGGCCACCCACTGCGAGCGATGCTCCAGGCCGCCGAAGGTGCGCAACTCCTCGAGCATCGACGCCAGCGGCAGCGACAGGGCCTCGCCCAGCGCCAGCGCGGCCAGCGCATTCGCGGCGTTGTGGGCGCCGCTCACGCGCATGGCGGACAGCGGCAGCAGTGGTTCACCGCGGCGCGCAAGCCAGCGGCGATCGCCGTCCTGGTCCAGCAGGGTGTAGTCGGCGCCCGAACCGGCGCGCAGCGAGAAACTCAACCGCCGTCGCGCGGGACCGATCATCGAGGCGACGGTCGGATCATCCAGATTGATGACGGCCACTTCGCAGTGCTCGAAGATGCGGGCCTTCGCGGCCGCGTAATCCGCAAAATCCCGGTAGCGATCCAGATGGTCGGGGGTGACATTGAGCACCGCCGCGGCGGCGAGGCGCAGCGAGTGGGTCGTCTCGAGCTGATAGCTCGACAGCTCCAGAACATAGAGCTGTGCGGAATCGTCCAGCAGGTCGAGCGCCGGCTCCCCCAGATTGCCGCCGCTGCGGATACGAAGCCCCGACCGCGCCGCCATTTGCGCCAACAGCGTGGTCACGGTGCTCTTGCCGTTGGTACCGGTGACGCCGGCAACCGGCGCCCGCGCCTCGCGTGCGAATAGTTCGATGTCGCCGACGGCATCGAGGCCGCGGTTGCGCGCCGCATCGAAGAAGGCGCCATGTGTGGCAACGCCCGGTGAGACCACCAGCAGTTCCGCGCCCTCGAGCAGCGAGGCGTCAAAACCCCCGCTGCGCACGGTGATCTCGCGACCGAGTTGGCGTCCCAGCGCCGTCAGCCGCGGCCACTCGGGAGGCTCCGCCCGACTGTCCGTGACCGCGACCTCATAGCCGCGCTTGAGGAGGTAGCGGGCCGCCGAGAAGCCGCTCTTGCCCAAACCCACGACCACGGCGCGATGCTGGGTAGTCATCGCAGCTTCAGCGTCGAAAGGCCTGCCAGTACCAGCAGGAAACTGATGATCCAGAAGCGCACGATCACTTTCGGCTCGGCCCAGCCCTTGAGCTCGAAGTGATGATGAATCGGGGCCATGCGAAAGATGCGCCGGCCGGTGAGTTTGAACGATGCCACCTGCAGTATGACCGAGGCGGTTTCGAGCACGAAGATGCCACCCATGACCAGCGCCACGATCTCCTGGCGCACGATCACCGCGACCACTCCGAGCGCGGCGCCCAGCGCCAGCGCGCCGATATCGCCCATGAAGACCTGCGCCGGATAGGAGTTGAACCACAGGAAGCCCAATCCGGCACCCGACAGCGCGCCGCAGAATATGAGCACCTCGCCGGCCTGCGGAATCGCCGGAATCGACAGGTAGTTGGCAAAGATGATGTTGCCGCTGGCGTAGGCGAAGATGCCCAGCGCCCCTGAGACCATTGCGGTCGGCATGATGGCCAGTCCGTCGAGACCGTCGGTAAGATTCACCGCATTGCTCATGCCGACAATCATGAAATAGCTCAGCGCCACGTAGCCGAACGAACCGAGCGGCACATTGACCGACTTGATGAAGGGCACGAAGAAATCGGTCTGTGCCGGCACCTGGGCGGTGCGGTAGAGCAGCAGTGCGGCACTGAATCCGAGCACGGACTGCCAGAAGTATTTCCAGCGCGCGGCAAGACCCCGCGAGTTGCCGACCACCAGCTTCAGATAGTCGTCCCAGAATCCGACCACTCCGAACCCGACCGTGACGCCCAGCGTGATCCATACAAACCGATTGCGCAGATCCGACCACAGCAGCGTGCTCACGACGATCGCCACGATGATCAGCACTCCGCCCATGGTCGGCGTGCCGGCCTTGGTCAGATGCGAGCGCGGGCCGTCATCGCGCACCACCTGGCCGATCTGATAGCTCGAGAGACGCGAGATCATGCGCGGCCCGACCAGCAGCGCCATGCTCAGCGCGGTCATTACGGAAAGAATCGCGCGCAGCGTGATGTACGAGAAGGCGTGGAAGCCCGAGTAGTAAGGCGTCAGCAGTTTGGCGACCCAATACAGCATCGGTCAGCTCGCCTTGCGGGTTGCTTCGGGTGCCAGCAGCGCATCGACTACGCGCTCGAGGCGATTGACGCGCGAACCCTTCACGAGCACGCGCACGTCGGGGCTCAAGGCGGCATCCAGCGCTCGAGCCAGCTCGTCGGCATCACGGAAGCGTTCGGCGCCGGGGCCAAAGGATTCGGCGGCCAACGCCGCGAGCGCACCGAAGCTGTAGAGCCGCTCGACGCCCAGCGAGTGCGCCAGTTCGCCGAGTTCGCGATGACTGTCCTCGGCAACCTCTCCGAGCTCGGCCATATCGCCGAGCACCAGCCAGCGGCGCCCCTGCAGCTCGCTCAGGACCTCCAGACCGGCGCGTGCGGAACTCGGATTGGCGTTATAGGAATCATCGATGAGCCAGGCGCCATGGCGCGTGCGCCGCAGCTGCAGCCGGCCCTTCACGGCTTGCATCTGGGCAAGTCCGGTGGCGACCTGCGCAAGGCTCGCGCCCGCGTTGCAGGCAGCGGCCGCCGCGGCCAGCGCGTTGAGCACGTTGTGCCGTCCGGCCAGTGCCAGCGTCACCGGCACACTGCCGGTGGGCGCGCGCAGGCGGAAGTGAGTGCTGAAGCCCTGCGCGCCGACCTCGAAACGCAGGTCGGTGGCGCCAAAGTCGGCCTCGTGGCGCAACCCAAAGGTACAGATGCGTGCCGCCGTGCTCGAGCGCCACAGCGATGCGTAAGTGTCATCACCGTTGATGACGGCGACGCCGCTCTGGCTAAGCCCGCTGACCATTTCGCCCTCGGCGCGCGCGGCGCCCTCGAGCGATCCGAATCCTTCCAGGTGCTCGGCACCGGCATTGGTGATGAGTCCAATCCCGGGGCGCGCGATCTGCACCAGCTGCTCGACGTCGCCGCGCCGGTTGGCGCCCATTTCGATCACCGCGCTGCGGTGCGAGGCATCGAGGCGCAGCAGCGTCATCGGCACGCCGAGATGATTATTCAGATTGCCGCGAGTCGAGAGGCACGGTCCCTGCTGCGCGAGAATGCTGGCGAGCATTTCCTTGACGGTGGTCTTGCCGTTGCTGCCGGCCACACCGATCACCGGTCCGCTGAACTGCGCGCGCGCCGCCTGCGCGGCGCTGGCAAGCGCGCGCTCGACGCTGGACACCACGATCTGCGACAGCGGCGCATCGACCTGCCGCAGCACCAGTGCGCCGGCGGCACCGGCGGCGGCGGCCGCGGCAACGAAGCTGTGGCCATCGGCATGCTCGCCGTGCAGCGCGATGAAGAGGTTTCCTGGACCAAGCTTGCGGCTATCGATCGCGACCTCATTGAACTCGCGATCGGCTCCGAGCAGGCGGCCGTGACAGGCGGCCGCGAATTGCGCCAGGCTGCCGATCACGCCCCACCCCATTGACGCAGAGCCGCGCGCACCACGTCGGTGTCGCTGAAGATGCGCCGCTCGGTGCCGATGATCTGATATTCCTCGTGGCCCTTCCCCGCCACCAGCACCACGTCATCGACCGATGCAGCGCTGAGCGCGCTGCGAATGGCCAGTGCGCGGTCGTGAATCACGCGCGTACGGCTCAAGGCATCCGCCTGTGCGACCCCCTGCAGGATGGCGTCGGTGATGAGGGCGGGATCTTCGCTGCGCGGATTGTCATCGGTGACAATGAGCAGATCCGCGCCCCGGGCGGCGATGCGACCCATCTCGCCGCGCTTGCCCGGATCGCGATCCCCGCCGCAACCAAATACGCAGTGCAGCCGGCCGCGGCAGTGCGCACGTGCGGCATGCAGCGCCTTGGCGAGCGCATCGGGTGTGTGCGAGTAATCAATGAGTACCAGCGGCAGCTTGCCGCCGCCCTCAGGCTGCATGCGGCCCGGCGGCGCCGAACAGCGTGACAGCGCCGCACAGGCTTCGCCGAGCGGCAGGTCCCATGCGAGCAGCACGGCGCGCACCGCCAGCAGGTTGTCGACGTTGAAGTCGCCCAGCAACGGGCTGGTCAGGCGCGCGTTGCCGCGACTGCTTTCGATTTCAAGCGTAAGCCCGGTATCGCGCGCGGTCACCGCGCGCGCGCAGACGTAGTCGGTGCCGCTGGCGAGCCACTCGGAGGGGCGCTGCGAGGTCAGCAACAGTTGCGCCGCATCACCGCCGCGGCGGGCGGTCTGTGCCAGCTCCAGACCGAACGGGTCATCCACATTGATCACACGCACTTTGAGGGTCGGCCATTCAAACAGCCGTGCCTTGGCGGCCCCGTAGGCCGCCATGTCCGGGTGATAGTCGAGGTGATCGCGCGTCAGATTGGTAAAGACCGCGGTATGAAATCGCACGCCCGCGCAACGGTCCTGATCCAGGCCATGCGAGGAGACTTCCATGGCGACCGCCGCAAAACCCTGCGCGCGCAGCCGTGCAAGCAAGCGGTGCAGCGTGACCGCATCGGGCGTGGTGGTTCCAAAATCGGTCAGCTCGTGAATGTCACCGCCGCCGAGCGTCCCGACATAGGCCGCGCGGCGACCGCTGTATTCGAGCGCCTGCGCCAGCAGCCATGCGCAGGTGGTTTTGCCGTTGGTGCCGGTAATGCCCGCCACCGTGAGGCTGGCCGAAGGCGCATCGAAAAAACGATCGGCGATGAACCCCAGTTGCGCACGCAGGTTCGGCACCGCGCGCACAATGATGGAAGCGTCCACCGAGGGGGCCTGGATGCCCGCGGCCGGCTCCCAGAGAATCGCGCGTGCGCCGGCTGCCGCCGCCGCGGGAGCGAATTCAACGCCATGGTGGGTGCCGCCGTGGCAGGCAAAAAATGCCGCGCCGGGTGTCACGCTGCGGCTGTCCTGGGTGAGATCCGACACTTCGAGACTTTCAGGTACATCGACCAGGCCGCCCAGCACCGCCTTGAGCGGTCGCCAGCTCTGCGCACTGACCGTACTCATCGGCTCGCAACCTTCTGGCCACGGCTCAAGGGCTCGACCGGGACACTGGTGTCATCCGGTGCCACCGCAAGCAGCCGGAGGGCGCCACCCAGCACCGCGGAAAACACCGGCGCTGAAACATCCCCGCCCATGTATTTGCCGGCGGTCGGCTCATCGATCACGACCACGGCGGCGAGGCGCGGATTGGAGGCCGGGGCAACCCCGGCGAACACCGAGGTGTAGCGATCTCTGGAATAGGTGCCGTTGCTCGCCTTCCAGGCAGTGCCGGTCTTGCCGGCGACGCGGTAGCCCGGGATCTTGGCGCGCACGCCCGTGGCGCCCTCCTGCGTGGTCACGGTCTCGAGCAGTCCCAAAAGATCGCGACACACCGTCGCATCGAGCACGCGCTCGCCGGGCGGAGCTGCATCCACGCGCAGCAGCGAGACCGGCCGCCGCACTCCCAGGGCGCCAATCGCTGCGTAAGCCTGTGCCAGCTGCAACGGTGTCACCGAAATGCCGTAGCCGTGCGAAAGCGTTGCGATGCTGATCGCGCGCCAGTGCGAATAGTCGGTGAACACGCCGGCAGACTCGCCAGGAAAGCCGCTGCTGGTCACCTGGCCGAAGCCGAAGCGGTTCAGCGTGCTCCAGATCTGCTTGGGCTCGAGCTGTAGCGCCAGCTTGATCATGCCGACGTTGGAGGACTTGGCAAGCACGGTCGCCAGCGGCACCGCGCCCAGGTTGTGTTCGTCCGGAAAGCTCTTGTCGCCCACCTGGATGAATCCGGGGCTGGTATCGATGACGCTGCTGGTGGTGAATTTGCCCGAGGCCAGACCGGCGGCGACCACGAAGGGCTTGATGCTCGAGCCCGGCTCGAACAGGTCCGTCACGGCGCGGTTGCGATAGGTGGCCGCCTGCAGCTGCGAGCGGTCGTTCGGGTTGTAGGCAGGCTGATTCACCATCGCCAGCACCTCGCCGGAATCGATGTCAATCACGACCACCGAACCGGCGTGCGCGCGATTCTCGAGGATGGCGCTCTTGAGTTCGCGATAGGCCAGGTACTGGATGCGCAGGTCAAGGCTCAAGGTCAGGTCGCGGCCGGGTCGCACCGGCCGGATGCTCTCGATGTCCTCAACCTTGCGTCCGCGGCTGTCCTGGATGACGCGCTTGGCGCCGTCCTCGCCCGCCAGCCAGTTGTCGAAAGCGAGCTCAGCGCCCTCCTGACCCGCATCGTCGATGCTGGTGAAGCCCAGCAGGTGACCGGTCACTTCGCTGGCGGGGTAATAGCGACGGTATTCGCGCGTGAGATTGATGCCCGGCAGATTCAGCGCCTTGACGCGCATCGCATCGCTGGGCTGAAGCCCGCGTGCGAGGTACAGAAATTCGCGGTCCATATTGCTGCTGACATGCCGCAGCAGTGCCTGGCGATCCCCGCCGAGCACGGTCGCCAGCCGCGGCAATTGCTCGAGATTGCCCGCGAGTTCGCGCGGATTCACCCACACCGAATCGACCGGCGTGCTGACCGCGAGCGGCTCGCCGTTGCGGTCGGTGATATTGCCGCGGTGTGCGACGATCGCCGCGACGCGAGAGAAGCGCGCATCGCCCTGGCTGGCCAGGAACGGATGATCGACCAGTTCCAGTTCCACCGCGCGGCCAATCAGCCCGGCGGACGCCAGCAGCAGCAGCCCGAACAGCAATCCCTGGCGCAGACGATAGGAATAACGCGTTGGCGAGTCGCTCCCGCGTGTGGCGCAGCGCGAGGCCGCGGCGGCGCGCTCTCGACGCGCACCGCGCCCACGCCCCCTCCATCGGCGTCGCATGGAATCCCACAACTTCACGGCGCCACGATCTCGATGTCGCGCGAATCGGGTATGGTCATGTGCAGGCGTTCACTGGCAACGCGCTCGACAAAGGCATACGTGGACCAGGCACTGGCCTCGAGCTGCAGGCGGCCCCAGTCCGCATCGAGCTCATCGCGCGCGCTGCTGAGACGTTCGAGTTCGACGAACAGCTCGCGTGCGCGGTACTTTGCATAGACGGCGGCCGCGGCCGAGCCGAGCACCGACCACCATAGCAGCGCGGCCACGATCACCAGCAGGCTGCGCGGTGCGGTCACGTCGGCAGCTTTTCGGCAATACGCAGCAGCGCACTGCGCGCGCGCGGGTTGGCGCGGGTTTCATCGAGCGAGGCGCGCTGCTTGCTGGCAATGCGCCGCAGCGTCGGGCGCGCCTGCGGCGGCAGGTGCGGCAGATCGCTGAGTGCCGGATCGGGCTCGGAGTGGCGGCGGATGAATTGCTTGACCCGACGGTCTTCGAGCGAGTGAAAGCTGATTGCCGCCAGCCGGCCTTGCGGGGCCAGCAGCTCCAGCGCCTGCGCGAGGCCGCGCTCAATCTGCGCGAGCTCATCATTGATGAAAATGCGCAGCGCCTGGAAGGTGCGGGTCGCCGGGTGCTTGCCCGGTTCGCGAGTGCGTACCACGCGTGCCACCAGCGCGGCCAGGGCGCCGGTGCGCGTCAGCGGCGCTTCATCGCGGGTGCGCACGATCTCGCGTGCGATGCGCCCGGCGAAGCGCTCTTCTCCAAAAGTCGCGATCACGTGGCGCATCTCATCGCCGCTCGCCCGGGCGAGCCATGCGGAAACTGGTTCGCCGCGCGTCGGGTCCATGCGCATATCGATCGGACCGTCCTGGAGGAAACTGAAGCCGCGCGCTGGATCGTCCAGTTGCGGCGAGGAGACGCCGAAATCGAACAGCACGCCATCGCACTGCGTGCCAAATCCCTGCGCGCGCACCAGCGCTGCCAGCTGCGCGAAATCGCCTTGCACGAGACGGATTCGCGGCTCTTGCGCAAAGCGCACGCGGCCCGCGGCGACCGCGGCGGGGTCACGGTCGATGGCGATGAGCCTGCCCTCGGGTCCAAGGGCGTCGAGGATGCGCGCGCTGTGTCCGCCGCGACCAAACGTTGCGTCGATGTAGAGGCCGGCCGCGCGCACTGCCAGAGCCGTAAGCACTTCATCGACAAGCACCGGCGTGTGCTCATCCAACTCCCCTTATCCCCGCTAGTCGCCCGGCCGTCGCTTAGAGCGACAGCGAATCGAGGTGCGCTGGACGTTCGGTCACCGCGGCTTCATCTTTGAGCCAGCCGTCGCGCCGTTCCATCCAACGAGTCTCGTCCCAAAGTTCACACCGATTCCCCTGTCCGACGAGCATCGCGTGGCGTTGCAGACCTGCAAATTCACGCAGCTCCTGGGTCAATAGAATTCGACCGTGTCCGTCGATGGGAAGGTCCGTGGCGTGTCCTACGATCAGCCGCTGCAGCCGCCGCGACTGGGGGTCCAGGGCCGGAAGCGCCATGATCTGCTTCTCGACCGGTTCCCAGTCCGTGAGCGGGTAGAGCATCAGGCACTGCCCGTCCCGATCGACCGTCACGATGAGCTGGCCTGCGGAACGCTCAAGCACACGCTCGCGGTAACGCGTGGGGAGAACCATGCGCCCCTTGTCATCCAACGTGACCTTTGTTGCACCGCGGAACACAGGCTGTTGTAGGCGAAGTCGCCCATCGCTCCCCACTTTTTCCCACTTGGCGCCACTATAGAAATGCAGGGGCTGGCATGTCAACGCCTAAGTCGGAAATTTATGAGACGCAGTAGGTACTTAGCGCAGATGGCTAAAGCGCGGAAAGATTCCTCGCCCACCCTTTCCGCAAGCCTGCCCGCAAGGACCGTATGCGGATCAGCGACTTGAACCAGCAAGCTCGACGCGCCGAGACGACGCGCAGCCTCGATGAGGCCTGCCAGGCAGGCGGAGAGTCAGCCTATAAGCCGGGTTCTGTCGAGAGCAGCCATTCCTCTGGGACCGACGTCGCCGTCGGCCTCAAGCGGCCTACCCGGAAGCACGCGCGGGCGCGCGCTGCGGCCCCTTGCGGAACCGCGACTTCCCTATTTGGCCTTGCTCCAGGTGGGGTTTGCCATGCCGTCAGATGTTGCCATCGACGCGGTGCGCTCTTACCGCACCGTTTCACCCTTACCAGCGCTGTTGCCAGCGCTTCGGCGGTTTACTTTCTGTTGCACTGTCCGTGAGCTCGCGCTCCCCAGGCGTTACCTGGCACCCTGCCCGCTGAGCCCGGACTTTCCTCCACATTGCCTTTCGGTAACGCAGCGGCTGCCCGGCTGACTCTCCGCACCGGCACCATACTGGCTTCAGGACTCCCCCTCAACCACGTCCAGCGAGCGCAACTGCTGGGCGAGCGCATAGGCTTCGCTGCGCTTGACCCCGGCGATCTGGGCGGCAAGCGCCGCGGCGCGGCCGGGCGGCATCTCGGGCAAAAGCAGCTTCAGCGTGCGCACCAGCAGGGCGCGATCGGTCCCGGCCTCAGCCGAATCGCCCACGCCCTCGATCAGCAGCGTGATCTCCCCGCGTGCCATGTTGGGATCGGACAGGGCCGTGGCGGCGAGCTCCGCGAGCGAGCCGCGATACACCGCCTCGTGCAGTTTGGTGAGTTCGCGCGCCACCACGGCGCGCCGCTCGGGCCCGAACAGATGCGACAGATCCGTCAGTGCCGCGGCGATCCGATGCGGCGCCTCAAACAGCACCACGGTGCGCTGCTCCGCGGCCAGGCGCGCCAGCACCGCGCGGCGCTCGCCTGCGCGCGCCGGCAGAAAGCCTTCGAAGACGAATCGATCGGTGGGAAGCCCCGCGATACTCAGCGCTGCGGTCAATGCCGAAGCGCCCGGGATGGCGCGCACTTCGATGCCGGCGGCACCTGCGGCGCGCACCAGCGCGTAACCGGGATCCGACAGCAGTGGAGTGCCGGCATCGCTCACCAGTGCCACGACCTTGCCGGCCAGCAGATCGGCCACCAGCGATTCGATTCTGCTGGCCTCGTTGTGGTCGTGCAGTGAGATCAGCTTGCCCGAGATGCCGATGGCGGCCAGCAGTGTCGAGGTTCGCCGGGTATCTTCCGCCGCGATCAGATCCGCACCGAGCAGCGCCTCGCGGGCGCGCGGGCTCAGA
>Ga0302308_10000938_pt1 | contig 24173 bp, 20 predicted proteins | sample III_Palsa_E3_3_FD_200531 | JGI IMG/M metagenome (GOLD analysis project Ga0302308, IMG submission 200531) | Peat permafrost microbial communities from Stordalen Mire near Abisko, Sweden - III_Palsa_E3_3 | ecosystem: Environmental > Terrestrial > Soil > Palsa > Peat permafrost | place: Sweden...
CCCCACATCATTGCGCCCCAAATCCACCAGCATCACGTGCTCCGCAACCTCCTTCGCATCGGCTCGCAGATCCGCCTCCAGCGCCCGATCCTGCACCTCATCCTTTCCCCGCGGCCGCGACCCAGCAATCGGCCGATACTCCACCTTCCCCTCATGCACCCTCACCAGCAACTCCGGCGACGACCCCACAATATGCGCCTCCCGATGTTTGCCACGAAGAGGGGTGCCCCGGGTCCGGACCTTCGGACCCGGGCCGCGAAGATCCTCGCCCTCAAGCCCAAACTTCAGGAAGTACATATACGGCGAAGGATTCACAATCCGCAGCGACCGGTAAATCTCAAACGGATCCACCCCAGGCTCGCAATCAAACCTCTGGCTCAGCACGCACTGAAACACATCCCCTGCAGCGATATATTCCTTCACCCGCTCCACGCCGCGCAGATAGTCCGCCATCTTCGTCCGAGCCTTCAGCTTCAGCGCACCCTTCACCACCCCGCGCCGCCGCGGCAAAACAATCGCCGCACTCAACATCGTCTCCAGACGGTTCAGCCGCCGCTCCGCAGCTTTATACCCCGCGGCGTCCACCTTGCCCCGCGCCCCCACCGTCACCATCAAGTGAATCGCCTTCTTCACATGATCGAACGCCAGCACCTCATCAAAGAACATCAAATGCGCATCCGGAACATGCAACTCATCCACCGCAATCTCCGGCAACTCCTCAATCACCCGCACCACGTCATACGAAAAGAACCCCACCGCGCCAGCCGTAAATGGAGGCAGCCCCGCCACCTTCGCCGGCCGCTCACCCTCCAGCGCCGCCTTCAACTCCTCAAAAATATCTCCCTCGTACGTCCGCCGCTTCCGCCCCTCAACAACGGTGATCCGCCCACCCTTCGCGGTCATCTTCTTGTAAGGACGAATCCCGATAAACGTGTACCGCCCCACCTGCTCGCCGCCCTCCACCGACTCGAGCAAAAACGCCTCAGGCTCCTCAGCCGCCACCCTCAGAAACGCAGACACCGGCGTCTCCAAATCAGCAGCCACCGTGCGGGTCACCGGCACCAGCGAATACTCGCGTGCCAGCTTCTGAAATTCACGAAGAGAAGGCGTCGTTTGCGTGTTCGAGTGAGGCATCTCCAACATCATACCGAGCCGACCCAATCGCGCGGCTTGACGCCCGGCTCTCCCAGCCCCGATCTACTGCTGCGGCCGCGGCGGAGGCGGCGGCGGATTCCTATGATCCTGGTCTCGCTGTGCCTGGTCTCGCTGTGCCTGGTCTCGCTGTGCCTGATCCCGCTGCGCCTGCTCCTGCTGCTGCCGATCCCGATCATGCCCGTCGTTCTGATGCTCCACCACCACCGTCGGCGCCGGCGCCGGAGCCTGTTGACACCCCATCGCACTCACCAGCATCACGCCGCCTATCACCGCTCCGGCCCATACCTTCGTCCTATTCATCGTCTCTCCTTTAGTGCCTCTACATAGCCTCCTTGCTGAGATGCGCCTTCCCTCCTCGCAGGCCCCTCGGACCCCACAAATAACCCATCTCTTTGCGCACATTTCATGCACCTTGCGCAAGTCGTAATCGCTCGTTCTCAATGTGCCGATAAAGTCACCTGTGAGCCTTGCAGACGGCCGAAAGACAGGCCTATACTCGCCAAGTTTGGTCACAGACCGGTCTGACCAGGCTAGGAATGATTTGACTCCATCGTGCCATTCCAGCGTCTAATCTACGCTGGGCCTGCACGAGGAGACACGACGATGGCCGGAGAACGATTAGTACCCACGGAAGCCGCTTTATCCGGCCTCCCGACGCTGGGCCGAACCGGGCCGGCTGAAAAGGAAGCACCGATGCAAACCACCACACCCGCCGCTCCTACCTCCCTGGAGCAGGAGACCAATCCCTGGCTCGCGCAAGCCGCGCGCTTTGATGAGGCCGCCAAACGACTCAACCTCGAACCCGGAATCTGGAAAGTCCTCCGCTACCCCTCCCGCGAAATCATCGTCCACATCCCCGTCTCCATGGACGATGGCCACATCGAAGTCTTCACCGGCTACCGCGTCCAACACTCCATCTCCCGCGGCCCCTGCAAGGGCGGCATCCGCTACGCCCCCGACGTCTCCCTCGACGAAGTCCGCGCCCTCGCCTCCTGGATGACCTGGAAGTGTGCCGTAGTGAACATCCCCTTCGGTGGAGCAAAAGGCGGCGTCATCTGTGATCCAAAGAAAATGTCCGAAGGCGAGCTCGAGCGCATGACCCGCCGCTACACCGCCGCGCTCATCGAATTCATCGGCCCCGAAAAAGATGTGCCCGCCCCCGACATGGGCACCAACGAGCAGACCATGGCCTGGGTCATGGACACGTACTCCATGCACATGGGCCAGACCATGACCTCGGTCGTCACGGGCAAGCCCGTCTCTCTCGGCGGCTCCCGCGGACGTCGCGAAGCCACCGGCCGCGGCATCTCCGTCGTCACCGACCAGGCCCTCAAGCACCTTAACATGATCCCCTCTGAAACTTCGGTCATCATTCAGGGCTTCGGCAACGTCGGCTCCAACGCCGCCAAGCTCCTCTGGGACAAGGGTTACAAGATCATCGGCATCGGCGAGTACGATGGTGCCCTCTACAACCCCGCTGGCATCGACATCTCGGAACTCCTCGAGCACAAAGCACGCACCGGCACCATCCACAAATTCGCGGGTGCCGAGCCATTCGACAAGTACGCCATCCTCATCGAGAAGTGCGACGTCCTCATCCCGGCTGCCACGGAGAACGTCATCACCAGCCGCAACGCCGCGGACCTCAAGTGCCGCATCCTTTGCGAAGGCGCCAACGGCCCCACCACCCCTGTAGCCGACGACATCCTCTCCGAAAAGGGAATCTTCGTCATCCCCGACATCCTCGCCAACGCCGGCGGCGTCACCACCAGCTACTTCGAGTGGGTGCAGGACCGCATGGGCTACTTCTGGACCGAAGACGAAGTCAACCAGCGCCTCGATCGCATCATGATCGACAGCTTCAACGACGTCCTCCACTTCTCCATCGCCCACAACGTCAACAACCGCATCGCAGCCTACATGCTGGCCATCGACCGCGTAGCCCACACCACCAAGCAGCGCGGCATCTACGCGTAACCGCCGGGTCCGGTTCCGGGCTCAGCAACCAGGAAAAGGCCTCGGTACGCGCCGGGGCCTTTTCTTGATTCCTGTTCCCTAAACCTCGACCCCCGCTCTTATGGGAGAATGACAGTATTCGCGGCTTCGCATTCGCCGCCCAGCTCACTCTCAGTGAATCTGCCCAACTCCATAACGCTGACACGCATCGCAAGCGTCCCCCTCTTGATCTGGGCACTCTCCCCGCGCTTCCCCTTCCACGGTGCCCACGGCGAGCAGGAACTCATCGCCTCCGCCATCTTCATCACCGCCTCCGTCACCGACGGCCTGGACGGCTTCCTCGCCCGCCGCCGCGGCCAGATCACCACCCTCGGCATGCTCCTCGACCCCCTCGCCGACAAGCTAATGGTCACCGCCGCCTTCATCCTCCTCGTGGCCTACAACCCCCACGTCATGAAGCCCTGGATCGCCGTCCTCGTCATCGGCCGCGAGTTCCTCGTCAGCGGCCTCCGCTCCATCGCCTCCAGCGAAGGCTTCACCATCCAGGCCAGCGACCTCGGCAAGCTCAAAACCGTAGTCCAGATCGTCGCCGTCGTCGCCGCCATCCTCAATCACCGCTGGGATACATGGCAAATCGGCTGGTTCCCCATCAGCTTAAAGCTCATCGCCATCACCGCCACCTACTGGATGACCATCCTCTCCATCATCTCCGCCACCGACTACTTCGTAGGCTTCTGGAACAAGATCGACCACGTCTCCACCGGCAAGCGCCGCCGCAGCTCCGTCCTAAGCCGTAAGAAAAAGCCCATCCCCTCCGTAGAAGTAACCGTCCGCGACTAGCCACCACCCTCGGTGGACCTTGCCGTTGCACTTGCCGTCGCCTGTTTCACGCCGTCATCCTAGAGCGAAGCGAAGGACCCCTGTATTTGCCCTTGCTGTTGCCTGTTTCACGCCGTCATCCTAGAGCGAAGCGAAGGATCCCTGTATTCTGCTCGCAGCAGCAAGAATCCAAAAGGAGCCCTCATCGGCGAATTCACCTACGTCTACATCCTCGCCAGCGGCTTCAAAAAGCTCTACATCGGAGTCACCTCGAACCTCCAACAACGAGTCTGGCAACACAAGAACCACACCTCCTCAACCTCATTCACCGCCCGCTACGGCATCGACCAGCTTGTCTACTTCGAGCGATTCGCCAGCATGACAACCGCCATCGCCCGCGAAAAGGAACTTAAAGGCTGGCTGCGCATCAAGAAGATCACCCTCATCATCGCGAACAATCCAGACTGGAAAGACCTCAGCTCAGAATGGGGCCAACCGATCGAGTCATGGTCTGCGCCAAAAGCATCCCCCAACTCAAATAACTGAAACTAGGCAAAGCAAAGGCCCCGGCAATCGCCGAGGCCTTTTCTAATCCCTAATCCCTGTTCCCTAATCCCAATCTCTACGCGTGCCCGCGCTGCTCGCGATGCACAAAGTGATACGGCGGCCACGGCCCTGACAACTGCATCGCGCAGTCCTTCAACTCCAGCGTCGCCGAGCTGTACTTGTTCTGATACCGCTCCACGGTCTTCTTCTCGACCAGGTGCGCAATATCCAGTAGCATCTTGCCCGACTCCATCCGCTTGCACGTAATCTCTTCCGCCACCGGCAAAAACATCCGGTGCATCTGCAGCGAAAGTGCCCGTGCCCGTGACTGACGCTCTCTCTGCCGCGACGCCGACTCACGCAAGTGCGACAGGTATTCCTGCCCCGCCGCCTGGTACGTCTGTTTCACACCCTTGGTCTCCGGGCAGATATCATCCACCACCACCTTCAGGTGCATCTCCGCCATGCCGCGCAGCCGCTCGACGTTGGCCATAAAGTGCCGCTGGTTCGACCGAACCGACCGCCGCAGCGCCTCATCATCCTCAAACGTCGTTCCAAAGCGGAACGGCAGCACCGTCGACTTCGCAAAGCATCCGGAAATCACCCGGGCATGCTCCCGCGCCGCGGATTGTCCTTCCGCGGTAACTAATTTCGCAGCATCTTCCGGCAGATGTTCTGACACCACCACAGCCAGATCGGCTGCAGGAAAGAGAAAAGTTTGGTTCCCGAAAAGTCCTGTAACCCCTGTAAGTGGCATCGGCCTTCTGTGGCGGCCTAGCTCAGAAAATGCATTTCGTTCGGTGATGCAGTATGCGTACCAAGCCATGACGTTTTGTCGCTCCTGAGTCTTCGTGCATCCGCCGGTCGGCTTCTCGATCTGCCCTGCCGATTCCTGCGAATTTCTTGTCTGCTTCTTAGTGAACAGTACAAATCTGGCGCTGCGACCAAGCCCCTGGCATGCTTCAAAAACAGTGCAGCTTGGCTTGATCCGACGCAGATACTATGCCCATCCAAATACGGTTGGCAAGCACTCTGTGCAAGAACGATCACTAATAATCGGCTTCCCCCCACCCTCCCCCGATCCCAGCGCCTCGCCAGCCCCCATCCCTGCTAAACTGGAACGATGCGCGGGCGGTGGGCCCGGCAATCTCTTTGTAGACCTGAAGGACGGATCGTTCGTGGATAACGCAACCAAGCGCGAGTTGAAAAAGCAGGACCAGTTTCACGCCCTCACCGAAGCCGGTGTCCATTGGACCGAAGAGCACCGCCAGAAGGCCATCATCGGTGCCGTCATCGCCGTCGTAGCCATCATCGCCATCGTCGGCGGCTATTCCTACTACCGAACCCGCTCCGAAGCCGCCTCCACCGCCTTCGGCCAGGCCATGGAGGTCTACCAGGCTCCCCTCTCCGCCACCGGCGAACCCCCGGCCCCCGGCGTCAAAACCTACCCCGACGCCAAGTCCCGCGCCGCCGCCGCCAACACCCAGTTCCAGCAGGTAGCCAGCCAGTACGGCCTCACCAACTCCGGCCGCCTCGCCGAGTACTTCGTCGGCCTCACCTACATCGACCAGGGTCAGACCGGCCCCGGCCAACAGGCCCTCGAAAAAGTCGCCTCCGGCTGGAATAGCGGCCTCTCCGCCCTCGCCAAGGATGCTCTCGCCGACCTCTACCAGCAGAACGGCCAGGTCGACAAAGCCATCGAAATCTACAACGAGCTCAGCAAAGGCAAGTCCAGCACCGTCCCTGCGGACCTTGCCCAACTCCAACTCGCCGAGCTCTACCAGTCCCAGGGCAAGACCGACCAGGCCCGCCAGATCCTCGCCCTGCTCAAAGATAAGAGCAAGGACTCCACCGGCAAGCCCGGCGCCGCCGCCGAAATCGCTACCCAGAAACTGAACCCAGCCCGCCCCGCCGGCCCTGGACTGCCCCAATAATCTAACCCGACCCTTCCGCAACGAAAAAATGCCAGGCTCGCATCCTCATGCGACCCTGGCATTCTCCTTTTTCTCTTTCGCTGCCACCCCTACCCCCGCTCCTCCAAATGCGTCGCCGTCGACTCCCGACTCACATGCGCCGTCAGCCGATCCCCAATCGCGCTCGGCGACCGCAGCTCCGCCACCGTCGTCCACTGGTCCCGCCGCTTCGTCTCATCCCTCACTGGCGGCACCCACCCCGGCAGCTGCAGCCTCAAATAGCTTCCCAGCGCGCAAGCATGCGGTTCATACAACAACCGAATCGCGTTCAGCCGCTCTTTCGCTCCCCAATCTCCGCACAAAGAGAATCCCGCCTGCGCCAACAGGTCGCACAACCGTGCAAACTCATCATCTCCCAGCCGTTGCGGAGCTTCCGCGCTCAGCCGCTGCCCTTCTTTCTCCTGCCGAAACACATGCCCCAGATCCACCAGCGTATGCCGCCCAATCGCAAACGTAAGCTGCGCCTGCCGAGTACTCGGCCCCTCAATCGTTGTAATCAACAACGCACAAGTATCCAGCACCGCCGTCAGCGCCGCCAGCCAGCTCTGGTTGTCATGCTGCGACCGGTAGTAGCAAAGAATTGGATACGAGATATGCGTCTCGAGCATCTGCGCACACCACTTCTCCCACTCCGCCAGCAGCGCCGTCAACGCATGGTGCCCGCCATTAAAGTTGTGCCGAAACAACAGCTCTCCCGCGGTCGGAGGAGACCCGGCCCTCGCATCCAGCAGCGCCACCTGGATCTCCCGCGTCGAGAACGCCGTATACAGCACCGGCACATACCCAATCACCAGCGCCACAAACCCCAGCCCCGTCCCCGCCTCCGCCACAATCAGCATCCGCGCAGCATGGCTCGCAGGCAGCACGTCGCCCAGCCCCAGCGTGAACAACGTAGTGCCGCTCACATACAAGCAGCTGCGCAGCCGTTGAAATGCCGTCACCGGATGCATCGGATCGTGGAACGGCACAGCAATCCCGAAGTACATCAGGGCATACGCCACCAACAGCAGCGTCGCCCACAACCCAAACAGCAGCAGCAGCGCCGACGGCCCATAGAAGCTGTACATCTGCTCCCGGCTCCGCTTCGCCGGCCAGTGCGCTGCCAGCCACCTCCACGGACCCCACGTTGCCAGGAAAAACAACCGCGTTATTCGAAATCGTCCCACCGGCCGCCGCGGCAAAATAATCGTCTGGAAGGCATCGAGCAACACGCCCGTCAGGAAAAAGCAGCCGAAGAGGACAGCTAAGACATGCATGTCAAAGACTCTAACGCGTCCCGGACAGAAAAGATTAATTCTGGGAAAAATCGCTTCGCGCCGGTAGCTTTTCCTCGTCCCCACGGTCTAACATCTGTAAATAGACATGACGCTGAGCTCTTCAATCAGCGCCTCCCCTCCACGCCGAAACGATCCAGATTTCCTCAACGCAGTAGGGCCCGAGGTGTCTCATGAAACAGCGTGTATTGGTCGTCGACGATGACCACCTGGTAGCCGACACTCTCAACCTGATCTTCAAAGTCAACGGCTATGAATCCGAAGCCGTCTACTCTGCAGCCGACGGCCTGGCCCGCGCACGAACGTTCGCCCCCGGCCTCCTTCTCTGCGACATCTCCATGCCCGAGCAGAGCGGCCTCCAACTCGCCGAGGCGCTCCACCACGAGCTACCCGACTGCAAGCTCCTCATGCTCACCGCCTACGCGAGCAACGTCATCAAAGTCGAGCAGCACATTTCGCGCACCCGCCGCCCCCTCAAGCTCCTCAGCAAGCCCTGCCGCCCCGAACTCCTCCTCCACGAAGCCCAGTCCCTCCTCCAAACCGCCTAAGCGCAGCGCTCCCGTCCTGTGGTCGCCGTTGTTTGTTTTAACGCCGTCATCCTGGAGCGGATTTAACGCCGTCATCCTAGAGCGATCTGAAAGCCGTCATCCTAGAGCGAAGCGAAGGATCCCTGTATTCGCTCTTGCCCTTGCCGGTGCTTTCTAGCTGTCATTCCGACCCTGACGAAGCCGAACGAGGAGGAACCTGCATCTCGCGAGCGTAGCGCGCGCCCGTTCTTGCCCGTAACTCTACTCGCGCCGCCCGCGCCGGTCTAAACTCGTCTTACGATGCCTGACGACATCCCCAGCCTCGCCGACCTCCGCCGCACCCGCTCCCGCAAACCCGCCGCGCGCCCCGCTTCCGCCGCCGAGCCCTCCCTCTTCGGCCCCACCCCCGACGTAACCGCCGCGGACATCCTCGCCGAACAATCCCGCTCCCTAAGCGCTCCCCCTTCCCCAAAATCAAAGCTCCCGTCACCCGACCCTGAAGCATCCGCCCTCCGCGCAGGAGCCGCGCAGGACGTCTTCACCGTCGGCGACCTCGTTCGCCACGTCCGCAACCTCGTCGAGCGCACCCACGGCCACGTCACCGTGGAAGGCGAAATCTCCAATTGGCGCCCCGCCGCCAGCGGCCACTGCTACTTCACCCTCAAGGACGCGGAAGCCCAGCTCTCCATCGTGCTCTTCCGCCGCCAGGCCTCCCTCCTCCGCTTCCGCCCCAAGGACGGCGACGCCGTCCGCATCTCCGGCTCGCTCTCCATCTACGAATCCCGCGGCCAACTCCAACTCGTCGCCGAAACCATGCAGCAGACCGGCCTAGGCGCCCTTCTAGCCGCCACCCAGGCCCTCAAAGAGCGCCTCCGCCGCGAAGGCCTCTTCGACCGCCAGCGCCCCCTCCCCCCCTTCCCCCACTGCATAGGAGTCGTCACCAGCCTGCAAGGCGCCGCCCTCCGCGACATTGTTAAGGTGGTCTGCCGCCGGACCGGGGCCCCCGGCGCGCGTTCTTTGCGCGGTGGGGTGGCTCGCCACGCCGCCGTCAATCTCCTCATCTATCCCGCAGCCGTCCAGGGCCCCAACTGCCCCGCCGAAGTCGCCGCCGGCATCCACTGGTTCTCCGCCCATCCCAACCACGCCGACGTAGTCCTCGTAGCCCGTGGCGGCGGCTCCTGGGAGGACCTCCACGGCTTCGACGCCGAGATCGTAGCTCGTGCCATTGCCGCCTGCTCTCTCCCCGTCATCACCGGCATCGGCCACGCCACCGACACCACCATCGCCGATGCAGCCGCCGACCTCCACGCCCCCACCCCCTCCGCCGCCGCCGAGCTCCTCACCGCCCAGCAGCACGGCATCGCCGACCGCCTCGCCCACCTCCAATCCCGCCTTACCCGCTCCAACCGCTACAACCTCCTCCGCCTGCGTCAGCGCCTCTCCGCCCTCAACGCCGACGCCATCCTCCGCCGCGCCCTTACCACCTTCGAGCGCCGCGCCCAGCACCTCGACGACCTCGCCGACCGCGCCGAAACCTCCCTCCACCGCACCCTCAACCACCAACACAAGCGTCTAGCTCAGCTCGAAACGCGCCTCCGCCGCCAGGACGCGACCCTACGCCTATCCAACGACCGCCACCGCTTCCAATCCCTAACCCAGCGCCTCCACTCGTCCCGCACCACGCCCCTGCAACAAGCCCACACCCGCCTCAACCACGCCACATCGCGTCTCCAGGCCCTCAGCCCCCTCCGCGTCCTCGAACGCGGCTACGCCTTCGTCTATGGCCCCGACGGCAACCTCCTCCGCAACGCCACCGACGCCCCCACCGGCACCCCCATCACCGCACAGCTAGCCAAAGGCCGCCTCCGCGCCAAAGTCACCTCCACCGACTAGCCTCGCAACCCGTTGTGCCTGTGGCTTCCAGGTACCCGAAGGTGTCATCGTCGTTGCTTCCAGCCACTCCAAGGTTTCAGCGTTGTTGCTTCTAGGTACGCCAAGGCTTCAGCCTTGGGTCTCATAGGTCTGCCACAATATGGGCTTTAGCCCCCAGGGTATGCTCTCTTCTCATGCAACCCGAAGCCGTTCTCCGCGTTCAAAAACTCCTACCCATTCAGTAAATTCCGCCACCCGCACGCGACGACGTCACAACCCCATGCACCACTGTGTACTCATACCCCGCCGCGTCCCCCGTCCATCCCTTCACATCGAAACCCCCACCCGCCGACACCTTCACCGCGCTCACCGGCCCAAACTCCAACGCCGCGCCCTTCTTCACGAGCGCAGGCTTACCACCAGCCCGCAGGAAATAAACCGCTCCCTTCCCCACCACCTTCGCCTCACCAGACGCTTCCACCAGCACCGCCGTCTCCTGGTCAATCCCCATTCCCTTCAGCTGCTTCACCTGCTCCTCGTCCAGCACGCGAGCCATCATCACAAGAAGCCGCCCCAACCGATCACGCCGCACAAAGTGCGAATCCGTAATCGTGTCCGCCAGCAGCGGATTCTCCAGAAACCCGCGCACCACCACCACCTGGTGTTGAAACGGATCCGCGAGCGCCGCCTTCGAACTCAGATTCTCCTCATCCTTCGCATCATTCTGCGCCGAATAAATAAACTCCCCCTGCACCGCCAGCCCCGCACTTGTGCCCCCCACCGGAACCCCTCGCCGAATCGCCGCATTCACCGCGTCCTGCACCGGCGTCCCCTTCCAGAAGTTGATGTACTCCGACTGATCCCCACCCGCAATAAAGATCGCCTCAGCTTTCCAAATAATCTCTGCAACCTTTGCATCCGAAGCCGCAGCCCGCGACGGAATCACCAGCGTCGCCACCGAATTCTCATGGCACAGCCCCTGCACATACCCGTTGTAATCATCCGATCCATGGCTGCGCAGAATCAGAAAATCCCCACCGCCCGAATGCGCACACATCCACCGAAACGCCTCGTCCAGATCCGTTCCCCCGCCCATCAGCGCAAACCCCGCCTCCGTTTTCGCAGACACATCCGTCGCGTTCCCCACGCGAACATACGTATAAGCCTTCACGTCCTGCGCCCGGACCACCATCGAACAGCAACCCAGCACAACGCACCCAATCATCCTCAGCCGACACCCTCCAAACGCAAACCTTCTCAAGTCCACCTCACGCAGCTTCGTCAAACCCACAGATCCCATCAGGATCTCCCAATTCTAGGCCAATCCAACCCCGCACTAGCCCTCACCGCGCTCATCCACTAGCATCAGTAGTTGGACATCAGAGCGCCCCAAGGATCAGCATGCGGAAGTTGTTTGGAACGGACGGAATACGAGCGGTAGCCGGCGAAGCCCCCCTGGACAAGCGCACCATCTACGCAATCGGCGTCGCCTTAGCGACCAAGCTCGCTGAAACCCACAAACCCGTCCGCATCGTCCTCGGCATGGACACCCGCGAGTCCTGCCCCTGGATCGCCGCCACGCTCACCGCCGGCCTCCGCGCTGCCGGTGCCGAAGTAGCCTCCGCCGGCGTCCTCACCACGCCTGCCATCGCCTTCCTCGCCCGCAAGCACGGCTTCTCCGCCGGCGTCGTCATCTCCGCCAGCCACAATCCCTGGCAGGACAACGGCATCAAAATCTTCGCCCACGATGGCTATAAACTCCCCGACGAAACCGAACTCAGCATCGAGCACGAAATCACCAAGGTCCTCGCCACCAACCCAAACGTCCCCGAAGACCCCGCCCTCCCCGAAGTCAACGAGTCCTACCGCGCCGACTACATCCGCTTCCTCCTCGCCGCCGTCCCCGGCATCTCCCTCGACAATCGCCACATTGTCCTCGACTGCGCCAACGGCGCCGCCAGCTCCGTCGCCCCGCAATTATTCGAGTCCCTCCAAGGCACCGTCGACGTAACCCACGCCTCCCCCAACGGCCGCAACATCAACGAGCACTGCGGCGCCCTCCACCCCGAGATCGTCGCCGCCCAAGTCAAAGTTTCCGCCGCCTCCATGGGCATCACCTTCGACGGCGACGCCGACCGCGCCCTCTTCGCCGACGAGAACGGCAACGTCGTCAACGGCGACGCCATCATGCTAGCCTGCGCCCGCGATCTCCAGGCCCGCGGCGAGCTAGCCAACAACCTCGTCGTCGCCACCACCATGTCCAACATGGGCCTCGAAGCCGCCTTCACCCGCTCCGGCATCCGCATGCTCCGCGCCCCCGTAGGCGACAAGTACGTCCTCGAAGAAATGCGCAACTCGGGAGCGTCTCTAGGCGGCGAACAATCCGGCCACATCCTCTTCCCCGCCCGCGCCACCACCGGCGACGGCCTCCTAACCGCGCTGCTCGTCCTCGATCTAGTCCACCGCAGTCACAAGACCCTCGGCCAACTCATCGCCGACCTCACCAACTACCCGCAAATCATCCTCAACGTAAAGGTCCGCGAAAAACTCCCCCTCAACACCTTCCCCACCATCGTAGCCGCCATCGCCGCCGCCGAAGCCGATCTCTCCACCACCGGCCGCGTAGTCATCCGCTACTCCGGCACCGAAGCCCTGGCCCGCGTAATGATCGAAGCCGAAAGCGCCGAAGCCATGCACCACCACGCCACCACCATAGCCAACGCCATCCGCACCGAACTAGGCGTCTAGCGACAATTCTCGCGCCCTCACGGCATCCCCACCGCGCCCGCCGGCCCCAGCACGTGGATCGTCTTCAGCCATGTCTCCGCCAACCCAGTCCATCCCGAGATCGGCAACTCCTTCGGCCCCATCCCGAACCCATGCCCGCCCAACGTATACACATGCAACTCCGCAGGCACCTTCGCATTCTTCAACGCCTCAAAATAAACCAGCACGTTCTCGACATGCGCCGTGTAGTCATTCTCAGCCTGCACTAGAAACGTAGGCGGCACCGACACCGTAGGCGCCAGCGCCGGATCGACCGTCCCTACCCCGGACGGATTCGTCAGCCACCCCGGATAGATCACCATCTGAAAATCAGGCCGCACATCCACCGTCGACGCAGCAGCATTCATCCCCTTAAAATCCGGATGCGTACTCAGCGCCACCGCCAGATGCGCCCCCGCCGAGAACCCAATCACCCCAACGCGCTTCGGATCAATCCCCCACTCCGAAGCATGCGCCCGCGTCAGTCGCATCGCCTGCTGCGCGTCCTCCAAATCCTCAACGTTCGCCGGATAATGCCCATCCTCCGGCACCCGATACTTCACCAACACGCAAGTCATCCCAATCGAATTCAACCACCCACAAATGTCCGTTCCCTCCGTCGTATAACTGAGTCGCAGATACGACCCACCCGGAAACACCACCGCCGCCGCCCCAGTATTCTTCCCCACCGCTGGCGCAAACACAGTCAAACTCGGCTGGCTGACATTTGTAACGTGCACCACAGATCTGCCCGCAGCGTCCACGGTCGTCGTCACCGTTTCCGCGCCCACCACCTTCGACGCCTCAGGATTCCCACCCGGCCAAAGCAGCAGCGCAGTCTTCTGCGCCACTCCCACAGCCGACACGCACGCCATCACGGCAACCACCCAAATCATCCGCACGAATCCAACTCTCGCCGTCCGCGCAGGACTCACTTGATGTCTCTCCAATTCGAACCCAGCCCAACGTCCGCCACGATCGGCACGCTAAACACCGCAGCCGACTCCATCTCCCGCTTCACCAACTCCTGCATCTCCTCCGCCTCGTCCGGCACGACATCAAACAGCAACTCATCATGCACCTGCAGCGTCATCACCGACCTCAGCCCCCGCTCTCGCATCGCAGCATCAATCCGCAGCATCGCAATCTTGATCAAGTCCGCAGCCGTTCCTTGCAACGGAGTATTCACCGCCGTCCGCTCGGCAAACCCTCGCTGATTCGGATTGCGCGACTGAATATCCGGTATCGGCCGCACCCGCCCAAACGCCGTCCGCACCGCGCCATCGCGCCGCACTGTCTCCAGCGTCTTCTCAATAAACGCAGCCACGCCCTTGTACCGATCAAAGTACCGCGCAATATATTCCTTCGCGACCTTCTGCTCAATCCCCAACTGCGCCGCCAACCCAAACGGCGAGATCCCATACACGATCCCGAAGTTCACCGCCTTCGCCCGCGCGCGCGTCTCCTTATCCATCGTCTCCGCGTCGACTTCAAACACCTCCGCCGCCGTCAGCGTATGAATATCCTTGCCCGTCCTATACGCATCGAGCAGCAGCGGATCCTGCGAGAAGTGCGCCATCAACCGCAGCTCAATCTGCGAATAATCCGCCGACATCAACAGGTTTCCTGGCGCAGCCACAAACGCCGCGCGAATCTCTCTCCCCACCGCCGTCCGCACCGGAATATTCTGCAGATTCGGATTCGTAGAACTCAGCCTTCCCGTCGCCGTTCCCACCTGGTTGAAGGTCGTATGAATCCGCCCGTTCCCATCGGCCAACACCGGCAGCGCGTCAAGGTACGTCCCCTTCAACTTCTGCAGTTGCCGATACTCCAACACCAGCGCCGGCACCTCATGATGCTGCGCCAGGTCCTCCAAAATATCCTGCGCCGTCGAAATCACCTTGCCCTTGCCATACTTCATCGGCTTCGGTAGATCCATCTTGTTGAACAACACATCGCCCAACTGCTTCGGCGAGTTGATATTAAACCTATGCCCGGTGCTCGCATAAATCCGCTCTGCCAGGTCATCAATCGTCACCGCCAACCGGGAGCTCATTTCCCGCAGCACACCGCTATCCACCCGCACCCCTGCCTGCTCCATCCGCAACAACACCGAGACTAGCGGCAGATCCAACTTCCAATAAACTTCACTCAACGTCGAGTCTTCATCAAGCTCCCGCCCACTCCTACTTCCTACTTCCTCTTTCCTACTTCCTGCCCTGCTAATAGGCTCCGCGAACAACATCTCCTTCGTCATCGCGCCGCCAAGCCCCGGCTCGTCCGGCAAAATCTCGCTAGGCCGCGCCGTCTCCGACTCCACCAGCTGCTCGCCCAGCGTCTTCGCCAACCGCACCACCGCCGCCGCCGCCTCTGCCAGCCGCTTTGGATCGTTAGGATTATCCTTCGTCGGCTGATGCAGCAAAGCCAAACTAGTCGACCGCGCCGCAATATCAATCAGCGTGTGCGAAGCATGGGTAGGATTCAGCAGGTAGCTCTCCAGCATCACATCCGTAACCGCTCCAGCTAGCGCCACCCCATGCGGCTCCAATGCCCGGAGCACAGCCTTCAGATCGTGCACCTGCTTCGGCAGCGAATCATCTTCGAGCGCCTCCCGCAGCCCCGGCGTATCCAATCCCACCTCAAGCGAAAGCCCAGCATTCACCGCCAACCCCAGCTTGCAAGCCACGTCGCCGCTCACCGCCACCAACGGAGTCTTCTCCGCAATCTCTTCCTCGCCCCCACCAAACAAAGACATGTTCTGCGCCGGCTCCGGCTCCGCCTCGACCTCCGCCTCAGCCTCGACACCAACCTCCTCGGCCACCGCCTGCGCATTCGCCGCCATCGCCACCGCAAGATGCCCAGCCTCGCGCGCCTCCTTCAGCAGCGCCTTCAAATCCTCCGCCGAAGCCTTCACGTTATACGTCGTCACCACCGCATCCACATCCGGCGCAAGATCCTTCAGCAGCGTCGTAAACTCCAACTCCGTAAACAGCGCCCGACACGCAGCGTTATCCACCGGCTGCGTCCGCATCGCCTCAATCGAAAACTCAATCGGCACGCTCGTATGAATCGTCACTAGCTCCTTCGACAGCAAAATATTCTCGCGATTATTCTGCAGCGACTCCCGATACGTCTTCTTCTTCACCTCATCCGCGCGATCCAGCGCACCCTCCACGGTGCCAAACTGCTGGATCAATTCCACCGACCCCTTGTCCCCAATCCCAGGAGCCCCCGGGATGTTATCAATCGCATCCCCACGCAGCGCCATCACATCCACCACGCGCTCCGGAGGAACCCCCAACACCTTCTCCACCCCTTCCGAATCCAAAATCAAATTGTCCTTCGTAGGATTCAGAATCGACACGTCGGCATTCACCAACTGCATCATGTCCTTATCGCTCGACACCACAAACACCTTGTGCCCCAGCGCGGCCAACTTGCAGCTCAACGTTCCAATCACGTCATCGGCCTCAAACCCCTCGTAATACAAAATCGGAATCCGAAACGCCTCCAGCGCCCGCCGAATATACGGCTGCTGCTGAATCAAATCCGGAGGCGTCTCCACGCGATTCGCCTTATACCCGCCATACTCCACCGTCTCGAACTGCTGTGTCTTGATGTTGAACTTCTTCACGTCCTTCATTTGCGCAGCCATCTCATTGCGATGCACCGGCGCCCCCACGTCATACACCGCCGCCAGATACTCCGGCTTAAAATCCGCGCGCAACTTGTTAATCATGTTCACGAAAACATACGTAGCCGCAGTAGGAATTCCCGTCCGCGTAGTCATCGGCCGCGATCGCTGCATCGCGTGGTAAGCCCGAAAAATAAAGGCCATGGAGTCCAGTAAATAAATCGGCGGTTTGTCGCTCTTAGTCGTCATCAGTCTCTTTCAATTGGATGCTGCACGCAGCGTCTAGAGAATCAGCATACAGTCGCCGTACGAAAAAAACCGGTACCGCTGCTCCACCGCATGCGCATAAGCGGCCAGCACATTCTCCCGTCCCGCAAACGCCGAAACCAGCATTAACAACGTCGACTCCGGCAAATGAAAGTTCGTCAGCAACCCACCCACCACCTTGAACTCCGCCCCCGGCGATAGAAACAAACTCGTGCTCCCCGAATGCTTCCAAAACGCATCGCCGACCTCCCGCCCAGCGCGCTCCGCCTCGCGCGCCACGTGCTCCAGCGTCCGTGTACTCGTAGTCCCCGCAGCAACAATTCTTCGCCCTGCACGCCGAGCCCGATTCACCGCCTCCGCCGTCTCCGCAGAAATCGTATAGCTCTCCGCATGCAGCTTGATCTCCTCCGTCCGCTCCGCCCGCACCGGCTGAAACGTACCCAGCCCCACATGCAGCGTCAGTCGCGCAATCTCCACCCCCTTCGACTTCAGCTCCTCCAAAATCTCCGGCGTGAAGTGCAGCCCAGCCGTAGGCGCTGCCGAAGAACCTCGCTCCTCCACACTCGCCAGCGGCCTCGAATACACCGTCTGGTACCGCTCCCGATCCTCCGCCCGATCCGGCGCAGCCTTCGCCCGATGAATATACGGCGGCAGCGGCAGATGCCCAATCCGCTCCAGCGCCGCATGAAAATCCTCCACCGCATCGAACCGCAACCTCCGCTCCCCAAACTCCCCAGCACCCACCACCGTAGCCCGCACCACCACCGCCTCCGAACCCGCCGCCGCAAACGTCAACACCTCTCCCACCGGCACCTTTTTCGCCGGCTTCACCAGCGCACCCCACTCGCCCTCGCCGCCCAACTTCTCCGTCAGCAACACCTCCACCAACCCACTAGGCGCCGGCGACTTCTCCTGCGTCGCCACCCCACCCCTCCGCGCATACAACCGCGCCGGAATCACTCGCGAATCATTCAGCACCAGCAAATCCCCTGCCCGAAGCAACGAAGGCAGCTCCGCAAACCGCCGATCCGCAAACGTCCCCGTCCCCCGATCGAGCGTCATCATCCGGCTCGTCCCCCGCACCTCTGGCGGCCGCTGCGCAATCAACTCCTCCGGCAACTCATAACCAAAATCAGAAACCAGCATCGACCCTAATCCAATCCCTAATCCCTAATCCCTTCAGACATCGCCACGGCCTCATCCAGCGCCTTCTGCACCAACCCCAACTCCGGCCGCACATGCGCCGGCCATCCAAACGTCACCGTAGAAAACGGCTTCGGAATCGCAAACCGGTCCCAGCTCTTCAGATACCACGCCCTATCCGGCTCTGCGTGATACGCCCCAATCCACGTAGCCCCCGCCAACTCCGCCAATTGCACCGGCCCGGCCTTCGATACCCGCGCCGGCCCCCTCGGCCCATCCGCCGTAAACGCGCACCGATGCCCCGCCGCATAGGCATCCGCCATTCCCTTCAACCCCGAAGCCCCACCCCGCGAACTCGACCCCCGCACCGCCAGAAACCCCAACCGCTCCACCGTCCGCGCAATCAACTCCCCATCAAATGATCGCGAAATCAAAATCGCAATCCCCAAATTCCGAAACCGATGCGCGCACGTCAGCATCGAGCAATGCCAGAACGCAAACACCACCGGCCCCGGAAGCGTATGCCCCACCGGAACTCCCGGCGCATTCACATCCCGATACCGCAGCGTAGCTCCCACCGCGCGAATCAACAGCGCCATCACAGGAGGCACCACCGCCAGCAAAAAATTTTCTCTACGCGTGAAGGAAGCCACAATCATCAGTCTATCGGCTATCCCAATCTCCCCGCCAACCGAGCCTCGAGCCTCCCAGCCAAACGCAACGCCAGCGCCATCATCGTCAGCGTAGGCAGCTGCGCGCTCCCATCCGGAAACACGGCCGCGCTAGCCACAGACAAATTCCCCACCCCATGCACTTGCATCTCCCCATCCACCACGCTCGTCCGCGGATCCTCTCCCATGCAAGCCCCGCCCATCGCATGCCGCGCATCTTCAAGTCCCTCCAGCACCCCACTCTCCGCGATCATCCCCGGCACCCACTCCACCCCCGTCAACCCCATCGCGTCAAACTCCTCCTTCAGATGAGCCGCATACTTTCGCATCGTCCCCAGCTCTTGCGACGACACCGCCCAGTCCACCACTACGTCCGGCATCCCCGTCTCATTCACACCCTCTCCCAACATTACCCGCGAGCACGACGGCCGATCCTGCGCCAAGTTAAACTGCAGCTTCACGGCCGCCCGCTCCGAAATAAATCGCCTGCCACGCAGCTTCGCTCCCAAAATCAGCTGCGCCCCATCCCACATCGCTCCCGGAATCTTCAGCGCATGCGTCGTCAGCGCCTTCCCAAGCTCCCCGCGCTGCACCGACGTCAGCATCTCCCGCACCACCGCAATCCCCGACTCCTCCGGCTCCACAATCGCAAGATGTGCCAATATCGGATTCAATCCCAGCCGTTCCCGTAGCTCCCGCGAAGCCTCCAGCTTCACGCTATGCAGCGTGCCTCCGCGCACATCTCCCATCCCGCCCGCAAAGAAAACCCAAGGTCGCAGCTCGCTTACCACCCGCGCCCGCGCCGCCCCCGTCAACGTCGCAGCCGCCACCGTAAGGTGATCATGAAAGTTCCGCCCCACCTGGTCATACGCATTTCCAACATCTGAGGTCAGCAGCAGCCGCGAAGTCTCCACCGTCCCCGCAGCCACCACCACCTCGTCCGCCTCAAACCGAACCCTCTTCCCCGCCGACGTCAGCACCACCACCGCTTTCACTCGCGCGCCATCTTCCGCCGTTACCAATTCCACCACCTGCGCATGCAAATAAACCCGCGCCCGCTCCACCAATTCCTTCCCCAACGTCGGCGCCAGGTTCCTTCGCGGAAACGCCATCCACTTCGACACCCGCGCCTCCACCCCACACAACTCCTTCAACATCGCCGGCACCGGCGCACCAATCGCTCGAAAGAAATCCTCCGCCTCAAACGGTAGTGTCCCCACCTCCAGCAATCCCTCAGCCTCCGCCACAAACGGCCTCAGTTCCTCCGCCCCGACAGGCCAAGCTTCCGCATCGCTTGCCATCGAAAGCACCTGCCCACCCCACCGCAGTGACGTTCCCCCAAACACCCGAAACCGCCCCTCCGTCGTCCCAACATGCGGCTGCCCCTTCAACACCGCTTCCGCAAACAGCCTTTGCCCACTCTCTTCAATGGATCGCCCACCGGCCTCCAACACCACTACATGAATCCCAGCAAGCGCCAGCCGCCGCGCCAGCACCAGCCCCGCAATCCCCGCCCCCACCACGCACACCTGCGACCGAACAGCCTCTACCGGAGCTTCCACCGTCGCAAGATCAATCTCCATCCAGCCGCTCCCTGCCGAACCCCTAGCTGTACTTCAACCAGCGAAGAATCTCCGGGAGATTGGGCTTCTTGCCGTACATCAAGATGCCCACGCGATAGATCCGCGACGACACCCACAGCACCGCGTAGATCGTCACCAAAATCAGCCCGATCGACAGCGCAATCTCCCACCACTGCGGCATCGAAATCGAGATCCTTAGATCCATCAGCAGCGGCGCACAAAACGGTATCTGCGACACGACCCGTGACATCAACGAGTTCGGATTCGTCACCACCGGCATCAACATCAGCATGCTGAAAAACAGCGGCATCATCAGGAACATATTCAGCTGCTGGAGTTCCTGCTCCGAATTCGTCATCGCTCCCAGCGCCGCGGCCACCGAAGAATAAAGTGCATATCCCAACGCAAAATACACAATGAAATACACCACCTGCGGCGTGCTGATCTGCACCCCACTAGTCGCTCCAAGACGCGCCGCAATCAGCCCCGCGGCCGCCATCCAGATCGCCACCTGCGTGAGCCCTACCGCACCCACGCCAAGAATCTTCCCCGCCAACAACTCGTCCGGCTTGATCGTCGCCAGCAGCACCTCGAACACCCGCGACGTCTTCTCCTCAATAATCGATCGCGCCACGTTCATCCCATACAGCAGCACCACCATGTACATCAGGAAGAACAGCACATACGCCACCAGGAACGACGACTTCGAGTTCCCATGCACCCCATTCTTCCCCAGCACATTCAGCGTCACCGGTGCCATCAGCGCACTCGTCTCCGAATCCGAAACGCCCTTCGCCCCCAGGTACTCCTTCGTCAGCACCCGATGCAGCGCCTCTTCAATCGCCGAACTTGTCGCGATATCCGCAGTCGACCGCGGCGTAAAGTCAAACGTCGGCCGCTGCCCCGCAACCTTCGCCGGCACAACCACCAGGTACCCGTCCAGCTCCTTGTTCGCCATCTCCTGATCGAGCAGCGCATGCGAAGTCCTCGGCGACAAAATGTCCACCGTCATCTGACTGTCTTTGCCATTCTGGAGTTCCTGCTTCAGGTCATCCGCAAGTTGCAGCTGCGATGTCAACACCGCAATGTGCGACGTAGTCTTCGACTTGGCCGCCAGCGTAGCAACTCCAAACAGCCCTCCGCCCATCAGCAGCGGAATCAGAATCGTCGCAATCAAAAAACCCTTGGTCTTGATCCGCTCCGTGTACTCGCGCTTCGCAATCAGCCAGACATTATGCATCGACGATCCCTCGAGCTTCCTCGTCCCCAAAACTCGCGCGCACGCGTTCAATAAATATCTCTTCCAGCGTCGGCTCCTTCACGTCGAACCGGTGAATCACCGTCCCCCGCGCGACCGCCTCGGCCAGCACCTTCTGCGCGCCCGTCTCGCTATGCAACTTCAGCTCGGCAACTCCCGCATAATTCTTCGCTTCTTCCACTTCCGCGTTCTGCAGAAACGTTTCATCGCCAGAGAACACCACATGCACCCGGTTCTTCGGATAACTCGACTTCACCTCGCGCATCGACCCCGACAGCACCAGCTTCCCTCGCGAAATCAGCGCAATCGCATCGCACATCTTCTCCACCTGGTCCATCCGGTGCGTCGAAAACAACACCGCCTTCCCCTCTTCGCGCAGCTCAATCAGCGTATCCATCAGCAGCTCCGCGTTCACCGGATCCAGCCCGCTGAACGGCTCGTCCATAATGATCAGCTCCGGCTCATGCAGCAGCGCCGCAATGAACTGGATCTTCTGCTGCATTCCCTTCGAAAGCTCTTCGGTCTTCTTTTCAATCGCCTCGGTAATCTGCACCCGCTCGCACCAGGCCAGCGCCCGCGACCGCGCCGTCGCCTCGCTCAGCCCATGCAGCTGTCCCAAAAACACCAGCTGATCGATTACCTTCATCTTCTTGTACAGCCCGCGTTCTTCCGGCAGATATCCCACCCGGCGCAGCGCCTTCCGATCAAACGGCTTGCCAAACAAACTCACCGACCCCGAGTCCGGCACCGTCATCCCAATCATCATCCGAATCGAGCTAGTCTTCCCCGACCCATTTGGCCCCAGCAACCCAAACATCGTTCCCGGCTCGATGGTCAGCGACAACCCCTCCACCGCAACCTTCGTGTCATACACCTTGCGAATCTTTTCGAGTTCAACAATCGGCATGCGCTTCAACGCCTTCTTCCGGAGACAACTCCGATTTCCTGGGAGATACTTCGGCTAGTCTATCGCAACGCACATGCGGCGCACCCAAACGTAAAAGGCGCACCCAAAGGATGCGCCTTTTACAACAAGTTCAAAATCCAGCCTAAGCCTTAGGCTCGGTTCCGGGCTCAGCGGGCGGTTCCGCCTGACCACTCTCTTCCATCTGCTTTTGCAGTTCTTCGCGGCGCTTCGCACGAGCCTCAGCGCGCTTACCAGCCTTCTCGCTCAGCTCCTGTTCAGCTCCCAGCAGCTCGATGTACGCCATCTCCGCCGCATCGCCCTGCCGCTGTCCGGTGCGCACAATGCGCGAATATCCACCCGGACGCGAGCCATAACGCGGCGCCACCGTGTTGAACAAACGGTCCACCGACTCCGGTGTCATCATGTACGCCAACGCCTGCCGGCGAGAGTGAACGCTGCCGTTCTTGCCCAGCGTAATCATCTTCTCAACGATTGGCTTCGACGCCTTCGCCTTGGTAATGGTGGTGTGAACACGGTCGTTCAAAATAATCGAGGTAACTAGGTTGCGAAGCAAAGCGCGGCGATGGCTGGTATTACGTCCCAGCTTAAATCCGCCATTACGGTGGCGCATGATGATCTCCTTCGACCCGGACTTCTGCCCGGCTCGGGTACTACAGTGAAACGGTTGTTGCGGCGCAGCAGAGAATCAACTCCGCCGCGCCGCGATAGTGTTAGAACGATTCCGGCTCGTTGACGAGATCGAGGTCATCTTCTTCCTCTTCCTCATCCTCATCATCGAAGTTGCCATAGCTCGCCGCCAGTGTCGCCGCCGGCAGTACCGACGTCGGCCCCGGAACCGGGTTGCCCTGCTCATCAATCTTCATGCCCAGCGACAAGCCCATCTGCGCAAGAATTTCCTTGATCTCGTTCAGGCTCTTGCGACCAAAGTTCTTGGTCTTCAGCATCTCTGCTTCGGTCTTCTGAATCAGCTCGCCGATCGTCGCGATGTTGGCATTCTTCAGGCAGTTGTAGCTGCGCACCGAAAGCTCAAGCTCTTCAACCGAGCGATTGAGATTCTCGTTGCGGATAGCACCTCCATCGTGCGAAGCTTCCGATCCGGCCTCCAACTCCTCTTCGAAGTTGATGAAGATCGTCATGTGGTCCTTCAGCAGCTTCGCCGAAAGTCCCAACGCATCAGCAGGCAGAACCGTACCATTCGTCCAGATCTCCAGCGTCAGCTTCTCGTAATCGGTGATCTGGCCCAGACGTGCAGCCTCCACAAGGTAGTTCACCTTGCGCACCGGCGAGTGAACCGAATCCACCGGGATGAACCCGATGCCCAAATCGCTGTCGAAGTTCTTATCCGCCGAAACATAGCCACGGCCGCGCTTCAAACGCATCTCCATGTCAATGCGTCCGCCCTCGGAGATCGTGCAGATATAAACATTCGGATCCAGAATCTCAACGTCCGAATCAGCTTCGATCGAGCCCGAAAGAATCACGCCCGCTGCATCCGCACGCAGATACAGAGCCTTCGGCCCCTCGCCGTTCAGCTTGAACGGAATCTGCTTCAGGTTCAGGATGATGTCGGTCGCATCTTCCACCACACCCGTGATGGATTGGAACTCGTGCAGCACACCCTCGATGCGGACGGCCGTTACAGCCGCGCCTTCGATCGAGCTGAGCAAGGTGCGACGCAGCGCATTGCCGATCGTCGTACCAAAGCCGCGCTCAAAAGGCTGCGCGGAAAACTTGCCATAAATGTTAGTGAGTGTCTCCTGATCAACTGCGAGACGCTTGGGCTTTTGAAAACCTCTCCAAA
>Ga0302308_10000959_pt1 | contig 23927 bp, 11 predicted proteins | sample III_Palsa_E3_3_FD_200531 | JGI IMG/M metagenome (GOLD analysis project Ga0302308, IMG submission 200531) | Peat permafrost microbial communities from Stordalen Mire near Abisko, Sweden - III_Palsa_E3_3 | ecosystem: Environmental > Terrestrial > Soil > Palsa > Peat permafrost | place: Sweden...
CACAAAAAGAAGACTTCTCCTGCATCTCTAACTGATTGCTTTCACTTTCATACCGGTGCCGGCGCCACGTTTTGAGCGCCAACGATTTCCTCATACATCCGGTCGATTTCCAGCGTGGCCGCGAGCAACCGCGGCATGGCGTGTTCGACCGCGCCCCAGTCGCGTGCCAGTGCCGCGCGTTCCACCGCCTCGCCGCAGGTTGCGAGCCGGTAACCGCCGACGATCCGGGCCGCGCCCTTCATCCGGTGGGCAAAAAGCTGGGTGTCGTCGACGTTGTTGCGTGCGATCGCCGCGGACAGGCGTTCGCGGTCGATTTTGAGCGTGTCCACGAATAATTTCAGGCTTTCGCCGATGGCCGAGGGGTCGCCGCCGCAATATTCCGCCAGCACAGCCAAGCTCAATGCCGGTTCGGTGTCGGGGCCGCCGGTGGCTCGGGGCAGATCCGGCGTCGCATGGGGCTCGGTCGCAGTCTCTGTGTAACGCCCCAGCCATCGTTCCAGCCGGTCCCGGAGCATCGCCATCCCCGCCGGTTTGGCAAGATAGTCATCCATACCGGCGGCGAAGCATCTCTGATCCTCGCCGGCCAACGCGTTCGCCGTGAGTGCTATGATCGGCAGCCGGGTGCCATTAGTCTCGGTCATTCTGATGCGTCTGGTAAGCTCGTACCCGTTCATTTCGGGCATGCCGCAATCGGTGAGCAGCAAGCCGTAGCGGGCAAGGGCCAAGGCTTCCAGCGCCGCCGCTCCGGTCTCGACCACGTCGGCCGCATAGCCGAGAAGATGCAACTGGCGCTGGATCACCTCGCGATTGACCGGATGGTCCTCGGCCAGGAGGATCAATCTCCCGTCCCGGAGCGCGCGATCCCGCGATGGTGCGGCAGTGTTCAATGCGAGGATAGGCAACCGTTCTACGAATTCGATCTCCGGACTCTTCCGTCCCGCCGCGACGGCGACCGCAGTGATCATGCGGGCACGTGACAGGGCCGTCGTCACGACCACGTCGTTGGTGGGACTGCGGTCCGCGGGTTCGTCGTCGTATGAATAGAACACGTAGCGGAGCGGTGGTCCGACCGGAATCGCGCCCGGCAATTTCATCGCCGTACGGATCTCCGCCATCGATGGCAGGGGGGCGAGGATCAAGGTGAACGGTTCATCGGGTGGCGTGGCCAGCCCTGACCGCGTCGAAATCACGGTCACTTCCGCCCCCCAATGGGCAAGATAAGCACCGTAGAATTCTTGTTCCGTTTGATCCGGCGTGATCAGCGCCACGCGCACGTCGCGCAGATTGAGGTGGTCAACCACGGCACCGTCACCCACCGGCCGCGCCGGCAGGCTCAATGTGACCTCGGTCCCCACGCCGTCCACGCTATGGAGTTCGATCTTCCCCCCCATCAGGCCCGCCAGCCGCAAGCAGATCGACAGCCCGAGCCCGGTGCCGCCAAATCTGCGGGCGGTGGAATCGTCAGCCTGGGTGAAGGGCTGGAACAGGAGCGCCTGCGCCTCGGGGGAGATCCCGATGCCGGTATCGGCGACGACGAAACGCAAGTGTGCGCTTCCGGCTTCCTCCGTCACCACTTCCCCGGTAACGGTGACGCTGCCGCACGGCGTAAACTTGATCGCGTTGCTGATCAGATTGCTCAGGATCTGCCGCAGTCGGATCCGGTCGATCAGGTAATGCCCCCGCACCGCGGGGGCCACGAAGCAGCGCAGCGCGAGGCCCTTTGCCTTCGCGGCACCATGAAAGAACCGGGCGGTGCCTTCGATGATCTCGGTCGGATCGGCTGCGGCGGCCTCGATCCTGAGCTGTCCGGCTTCGATCTTCGAGAAGTCCAGGATGTCGTCGATCACCTGCAACAGCGACTGCGCCGAACTGCCGATGGTGGCAATGATCCGCAACTGATCGCGGTCGAGATTGGTGTGGCCGAGAATTTCGAGCATGCCGGTAACGCCATTCATCGGCGTACGGATTTCATGGCTCATGTTGGCGAGGAAATGGCCTTTGGCGAGGTTGGATCTCTCTGCCACCGCAAGCGCTTCCGCGAGTTTGTCGTTGCTCCGCCGCAATTCGGCTTCGGTCCGTTTCAGTTGCGTCACGTCGGTGACGAACACGAAGAAGCCTGCCACGACCCCATCCTTGAGGTCAGGGATCAGGTGGGCGGAAACATGGCCCAACTCGCCGTTCGGTTTGCGGATTTCCTGTTCGTATTGCTGCGGCGCGCCGGCCAGTACCGCCTCGATCGCGGCGCGGCTCGACTCGAATATGTCCTCGCCGAATATCGCCGGCATGGCCATTCCCGCCATTTGGGCGGGGGTGCGCCCGAACCAGTCGGCGAAGGTTTCGTTGGCGAAGCGGCAGCGGAGTTCGCGGTCCCAATATCCCACCATGCCCGGCAGGTTGTCGGTAACCGTGGTGATGAACTTTTCGCGGTCGCGTAGCCGCTCGGCGCTTTCCGTGATTTGGGCGGTACGCGCTTTGACCAGTTCCTCGAGGGTCTCGCGGTGACGACGGAATTCGGCTTCGAGACGTTTGGCCACTGTAATATCGCGAGCGATCTTGGACGCCCCGATAACGGCGCCGGTGGTGTCTCTGATCGGTGAAATTGTCACCGATACGTCGATCAGGTGGCCGTCCCGATGTTTGCGGAGGGTCTCGAAATGGCCGATAATCTCGCCACGGGTGATCCGTTCGAGGATGTTAAGCTCTTGCTGTTCCAGATCCGGGGGCAGCAGCGTTCTGACGTTACGGCCGACGATTTCGCGGGCCTGGTACCCGAACATGCGCTCCGCGCCGGGATTCCAACTGGTGATAGTGCCGTCGAGGCCTTTCCCGACGACCGCGTCTTCGGTGTGTTCGACGATGGCGGAAAGCATCGCTTCGGCACGGTTGTCCCGCGGCGGCGCTGTCAACGGACTGCCGGGGTGGTGCCGTTTCTCGATGGAAGCGGGGAGGATCTGAGTCTAGCCTCCCTGCCGGATCGCGAGCCAGATCTTGTACCACTCGGGTATCTGTTTCCCCGGCATCGGCTTGGCGATGAAATAGCCTTGGGCCGTTTCGCAACCTAATTTGGCGGCGATGTCCCAGTCCTCGGCGGTTTCCACTCCCTCGGCGACGGTTCTGAGACCCAGGCGCTTCGCCGTCATGACACTGGCCTCGATCAGCGCCCGCAGAATGGGTTGGCTTGCGGCTCCGGTGACGAAGCTTTGATCGATCTTGATTTCGCACAGCGGCAGCCGGGCCAGCTGCTGCATCGAGGAATAACCGGTGCCGTAATCGTCGATCGAGAGGTTGAACCCCTTCATCCGGCAGCGCGCGAGAGTTTCCATCGAGTGGCCGAGATCGGTCATCGCCACCGTCTCGGTGATCTCTATGGTGAGCGCGCTCGGCGACAGCCCGGCCGCCCGGGTCAGTTCCTCGATCTGATCCGGCAGGCTGGTATCGCGCAGTGACTCGACGGAGATGTTGACCGCGATCGGGACGTCGAGCCCCAGATCGCGCCAGCGGCAGCAGTGGGTCAGCGACTCCTTGATCATCACCATGGTGACCGACGAGATCAAACCCCCGGATTCCATCACCGGAATGAACGCTGCCGGGGGCACCAGGCCGCGCGTCGGATGATGCCACCGCATCAGCGCCTCGACGCCGACCAGGGCGCTGCTCCGCATGTCGACCTTGGGCTGGAAGTAGGGTCCGAACTGCCCGCCGCTGATGCCCGTTCTGATCTCGTCGATCGAACTAAGCGCGATCGGGGGACGCGGCGGGCTGAGGGTCTGGCTGAAATGGCGCAATAGCAACGGCATGATCTTGACGATGGAGAGCGGCTTTTCGACGACGCCGAGCAGGCTGATACCGTAGCTCATCGCCATGATTTCGGCGGCGCGCAGGATCGACGCGTCGAGCGAACTGCCGAGGATGACCGAAGTCGTGTTGCCGTACTCGGCGATGTGGCGAAGGAACTCCAGCCCGTCCATGCCGGGCATATTGAGGTCACAGAGTAGGACGTCGATCGGCTGAGCGGCGCTCTTGACCAGATCGAGCGCAATCGCACCCCCCGATGCCTCCAGGACTTCGAATGCACCGCAATGCTTCAGGATCTGAACACCAATGTGGCGCTGGAAATCGTGATCCTCGAGAATAAGCGCGCGGAACGAGGGGATCGCGGAAGTCCCATCCATGAAGTCTACCTTTCGGAGACGGGCCTTCCGCCACCGGGAGCATATCGCCCGAAAATCACTGCTGTCTGGTTAACGGATGCCGCAGGGCGAAGCGGAAGGAAGGATTCTTCTTTTTGTGAACAAAAAGAAGCAAAAAAAATTTGTCACTTTTAGACCGAGCACAAAAACCGTGGGCATGTGCATCGGCCCTAACGGACAAAAGCTTTTTGGTTCTCTTTTTTTCAGAAAAGAACACTTCCCTGCGTTCTGCCCATTGCTCATATCGCACCGCACCAATTGACCCGTCCCGCGCCAACGCGTAAACCCGCGATCGTTTGGCAACGAACTATCCGGGAAGTGCGCGATGGAAGACATGCGGGACGCGATGCTGGTCGGGCGGAATAGCGAGGGCAAGCGGGTGCTGCGCCCCACGTCGCCGCACCTTCAGGTCTATCGCTGGAAAATCACCATGCTCCAGTCGATCCTGCATCGCGCGACCGGGATCGCACTGGCGGTGGGCGCGATCGTGTTGGTGGCATGGCTGTTCGCCGCTGCCAGCGCTGAGCCGACCTTTACGTTTGTGCAATCCCTCCTGGGCTCGTGGATCGGTCTGGCGGCGCTGTTCGGGTTTACCGTGGCGCTGTTCTACCACTTGGCGGCCGGCGTGCGGCATCTGGTTTGGGACACCGGCTGGGGTTTTGAAAAACCCGAGTTCAATGCGACTTCGATCTGGATCTTTGCGTTCGCCGGGATCGCCAGCGCGTTCGTCTGGGTCATCGGCTTCTTCCTGGTATAGGACCACAAACATGGCACTGGAAACCAATCAGGACACCCCGCAACTCCGAGTGATGCAGAGCCCGCTCGGCCGCGCGCGCGGCCTGGGCTCGGGGCAGTCGGGTGCTTCGACCTGGAAGTTCGAACGGATTACCTCGGTGGCGCTGGTGCCGCTGTCGCTGTGGTTCGTCTATGTCGTGCTGCACCTCTCCCGCGCCGACTACGCCACCACGCGTGCGTTCATCGGCGAGAAAGTCCACGCGGTGTTGTTCCTCGCGCTGATCGTGTCGTTGTTTCCGCATCTGGCGCTGGGGCTGCGCTCCGTGATCGAGGATTACGTGCGCAACGACTTGAAAAAGTTCATCTATCTGTTCCTGGTCAACGCCGGGTGCGTGCTGCTCGCACTCGCCGCCGCGATCTCCGTGATAAAACTCGCCATCTGAGGGCGCAAGATAATGAATATGATCACCAAGCCGTCACGCGGCGCCTATCAGATTGTCGATCACACCTATGACGTGGTGGTGGTCGGCGCCGGCGGTGCCGGGTTGCGGGCCACGCTCGGTATGGGCGCGGCGGGCTTGAAAACCGCGTGCATCACCAAGGTGTTTCCCACGCGCAGCCATACCGTCGCGGCCCAAGGTGGCATCGGCGCCTCGCTTGGGAATATGAGCGAGGATAATTGGCGCTGGCATATGTACGACACGGTGAAGGGTTCGGACTGGCTCGGGGACCAGGACGCGATCGAATATATGTGCCGGGAGGCCGCGGCCTCCGTTTATGAATTGGAACATTTCGGCGTGCCGTTCAGCCGCACCGAGGAGGGCAAGATCTACCAGCGCCCGTTCGGCGGACATATGAGCAACTACGGCAAGGCGCCGGTGGAACGCGCCTGCGCGGCGGCCGACCGGACCGGCCATGCCATCCTGCACACGCTCTATCAGCAGTGCCTGAAACACGAGGTCGAGTTCTTCGTCGAATATTACTCGCTCGATCTGATCATGGACGACAATGGGGTTTGCCGCGGCGTCACCGCCTGGTGCCTGGATGACGGCACTATCCATCGCTTCCGGGGACAGGTGGTGGTGCTCGCCACCGGCGGGTATGGCCGCGCGTATCTCTCCTGCACCTCGGCGCACACCTGCACCGGCGACGGCGGCGGCATGGTCGCCCGCGCCGGGCTGCCGCTGCAGGACATGGAATTCGTCCAGTTCCATCCCACCGGCATCTTCCCGGCCGGCTGCTTGCTCACGGAGGGATGCCGCGGCGAGGGCGCCTACCTCACCAATAGCGAGGGCGAACGCTTCATGGAGCGCTACGCGCCCACCGCCAAGGACCTCGCCAGCCGTGACGTGGTGAGCCGGTCGATGACCATCGAGATCAACCAAGGGCGCGGCTGCGGTCCGAACAAGGACCACATCATGATGCATATGGAGCACCTCGGCGCGGCGCTGTTGCACGAACGTTTGCCGGGTATTTCCGAAACCGCGCGGGTGTTCGCCGGCGTCGATGTCACCAAGGAACCGGTGCCGGTGCTGCCGACGGTGCACTACAACATGGGCGGCATCCCGACCAACGTGCACACCGAAGTGCTGCGCCCGACCGCGGATAACCTCGACGCGATCGTCCCCGGCCTGATGGCGGTGGGCGAGGCGGCCTGTGTCTCGGTGCATGGCGCGAACCGGCTCGGCACCAATTCGCTGCTGGATCTGGTGGTGTTCGGCCGCGCCGCCGCCCACCGTGCCGCCGAGTTCGTAAAGCCTGGCGGCGCCCAGCCGCCGCTGCCGGCCGCCGCCGGCGAGCAGGCGCTGGAACGCTTCGACCGGATCCGCCATGCCGACGGCAATACCAAGGTCGCCGCCATCCGCGATCAACTGCAACGCACGATGCAGGCCCACGCCGCGGTGTTCCGCACCAGCGAGAGCTTGACCCAGGGGGTCAACAAAATCGCGGGCATCTGGGGGGAGCTCAGCGATCTCCAGCTCTCGGATCGCTCGCTGATCTGGAACAGCGACCTGATGGAGGCGCTGGAACTCGAAAATCTGCTGCCCAACGCCACCGCGACCATGGTCGGCGCCGAAGCGCGCCACGAAAGCCGCGGCGCCCAGGCACACGACGACTATCCCGAGCGCGACGACGTGAACTGGATGAAGCACACCCTGGCGTGGGTGCAGAACGACGGCACCACGACGCTCGGCTACCGGCCGGTGCGGATGCAGACGCTGACCAACGAAGTCTCCGTCATTCCGCCGGCCAAACGCGTTTATTAAGTCAGAAGGTTTAAGTGAAGGAAGAAGCATCCTTTTTGAAAAAAAGAAGCAAAAAACTTTTGCTGATGGAGCGCACCGGTCACGGATCGGGGCACGTCTAATTGACAAAGTTTTTTTGCTTCTTTTTGTTCACAAAAAGAAGATTCTTCCTGCACTAAAGAAGGATCCAGCAGATGGTTGAACTTTCCCTCCCCGCGAACAGCAAGGTCGGCGCCGGCAAAACATTCAAGGCCGCGCCGGATGCCAAACGGACGAAGAGCTTCAAAATCTACCGCTGGAGCCCCGACGACGGCGCCAATCCGCGGACTGATACTTATGAGGTCGACCTGGATAAATTCGGCCCGATGGTGCTGGACGCGCTGATTTATATCAAGAACGAGGTCGACCCGACTTTGACCTTCCGGCGTTCGTGCCGCGAGGGAATTTGCGGGTCGTGCGCGATGAACATCGACGGCAGCAATACGCTGGCGTGCCTGAAGCCCACCGACGAGGTCAAAGGGGCGGTGGCGATCAACCCGCTGCCGCATATGGCGGTGGTGAAGGATCTGGTGCCCGACCTCACCCAGGCTTACGCACAGTTGCGCTCGATCGAACCGTGGCTGAAGGCGGATAGCCCGGCGCCGGACAAGGAACGGCTGCAGAGTAAGGAAGAACGCGCCAAACTCGACGGCATGTGGGAGTGCATCCTGTGCTTCTGCTGCACCACCTCGTGCCCGAGCTATTGGTGGAACGGCGATCGCTATCTGGGGCCGGCGGTTTTGCTGGCGGCATACCGGTGGATCGCCGATAGCCGCGATGAACATACCGGCACGCGGCTGGACGATCTGGAAGATCCGTTCAAGCTGTATCGTTGCCACACCATCATGAACTGCACCCAGAGCTGCCCCAAAGGTCTGAACCCCGCCAAGGCGATTGCCGAGATCAAGAAGCTTCAGTTCGAGCGCAAGGGATAGGGCGCTGTTCAAAGGGAATATCAATGGGTTGTCCGACCGGGTCCGCGCCTGGTCGGACAGTTTGTTTGTGGACCATGCGATTTTCCGGCTGGCGTGGCGGAACTGGGTCGAGGTCATTCCGGGGCGAGTGTATCGCTGCAATCATCCCACGCCGGGGGCACTGGCGCGCGCGGTGCGGCGGTTCGGGTTCAAGACGCTGGTGAATTTGCGGGGGCACCGGGCGTGCGGATCCGATGCGCTGTCGCGTGAGGCGGCGGTGCGGTTGGGGTTGACGCACGTCGATATGGCGTTCGAAAGCCGCGGGGCGCCGCATAAGGAGCGGATTCTGCGGTTTTATGAGATCTATCGTCAGGTGCAGTTCCCGGTGCTGATGCATTGCAAGTCCGGGGCCGATCGCGCGGGGCTGGCGGCGGGGCTGGCGCTGCTGTTCGAGGGCGGGACGGCGGCGGCGGCGTTGGAGCATTTGTCGTGGCGGTATCTGCATTCGAGCAAGGCACGGACGGGGATCCTGGATGCGTTTTTTCTGCGCTATCAGGCCGATGCCGAGGGGCGCATCGGGTTTGTGGACTGGGTGCGAGGGGAATACGACGAGGCCAGGCTGATGCGGGACTTCAGGGCGGACGGGTTGGCGAGCTTTATTACGGATAAGGTGCTTAGGAGGGAGTAATAGGCTGAAGTGAAGGAAGAATCTTCTTTTTGTGAACAAAAAGAAGCAAAAAAACTTTGTCAATTAGGGCTGCGGGTGCAGCGGTCCTCGAACTGTGCGGCTCCGACTCTTTTTTTCAAAAAAGAAGACTTCTATCCCTCAATCCAATGTTTTTTGCGTCCAGACGAGGCATCAACAATGCCGCGTTAAAAAAACCGTAACGGTCTCGGACCGCGGTCGCATTCTTAACTTAAATTTCAGCCGTCGGCCTCACCTTGGCGCTTCAAGTCGATTGGAAGGATGCGCCTGTGGGTTGCTTCGGTTACTCGTTGATGCTGGCCAGTGCCGTCGTCGCCTCGAGCGTCATCTTAAATCCCGCCACGGCCGCGGACTCCACCAGTCCGTCCCCGCAGATCGGCGCGTCCGTGCCCAATGCCGGCACCGCCTCCGCGCCTTACACCCTGAAGCTTATGTACACCGGCGAAATTTGGGACAACGCGGCCGGTGGCCTCAATCAAGGCTCGACCTACATTCAAAACGCCGATGCTCAATTCTATGTGAACACCGATCAGGCGTTCGGCTGGACCGGCGGCAGCTTTTTGATCGAAGGATTCTACAACAACTCGAACTCGCTCGATACCCAATATGTCGGCTCCGCCCAGGACGTGAGCGTGATCGATACATCGGGTGTCGCACTCGCGCGGCTGTATCAGGTCTTTTACAAACAGGCACTCGGCAATACCAACCTGCTGTTCGGCATCTACGACCTCGAAACCGAATTCGGCGCAACCAAGCCGATGGATATCTTTTTCAACGGCGCCTATAACTGGAACTTCGCGCTCGATCAGTCCGGATTGACCGGACCGTCGACCTACCCGAATACCGCCCCGGCTTTTCGGGTTCGCCAGCGGATCGATCGGCAATGGAGCGTCCAGGCCGCGATCCTCGACGGTGTGTCGGACAGTGTAAACCATCCCGCCGCCAACGCGGTGATATTCAACAAGAACTACGGCGCGCTGGCAATCGCCGAGGCCAGCTACGTGCCGGTTCGCTATACCAAAATTCTCGCGGGCATCTGGGGTTACAGCGGCAAGTTCGATGCGCTGGGCGAAACCACTCCGAACGGTTCGCCGCGTCAAACTTATGACAGCGAGGGGGCGTACTTCGGCGCCGCCACGCGACTCTATGGCCAGTCACCCCGGCGCGGGCTCGACGGCTTCGCCAATATCGGAGTCGCCGATTCGAAGACGCAAATAATCAGCAAGTCCTTCAACGCTGGTCTGACTTATACCGGTATTCTCGACAGCCGGCCGACCGACAAGATCGGTCTCGCGATCGGGATTGCCGGTGACGGCGGCCCTTACCGGATTGCTCAGATCGAGGCCGGACAGGAGGTCGAGAAATACGAGACCAACTTCGAATTGACCTATCGCGCCACGCTCGCAAGCTGGCTCACGGTTCAGCCTGACGTGCAGTATTTTATCAATACCGGCCTGAACCCTGCTCTCAAGAACGACTTCGTGTTCGGTCTGCATTTCGAAATCGGCCATGCATTCAATTTCTGAAAACAGTTTCGCCCCGGTCGAGCGGTCAAGCCGGAGACTCAAAATGAATCCAGGATTAACGGCGAGATTCGTCTTAAGCGTCTTTACGTTCCTCGCGCCGATGTCGGTTTTGTTCTATTTCAATCTCGACCAGGCTTCGAAAAACATTCGCTTCGTTTCACAGGAAATCGAGGGCAATCGCTACCAGCGCGTCCTGGCCACTTTGATGGGATCCGTTGCCGAGCAGGATCTGTTGGAAACCGCCGCCGCGGGCGATCCCGGCAAGTACACGGCCGCGCTATCCGAGTTGTCTTCCCGCATCGGAACCGAGTTCGACGCCCTGACCGCGGTAGAAAGCAACGAGGCGAACGACCTGAAAATGACCCAGGCCGACCTCGACGCCGCCGGCCTCAAAGGATTGCGCGCTGGCGATCTGCGCAGCGAGTGGACCGCACTTCAGCCCGGGTCCACACCGACCGGCGCGCCCGGCACTCCCCGGCAATATCGTGCTCTCATTCTCGATATTCGCGCTGCGATCTCGCGGGTCTCCGACACTTCGAATTTGTCGCTCGATCCCGAAATAGATAGTTCCGATTTGTCGGACGCGGTCTCGAACTCGATCCCGGAACAGCTCTCCAGTCAATTTTCGAGCCAGAATTATCTGGCGTCTCTGATCGGCGATGCGGACATTACGGCCGCGAACAAAACCGAGGTCGTTGTCTTTGCTCGAACCATGCGATCCGCGAGTTACGGCCGCATCGTCGGGGATCTCGAGAGCGCCATCGATGAAAACCCCAAAAGCGCCCATGGTCCCAGCAAGACGCTCAAGCCCAGTTTGGATCAGGTGACGCTGCCATATAAGCGCGATATGCGGGCAATGTTTGTGCTCATGAACGGCGTCAACGCCGATCGAGCGATCACCGCCGATCAATTGGTCACAACCTACCAGGCCGCATTGCAATCGAGCGTCGCACTGGTGGCGACCACGTCCCGGGAACTTGAGGTCCTGCTGCAGAAGCGCGCCTCCGATTTCGCGGCGTACCGGCTGCGGCTCTCGGCGCTCACACTGCTGGCGCTGGTTGTCGCGTGCGTCATTTTTGTCGTCGTCCTGCGCGGGATCGTGATCCCACTGAAGAAACTCGAAGCAACCATGCGGTTGCTGGCCGATAATAATCTGCAACTCACTGTACCTTATCTCTTCCGCCAAGATGAGATCGGCCGCATGGCCGGGGCGGTGGAAGTGTTCAAAACCAACGGCATCGAGGCTGAACGCGTACGCGACGCGCAAGGTCGCGAGCGGGAACGGGCGGAGCACGAAAAGACCGAAAGCCTGCGGCGCTTGGCCGACGCGGTCGAAACCGAGACCCGTTCGTCGCTCGCCGACGTGGCGGCATTGACCGCGCGAATGGCCGGAAACGCAGGCGCAATGGCGGATTCGGCGGTTTCGGTAGGCGAGACCAGCCAAGGCGTCGCCGTGGCGGCAGGTGACGCTCTGGCCAACGCTCGGCTAGTCGCGGATGCCGCTGACCACCTCAGCGCCTCGATCGGCAGGATCGCGGGGCAGGTCGGCACTGCGACCGCGGTCACCGGAACGGCGGTCGATGCGTCGGACCGCGCCCAGGCGATTATCGGCCAACTATCCGCGGCGGTAAGCCGCATTGGCGACGTCGCCAAACTGATCAATAATATCGCGTCCCAAACCAACCTTCTGGCGCTGAACGCCACCATCGAGGCGGCCAGGGCCGGGGACGCCGGCAAAGGCTTCGCAGTGGTGGCAGGCGAGGTGAAAAGCCTCGCCAATCAGACTGCCAAGGCGACCGGCGAAATCGGCGCCCAGATTGCGGAGATCAGGGCCACGACGGCGGAAGTGGTACGGTCGATGACGGAGATCAACCAGGCCGTCGCCGATGTCCAAAGTGTTTCGCAAAGTCTGGCTGAGGCGATCGAGGAACAAGGCGTCGCCACCCAAGACATCGCCCGCAACATTGCCCAGACCACTCAGGCCGCTCGCGAAGTTGCCGAGCGCATTACCAGCGTGTCGGACAAAGCTACTGTCACCAGCGAGAGGGCGGTGGAGGTTGGCAAAATCTCCGCAGAAGTCGAAGGCGGTATTAATCGCTTGCACCAGGTGCTGGTGCGGGTAATCCGAACCTCCCACGAAGAGGTCAACCGCCGCGGTGGGGTTCGCTACGACCTTGGCCGTCCAGGCAGCCTCAGCATCGCCGGGCAGAGTTATGCCGTTACCGTCGACAATGTCTCGGAATCGGGCGTTATGGTGTCCGGCCTGAGCCTCGCGGTTTCGTTCGCTCCGGGAACCAAAGTGGAAATTACCATCTCAGGGGTATCGGCATCGCTCGCGGTGCTGGTCGTCTCCGCCGGGCGTGGGGTTGTTCATGGGAAGTTCGATCTCTCGGCGGACACGGGAGCCAAGTGGCGACTGGAATTCGTGCGTCTGATCGCCGGTCTGACGCCGCGGACCCAGGCTGCCTGAGGGTCTGGGCCGAATGAGTGAAGTCAGCAGGTCGCGGGAAGGGAAGGAAGCATCTTTTTTGAAAAAAAGAAGCAAAAAACTTTTGTTCGGACGAATCGGAGCACACAGCCCATCGGACCGTGCATCAGGCGACGCGTAACGTTTGACCACTTCTCGAGTGGTCGGTTAATCGATGGAGGCATTATGCGTAGAGCTACGGTTTTTCTGATTTTGACGATGATTTTGCTCGGGACGACCACCGCGTATGCGCGTGGGGGTCGTTCCGACCCGGACGACTGCACCGCCGACAGCACCGACCCGGACTGTCCCGACACCGCGCCTCCGGCAAAGCCGGCGCCGCCGCCGAAGCCGGCACCGCCCGCGGCACCGTCGGTGTGACGCGAAGCGCGAACCTCTAACCGGCAAAGTTTTTTTGCTTCTTTTTGTTCACAAAAAGAAGATTCTTCCCGTTGCCTTGGCTGCCCGAATCCTCACCGATCCCTCTGGGGTGTTGCACAAACACTCCAGTCCAAAAATATTCCTATACACCGCCGCAGCGCCAATTGCGCATTCCCTAGCAGTCTGTTATTTAAAGAAAATACCCCTCCAATTAACGGCATCACGTGCGCTTCCTCCTCGGAATGCTCCTGTGTCTGGCGGAGCTATGGGCGACGCCATCCCATGCGCGTGCGAACTCGGTGAACCCGAGTTTCGACTGTGCCAAGGCTGTCTATCCGGTTGAGTTCATGATCTGCGGCGACGCCACTCTCGCCGGGCTCGACAGCGCGCTTGCCACGAAATTCCGTAATATGCGCGAGGGTCTTGGTCCGCCGGCGCGCGCCGCGGCGCTCCAGGACCAGCGGCGTTGGCTCGCCACGCGACTTACACAGTGCGGAATTCCGTTCGATGTCGGGTCCCAACCGGCAAATGCGGCATCTGCGAAGTCCTGTCTGATCGGCGTCTATCGGGCCCGCGTCGCGGCACTTGGGGCCCAAACCGCGGCAGCACCTCAGGCCGCAACCGGCGCTTTGTCGTTCGACCACACCATCTTCGAAGCCAAAGGCACCCATGAGGCGATTCTGACCGTCCCAACCTTCGGGCGCTACTCGATTTCCGTCACCAGTTCCCAGGGCACGGCGTTGCAACTGGTGGATCGGATGACTGGTCCCGCCGACATCCAGGGCATTCCGGGCGCGCGCGACGGCCGGATCGATGCGTTTCTCGAACGCGGTACCTATAAACTAAGGGTGATCGCCGACGCCCGCGGCTCAGGCGACGCGGAGCTATCGGTGACCCCATTCACCGAAATGGAAACCGTTCCGACCCAGCTCGTCGAGCAAAAGCCGATCGTGACCGAGCTAGGTGACCACGAGCAACGCTCCTGGTGGCTGCAGGTTGGCGACCGCGGCACGTACAATTTCGAGGCCGGCGGCCGTTACCTCACCGAGCTACGTCTCTGGCAGGGAGGCGGCTGGATGGTGGCGGCGTCCCCGGTTGCGTTGGTAAGCGATCCTGGCGACGGCCAGCCGCTCGCACTCCGCCAGCTGACGGCGCACCTCGAGCCCGGGCTTTATCGCCTGACCGCTTACGGGGGTCCCGGCGAGGCCTGGACCAGCGGGTCGGCGGCCAAACCCTTCATGTTGCGCTGGGGCTTGCCGCGCCTTGCGGACGCCGGCCGCACGATCCACGCCGCCTCGATCCTCGGGATCGACCGCTACATCGTGCCAGGCACGGCGACGGATATCCGTCTGGTGATCGACCACTCGGAGCCGGCCACGATCCGCGCCTATCCCTTCACCAACGACGGTCTATTCGATTCCGACCAGATGATCAGTGCGTCGATCGACAAGACCAGCCGCGATCCCGTCGCCGATCTGTCTCTGTCCACCAGCGATACTACCACGCCCTGGGTCGTCACCGTCGATCGCACGCCGGGCGCACGCTATCGCCTGGAGGTGCTGAACAGCAGCAGCACCGCGGCCCAGCTCACCGGGACCGGGAATTATCTCCTCGCCACCACTTTGCCGGGCGATCCGGATGACGAGATCGACCCCGGTTTCTTGCTGGTGGACGTAAACGGCCGGATGATCGCGTCGTCCGCGATCGATCTCGCGCATGCCTTGCCGTGGCGGCGTCATTTTAATCTGATCGGCGAGGTCCAGACCTATCTCTACGCAATCAAATCGATCGACCTCAAGATCGATGGCTCCGGAGCGGCGAACGCCGAATTCCTGGTGGATCGCTTCCTGGTGAATGCCCCCTACGACCGCGTCGTCCCGCTGCCGAAATCCTCCGGTGGGGTGTGGACTCTTACGCCCGGCTACTACGTGCTGAGCGTGATCCCGAAGCCAGGCGGGCTCGGGATTCTCACCATGTCGCTCTACGCGAATAATACGCCGCCGCCCACCGCCGATAGTCCGCGCTTGCCGGCGGCGTTGTTCCAATCGGTCGAGCTCAACCAGCCCAACTCCTACACGCTCTATTCCAGCCTGGGCGACAACGCGAATTTCGGGCTGCGCCGTTTGTCGCTGCCGGCCGCCCTCGACCAACCGCTCTCATTCGAGCTCGCCAGCGGCGAGGCCGCGAGCATTCCGATCATTACCGCGGAGGACGGGCAGCTCGCCATTAGCGACGAATCCGGCGCCGGACTCGCCTTCACCATCGACGGCGATGCCGCCAATGGCACCGCAGAACTCCCGGCCGGCGAACATACAATCGATCTAACCGGTCCGGGCATCGGCGACCACGTCGTCACTCTCACCGACACACCGACGAGGCTGTTGGCTGCGACCCCTCTACCTGTCCTCCCCAGCGCGCAAATCACCCCGCCGGTTCTGCCGCAACAGGTGCCGGGGCAGCCCAGCTATATGGATCTGGACCAAAACCAGCTCGTCACCTTCGCCGTCCCGGTCGATCACGCAGCGCTCTACCGGTTCGAAACCACCGGACTGCTGGAAACCGACGGTGCGATCCGGACGCGCATCAACCCGTCCCTCGCCGAGGCCGACGGCAACGGTGTCGGCCGTAACTTCCTGTTGCAGCAATATCTTCGCGAGGGCGACTATCAGCTCGCGGTGCACCCGGTCGGCCAGACCACGGGACATCTCGGCATCGCGGTGACGGAAACTCCGCTCATCGACGAAGGCACGCTCGCGCCCGACCTGCCCGGCCGGATTACCTTGGAGCCGGGTGACGCCGCCGCCTATAGGTTTCATATCCCGGCTCAGGGCACGTATCATATCTACACGCTAGGTCTCGGCCACGGGTTCACAATGCGGCTGGAAGACAGCGACGGTTGGCCGCTGCTCGCGCCAGGTGGCCCGGCGGACGCGCAGCTTGATTTCGCTCCGGGCGACTATCGGATGATCCTGCTGCCGCAAACCGTCGAGAGCCGCGCGGTCACGGTGCTGCATCAGATCACGGAACCTGTGACCCGCCAGGGCCACGGACCATTCGAGGTAGCCTTCGGCGAGGACCTCGCCAACCGCTGGAACGAGCCTTCAAAAGGCCAGCCCCGCACGCCCGACCGCTGGCATTTCATTCTGCCGGCGCCCGCGACGATCACGGTCTCGATCGACAGTGGGATGCGCGCCGTGGTTCTGGGACCCGCATCCGCCGCGGGCCGTGTGGCGCTGACCAACGCGCCCTGGACCGGCAAGCTCCCCGGCGGGGACTATACGATCGAGGCCACCAGCGCCGCGCCAAACAACCGCGTGGATTATCTTCTCCACGTCGATGTCGCGGAACTGGTAGCCGGCCAGAGTCGCGACGTGACCGCTCCGACCGTGATTCCGCTCTCCTTTGGCGCCGACCAGCAGTACGAGATTTCCTCGTTCGGTGATCAGGACGTGCGCGCGTCGCTCTACGACGCCGGCGGGCACTTGATTGCCGCCAACGACGATCGCGACGACGACTGGAATTTCCTCATCTCCGGCCGTTATCCTGCGGGCCAGTATACGCTCCACGTCGATCCGGTTGGCACCGATAGCGCCCAAACCGAGGTCTCGCTTGCTTCTCCCGCCGAAATCGATGACCCGCCGCTGAGGCTCGGAACCTCCGCCCGCATCGCCGACGGCCAGGTTCACGTCATGGCACTGCCTGCGGTTGCTCCAGGGTCGCTGATGATGATGGCCGCAACCGCCCCGGTGCCCGCGGGCCTGGCGCTGGAGGCGCGCAATTCCGAGGGGACCTGGCGCAACGTGAGTTCGAGCAGTGCCATAAATCCGTACCTCGCGGTACCCGCGGGCAGCAGCGCCTACCGCCTGCGCGTCTGGTCGGTGGATCACGGCGGCACGCCGATCGACGTCGCGGTAACCAGCATCGCTCCGGTTGCCACCCACCAAACGCCGCTCGCGAGCGGGATCGACCTGCTGCCGGTCACCTTCGGCCGCCGCCAACTCGGCGTGCGTTACGTAAGCGTCGACCACCCGATGGTGCTCCAGATCGTGGGCGCGGAAGACACCCTGGAGTGGAGCAGCGCGGCCGATGTTCCGGTAGCGCGCGATCCCACCGGCACCATCGTCGCGACCGCGAATTACCTCTGGCTGGTGGATGCGGTTCCCCACGCCATCACCGCGCGCCAGGTCGATCTGCTGAGCGAAGCCGCGCGTCTTACGCTGGGCGCCGGCGAGCTAGAATTGCCCTTGGCGGCGTCGCAGACCAGCGGAGAAGTCGCGTTGTGGCAAGTGTCGGGGCAGGGCGCCCAGCCCGGCATCTCGATAGGCCAATCCGGCAGTAATTCGCCAATCAAGATGGCATTGGCGGGCAGCATCGGCGCGCTCGAACGAGCGCTCGCATTCCAGCAGCCGAACCTTCAGAACCCCACACTACGGCTATGGCAAGCTGGACTTGCGCTGGACGCCCTACCCGTAACGGTGCAGCGGATCGCTTTCCCGGCTCCCGACCGTTTCAGCGCGAGCATCGGCGACAATGACGGCCAGATCGACGCCGTCCAGGCGCTACAGGCGGGCTTACCCGCCGGCTGGAACCGGATCTCGTTGAACCTTCCGGCGGGAATGGCCGCCGTTCTCTCGCGCGGGGGCCAGACCCAAAGTCTGATTGCCGGCAATGGCACCACCCCCGACGTAATCGAAACCGACGCCGGCACGCTATTATTGCTCAACCCCAACCCCGCCCCGGCGTCGTTCAGCGTGTCGATCGAGCCGCTGCCGAACGGCTCCGGGTTGAGGTTGGCTCAAGGCGGCCTGCTCACCCATTACAGCGCGACCCCGGCGATCCTCCACGTGCCCATAACCGGCGGCGCCGTCACCCAGCTCCGGATCGCGGGCGCCGCCACCGACCTCACCGCGATCGACGCTGGCGGCCACGTCACCACCGGCACAGCCGCCCGCGCCGGCGCCGGCAGTGTCGCCCAAATCACCATGGAACCCGGCCTCGCGGTGGTGTCGATCGACGGCCGCGCCCGATCCGAACCGCCGTCGCTTCCGGTCACCGCGCCCGGCGTCGTCCCCCTCGCGGGCAAACGCATGATCCTGACCCTTGCCCCCGCCGACGCGCGCTTGATCCACATCGAAACCGACGCCCCAGTCATCCTGCGCGACCAGTCCACCGCCGTCCCCGAGCTCTTCGCCAGCGGCGCCGAGCTCAACCTGTTCCAACCTAAAGGCCGCGCCCTGAACCTCGACATCGAGGCCGTCGGCGATCAGGCGCTGACCGGAACCGCGCGCTTCGAAGCCATCAGCGCGACGCCGATCTCCGACGGCTTGGGCCCCCGGCTGCGAGTGGCACCCGGAGAGTCCCGCCTCTTTACCTTCTCCCTATCTCAGCCCCGTACCATCGGCGTCGGCGTCCGCGGCTCGGTCGATAACGCCTCGACCCGCCTGCTGGCGTCCGACGGCACCGAACTCGGCCGCGGCGTCGTCCATAGGCACGACCTGCCACCCGGAACCTACTTCCTCGCCGTCGACGTGCCCGCGAGCGGCGCCGCCACCGATATCCAACCTGCGCTGGTGGGTATGACGTTGCCCGACAACGGCCCGCCCGATGACGTCAAAGCTGAATACCTCCCCACCGCCGCAGGAGATTAAGGTGAAGAAGAAGGTCTTCTTTTTTGAAAAAAAGAAGCAAAAAACTTTTGTGAATTGGTGCTTGGCCCTGGCCCTGGCGCTCGCCTTGGCACCCGCGCTGGCCGACGATGCCATTTCACAACCGGTCGTCACCCAGCCGGCGGGCACTATCATCGTGCCTGATCGCTTCCTGCGCCGCTGGGACCCCGTAACCATCTTCTTCGAGCGCGACCTCGGCAAGGCCGCCGGCACCCCTGAAGACTCCCCCGCCCGCTTCGCCAGCATCAGCCCTGACCAGCCCGGCGCCTGGACGTGGCTCAATCCACGCACCCTGCAATTCCGCCCGGCCGAACCATGGCCGCCTCTCAGCCGCTTCACCTGGCATATCGGCGGCCAGCAGGTCGAACTATCCCGACTGCTCGACCCGACAGTGCGCACCGATCCCGAAAACGGCGCCACTTCACTCCAGCAAATGACCAGCCTCACACTGGAATTTTCCGAACCGCTCGATGCCAGAGCGCTGGCGCAAATGCTCGACATCGCGATCTCGCCGCTGCCGGGGCTTGATGCTGCCCAGGCGCAGCACCTCACGCCGCGCGATTTCGACATTAAGACGATGGAACGCACCGCCCGCAGCGCCGACGCGATCTACGTCGTCGAGTTCCACCAGCCCATCCCCGACGGCATGCGCGTCGCCGTTTCGATCGGCCTGTCGCCGTTCCCCGGCCTGGAGGGCACCGTCGAACAACTTTCCTTCTCCACCGCCGAGGCGTTCCGCCCCACCCTGCTGGGTTGCAGCGATCAGCGCGTCCCCTTAAGTGCCGCCGGCACGATCTACGATAAGTCCTCCGCCCTGGCCTGCTCCACCGAGGATCAGCAAGCCGCCAACGACGGCGGCTCCGATCAGCAGACGCAAGACAACACCGGCAACGACAGCGACAACAGCGACCAGACCCAAACCACCCCCGCCACTTCACTTCCGACCGCGAGTGCCCAGCAACCTGCCGTCGGCGCCGCCCAACCAACGGCGACGACGACCGAAACGCCACCTGCGCCGCGCGAGGTGGTAGTCGAATTCTCCGCCACCCCCGCCGCGATCGACGCCATCGCCGCGCGCAATTTCGTCCGCATCACGCCTTCGGTCGACGGCGTCCAGACCTCGCTCGTGGGCGACCAGCTCCGCGTATCGGCGAACTTCAAGACCGGCACCCTCTACCAGATCGCGCTGGAGCCCACGCCGTTGCAGGATACCGCCGGCCGCGCGCTCGCGATGATCGGCCCCAGCGCGACCTGGCTCTACTGGCCCGCCGAGCCGAATTTCCTCAACCTCTCGATCGGCAACGGCGTGGTCGAGCGCTACGGTCCGCAGATGATTCCGCTGCGCGGCCGCGGCTATGCGCAGGCCGACGTGCGGATCCATGCCATCAATCCGCTCGACCGCTCGTTCTGGCCGTTTCCCACCATGCCGGTTACGACCAACGACAACGACCGCCCGCCGGCTCCAGGTGAGCAAGCGTCGCCCTACACCGACTCCAATCCGATCGACGCGGGCGGTCTGCGAAGCCAGATCGTACGCCTCGGCTCCCCTGGCGTTTCCACGCTGGCGGCCTTGCCGCTGACGCCGCTCGGACCCAGCGCCCGTTTCGGCCTCGATCTCAAGGACGCCTTCGCGCGGATTTCGGGCGCCAACAGTCCGGGAACCTATCTCATTGGCGTGCGTGCCCTCGATCAGCCCGGGAATCGCGCCTGGATGCGGGTTCAGGTAACCGACCTCAGCCTTACCACGGTGGAGGAGGAGAAATCGGTCCGCTTCTTCGTCACCGCGCTCAGCACCGGCCGCCCGGTCGCGGGCGCCAATATCGAAGTCGACGGGTTGGAGAACGGTGATTGGTCCAGCCTCACCACCGGCACCACCGGCGCCGATGGCGAGTATGTCTGGGACGTCGCGGGGGGCGACGGCAGCCAAGGCGGCCCCGCCCGGATCGTGGCCTCGAAGGACGGCGACGTGCTGGTGGTAGACCCCGCGCAACCGCCCGACCGCTACACCGCTGACGGCTGGTCCTCCGGGGAATACGGTTGGCTCAACTGGACCGCGGGCGACCTCGCCTACCGCCATCCGGCGCCGCAGACGCTCTGCCACGTCTTCACGGAGCGCCCGATCTACCGCCCCGAGGACCCGGTCCACATCAAGGCCTACATTCGGCAACTGGCCGACGGCCTGCTCATGCCTGGGGGCTTAGGGAAAAAGGTCGAACTGGTCGTGTTCGGCCCGGATCAGGGCTCGGAGTGGCGCTACCCGGTCACTCCAGACGCCAACGGCAACCTGCATTATCTGTTCGACGACAAGACCACCGCCACCGGTGTGTACGGCGCTCACATCGAAATCGACGGCGTCGATTGCGCCAGCGCCAGCTTCAAAAAAGACGCCTACCGCTTGCCGCGGTTCCAGATCCGGATGGACGGCCCCAGATCCATCCCGCTCGACAAGGCCGCAAGCGTCGGGATGACCGCGACCTACTACGCCGGCGGCCCCGCCGGTGATCGGCCGGTGCGCTGGCGTGTCACCGAGTTCCCCTACGACTTTTCGCCCGCCGCCCGCCCCGGTTTCGTATACGCCACCGACGCGCGCTATCAGGCGAGCTTCGGCTTCGAATCCACCGCCGCGATCGAGCGCGAAGACAAGACCGACGCTGAGGGCCGCGCGTCACTCACCCTCGATCCGACCCAGGAAGTCAGCAACCAGCCCCGCCGCTACGTGGTCGAGGCGACCGTCACCGGCGACGACGGCAAGACCGTGACCAACACCCAGGACGTGCTCGCACTACCCAGCTTCGTGCTCGGGTTGCAGGCCCCGCGCTACATCGCCCGCGCGGACGCGATCCCGGCCCAAATATTGATGGTCGACGCGCAAGGCCGGCCGCTCGCCGGGCGGCCGATCACGCTGCGCCTGCTGCGACGCCAATGGAGTTCGATCCTGCAGGCGAGCGACTTCAGCGACGGCAAGGCCAAATACCGCACCGAAGTGGTCGACGAAAAGCTGATCGAGCGCACCGTCACCAGCGGCGCGGACGCGGTCGCACTCAACCTCCCGATCGACCAGGCCGGGGTCTATATCGTCCAGATCGAGGCCGCGGACGCCCTCGGGCGCCTGCAAACCGTCAGCCTCGATCTGTTCGCCGGCGGCACCAACCCGGTAAGCTGGTCCCGCCCGCCGGCGACGGTGTTCAAGGTCACGCCGGACAAGTCCGCCTACGCGCCCGGCGAGACCGCCAAACTGATCCTGGAGAGCCCGTTCCAAACCGCCCGCGCGCTCGCGATCGTCGAAAAGCCCGACGGCGTGAACCAATACGACTGGGTCGACATCACCAACGGCTACGGTGTCTACGATCTTCCGATCGACGAATCCTACATGCCGCGGGTTCCGGTGCATTTTGCGCTGATGCGCGGCCGGCTGCCTGGCGCCGACACCACCGCCGGGTTGCTCGATCTGCGCCGGCCGCAAACCATCGCCGCCACCGCCTGGATCAAGGTCACGCCCGCCAAAAACATCGTTTCCGTCGCCATCACCGCGCCGGCCGAGGTGCTGCCCGGCACCACCATCAGTCTCACGGTGAAGCTCGCCGACGACACCGGTAAGCCGGTCGCGGGCGAAGTGACCCTATGGCTGATCGACCAGGCGGTGCTCGCCCTGGCGCAGGAAGCCCCGCTTGACCCGTTGCCGGATTTCATCCGCGATCGCGGTAGCAGGCTGGCCTTTTCCGACACGCGCAACTGGCCGTTCGGTCTGCTGCCGCTCGACGAGGAACCCGGTGGCGACGTCGGCGCCGGCGACCAGAACCTGCTGAACCGGGTGACCATCCGCAAGAATTTCCAGCCGATGCCGTACTACAATCCGGCGCTTGAGGTCGGGCCCTCGGGCACAGTCACGGTGCAGATCAAGCTTCCTGATGATCTCACCATCTTCCGCATCCGAGCCGTTGCGGTGAGCGGGCCCGATCGGTTCGGCTTTGCCGTGGGGCAGGTCGCGGTGCGGCTGCCGGTGATCGTGGAACCGAACCTGCCGCGTTTTGTCCGGCCCGGCGACAGCTTCTCGCTCGCCGGCATCGGCCGCATCGTTGAGGGCGCCGGCGGCGCTGGCCATGCCCAGGTGAAGCTCGACGGTCTTACCATCAGCGGGCCGACCACGACGGCGTTCAGCTGGCAACCCGGCGCCTCGCAGCATTTCGCCTATCCGGTGACCGTGCCGAGTCCCGGCTATACCCCGCAGGGAACCCTGGCCCGCACCAGCGCCAAGGTAACAATGGCGGTGATCCGCGACAGCGATAAGGCGATGGACGCCTTCTCGGTGGATTTGCCGATCGAGCCGGATCGCGACCCAGTTCATCAGCGCGTGCTGGTGGATCTGACGTCCAAGAGCCCTTTCAACCTCCCCGCAATCTTAGGCGCCGCGCGCCCTGGCACGATACGGCGCCAACTGCTGCTGTCGTCCGAGCCTGAACTGGTGCGGCTCTACGCGGGTCTGGATTATCTGCGTGAGTATCCTTACGGCTGCACCGAACAACGGGTAAGTCTCGCCCGCGCCGAGTTGGCCGCGCGCGAATTCGGAGCGCTGCTCGACGGCGGTAATGACGACCGCACCACCCGGGACGTGAACCAGACCCTGCAATGGATTTCGACCGCGACCGACAATAATGGACTGGTGGCATTCTGGCCCGGCGATCACGGCGTGGTAGCGCTCACCGCCTGGTCGGTCGAGTTTATGGTCGACGCGCAAAAGGCCGGCTTCACGGTCGACCCTACACAACTTGCGACGCTGACCCATGCGCTCCAGCAGGCGCTGCGGTCCGATTACCCCAATTTCGTCTCCGGCGCGGACTACATCGAGCGCGCCTGGGCATTATCCGCCTTGGCCTACGCCGGCGATCTCGATCGCGACTACGCCGACGAACTCGCCCGTCAACTCGATCAGCTATCACTGGAGGGGATCGCCGAGGTCAGCTTCGCGCTGCAAACCGGCGGCGTCACCGATGCTCCCACCCTGAAACCGCTGCAGGACGCGTTGTGGAATGGCATCGTGATCAAGCAGCGCGACGGCA
>Ga0302308_10000966_pt1 | contig 23814 bp, 21 predicted proteins | sample III_Palsa_E3_3_FD_200531 | JGI IMG/M metagenome (GOLD analysis project Ga0302308, IMG submission 200531) | Peat permafrost microbial communities from Stordalen Mire near Abisko, Sweden - III_Palsa_E3_3 | ecosystem: Environmental > Terrestrial > Soil > Palsa > Peat permafrost | place: Sweden...
GGTGCGATTGCGCAGCGCAATGGCCACAGCGCGCTTGGCGGCAGCCTGGCCTACTACGTACTTGTCGAGCTCGGCGACAATCTCGCGCGGCGTCATCTCGTCGAGGCCTAGGGCCTGATCTTCAGCGGTGCCGGGAAGAAAAATTGCCATGTCTACTCTGCCGCCTTGAGCTCTTCGATGGTGACGCTCTGGTTGGAGTAGATGCAGATTTCGGCGGCGATCTTCATACTGCGTTCGACGATTTCGCGGGAGGTCATGGGGGTGTTTTCCATCAGCGCGGTGGCGGCGGCCAGGGCAAAGCTTCCGCCAGAACCGATGGTGGCGATTAAGCCGTCGCCGACGGGGTCTGGCTCGATGACGTCGCCATCGCCGGAGAGCAGGAACATCTGTTTCGAGTCGGCAACGATGAGCAGGGCCTGGAGCTGGCGGAGGAGCTTGTCGGTACGCCAATCCTTGGCGAGCTCGACGGCGGAACGACCGAGGTTGCCGCCATATTGCTCGAGCTTGGACTCGAAGCGAGTGAAGAGCGAGAAGGCGTCGGCGGTGGAGCCCGCAAAGCCCGCTAGGATCTTGTCGTTATAGAGCCTGCGAATTTTTTTTGCGGAATGCTTCATGACGGTCGAGCCGAGGGTGACCTGGCCGTCGGCGGCCATCACCATGCTGTTGCCGCGCCGTACGCAGATAACAGTGGTGGAACGCACGCGGCGGGCTACGCCGTGTTCATCGGGGCCGAGGTCCAGCGGGTGGGCGGTTAGTCTTTTCCCGACGCTGGGGGACTGTTCAGTGTTCGAACTTTTCTTTCGCATGGGCACACCGCAGTATATCGCCGCAGACCCGCGAACCATGCCGGGAACCCTCTGTGCAGCTTCACACAGCGGACGCGCGCAGGCTACGCTATCCTTCTGTTACGCGTAGATTGAACCCCGAACCGTAACCCTGACGTCTGAAGCGACCTTGAAACCACTCCTCCAGCAACCGATCTTCCAGCATGCAGCGCACCTGGTGCGCGAGCAGGATCCGCGGATACTCGGGGGCATTGCCGGCGTGATTGCGGTTGCGGCGGGCGGCACGTGGTGGTACGTAAGGTCGCATCGGATGTCGGCGGAAGAGATGGAGCGGCGTCGCCGCGAAGAGTTGGCTCTTGGTGGCCGGATCACCGATGGCGTGATCCTGGACGCACGCACCCTGGGCAATGAGGACAGCGTTTCGCCGACGCCGGAGGTGTTGGTGTATAGCTACAGCCTGGCGGGACTGGTCTATAACTGCGCACAGGATGTCTCGACGCTGCCGAACGAGGTGGTGGGGTTTCGTATCGACCAGCCAGTGCAGGTGCGGTATGACCCGCGCAATCCGGGCAACAGCATTATTGTTTCGGAGAGCTGGACGGGGCTGTGGCTGCGCCCCGAATCGACAACCCACGAGTAAGTGGTTGGCACTGTTCAGGTTTATCGATCAGGAGCCGCCACGCGTGCCTCCTACACAGCTGGGCCCGCGGGCACGCACGGCGGCTCAGCTTAGGTAGGATGCGGAGGGACCGAGAAGAGGTGCCACCCTGCAGGTGACGCCTCTGTCAGTCACTTACGAATGGTTGCCTATAAATTCAACCAAAGCGAACCCATCCCTATGTGAGTCCCGTCCTACGTACCACTGGGCCATTTTAGGTTGACGGTAGTCGTGTGCAGCGCGGAAGATCCTCCTGCACTTACGACCGATGCTAAGGAGGTTTCCCGATGCTGCCAAACAAAGCACTCTCCTGCCTCATTGTCCTTTCTGCGCTGGTTCCTCCGGCGTGTGCCGTCGGGATCGCGCCCACGCCCGCGCCAAGCTTCACGATCTCTGCGAGCAATGTCACCATGCCCTTGAGCGGAACCGTGGCCATCCCGTTCACGCTGACCTCGGTGAATGGATTCGCGGGACAGGTTTCCGTCTTTTGCGTTCAGCCGACCGTGCCTGGAAGCGTGAACAAAGGACCCTACTGCGACCAGGGTGGGCCGTTGATGGCTTACACGTTGGTCGCCAATGGAACGACGACGGGAAGCATCACGATCGTGGCGATCCAACCGAATCCTGTACCGCTTACCAGCAAGTTGAAGTCTGCGGGACGTCGCGAAGGTGCTGGCCTGGCACTGGCGGGCATGGTGATGCTGGGGCTTCGGCGGCGAAGGCCGGGGTCGCGACGATTGATGCGCGCAAGCCTGGCGTTCGGCATCATGATGGCGCTGGCTGGGATCGGCCTTTGCGGCTGCGGCGGACCTCCAACGCTGACCCCGGGAGCCTATCTGTTTATGCTCAATGCGACCTCCGTGTCGACACCCATCCTTGCGGCGAATACCACGGCGACCGTTACGGTGCCGGCGGGGATCGTGACGAAGTCCAACAACTAGACAAAGCGTTTTGCTCCAGCTCCGATAAACAAACTTCAGTCTGCGCGTTTGTTCTGCGTTCAGAGGAGAGCTGGCTGCGTCCAGAGAGGAGGTAGCTGCGTCCAATGACGCATGAGTGAAAGCGCGAATGTTGCTATGTCGACCGTGAACCTTGGCAATACCGGTGTGCGCGTTTCAAGAATTTGCCTGGGCATGATGACCTATGGTGCCAAAAGCTGGCGTGAATGGGTGCTGGAAGAAGATGACGCGCGGCCGTTTGTTAAAGCAGCGGTTGAAGGGGGGATTAACTTCTTCGATACCGCCGACGTGTACTCGCTGGGCGAGAGCGAGCGCATCACCGGCAAGCTGCTGCGCGAGTTCCAGCCGCGCCGCGAAGAGCTGGTCATCGCGACCAAGGTCTTCAACCCGATGAGCGACGGCGCCAATGATCGAGGGCTCTCACGCAAGCACATCATGGCCTCCATTGATGCCAGTTTGAAGCGGCTGGGCGTGGATTACGTAGACCTTTACCAAATTCACCGCTTCGACAAAAACACGCCGATTGAAGAGACCTGCGAGGCCTTGAACGACGTGGTGAAGGCAGGCAAGGCGCTGTACCTGGGCGCGTCGAGCATGTATGCGTGGCAGTTCCAGAAGATGTTGAACTTCCAGGCGGCCAATGGGCTGGCACGCTTCGTCACGATGCAGAACCACTACAACCTGGTGTATCGCGAGGAAGAGCGTGAGATGATTCCGTTGTGCCTTGATCAGAAGGTCGGGTGCATTCCGTGGAGCCCGCTGGCGCGTGGATTTCTGACGGGAAGTCGAAAGCGTGGCGACGGCAAGAGTGAGACGTTGCGCGCCCGCACCGACGACTTCGGCCATGGCTTGTACTATCGTCCGACGGACTTCGATATCGTAGAGCGCGTGCTCGAGCTGGCCGCCCAGCGCAACGTAAAGCCGGCGCAGATTGCGCTGGCCTGGGTTCTGTCCAAGCCCGGCGTCTGCGCACCGATTGTGGGAGCCAGCAAGCTCTATCAACTGGAAGATGCGCTGGGGGCGCTGGACGTCAAACTCACTCCAGAGGAGATCAATCGTTTGGAGCAGCACTACGAAGCGCATCCCGTCCTCGGCCACGGTTACTAGCAGCGGTTACTTAAGCAGTCCCTAGTGGGAACATTGCCTACACGGTGCCGCCCACAGTGCATCCAACGTCGGAGTCCGCTATCCTTTTTGGACAGCAAGCTTTTCCCGGGTGAAACATGCCCTTCGTGGGCCACGCGTTCATGCCAGCTCTTATACGAACGACCGAACCGCACCACCCATGGATTGCGATCTTTGCGGTGTGCGTGGGCGTGTGCCTGATGCTCGGTGCGCTTCCTGTGGCCGCCCAGATGCCGAGTCAGGCGACCCAGCGTTCGCTGAGCGGAACCATCACCGATACGAATCATGAGCCTATTCGCGGCGCCGTCGTGGAGTTGCGCAACGAGAGCTCCCTTGCGCTGATGACCTACATCACCGAAGCGAATGGCGCCTACAACTTCAAACGCCTCGACGGCAATACGGATTACGTCGTCTGGGTTGTGTTTCGCGGACGCCACTCGCCTACCCACACCATCAGCAAATTCGACAGCCATATGGCCAAGGTCATTAACTTCACAATTCGAACCTACTGAGCGCCGGGTGCACCGCGCCCGCATGGTCCCAATCGCCGGGATGACGAGGGTGGCGTAAACTTTCTGGGAGAGTCCTATGCTGAAGCTTTTCCTGCTGGTCGTCAGCCTCGCCATGTTGTGGTGGTTCGTGCGCAACGATGCGTCCGAATACGCTGCGTTCAAGCGGCAACCCGATACGAAGGGCCGCCAGCATTTCTACGGGACCTGGATATTGAAGAGCTTCCTATCCTTGTTTGGGACGTCCATCGTGTGCCTGCTGATTCTTCGCCAGCTGCACGCGCTGCTCTACCTGCCCGACGAATTTATTCCGCTGGCCGCACACCTGGGCGCGGACATGCCCACCACCGTGATCCTGGATAAGGAGATCCTCGCGGGCTGTGCCGCCGGTGCGATGCTGATCGGCATCCTGCTTGGCGTGTTCATCGCGAAGAGGTTGAAAACCACGCATGCCACGCTGGCCGACATTGAACCGCTGATGCCGCGCAACGCCGCTGAGACGGGCTGGGCCGCACTGCTTTCCCTTAACGCCGGCGTGAGCGAGGAGTGCTTCTTCCGGCTGGTGCTGCCACTGCTGCTGATCGGCGTGCTGCACAATCCGCTGCTGGCGTTCATCAGTGCGACCATCCTGTTTGGCCTGGTGCACATCTACCAGGGCGTACTCGGCGTAGTGATGACAACGCTGGTGGGGGTGGTGCTGGCCGGGCTCTATCTGTGGACGGGCAGTCTCTGGATGACGATCGCCGCACACGCTGGCCTGGATCTGTTCGGCTTGGTGGTGCGCCCAACGTTCATGCGCCTGTTGCATCGGCCAACGCTGACAACTGGAACCGATAACTAACAACTGCTTCACCCATCACCGCGCGAAAATCCGTGCGCTGCTACACTCGGCTCAACAACAGGGAATTTCCCGATATGGGACGGCTGCCGCAGAAGCACGCGCCACGGCCTGCCTCATCCCCCGAGGCGTTCGATCCGATGAAACCTGTATGGGTCGGTGCCTCACAACTGAATGCCAGGGTTACCGCTTGCCGCCGAGACGTATCGCGAGCACCCGATTTCGTGCCTCCTGCACACTGCTTCATGGCGGCGCACTCTTTCTGTTGGCCGTGGTCGCACTGCTGGCGCACACCGTGGATGCCCAGAAGCCACACAGCAGCGTCAACCTGACCGCAGCGTGGCAGCCGCTGGGGCCGAGCTCGATTGTCTCCCCGACCTACAACAATCTCACCGGCCGCGTTGCCGCGATTGCGGCCGATCCCAACGATCTGACTGGAAATACGGTATATCTCGGCACCACCGGCGGTGGTGTGTGGAAGTCGACCAACGCGGCGGGGCCGTTCAGCGCGGCTATCTTTATGCCTCTCACGGATACTCTGCCGGTCTTCAGCAATAATGCGGGCAGCAGCGCTATGCCGTCCCTGACGATCGGCGCGCTGGCGGTGCAGCCGTCCGTCAATCCGGTGCTGATTGCGGGTACCGGCGACGCGAACAACGCGAGCGACTCGTACTACGGCGAAGGTCTGCTGCGGTCCGCCGACGGAGGACTTACCTGGACCCTGGTCCAATACTCGCAAGACGGTGTTGCCGGCGATCATTCGTTTATCGGTCTGGCGACGGCAGGGATCGCGTTTAGCACGGCGACGCCATCGCTGGTGGTTGCGGCTTTTTCGACCTCCGCACAGGCCGCCATCGTTGGTGCGGTCACCTACGACTCCTTTCCCGGTCTCTACTACTCCACCGACGCGGGTATTACGTGGCAGATGGCAACCATCCTTGACGGAACGACCCTTGTCCAAACGCCGCAGCCGCTGGGGACGGGCGAGATTGGAAACGCCGCAACCTCGGTTGTATGGGACCCGGTGCGCGCGATGTTCTACGCGGCCGTCCGTTCGCACGGCTACTATTCTTCACCCAACGGAGTTACCTGGACGCGCCTCACGACGCAGCCGGGAACCGCACTCACCACGGCGAACTGTCCGGTCGGCGCCAATGGTGCGGGCAGCGCCAATTGCCCAATCTATCGGGGGACGCTTGCGGTCCAGACAGCGACCGGCGACCTCTATGCGCTCACGGTCGATACCAGCAACCTCGATCAGGGCTTGTGGCAGGATCTGTGCAGCGCAACTTCTGGCAGCTGCGCCAAGCCTGCGCCCACCTTCGCCAACCGCATCGATAATGGCGCACTGGAGACCGGTGGCGGGAGCACGGTGATCGCGCAGGGCAACTATAACCTGGCCCTGAGTGCCGTGCCTGCCGCTGGGGCTATCACGAATCTCTATGTGGGCACCGTCGATCTCTACCGTTGCGTGATCGCGGCGGGCTCCTCCGGCTGCGCGCTCAGGAACACCACCAACGCGCTCGACGGCTGCAACGCGCCGGCGCAGGTCGCGGCGGCGCAACATGCCATCGCGACGGTCGCGCAAGCCAGCGGTGTGCCTATCGTATTCCTGGGGAACGACAGCGGCTTGTGGCGCTCGCTGGATGGCGCGACGGAGACGGGCAGCGTATGTTCGGCGAGCGATTCCACGCACTTCGACAATCTCAATGCGGCCATCGGCGCGGGTGGCTCGCTGAGCGAGACGGTAGGTTTTGCGCAGAATCCCGGAAGCCCCAACATCCTCCTCGCCGGTTTGGGCGCCAATGGATCGGCGGCGAGTTCTTCAACGAACACACTCAGCGCCTGGCCGCAGCTCTCCGCTGGCGAGGGTGGCTATCCTGCGATCGACGCCACTACTCCCGCCAACTGGTTTGCGACCATCGGTGTTGGCGTAAACTTCGACGCGTGTCCACTGGGCAGCAACTGTTCCGCCGTCAACTTCCTCCCGCCGGCGACCATCGGCGCAACGCAGGTGAACGGGGATGCAAGCCAGATCGACACGCCCATCCAGCTGGATCCGGCTTTGACGACAAGCCTGCTTATTGGGACGTGCCGGGTGTGGCGCGGGCCGGCCAGCAATGGTTCCCTGTGGTCCAACGCGAACGCCCTCAGTCCGGCGCTGGGAGGAGTCACAATCCCCTGCGGCCTCTATAGTCCCATGATCCGATCGATCGCGGCCGGAGGTCCGAGCGTGACCTCTGCGACCTTGCAGAACTCTGGTTCGACGGTGATTTACGCGGGCATCTCCGGATCGCAGGACGGCGGCTGGGCCATTCCGGGACACATGTTCATGACCGAGAGCGCAAACACGGCGACCAGCACCAAGGCCTGGACGGATATCTCGCTCTCCGCGGTCACGAACGACATTGCCGACGCGCACGTCTTTAACCCGAAACACTTCGATATTTCTTCTATCGCGATCGATCCTCACGATGCTACGGGCGGGACCGTATACGCGACGGTGATGGGCTTTGATGTTCCCCACCTCTACCGCTCTACGACCTTTGGCGTCGGCGTCGCCGCATGGCTCAACATCAGCGCAAATCTACCAGATGCGCCTGCCAACGCCGTCGTTGTCGATCCCAACGACGCGAACACGGTGTACGTCGCGATGGACGGTGGCGTCTATGTAACCCAGGCCATCACTAACTGTTCAACGTCGAACTGCTGGAGCGTGCTTGGAACCGCCCTGCCGAATGCTCCCATCCTGAGCCTGGCGGTCGCCGCCGCGCTTCCAACCGGCGACGGGCGCTTTGGCATGCTGCGCGCCGGAAGCTACGGACGCGGCTTGTGGCAGACGCCGCTGCTGACAGCAACTACCGGGAGTCAAACAGCCATCACGCTCTCGGCTACGAGCCTTACCTTCGCGGCGCAGCAGGTGGCGACGCAGTCCGCGGCCCAGAACATCACAGTGAGCAGCACAGGAAGCTCCCCGGTCATCTTCGGCACACTGGGGTTGACCGGCGACTTCACCGAGACGGACAACTGTGCCGGCCATACGCTGGCGATCGGCTCCTCCTGCAGCGTGCAAATTGTCTTTGCACCTACAGCAACCGGTGCGCGCTCCGGTCAGCTTACGATCTACTCCAACGTCGCGGGCGGCCAGACGACCGTCTCGCTCAACGGCACGGGAACGGCTGCTGCCGCGATCGTTCTCACGCCGCTCACGCTTAGCTTTCCCGCCACCATCGTGAACCAGACGGCAGCTTCCCAAAGCATCACCGTCTCCAACACCGGAGGCAACTCCGCTACGCTCTCCCCGCCGGTACTCAGCGGCGCTGGCGATTTCGCGGTGTTCGCCAACACTTGCGGAGCCACCCTCGCCGCGGGCACCGGCTGTACGCTCTCGATCACCTTCACGCCAACGGCCAGCGGTGCGCGCTCGGCCACGCTTTCCGTAACTGACAATGCGGGCACGAGCTCTGCCGCGACCCAGATCGCCTCACTCTCTGGAGTCGGCGAAGCACCCGCCACTGACACGCTCTCTGTGCTCGCGCTGAGCTTTGCGCAGCAGCAGATTGGTACGACCAGCGCTTCTCAAAGCGTTACGCTGACCAACAGCGGAGGCGTGCCGCTGACGTTGATCGCAGCGAGTGTTTCGCCCGGCGATTTCTCCGTGGTCAACGCCTGCGGCAACTCACTGGCTGCACATGCGACCTGCGCGTTCAACATTACCTTCGCTCCTACGGCCATCGGATCTCGCACCGCGACGATGACCATCACAGACCAATTCCACTACCAGACCGTCGCGCTCAACGGAACGGGCATTGCCGGCCCCGGTGTTTCGCTGACGCCGGTCTCGCTCAGCTTCGCGGCAACCGGCGTCGGTCTGACGGCGCTCGCACAGACGCTCACGCTCACCAATAACGGGAGCGTGCCACTCACGGTAACGAAGGTTGCGGTGAGTGCCGGCTTCACGATCGCGCTCAACTCCTGCACGACGACTCTGCCGGCCGCTACCGGTTGCAGCTTGACGATCGTATTTGCGCCGACAACTCCTGGACCAATCGCCGGGACCCTTACCTTCACCGACAATGCCGGCAGCGGCGTGCAGACCACGTCGCTCTCTGGAACCGGGATCGACTTTTCCCTGACCGCCTCTGGGGCCACGAGCGCAACGGTCGCAGGCAGTGGCGCGAGTGTCACCTATGCGTTGCAGCTGAGCTCACTCAATGGCCTCTCCGGCAGCGTTGCACTCAGCTGCACGGGCGCGCCAGCCAACTCTACCTGCACGGTGACACCCAGCATTGGCGCGCTCGGCACCACCGCGCCCGTCGTTGTAACACTCGAAACTGCGGTGCCCAGCACCGTGGCCCTGACTCAAAGTTCGCGGCCCTTGCGCGCATCCAGCTCAGCCAAAGCCTTTCTGCTGGCGCTCCTGTTGCCAATTGCCTTCTTCCAGCGAAGGCGCTATCCGCGATTCGCACGCTTAATCGTCATGCTCTGTGCGCTGGGAGTGCTTAGCAGCTGTGGCGACAGCCGCGCAATTCCCACGACAGGGACTACCGGCGGAGGAGGAACGCCCACGCCGCCAGGGACCTCCACCCTCACAATCAGCGCGTCGACCGCTGGACTTACGCACTCCATCAGCCTCATTGCAGTCGTGCAGTAATCCAAAACGGCTAGGCCACCGTACCCGCAGCCACCGCACTGGCCCACGCCCACTGAAAGTTGTAGCCGCCCAGCCAGCCGGTCACGTCCACCACTTCGCCAATAAAGTACATTCCCGGGACGCGCTTGCTCTCCATCGTGCGCGCGTCGAGCTCCGCTGTATCAACGCCCCCCACCGTCACCTCTGCCTTCGCAAATCCCTCGCTGCCGTCGGGCCGCAGCGACCAGGCGTGCAGGTCGCTCTCCAGCCGCGCAATTCCGGCGTTGGTCCAATCGCCGGCACTCGTATTGGCGCGCACTCGAACCCAGCGCTCGGCCATGCGCGTCGGCAATACAGTTCGCAGCGCTGCATATGCGCTGTTCCAATCGCGTCCCGAAGCCTGCACCAGCAGCGGGCGAAACACCTCCAGCCCCGGCGCCATATCAAAGCTCACTTCACCCCCAGGCCTCCAGTAAGACGACGCCTGCAACACCGCCGGCCCGCTGACCCCGCGATGCGTTACCAACAGCCGCTCGCGAAATACCGGAATCTTGCGCCGCGCTTTCTCCTCGAGCACCGCTCGCGCCACCACGTCAAAGGCGACGCCGGCCAGGTCGCACCATCGGGCCTTCTCTTCCACCGAAAACACCAACGGCACGAGCCCTGCGCGCGGCTCCACGATCGTGTGCCCATACTCCTTGGCCAGTTCGTAGCCAAATCCTGTCGCACCCATCGCCGGAATCGACAGCCCACCGGTGGCGACCACTACCGACTCGCACGCAAACTTCCCTGCGCTCGTCTCGACCACGAACCCCGCAGTATCCATACCGCGCCGTACCGACGAGACGGTCACGCCACAGCGCGTCTCCACGCGTGTCTCCGCGCATTCCTTCTCCAGCATTGCCACGATCTGCTTGGCCGAGTCGTCGCAGAAGAACTGTCCCAAAGTCTTCTCGTGATATTTGATTCCGTGTTTCTCCACCAGCGCCATGAAGTCCTTCGGCGTGAAACGCGCCAGGGCGGATTTGGCAAAGTGCGGATTCTCGCTGAGAAAGTTCTCCGCCTTGGTTCCCACGTTGGTGAAGTTGCAGCGCCCGCCGCCGGAGATCAGAATTTTTCGCCCCACGCGATCGCCGTGTTCCAGCAGCAGAACGCGACGTCCGCGCTTGCCCGCCTCGAACGCGCACATCATTCCGGCCGCGCCTGCGCCGAGCACTACCACGTCATACCGCACGGCTGCCACTTAAACTTTCACTCGCGGGACCACCGACGCGGGCAACGGCGTGCCCTGGTGAAACACTATCTGCCACCGCCCGTCCCGCCACACCCACAGCGAACTGCGCAGCGCTTCAATCATGTCGCCGTTCGGTTCTGTTCGCTCGCTACCGTAAGTAACCAGCGCCACGCCCTCGGCTACCACCTCGCAGGCGAACTCCTTCATCGTGACACGGATTTCTTCCTCTTCGGCTAGGAACACGAGGATCTCCGCCCTGTTGTAGACCGTGCCCGAGCGGCCGAACTCGCGGAACTCCTCTGCCAGCAACCCTTCCAAGCGCGCGTGATTCTTGCGCACGGCGTTCGTCAGAAGACTAGCTTCCAATGCGCGCAATGTTTCTGCAACATCCATCTACTCATTCTATGGAACCCAACGCAAAGTGGTTCAACTGCATCCAACGCTGTGAAAGAAATATAGGAGCAAACCCATGAAATCATTTCCCTGGATTCTCGCTGCCGTCGGCCTCGGTGTGGCCGCGTACGTCGTCATGAATACCCCCGGCCCGGAATACGCAACCGGCAACGATGACATTGAAGATGCTGCTCGCAAAACCTCGGCCTGGGGTTCGAAGAATCGCATCAAGGGTACCGGCACCACCCTCGGCGGCAAGCTGAAAGAAGGCATCGGTAACCTCACGGGCACTCCTGACCTTGCGAACGAGGGCGTGGTCGACCAGGTTGCGGGATCCGTGAAGGAGGCTGCCGGATCAGTTGCGCAGGCAGCCGGCCAGACCCTTCACGAGTTCAATCGCTAAGCTATCTGCGCCGGTAGGGCAGATACACAGGTTCCCACACATTGGCGCGCAACTCTTCCGCAAACGACTCGCCCTTGATCTCAGCCAACCCCTCGGCCTGCGCTTGTCGTCCCACCGCGACCGCGACATTCATCGAAACATTCCGCAACGACTCCAACGGCGGCAGCAGTGCGCCATTCGGATCACTCTGCGTTGGAGAGAGCTCGGCCAAAGCGCGGGCCGACGCCATGATCATCCCATCACTCACGCGCCTGGCCTTCGAACTCATGATTCCCAACGCCATGCCAGGGAAGATATACGAGTTGTTGGTCTGCGCGATTTTGTATTGCTTGCCGCCGAAATCAACCGGCGCGAATGGGCTACCCGTTCCCACAATCGCGCGGCCGTCCGTCCACCGAATTACATCACCAGGCGTCGCCTCGCAGCGGCTGGTTGGATTGGAGAGCGGCAGAATCACTGGTCGCACGCTGCGTCCATTGTGTTCCTGTTCTAACCCTTTCGCCATGGTACGCACGACTTCTTCCGTGAACGCGCCCGCCTGTCCCGACACGCCAATCAACACCGTCGGCCGCACCCGCTCAACCACATCCTTCAGGCCGATGCCATGTTCGCCGCGCGGCCAATCCTGCACCTCACTGCCGGGACGCGCGAACAAAGCCTGCTCAGGCGTCATCCCCTGCATGCCTTCCACCAGCAGCCCCGGTTGATCGACGGCATAGAAGCGTGCACGCGCCTCTTCTTCGCTCAACCCCGCATCCACCAACGCCTGCAGCAACAGCTTCGTGATTCCGAGCCCCGCGGATCCGAAGCCATACACCACGAATCGCTGCTCAGTGAAGGGAACGCCTGTCAGATTCACCGCCGAAAGCAGCGTTGCAACTGCCACTGCAGCCGTTCCCTGGATGTCATCGTTGAAGCTCGGCAGCGTATCGCGATAGCGCCCCAACAACCGTGCCGCGTTGCTCCCCGCGAAGTCTTCCCACTGCAGCAGCACATGCGGCCAGCGCTTGCGCACCACGCGCACGAAGGCATCGACAAATTTGTCATACTCGGCCCCGCGTACACGTTCATGCCGCCAGCCAACATACATCGGATCGGCGATGCGCGCGGCATTATCCGTGCCGACATCGAGCAGGACCGGCAGGCATTGCATTGGATGAATTCCCGCCAGCGCTGTGTAGAGCGCGAGCTTGCCAATCGGTATGCCCATGCCGCCGGCGCCCTGGTCGCCAAGCCCCAGGATTCGCTCGCCGTCCGACACCACGATGCAGCGCACGCGGTCATAGCGCGGATGATTCAGGATTGTCTCCATTCGCGACCGGTTGGGGTAGCTAAGAAAGACGCCGCGTGGCCGACGCCAAATCTCCGAGAAGCGCTGGCAGCCTTCGCCCACCGCCGGTGTGTAAACCACCGGAAGCATTTCCTCGATGTTGCGTGTGACCAGCGCATAGAACAGCGTCTCGTTGACGTCCTGCAGGTCGCGCATCAGCGTGTAGCGCGAGAAGTCGTCGGTCAACGCGCGAAACGCGCGCATGCGCCGCTCAATCTGTTCATCGAGCGTGCCCACATGCGGCGGAAGCAGGCCATGCAGCGAAAACTCATCGCGCTCCGATTCTGGAAATGCTGTGCCCTTGTTGAACATCGGCGTGTTCAACAGCCCCAGCCCCATCAGCGAGGTCTCGATAAACTTCGGCGTCTTGCGCGCTGCAGCCATCCTTCGATTCTACTGAGACGCTCAATGGACGTGGTTCTGGAATGCACTTACGTCCGCACGTTTTCCGCTTTGATCGAAACCGGGCGGACACGAACAAGTGTCCACCCGGCATCGTTCCTACTTCAACCCAACCGGTCTGATCGGGTCGATAGGTTTGATCGGATCAACTACCGGATCAATGGGCCGGACCGGAATCGGCTCTCCCGGCCTAGGCACAAACCCCACCGGGATCGTCGGATCGACCACCCATATCGGCACCTTGATAGGGACATTCAGTTTGAGTGTGCCTACGCTTACATGCGGCCAACTCAATCCGTTGAAGTTCAGCAATACCGTCTGCGAGTACTGCAGTTGGAATGTGTCCGGGCTGCCCTGCACGGTCTCAATCCAGAACGTCGCCATCACTTGAGCCGACTTCGCATTCGGTCCGGCCGCCGCCCCATTCAGGAACGCGGTGTTCGCCGTGCCTCCTCCCGTGATGGGAGACGGCGGGCTCGTCGACACCTGCAGCGTCGTCGTGGAAACAATCGTCTTTCCAACCAGCTCCGCCTGCAGCACCGAGTTTGGGTTGTTCACCATCGCCTGGGTGATCCCTACCAGTTGGGCCGCCGGCGAACGGAAGGCGCTCGGCGCCCCCAGGTTCGTCTCCGGAAAGCCGATCGTCGCTGCCGGATCACCAATGGTGAACGGCGTGATGTTAATGTTCGGAATGGTGGGTGCGCCCGAAGCCGTGCTCGCCGTTCCCTGTGCCAGCATCACCGTACCGTGAGGTATCGACGCCATGCGAACCACCGTCGATCCTTCCGCCGGATTCGTTGTATTCGGAACCACCGCCCATATCCCGGGTTCAATATGCAACCCCGCATTGAGATTCGAATCCGAGATCTGCTGCAGGTACGTCAGCCCGAACATGTTGATGTCCGGTTGTAAGAGCCCTCGATTGGGAATCGGGCCGCTAATAGCGGTGAAGTCGATGCCGTCGGTCGTCAAGTTGAGTTCCAGGAAGTGATCCTGTCCTGCGCTGTGGGGACGCCAGATCGTGTTGAATCCAGCTCCGCCCCACGAACCCGGCAAATTCACAAGCGGACCCAGCGGGTTCAGAATGAACGGAAAAGGAAAATGGATCGGTGATTCGATCGGTGGTAACGGTTTAAATGTGAAGTCGGGATCCAGTGGCATGTTGCTCTCCATTCGCAATGAGATTGCCTGGGAGCGATGGATTGTGCAGAGATACAGACGAGCCTGAAACCTGCACTCAGCAGTTGACTGAGTTTCATGTAAGAGCGACTTTTATCACGCGCTATGCGGCGATGCAAATCAATAGTGGGGGTGCCCGCTGCCTTCGTAGAACGACCTATTCTCGCTCCCCGCGCAGCGATTCCTGCGCCCTTAACGCCAGCCCATGAGCCACCGAGGTGAACTCGTTGCCTCTGCGAATGCGTTCCTCGCCAAACCGCTTGACGAAGATCCGCCGCACCGCGGGCACGAAGGAACTGCCACCGGTTAGAAACACGCGATCAATGTCTCCAGCACTCACGCCAGAGTTCTCGATCAGCGAGTCGATCGAGCTCTCAATGGCGCGCAACTCCTCTGCGATCCATCCCTCAAATTCCGTGCGCGTCACTGGAATCTGCAGGTCCATGCTGCCATCGTGAAATTGAAACACCGCACTCTTCTCATGCGATAACTCGAACTTCACCTTCTGCACGGCGCGATGCAACTGGTAGCCAAGATCTTCCTCGATCAGCGCACTGAGCGCCTTGATCTTCTCCGGCTCGAGGGCCCGCAACCGTGCGCTGCGCAGAATCTCCGTCACCTCGTGGGTGCGCAGGAAGGACAGGTAATGCCAGCGCTCGAGGTTTGCGTAGATCCACGCAGGCACGGCCGGAAGAATCTTGTTCATCGAACGCGCGTACGAATCCGAGCCGAGCGCCGGCGACACGAGCTTGCGCACAAGGCGCGCGTCAAACGAATCTCCCGCCAGCCGCACGCCACTGTTTCCCAGTACTTCTTGCGATGAGCTCCCACGCCGCACACCTGGGCCCACGCGCAGCAACGAAAAATCACTTGTTCCGCCGCCAAAATCACCAATCAAAATCAGCTCTTCATGATCCAGTGTCGACTGGTAGGAATAGGCGGCGGCCACCGGCTCGAGCTCCAGGTTAACACTTACGAAGCCGGCCTGAGTAAACGCAGCGCAAAGACGCTGCTCCGCGAAGGCATCATCTTCCTCTGTCTCCGCGCCTACAAACCTGACCGGCCGTCCCACCATCGCGTGCCGGATCGGCTGGCCGAATTGGCGCTCCGCCTGCTCACGCAAATCGGAAAGTATTCGCGCAACAAGGTCCTCAAATTTGTATTGGCGTCCGAAGATTCCCGTGCCCGTGAGCGTGCGGCTGGGCAGATACGACTTCAGCGACTGGATCAGCCGACCCTTGTCCTCGGCGTCGAGATAGTGTTCGATCGCAGACGGCCCCGTCCAGGAGTGCGTGCGGCGCACACCGCTAGCGTCCTTGATCTTCTCTAAATACAGCACCGACCGCGAGGACAGCGTCTCTCCGTCGCGCGCAGGAAACCGCACCAGCTCTACCTGCGCATCCTTCCGTACAATCGCGACCGAGCTATTCGTCGTACCAAAATCAATCCCGACCGCCGGCACTCCATCCCACCGATTCTTCATTCCCACTATTTTCGCAGCAGTGAGTTGTTCTCCGCCCGCGCAATCAAGCGACAATGGAACGCATGCTTCTGCAACGCCTACTCTCGCTGCGATGCCTTGTTCTCTGCACCCTGCTAACGCTCGCGTCGGCTGCGCGAGCGCAACGTGCCGCGCCGATTGTCACCGTGGACGCTGGACGCATCGAAGGCGCCGCACTGCCCACGCTGCCAGAGGGCGGCGCGTTCCTTGGGATTCCATACGCTGCGCAACCCATCGGTGATCTTCGCTGGCGTCCGCCGCAATCTGCGCCTGCCTGGAGCGGCGTTCTAAGCGCCAAAGCCTACGGCCCTGCGTGCCCACAAGCTGCCAGCGGCTGGCTTCCCGAAATGCTTGGCAAGACGCGCATGGCTACAAACGAAGCGTGCCTGTACCTCAATGTCTGGACACCTCATCTCGCGTCGGATGCGAAATCTCCCGTGCTCGTCTGGATTCATGGCGGTGGCAATGTTGAAGGCTCGGCCGAGTGGCCTCCGCTCGGCGAAACCCTCGCGCGCCGCGGCATCGTCGTCGTCAGCATCAACTACCGCCTTGGCATCTTTGGCTTCTACGCCACGCCGCAACTCTCCGCCGAATCGCCTGAGCATCGCTCCGGCAACTATGGTCAACTCGATCAGCTGGCGGCGCTCGACTGGGTGCAGAAGAACATCGCTCGGTTCGGCGGCGATCCGCACCAGGTCACCGTCGCAGGCCAATCCTCCGGTGCGCTCGACATCTGCAATCTCATCGCATCGCCACTCGCAACTGACCTCTTTCAGCGCGCCATCCTGGAGAGCGGTGCTTGCGTCGACTCGATCTTTCCTACCGAGCGTGAAATCGAAGCCGCCAACGCGGACTTTGCGCATCAGCTCGGTCCGCACAATCAGCCCGCATCGCTGGCGCAGCTGCGAACTCTCCCCGCACAGCAACTCCTCGACGCTGCCGCGCACAACGATACGCTTGACCTTGAGCCTGCCGTCGACGACCACTTCCTGCGCGAGCAACCAGCCGCCACCTTCGCACTCGGCGGCCAGCTTCCTGTCTCCATCCTTACTGGCAGCACGGCCAATGAGGTGTCGATTTTCGTAAGCCCAATCGTCGGCGGCAACAGCTCCCAACGTCCGCAGACCGTCGCCTCCTACCACCAGTTCCTCAATAGAAAATTCGGTCCGCTTGCACCGCAGGTCTTCGCCGCCTACCCCGCCATGACGGATGCCGAAGTCCCACGTGTCTTCAATACGATGTTCAGCGACTTCGGCTTCAGCGCACGCCTGCTGGCCGCGGAGACCGCGCGCATCCATCAGCCGATTTACCTATACCATTTCACCTACTCCGGCCAGGGGCCCTTCGCAGCGCTCGGCGCGTTCCACGCAGAAGAACTCATGTTTCTCAGCCAGCGCTACTGGACAAGCTGGGTAAAGTCTACCGACGACGCGCGTGTTTCCGATGCGCTTATCGGCTACTGGATTCACTTCATCCAAACCGGCAACCCCAATACGGCGGACCTACCCGCATGGCCGACGTACAATCCGCATCAAGATCTTGCACAAATTCTTGGGCCTATGGTCACGGCGACACCAGACCCACGGGCCACCCGATTTTCCCCCTTCCAGGAATATCTCGACGGCCGCCTCGAGCGCCTCCCGAACCATGGGGCCGCCGTCCCAGATCCAGCGCCCGCACCGCAGTGAGATCATCAACCCATTTGCAAGCAACGGAGAATTCCCCCCATGAGCAGCACTCCTGATCCGGCACAAGACCTTGGGATCCTCGCGCAACAAGAATCGCTCCTGCACTTCGCCGACTTCACGCCCGACACTGCATGGCAGCTAGGCAATCGTCTACACGACTCGTTGCTGACACGCCAAACTGGCGGCACCGTGGAGATCGAGTTCGCCGGCCAACTTCTTTTTGCGTGCGCCACTCCCGGCGCCAAGCCGAACCAGGCCGACTGGATCCGCCGCAAGCGCAACACCGTTCACCACTTTGCGCGCAGCTCGTACGCCGTGGGGCGGCAGCTTGAGTTCGACCAGCAGACGCTCGAATCGCACCACGGCCTCGCGCTTGTCGATTACGCGGCCCACGGCGGAGGCTTCCCAATCTTCCTCTCACGCTCCGAATGCCTTGGCACGATCATCGTCTCCGGCCTGCCGCAACGTGAGGACCACAACCTCGTTGTCACGGCCATCGCCGAACACCTCAACGTCACCATCCCCCAGCTCCCGTGAGGAAGCCATCACTGGATTGGATGGAGAATCTTCTTTAGAAAATAGCGGCTCTGCCCAGGCGGATGGTCCTCGATCGCGCCAAAGACGGTGTAACCCAGGCGCTCGTAAAAGCCGCGCGCCTGAAAGCTGAAGGTGTCCAGCCACACGCCGCGGCAACCGCGCCGCATCGCCTCCTTTTCGGCCTGAGCTATCGGTTGACTGCCTAAACCACCACCGCGCGATGACTCCGGCAAATAGAGCAGGTTCACATGGAGAAACGAAAACGACGTCCACCCCACTAGGCCACCGATCGTATCTTGCGTGACAGGATCCGAAAGCACAATCGTCAGCGGACGATAGTCATTCGAAAGTCCGGAGCTCGCCTCGTTGAACTCGGAAAGCAACCTCGATATCGTCTCGACCGTGGAATCGTCGGGTGAATCCGTAAGCGTCATCTTCGGTATCCTGGTCATAAACCGCGGCACCTCGTTTGTCAGCTTAGCCCAAGGAGGACGTGCATCGTCGCATCGCGTCTACACTTGAAGCAGATGTCTACCGCAACCACACTTCGCATCACGCGCCGCGCCGCTGACCGACTTCGCGCCGGCCATCTTTGGGTCTATCGCACCGAACTCGAAACGCAGCAACAATCCGCGGCACTCGAGCCCGGATCTCTCGTCACGATCGTCGACGCTCGCGAGATCTCTCTCGGCACTGCGCTCTATTCCTCAGCATCTTCCATCGCCGCGCGCCTCATCTCGCGGTCGCCTCAACTATCTCGCGCCCAATACCTCGCCGACCTCCGCACCCGCGTCGACGCCGCGCTGCAGCTTCGCCGCGAGCTTGCTCCAACATCGACGACCAACAATGCCCATCGCCTCATCTTCTCCGAGGCCGACAACGTCCCCGGCATCATCGCCGACCGTTACGACGACCTCGTGCTCCTCCAACTGCTCACGCAGGGCACCGCGCAAGATGACGTTCGCACCGTCCTTGTCGCAGCGTTCAGTGCAGCCTTCGCTCATGAGAAGTCTCCCCTCACAATATGGGAGCGTCCTGACCCACGCATTCGCGAGCTCGAACAACTGTCCGCGCCCGCGCCGGGCCCGCTTTTCACCACGCACGTCGACTCCGTCGCCCCGAATGGCCTGTCCTTCCGCACCGGAGCCGAACGCGACACGGATCAAGCGGCACCCACCACGACACGCTTCGTCCTCAACGGTCTGCACTTCCATTACGACGCGGCCAGCGGCCAGAAGACCGGCGCGTTCCTCGACCAGCGGCTCAATTACGCGGCCGCCGCGCGCGTAGTGAAAGCGTCCGGCCGCACAGGACGCTCGCTCGACATCTGCACCTACCAAGGCGGCTTCGCGCTGCACCTCGCGCGGGTATGCTCGCACGTCACCGGTGTCGACGCCAGCCGCGCCGCGCTTGAAGCTGCGGATCGCAACCTCGCCCTCAACTCCACCCTTACAGCCGAGACCGAATGGATGGAGGCCGACGCCTTCGACTACCTTCGCCACCTCGACGACACGGCGCGCAAGGCCTCGTCCCCTGATAACTTCTTCGACGCCATCGTGCTCGATCCGCCCGCCTTTGCGAAGTCCAAGCGCGCCGCCGAAGGCGCTCTGCGCGGCTATAAGGAACTCAACCTCCGCGCGCTTCGGCTGCTGGCGCCGGGCGGCACACTCATCACCAACTCCTGTTCGCATTATGTCTCGCTGCAGGACTTCACGGAGATCCTCGCCTCTGCGGCAGTCGACGCCAACCGTCGCGTCCAGCTGCTCGAAACCCACACCGCCGCACCCGATCATCCAGAAGTATTGACGCTCCCGGAGACGCGCTACTTGAAGTGCCTCATCTGTCGGGTCGATTAGCTGCCGGTTATATTCCCGCGTACCACGAGTACCCGCCTGCGGGCGCAGCCGACCCTAGTCCATCGCGAATCCCCTTCATAGAATCCGTGACGGTCAGCCGCGTAATGTACTTCACGTTCTTATAGCCCAACTGGCGCGGCACGCGCATGCGTAGCGGACCGCCGAATCCCACCGGCAGATCCCCATCATTCATCCCCCACGTCATCAGCGTCTGCGGGTGCAGTGCATCGCCCATATCCAAGCTGTCCCACCAGTCGTGGTCGATCGAGAAATACGCCACATACCGCGCTTGCGGATGCACGCCTGCTTCGCGCAGAATATCGTTCAGGGGCGTGCCGATCCATTCCGCAATGTAGGACCACCCTTCCTCACACGCCACTTCCGTAATCTGGCTGCGCGTGCCCATGCTCTTTAGATCGGCGAGCGAGAACGATCCCGGGTGCGCCACCATTCCATCTACAGCCAGACGCCAATCGGCAAATCCGTTGGCCTGGGAACGCTTGAATGCGTCGGTGGGCGGCGCGACTGGATTAAGGAACGGTGCCGCCGAAATCATGCTGCGCGGAAATTCGCGGGCCAGTGAGTGCCTGCCGAGGACGGTCTGCGCTGCATAGGTCAGCGTTTCCCCCGGCCCATAGACGCCACCACCATCTGGCGGCAGCAGCCCATAGCGCCGCGCCAATCGATCGGCCACCGCGACACCCGCTACGCCCGCCGTCGCTGCAATGCCCACTGTCATAAACCTTCTGCGTGTGACTGGCTTCATGCCTCCTCCCCAACTGCCGCGCGTCCCGTGACCATGGCGCGCATGCGACTGCGAAAGCCCGCCATCGAGATCATCGCTACATGCACAACGACAAACAGCACAAGCGCCCACGACACAAAGAAATGCAGCGTCCGCGCCGTCTGCCGGCCGCCTAACGCTTCCACAGTCCACGGCATGGCCGCAGTGAACGCCGGAGACATCGCCAGCCCCGTCCAAATGACGAATGGAATCAAGCCGAAGATCACCACGAGGTACGCCGCGCGCTGCACCGGATTGTAGGAGGAAGCCTCAGCAGCATCCGTCTTTTCTCGACGTAGCGTCTTTCCAAATACCTCGCGATAATCCCGCCACGAACGCTCGCCACGCGCCGGTGCAAGGTCTCTGCGAAAGTGCCCTGTACCCAGGCTGTAGACCGCGTAGACAAGACCGGTCAGAATCAGTAGCCACGCTGCCTCAAAATGCAGATAGCGGCTCCAACCATTCTGGTCAGGCATCACGAAGTTGTAGGCCGTTGGCACCGACCCGCGAGACGACGGAATCGGAATCGTAAACGCCGGCTGCACCATCACGTTGCCCACTTCGCCCCAGTAAAACCGAGGATGCGAGATCACAATCTCCATGCCCGTAATCAGCAGCGCGAAGAACGCAATCACCGTGATCCAGTGCGTCACACGCACTACCGCTGCGTGACGGGGAGGCGCCGAGTTCGGGAGAGGAACTGTCGTGGACACACGCGCAGCATAGCACACGCCCGCGCCGATGATCATCCCACACCCAGACATCCAGAGTCCGCGGCATCCTCTCTCACGAACGGGATTTGGGATACCATTCCGGCAGCGCGTTCATCTGCTGCATATAGAGTGCCGACTTAAACTTCTTTCCCGTGCTCGCACCGGACATGTATCGCCGCTTGCCAAAGATCGGCCGATCGAACCACGCGCGATCGAACTTGCCCAGCATCGACCACGCAATGCCTGCGTATCCGTTCGGGTCGCGCCCGTCGATAAAATATTTATCGTTCAGATAAATCGCCACCTTCATCGCGATCCGCACATTCGGCGTCCACTCCACAATCTTCTTTGCCCAGTACATCCGCAGATAGTTGTGCATCCACCCATAGCGCACCATCTGGATCTGCGCTGCATTCCATAGCTCGTCGTGGGTTTTGCCTTCCTCCAGTTGCGGCAGTTTGTAGAGCACCTCGCGCTGATCGCGATCATGCTCCTCAATCGTTTCGCGAGCCCACTTGTCCGCGCATGCAGGTGAGTCATACTCGGGCTGATAGCGGACGAAGTTCACGCTCAACTCGCGCCACGCAATCAGCTCGTTGAAATAGCTTTCGCGCTCCGCCTTCAGGTGCGGATGCTGCTTCGCCGCGGCATCCACCGCCAGCGCAATACTCTGCGGCCCAATATGCCCAAAGTGAAGATATGGACTCATCTTGCTTGTCCCATCGATCTCCGGGTGGTTGCGATCGCGATCGTAGTTCGCCAGCATGGCCGCGCAGAAGAGTTTCAACCGCTTCACCGCCGCATGGTGTCCGCCCATCCACGCCTCTACCGGCTTCACGCTGCGATCAAAATCCTTCCAGCCGCGCGTAATGTCTGCGCGTACATCGTCGGCGTGCAATCCATGCTGCTGCTGCCACTTCACCTTCGCGTGAGGATTGGTATACGGCACAAGAAACTCCGGCAGCGCTCGATACAGCCGAGGCCGCGCCACCGCCGCGCTGAACTGCGCCTTCTCCAAAAGCTTCGAGGGCACGACTACGTCCGCGTCCACGGTCCAGAAGGGAATCGTCAACTCCCGCGCAAGGTACACCCGCCACCTCTCCGGCTCGCGCATCGGATTCTCGTCGCCAATCACCATCGCGGCGTCGACGTCCGCGAAGAACTTCAGATGATCTTCGTGCGGGGCCCTCCGCATCACGAATCCCACACCCCGCCCCGCGCAGTCCTCCTCCACATCCGGCAGGCCCTGGTTGAGAAACGCATAGTGCCGAAGGTTCGCGTGCGGAAAGTTGCTGATCGCGGCAAAGTACGCGACCACCGGCAGATCGAGTGCATTGCCAACCGCAATCGCCATATCCAGCGCATGGTTGTCGAGGCCCCGCTGCGCCCGCTGCATCCAGTACACAACACACTTTCCCCCACCCGGCGCGCTACCACGCCGCACCGTCACGCGAGGATCCTGTGCCAACTCGCGCAGCGCCCTGGGCACACGCTCGTCGGCCACCAACTGCTCGGCCAGTCGCCCGTAGGCTGCATCCTTCTCCTGCGCCGTCTTCAACGTTGAAATCTCATTCATGCCAACTCCACGCTACCTGATGCGCTCCCATCAGCTACCATCGACTTTGCGAGAAATTCCATGTCCATCGACACCATCAAATCCTGCGCCCCAAACCCTCCACAAGACATCATCGAGACCGTTACCCTCCGCCGCGCCACCCTCGACGACGCGCCAGCGCTCGCCCTCACCGGCGCCGCTACCTTCCTCGAGGCCTTCACCTGGATGCTGCCCGGCGCCGACATCCTCGCCCACAGCCTCGCGCACCACGCCGCCGAGGAGTACGCCCACTACCTCGCCAATCCCCATACCCGCGTCACCTTAGCCGTCACGGGTTCTGCGGTTGGTTTTCCCGACGAGCCCGGATCGATCGTCGGCTACGTGCTGGTCTGCGCCCCGGAACTGCCCACCATCGACGTCGTTCCCACTGATATCGAGCTCAAGCGCATCTACCTGTTTTCGCGCTTCCGGTCCGCCCCCGTCCTCGGTGCAGCCGACGCGCCCATCCCGAATCTTCGTCCCGCCCAGGCCCTAATGGATGCCGCCGTCTTCGATGCGCGTGCCCTTGGCGCCTCGCGGCTCCTCCTCGGCACGCATGCCACCAACCTCCGCGCCATTGCCTTTTATCACCGCAACGGCTTCACCGAGGCGGGTACCCGGGTCTTCCACGTCGGCAGCCAGCAGTGCTGCGATCTGATCTTCGCCAAGCCCCTCTAATCTCTCCGAAGCTCG
>Ga0302308_10000968_pt1 | contig 23803 bp, 35 predicted proteins | sample III_Palsa_E3_3_FD_200531 | JGI IMG/M metagenome (GOLD analysis project Ga0302308, IMG submission 200531) | Peat permafrost microbial communities from Stordalen Mire near Abisko, Sweden - III_Palsa_E3_3 | ecosystem: Environmental > Terrestrial > Soil > Palsa > Peat permafrost | place: Sweden...
CACCCCAGTTTCAAGCCTGGTTTGCAGGTACAAGCAAGTTCAGGGGCCGTTAGCTCAGTTGGTAGAGCAGTTGACTCTTAATCAATTGGTCGAAGGTTCGAATCCTTCACGGCCCACCAATCAGAACAGGCACTTAGGTGACCCCTAAGTGCCTTTTTCTTTGCCCCGCGATTGAGCTTGGACCCCGCCTGGACCCCCTTTATTGGCATTCAGGGAAGCGGCTATCATGGATCCCTCGATCCTCAGCTGGTGTTCCGCCTCATGCCCAAGCGCATCCCAGCGATCCCAGACTCTGTCTTGTGGCGGGAAGCGCACATGATGCCGGACAGCACCCGGTTGCTGCCCACCCAGGTGATCATTGTGGCGGGGCTGACGGAAACGCAGCTTAAGGACAGGCGCCGGTTCGATCCACCCAAGCCGCCACATCCGATGGCCCGTGAGAAAGGCCACCCGGGCCTCTGGTATGACCTCGGCGGCCTTCGGGCGTATCTGGCGAGCGTCAAGGAGCAGGCCGAGGTCGATGCCGAGCTCGGGCGCAACCCGTTCGAGCACAAGCTCCACTTCTCGGCTTGGGTGGGCACGGCCAACATCAAAACCCTTTGGCCTTTCGCCATGGTCGGCCCGGGCCCGACAAAGCGACCCGTGGACCTGTGGGCCACCATTCGCGGGGAGGTCCCTATGGGGCGCGCCGACAAGGTCCGGTGGCTGCGCGTGGATGAATACCTCGACGCCCGCCAGAAGGCCGCTGTGGCGGAGCAGCGCGCTGAGGATCGCAAAGCGGCCGTGGCCACAGCCAAAAAACGGGTAAAGCGGGCCGGCACCGTGAAAACGTCGGCCACCGCCCGAGAGCGTGCCCGGTCCTGATCGGTAGCCATCCGATCCTGCGGTAAGCTCCCGCCATCGTGCTTTCGCCCAAGGGTGCCCAGTGGGACTCAGCAAAGAAGCCACCCTGCGTCAGACCATCATCGACCTGGCTGCAGCGTTGAAGAAATTGTCCCCGGTCGATGGTGCAGCATGGGAAGCGATGGTGGAACGCCTTCGGGAGCAGGGTGGATCGGACCTCACTGGCGCCTGGGGCGCGGCCAAGAGGGCGTTGCAACGCTTGCCAGCTCCTCGGTGCAACAAGCTGTTCGTCGGCGAGGTCGCTGTTCTTTTTGAACGCACCTACCGCCAAACCAACGATGTGCTGAATGACGAGTTCAAGACCTCGCCCCTCCACAAGAAGGGCGTTGACTACAAGTTCGTCAGTGAAACGCGCATGCGGGAGAACCCCAATACCCACAGGTTCGAAGAGCGGACCGAAAATGTGTGGGTGTATCGGCGTGATGCGGTCGAGCCGTGGTGGCAAACATACCTTGATCGTGTGGGGCGTTCGAGAGCCGAGATTGCGAAAAAGGCGGCGGATGGCAAGAAGGCGGAAAGGCTGACCAAGGAGCGCGAACGCCTTGCCAAGCGCCTGGCAGCCATCGACGAGCAGCTGGCGGCAGTGTCGGGCGTGTGTGCCTTCATGGCGCTGACCACCCGCGCCTCACTCGCTGGGGTCACCCGCGATCGACATCCCTTCATTATCCAAGCGAGCGGCACCATCGTTGACCATGCGCTGCTCCCGAGTTGTGACGCGGACACGATCGCGGCCGCGCTGACCGAAGGCGCCTACATCGACACCCTGACGCTGCAACAGGCACTCAGGCGTCCTTGGGTGGACATGGAACGGTGGCAGGTCTGGCGGGGTGTGTGGGATCACGCCGTCGACCATGCGCGCGTCGCCCTCGATGTCCACCGCGCCCAGGTCCTCACCGATCGTGCCGGTGATGGGGACTTCTCCAGTCGGAAGGTTCCCCCGAGACCCGTCATCAGAGCCTGAGCGAACGCAATTCAGACACCACGAAGCCGGCGAAAGCCGGCTTTTTCATGGCTTCAGACGTCGAAAGTGCAATTTGCTACTGACGAGCAGCATTGCACCGGCCGGATTCCCCACGCCGCACTTCCGCGGCGTAACGGGGCCACGTGCCATGACAATCAAGATCATCCGCAAGACCGGCAAAACCAAGAACGGGACCACCACAAAGGAAAAATCCACCAACCACAAGCCGGTGCCGGCAACGCGCAACACGCCAACCAATCATTCCCCGCTTGTCAGTGGGAAGGGCGCCGCCAATCAGAGGCACCAGTCGTTCTTTCATTTCGACCAGGCAACTGAGGCGGATGCGACAAACGCATCCCTTGCCGCGCATGTGACTCGTCACGGATTGGCGGATGTGGTGATCGGGGATTTTCCGACGGCCTACGGCCGCCGCACAAAAAACATGAATCACAACGCTTCACCGTCGAAGCACTACCCGACCATGAGCAAAGAAGCTCTGTTGGCGTTCGATTTTAAACAGGCTTGCGCGCCCGACTGCATGCTGGGGATGTGGACACCGGTCAGCCAGATGCCCGAGGCGCTGAAAATGATGAAGCGCAATGGCTTCGCCTACGTCACCACCATCGTCTGGCACAAAGTCTTACCGTCCGGAAAGCCGGCCAACTGTGCAACCAAGTCCGCTGTGCTCCCAATGCACGAATTCCTGTTGCTGGGGCGCCGCGGTGCAGGTGTGCCGATCCCGCGTGCCGGGCAGGGTGCCAGTTACATCGCACGGATCCACGGGGTGATCCAGGCAGTGCGTGGTGCCCATTCGCAGAAGCCCACTTTATTCCATCGCGAGCTAATGCGCCTGTTCCCCACGACCAAGGACGGTCGCCCGTGCCGCTTCCTTGAACTGTTCGCGCGGTCTGCAGTGCCGGGTTGGCGTGTGTGGGGAAATCAGGCGCCGACGAAGCAGGGAGGTGCACCGATCGCCTTGAAGAAGGCTGCCTGAGCGGACCACACCCCGGGCGCGAAACGCGCCCATCAATCCCACCACGAGTGATCACCCCCCACGGCATACCGCCGTGACGGGGAAGTCATGCCTAAATTCAAGGAGAGCACCCATGAACGAACTGAACCTGATTTCTATTTTTAACCACGGCCCTGCCGTGACATCCACCAATTACTTCGATACAGCACGCGCCAAAAAGGGGTTCATCTACGCCTCGTGGAACGCAGGCGCTTTGCGCTTGCTGGTTCCCGACATCCAAGTCGGCGCAGTGGCGGAGATGGCCACTGCCAGGCATGTGGCGATCACCCGTGGGTGCCTGGATGGACACGAAGTTTTCGAGATCTTGTTTGACGATGAGACCGATACCCCTTTCACCCTCTACACCGACGTGCGCAATTCCGACCGGCACGTGGGCCAGGAAAGCCATGGCAAGCCCTTGGAAGTTCACGTCTACACGCGGGAGGGATGCGCAGGAGTCTGGCCCGGCCGCTTCCGCGTGGCACCGCTCCCGTGTCTCAAACCCGTCGATTGGCTGCCGAAGGTGAAACCGCGTTGGAGGCAGTCATGAGCGCCCTGACCAAAGCCCAACAGAAGCAGCACGCGATCGCCTGCGAGCTGCTTGAACAGACCCACCTCACCTTCGCCGATCGCGAGTTCGTGTTCGAACACTGGCGGGCGGATGCCAACCAGAACGTCCGACATGCCGGCGCTTTCTTCACGCCACTGGGCTTGGCGGAAGTGTTTGCCATCGAATGCAACGGTGCTCAGAGTGTCATCGACTTGTGCGCGGGGATTGGCGTGCTGGCTTACCAGCGTTGGTTGCGCGATCAGCCCAAGCGGTTGGTGTGCGTGGAACGCAATCCCGCTTATGTCGCGGTGGGCAAGAAGCTCTTGCCTGAGGCGGAGTGGGAGCAGGCCGACGTGTTTGCCTTGCCCGACCTGGGCCACTTCGACCTGGCCGTGTCGAACCCGCCGTTTGGAAAGTTGGCTCGCAATGGCAACGGGCCGCGTTACCGGGGCAATGCGTTTGAGTTCCATGTCATCGACATTGCTTCGACGCTGGCCGATCAAGGAGCCTTTCTGCTCCCGCAGATGTCCACGCCATTCAAATTCAGCGGGGACCATGGATTTGCATACGTTGATCACCACGCGTATCAGCGCTTTGAGCGTGAGACTGGCATCGAGCTTTCGCTCGGCGTTGGCATCGACACGTCCTATTGGCTCTCCGAGTGGCAAGGCGCCAAACCGCTTGTGGAAAGCGTGCGGACGGAGTTTGCGGGTGGGGTGGCGTCATGAGCACCCAAGCACTCATCCCCAGCGTCAGCATCGCGCACTTCCTCGCGACGCGTGACGGCATCTGCGACCGATTCGAGCAGGTCCAACGGTTGCTGCAAGAAGCCGACACCATGGCCAAGAGTGCCGGGTTCGGCGAGGCTGTTGAAGCGTTGGTGGGTGACCGGACTTATCGCCGGGTTTGCCAACGTCCCGTTCGTCCATGGCTGACGGAAGGCAGCGTCGCAGACCACATCAAGCATGTGGACGTCCACGGATGGCAGCACCTGCTCAGCCAGACCGGCCTGCGCACGTTCATGGACGCGGCAGCACGCAATGACTGGGAAAAGCAGCTCCGCGAGGGCACAGCTCCGCCACTCACGCGCGACATGATTGCCGGGGTGTTTGCCACACTCAATGACGATCGCCAGACGATGATGGAACGTGGCGTGCTCCAGGTGTTTCGTGGGCTGTCGTGGGATCACAAGACCAACCTCCCACAACGGTTCGGCAAGAAGATCATCGTGAAAGACGTGCTGAATCACGGCGGGTGGGTCGGTGAAAGGACGGCGGATTTGATGGCCGATCTGACCCGGGCCATGGCGATGTTCGATGGCCAGCCTGAGCCGGATCACCGGCTGACGTATTGGTATTCGATCAAAGCCGGTGGCCTTTACGAGACCGACTACATGACGTTGAAAGTGCACAAGAACCGCAACGGCCACATTGCGTTCAAACGCATGGACCTGGTGGAAAGGCTCAACGGCATCATCGCCAAGCACCATCCGAATGCTTTGCCGGCGCCCAAATGAAAATAGTGGGTTATTGCACTTAATCACCACGCCCACGGAAGGGCATTTGAAAATCATCTCAGTGCCCCCTTGCGCGCCCACCGCACCGACATTCCCTTCAACCTTTCCGACCCACACCCGCACGCGTCAACGTGACTAAGGAAAAGGGCGCTAATTTATGGCCGGCGTATGCCCGCCTTTCTTTTGGGCTCAGAGCGCCACTTTGCCTCGCCTTTGTAGTGCTTCTTCCTCGGCCTTCAAGGTGTGATGGCGGTAGTCGAGGAGGGGCTGCGCTTCGGGTCTCTTCAGCAGCACCTTGGTGCCGGATTTGTTGTAGACGAACAGGCCACTGGCTGTGATGTGCGCATCGAGAAGCAAAGGATCGTCGCCGGCCTTCAGGAGGTCCGCCGCTTCGCGCAGTCGCTGGCGGAACTGCGGCATTTTGAGTGGACTGCCCGAAAGATCGTGGAGGTGTCGAACGCGGAACGGTTTGAAGTTGACGTTGTGCTGAGTCGAAATGAAATCGTGCAGCCAGCAGGCCAGTTGATTCCGCTTAAAACGTAGCTTTCGATCCAGGTCAATGTGAGCAAGTTCGTCAGTGAGCAGCAGCAAAAGCTCACTGGTCAGGTGGATTTCAAAGCCGCCTGTGTTTTCGTCCTTCGCGATCTTACCGATGAGCTGATAAGAAACCGCTTTGTTGTGCTTCGGCGTGGTCAGCTCGATCGTCGCACTTTGCATGTCCCTGAGTTTCTGCCAGATCCACTTTCGCGCAGGCGTCGACACGTCATCGCGACCGACCGCACGCAACAGATCTGATTGACGGATGCAGAGCGGTTCGGGGCTTGCGATCCCACAGCGCAGACGATGTTCCCGAATCACGGCTTGCCAAACCAGCGCGTGTTTCTGAGTGAGTCGGGGGCCGGAATAGCTCGCAGTGATGTGGCAGTTGATCGCCGTTTCAAGCGGTTGGTTGCGCAGCATGGGGACTACCGTTCGCTCAGCAGCGGCAAAGAGAGACGAACGAAGGAAACCGATGGGTGTGTGTGCGAGGCGGTCTTCTTCCGTTTGCATGTCCAGCGGCCTTCGATGACGAAGGCGCAGCGCCTCCTTACATACCTTTGCTCAAGCTGAAACATTGTCAAGTCAGCGCGCGAAACGGGGCCTATGGGACTTCGTGCTACGGAGTGGGATCTCGTGCTACGGGTCGTGGGACGTCGTGCGACGAAGAGTGGGATCTCGTGCTATTCGAGTGGGATCTCGCGCTATTGGGTGGAGTGGGATCTCGTGCTACGGCGAATGGGATCTCGTGCTACGCCGAAGGCTGAAAACCCTTGGTGCAGCTAGGTTTCCGGGGTTTGCAGAAGGAGCAGAGGTAGATCTTAAGAGCTTTAAAGCAGAAGGTAGAAAAAGAACAGAGCGCCCCTGGCGGGGCGCGTGCGCTTTTCTTTGAGAGGGTAAGGGCAAGAGCAAAAGCCAGAGCGGGTTTCCTGGGCGGCTATGCCGCCCGTCCTGGTGTTGTTTCTCTCTTCCGTGGCATACGCGCCCAACGGGCGCGGTTATACGTGCAGGGCAAAAACAGGCGCGTGGCATTCGCCACGCGAGGGTGCGCATCGAACTGTTCGGGACGGATCCGCCGGGCGGCAATGCCGCCCGTCCCATGGTTTTGCTTTCCCCTGGTCCAAGCGAATGTGGCGAAGCCACATTCGCGCCCGCGCCCTGCGGGGCGCGGTTAGACGAGTAGGGCAATAAATAGCTGCGCGGCTCACGCCGCGCCAGGTTGCGCACCCGAATCACAGGGTCGACTTGCGGACGCGCGGAAAACTGGTTCACTGGAATCAGAAGCCATCCGCGGAACTGACATGCGCCACTCACGTCTCAATCGCCAATTTCAAACCGGCACCGGAATGCTCGATGCTGTTTTGTCGATGGTGTTGATCGCATTGCTCAGTGCCAGTGTCTGGGCGATGGCGGCACCCGCCGATCAATCGTCCGATGTGTCTCAAGAGGCCTCACGACTCGACACGCTGTCCAGCACGATCGCCAGCACGTTCCGTGGCGATGTGGATTACGCCGGTGTCACCACTGGTAATTCCATCCAGGAAGGATGGTATGCACCGGGATCTGAACCGACCAACAGTCCGTGGGGGCCGTTCGCGCTGCAACCGGCCACCACGACGCAGCCGAACGACTCTTGGCAAGCCATCTACACGGATGTCCCCAGCGCTGCCTGCATCGCCCTGGTGCAACGCGAATTCAAATCCAGCGATTGGGCGACCATCGCCGTCGGTGGAGAAGTGGTGACCACGCAAACCGTTGCTGCGGCGTGCACGAATGCACAGACCGCGCAGCCAGGGAACGGTCACGGCATCGTCTTCACTGCTTACGACGGACCCCGCAACGGGGGCACGTCAGGATTGCAGCCCCTTTGCTTCGACCACGCCCGCGGGCAAACCCCATACCCGGTGGGGTGCCCGCAGAACGACAGCGCATACAGCGTTGCGAAACCATGGTGAGCGACTGAATTTGGCGTAGCCAAGAGCATCGGCCGGGCATTGCCCGGCCTTTGTTTGTGGGTGATAAACCAACAAAGCAAACAGCTGGTTTGCATGTCCTGACCGATTGCCATGCAGTCAGTTAAAGCCTACGCAAACTCAAGCAAAAACATGCTTTTGTGGCCTTGACAAAGGTTCGGTTCGGCCTAGCTTGGAATCAGAAAGACGGGATTTAAACCGTCTACTGGAAACCGAGGCAACCGCCATGAACGCACAAGTCAAACCGCTCGACATCCTCACCGCCAGCCGCGGCAGCCGCTTGCACAACGGTGACGTGATCCCGGTCAGCCAGGAACCGTGGCCCTACTTTTCAAGCTATGTGCGCGCGATGTATCCAGTCGAGCTGTTGACCGAAACCAAGATCCGAATCCTGGAATTTAAGGCTGCGTTTTTCGACTACTTCTCCACACCCATCGAAACGCGCCGCCTGACCTGGCGCATCAGCCCGGATGGGCTGCCGATCGCTAAGCACTGACCCACCGCATCCCCGGAGCCCACCCATGAACATCCACACGCACATCACCGACGCCAATGGCACCGAACTAGATCTCGGCCACCCTGACGCAGCGTTTCACTTCGTTCAAGTCGGCCACATCCAGAACGGCGTGGTGATCCGCGCGAGCGAGATCCAAGGGCGACACCTCAGCCACAGATTGACCTTCAGCAGCTTCTATCTCGATGCCGCCAGCACCGGCCGCACGATGGGCTTTTTGCTCCACCACGAAATGTTGGCGATGGAAGCCACGATGCGCTGGGAACAGCAGCTCGCCCACGACCAACACCTTGCCGCGGTCGCGGCGTGAACCCACGGAGAAACCCATGAACTTCCTGCAACAGATCTTCCGTAAAAACCTGATTGAGGAAGACCTCAGGCAGCAGCGGCCCGATGAACAACCCTTCATGGCTAAGAAGGTGCAGGATTTTGTCAGTCCAACCCTATTCGTCTTCGAGCCGCCGCAAGCAGAGGTGTTGAGAGCCTTCTCTTACGTGGAAAGAGGCCGAAAGCTCACCATGACGTTTGATCACGATGTTCGTTTAGAAGTCCGCAGAACTGATTTTTGTTCGGAGCTCTGGATGGTAGACGAAGAGGCGCAATTCGAACTGAATCTGCGCGAAGCAGTTAAAACAATCGGCGGAGAAATGACGCCGATGGAAACGAAAGGCTGGCAACAGCAGAAAAACCTCGACTGGAAACCCTTCGGAGCATCCCCATGAACATCCAAACAGCCGCCCAACTCGACGCCTACATTGACTCGAAACGCTACATGTCCAGGAGCGAGAACCCCTGGGCTGTGAGCCATGCGGAGCTGCCGCATCCCATCGACACCACCACGCCACTTCCAACGATCGTGCCGCGCGCCGGTCACTCGCCGCAGGCCGCTTTGGTCATGGCGATCGCTCGGGGCGATCTGGACGCGCTGCGTGTTGCCTTGGAATCGGATTCCTCCCGGATCAACGATCACATCGACCGCGAACCGTTGAAGGGGAAGACCTTGCTGCACATGGCGGCCCGCAAGGCGGGCGTGAATCACGATAACCGCCAGTCGTTTCAGACATACTCCGCCATGACCGAATTGCTGCTCGCGAAAGGCGCAAATCCGGTAGGTCGGGATTCCAACGGACTTTTCGCCTCCAGTTACACCGGCGGTCACACGCCGACCTGTCTGCGTGATCGGATGCTGCGCGAAGCGGCTGAGGCACGTGTCGGCCAGGACCGCGTCTCCGATGCGATGGATGAACGACGCCGCGCCGAAACCGCAGCACGTCGGAGTCGGCGTGAATTGGCGAAGGCGGGGACCGTTCAGTGAAGAAGCCCGATCCCCATTCGGACCTTCGGGAGTGCTTTCATTTCGATGCGGTTCGGTCCACACGTGCTCCACGTGTGCTGATGGCCACGCGCCTGCGCGGCGCGGCGAGACGCGTTGAGTTGCGGATGCCTGAAGCGTTCCATGCACGAATGCTCAAGGATGCACCCGGTTGCCGCACGACTGCGGTTGTCGCGCTAGCTCAGCGCGGTTTGCTCCATCTCATCGACCACCACCAACGTCTGAACAGCCAATGGATCGCCGAACGCGGCGGTGGCCGCTTCGTCCATGTCGTGCTGCCCGCGATCGACGGTCAGCCAGATGTCACCTGCAGTTCCTTTGATGCTGACGTCCCGCACAGCGCGGTCTCGATCCCTGGACCGCTCATTGATGCTCTGAAAGTCCACGCACGTCACCCAGGCACAGCGCTGGTTGCACTCGCCGACTGGCAGCTCGGACTCCTCCTTCAACGCCACGAACGCCTCATCGTCACCCCGGGTGCCGGGGTGTCCATGCCCGAGAAACGCCCCACCAAGCGTGCGAGCGTTCGGCCGTCCAAACGCTGAGTCATCGGTTGCCCGCAAGAGGGCAGGTTGCCGATGCACTCACATACCCACGTCACCCCTCGGCACAGACATGGATGCGCTGATGTGGGCAAGGTTTGCTGCGCGGTCGCCCTGCGCAACCCCAAGGGGTGCTCCACTTCGTTTCGTCCTGCGTTCCTCACTGGCGTTCGTCGCTCCGGTGCTGCAGGGCTTTTCCCGCTCCGCGACCCGATGCCCTACGGCGCAATCCAGTGCCGAGGAGAAAACACATGGGCGTCGTGAAAGATCTGCTGGGGACCTACACCTGCCAGGGCGCCACTGAGAGCGAAGTGCTCGAAGCGGCCGAAACCATCCTCCGCTCGAAGCTGGAACGGCTGGGGAGCATCGGAAATCCCAGAGACTCCGAAACGTTCCTGAGGTGTCGATTGGGCGCGCTTCAATCGGAGCAGTTCCACGTCCTGTGGCTTGACAATCGACACAGAATTCTGGAGATCCAAAAGCTCTTCAACGGCACGGTCGACGGCGCCAGCGTCCATCCACGAGAAGTGGTGCGGGCAGCCTTGGCCTGCAACGCAAGCGCGGCCATCCTGGCCCACAATCACCCGAGCGGAGTGCCCGAACCCAGCGCCGCAGATCGTGCGATCACCAAAGAACTAATCAGCGCGCTGTCGCTTGTAGGCGTGAGAGTTCTCGATCATCTGGTCGTCGGCGCAGGCGAATGCGTGAGCATGGCGGCGCGTGGTCTGATGTGAGCTGAGCAAAGCAAGTGGCGCCGGCTCTACCTGGGCTACTTGGTGGCGCCTCGATAAGCCACCAAGTAGCCCAGGTAGGAGTGGAAAGGACTTGTTTGCTTGACGTTTCACGGGTGACTGGCGGTAGGATGGAAAAACAAACAGGAAGGAACTATTCCATGATCGTCCAGCGAGACACCTCGAATTACAACGGCAACGAGGTCTTGAATGACGCCGCGCGGCGGGGCGATTTGGCAGCCGTTAAGCGCCTGATCGTGGACCAGGACCAGTCTGACTACATCAAATGGATAGCGACCCACCAAGCGTTGTTAAATCGTCAGTGGAAGGTCGTTGATGCTCTGATCGACGCAGATTTGGGCGACTTCGGGCGCAATAACCTGATCGAACATGTTGTCTCTCTCGGCGTATTAGAGTGGACCGAGCGTTTGTTACGCGAAGGCACAAGTAAACAGGCGCGAGGCTTTGCCTTGAACCGCCTTGCGGAGTGGCAGAGAGATTCGGGGGCTCGGCCTGCCGAACTCGTTGATCAACACCACGACTGCTTGCGCGCGGTGCTGGCCGCAGGCGTTACTGTCTACGATCGACGCCGCGCACGAAAGAAAGCTCTCGCGAATGGCGACGACCTCCTGGCGGGGTGGCTGGCTGACTGACAAACATCAGTGCTCTCAATGACAGGCAAAGAAAGGGCTGGAAGTCGGCGCTTCACCGTGTTTCGTGCGGACGCTACGACTACTTCGTTATGCTCGAGCCGCACTATGGGAGGAAGAAGATGGACGCAGTTGATGATTTCAACGGTCTGGTGCAGGATTATCTGGCAGGCGTAGATAATTTGGATGAGATCGTTGAAGCGCTTTTGGGTATCAGCAACGAAGGTTATTTGGAAGGTCAACTGGAAAAACTTACAGGTAGCGATGAAAGGATCTTGAAGTTGAGGGGCGCGATCCAGAATCGTTTGAGCGACATACGTAAAAAAATTGCTGAAAAGAAGGCCGAAGAAAAGACTGAGGCCGAGCGATTGCAGGCTTTGAATCAGCGGGTTCTCGATGGATTGAAAGTCTCACCGACTGGCAGAATCAAGAAACAACGCGCGGCGACGGAAGCCAAGAAAAAGGCTGCATCAACCTCGAAACCAATTCTGCCAAAGTCCAAGAAATAGGCCTGATCGCGTCCCCTTCGGGCCAGGCGCCGGGTCGCTCCGCGACTCGCACTGCGTTGCGCCCCATTCGGGCCAGGCCCCTTGACGCCTTCGGCCGCAAACAATGCGGCCTGCGTGCTCCGCTTGCCACCACCCACTGTCCACATCACCGCTCACGATGCCGTCTCTCACAGCAGGGATCCGCAGATGCGGACTTCAGGCCTGCGCACGGCTCGAAGGTGCAGCACGAAGGCCACTCCATCTGATCGTCGGCAGCACAGCACGAAGCGGCCCTGAGCCGTTCGGAAACACCACTCCTATTTCCAGTCTGACCTCACCCATGTCGGTGAGCGGCACGGCGCGTCTGTGTGATCGTCAGGGGCGGGCTGTCGAGACAGGCTCACGCACTCCAGAGTTGGGGCGGTTGCTGACATCGAGCGACAGTTGCGCGCCGCGTCCCAGCGCAACCCGCTACGGGGTGCTCCACGGTGTTCCGCCCTCCAATCATCACTGTCGTTCTTCATTCCGGTGCTGCAGGGACTTTCTGGCGCGCGGCCCTGGGCTCGCGCAATCCGCGCATCCCAACTGGAGCAGACCATGAGCAAGAACACCAACACCAAGCCCGCCACCAAAGCTGCTGATCGTTTCGACGCGTTCACCGTCCGCGAATACACCGACAAGCAGAGCGGCGAGGTCAAGCACGACTGGAACAAGATCGGCGTGGCGTTCCCGAATTCAGACGGCAAGGGCTTCCGCATCGTGCTGAGCGCGCTGCCGCTCGACGGAGTGATCGTGCTGCGGGTCTTCGAGCCGAAAGAAGCGCAGGTCTGAGTGTCCGCACACCGAACCGGCCTCTTCGGGGGCCGGCATCGGTTTGATCGCGGGGAGGGCGGGAGGGCGCGGTGCAATTTGCTACCCGGCGGAAGCATTGCACCGGCCTGCTGTGCAGGCAGAAGCAGAAGCGTTTGAACGGAAGGGCAGAGCTCAACAGCTGCGCGGCAAAGCCGCGCCAGGGCGCCCACAACTTAAATAATAGATATTTGCAATTAAATAAATCAATGGATTTATTTAATGACGCGTTTGGCGTGGTGGATTAATTGCACATCAACAACAAATCATAGAAGTGGAGCGAATGCGTAGGAAATACCTGACGCGACGCGTCGCGAAAATAGTTGCAATTCTTTTCTCTAAATGGCTTGACAGCTTTTCAGGCAGGGCTAAGTTGGAGTCATGAGATGTGATTGCCACCGTCCAGGTGGTCTACCTAAACCAAAGAGGAAACCGCCATGAAAATCCACGCCGAAATCAACACCCCGGACAACGCATCTAACTTCGATATTTCAATCACCACCACTTGGGACATGGGTGACGCCAAAGGTGAGAGTGTCATGTATGACGAGGTTGGTCGAGTGACTAGCGTTTTTCTTTCCGTCGCAGATAGCGAACAGGGTGAGGCCGGCGCGTGGGTGAAAGCCGGCGACACGGATGTGGCGAAGACCGTGCGCGAAATGTTGAGCCAGGGGGATTACGAGGATGAGGATTACCGCGAGCGCATGACGGCAGTTGTGAGCGAAGCATATGCAAGCTTCAAAGAAATCTGGGCTGCAAATGAACCTCTTTTCTCCTGCCCAAAAGGTTTGGCGACGCATGGCAAGAAAGAGTTTGAATACACCCTTCAATAAGCGACGGCATGCCACACACACTGGCCAAGGATGGCCCTCCCACGCACCAAAGGTTTCCCATGCTCCCCGTATACATCGAAGACCTCATCCCCGCCCTGGCAGCTGCCCACTTTGAAGTGACGCGGCTGCCCAGCTCGTCAGAACACGTGTGGTCGGTGCGCGACACCGTGACTGGCGAAATCAGAACGCATGCAGACGGGAGCAAGATTTATTTCATGATGAAATCTTGGCTCCCGCGTGGTCGGGAGCAAGAGTGTTTGCGCGGACATCGAGTCCGCTTTTTACACGCGCAGGGGAAAACGGTTGCAGAGACAGCGGATGCAATGGGGCTGTCCTGGAAAGCGGTTTCAATCGTTCGACACCGACTGCGTTTGCTAAGTCATGAACCAAAAGGTTCCATGAAAGCTTGGTTCGCCGCCCAACCGCTGCCGTTGCCGGCGCGCCGGGCCGCAGTGGCAGCGATGATTGAAGATGGTCTGCCACATCGGCAGATCGCCGACGTCTTGAACATTCCCGTGGGCACTGTCGAGGGCGACATTGTCGCCAACCGCAAAAATCGAATGAGGATCCCCAAACCCATCGCTATCAAGGTCGTTAAGCCAAAGCGAATGCCCTCCCTGGCGAAGGCAGAAGCAGAGCGATTGCTGGCCGAGGGTATGAAACCAGCTGAGATTGCCCGGCGCGTGGGGCTCAGTTGCCAACGTGTGTGCCAAATCCGGACAAAAATGCGGGCGTCACAACAGCCTCAAGGGTTCACACTGCCTGGGTCGCAAATAATGGATGTTTCCAATTAAATAAACCGAGATTGCTTTATTTAATGACGTGTTCCACGTGGTGGATTATTTGCACATCGACAACAAATCAAAGAAGTGGAGCGAATGCGTAGGAAATACCTGACGCGACGCGTCGCGAAAATAGTTGCAATTCTTTTCTCTAAATGGCTTGACAGATTTTCACGCAGGGCTAGGTTGGAGTCATGAGATGTGATTGCCACCGCCCAGGTGGACTACCTAAACAAATGAGGAAATCGCCATGAAAATCCACGCCGAAATCAATACCCCCGAATTTCGTTTCATCGTTGTCGAAGCCGCTGGTTCGAACGGTGGCCACAAGTTCGGAAAATTCGTGAACCTGCGCACGGTGAAGCTCCCCGCCGGCACTGAATACGTGCACGCACGGCAAAAGGGCGCGGAAGTGATTGAGAGCTGGGAAGTGGACAGCCGCAACCGTGGTCAGAAGTCGAGCTACGCGCGCACCCTGGTCGCGATGATACGTGAGCTGCCGGATCACGCCTGGCCCGAGGCCAAGAGCCTGGCCGCCTGAGGAAGATGGCCCCGGGCAACCGGGGCCTTCTCAAGGAGACGACGATGAGTGCAACGCGATTCAACCATGACCGCGATGGCAACCCGCACAGGGCGTCACCGCGCTCTCTGTTGCCTTGTATTTTCTGGGAGGGCATCCGCGAGCTTGATAGAGATCAGCGCCGCATCGTGAAGCAGATTGCACGGTGTCGGATGCGCGGGAATCACTTCGCGATGATCGCTGAAAGAGTCGGGCTGACTGTGCACCAGGTCTGCGACCTCACTCAACGTTTGGGGATCCCGACGACGACTGAATTTCGTAGACGCCGCGTGCTGAAACTTCATCGCCTTGGACTCTCCGCGCCGGAGGTTGCCGATCGTCTTGGCCTCACAGTTCGAGCAGTGAACATACTTCGTCAGGACCTATGGCTCCCGCCGTTCCCACGCATACAACGACCGGTTCGCCATCGCTCGAAAATTCGAGCTGAGGTGGCGGCCATGCTGGAAGCAGGGCACTCACCCAGAGTCAAGGACATCGCGAAAACACTCGGAGTGTCCCGACAAACTGTATATGCATGGATCAAGGCGCCGGGCGCGCCGGTGGAAGGCGGGGGATTACTTATGATCACGTATTCCAGGAGTGGCACATGAGCGACTGTCTCTATCACTTCTCCTCTAGGGTCGTGGGTGGGTTTGTAGTCTTGCTGATCTATTATGGGTTCCTGATCCATCCACTCATCACCGCAGCGGTGCTGGTTGTCTCGATTGTCGTTGGTCGAATCCTTTGGATCCGCAGCGATCGGCGGGAAGCCAAAGCTAAACAGGAAGCGCACGATCAATGGATGGAAGCATGGGCGCGGAATGCGGTGGCGCGGACGGATCGGTCAACCATCCGGTTCGCTCATCGCAGGGAAGCCCAGTCATAATCCCGTGCAAACAGGGGAGAAGGGCATGCGCGTGATCGAGGCATGGATTGAGCGACACCCGGTGCTGAGCAAGCTCGGCGGTGCGGTCATCGTCATGGGCGGCTTGTATGGCGGCATGTATGCCTTTGCGGCATGGACGGTGCATCAAGCCCACCCCAACACGCCCACTGCGCACCTCTATTGCGCGGTCGTTGCCCGCAACCCGGACGGTTCCTTCGATCAAGCAACGACGCGAAAGGAATTCGAGTTGTCCAAGGAGCTCGCCTATCAGCAGGGTGGCGCTGAGGGCGTTGCAAAGAACAAGGCTGAGGGAGAACAGATCTTTGCCGAATGGATGGCGCACATGCAGAAGGGCGACTTGGACGACCTACGCCGCCACTACCAGGAAAAGTGCCTGGGCTACTGAGGCCTGATGATCGAACGACTTTCGCGTGGATGCTGCATCATCCAATCAAAGTCATCAGATGCCGCGGTAAGCGTATTCAATGAGATCACGCACCAGTTCGAGCAGGCCGCCCCACGGCAAACCGTCGTAGGGATCACCGTGGGCGAGCCCGTTCCGGATGCCGACCAGCGTCGTCGGTGGACCGATGAAGGTGTCCTTGCTCGCTTCGCGTTCCTTTTCACTCATATACAAACGAGCGACGACTGGCCCATAGAGACGTGCCGAAGGGAGCGAGCTGTCTGTCAAGCCGTCGCTTTCGACCATGTGGCGGAGAAGGTCGTGAAGCATTGGGGCGCGCGGTTTGGCTTTTGGCTTTGCCGGGCTTTTCTTCCGTTTCTCCGCTTGCGCATCCGGGACCAGCCCGCCGTATCGATTGAGCAGTGCGAGTTCCAGAGCAACGACCGCAGCGAGCTCACCCGCTTTCACGAAACCGTCTTCCAGCCAGCCATAGGCATAGAGCTTCTGGGCGAGGGCGAACCTCACCGATACAATCTGCGGAACCGCTCCGCTCAGATTGCAGCCGCGTATCAGTTCCAGCCACTCCGACGCGTGGGTGAGGTTACGAACCGCGCCAGGGTTTCCCTGAGCGGGCCAAGGGGCCGTCAGCGGGCAGTCAGAGCGATCGGGCCACTTGTCTGAAAGTGCGATGTCGTCCATGTGTCCCCCTTACCAATCAAGCCACAGCAACCGCAGATGGCTGCGGCTGAAACTCCCGCGCATTGGCCACCCGGCCTCGCAACATCTTCTCCCACAACGTGGCCTGCTGCTCAGCCGGGAGCGACTGCCAAGGGATCAGTGTGATCCCGGCCGCCAGATAGTCGCCCTTCGCTTTCAGCGCTTCATAGTTTTCCTGAAACGTCACGATGTGGACGCGCTCGCACTCAACCAACAGCCGGATGAACTCGCTGGGGTCCGCCTTCTCATGCTTGACGTGATCTTCGACGAACTTGGTGAGCCGGGTTTGTATGCGCAGGTAGTGCTCGAGCCGGAGCGTTTGTGTTGGATCAGCGGCGGCGGCCGCTGACACGGAGCCGGTGAAAGAACGAATGCGCATCTTCACCCGCCCGGCGCACACGTGCGTATACCAAGCCCTCGCCATGCTCGGCGTCACGTTGGGCTGGTGCGCCAGCCACATCACCTCCTCGTAGATCAGAGTCAGATCATCGGTGAGCTTTGGATCCATCGGCGGGTCAAGGGTCATCTGGTCAAGCAACAGGGAAGGGGCGATGGCCCCACTGTAACTGACGCCCGCTGCGCGCAACGTGGGGACAGCGGGTGCACCGCCCATGGACAACGCTTCGCGTTGACGCACCGCCGGCACACCCCCTGACACCCACTTCGGGCGGATAGGGCACGTCACGTGCTGCCTGCCACCACGGCGCCGACACGCGTGGGCTGTCGCGCCGCAAAGCCGTGGAGCATTCAAAGCACACAGGTCACGAGCTGCCCTCCGGTCGACTACCTCGGTCAAGGGCCGTTCGGGGCCCGAGTCAGTCGCTGCGCTCCATCCCGCGCCAGCCCCTCTCTGCTCGCGTTGCTCGCCCACCTTGACCGCGTCTTCCTGCGGGCAACGGCGGCTGCCATCAGCAGCAGGCGAACGCCTGCTGCCTTTCCTGGAAAGGCCAGCAACCACGAGATAAGAGGAAACGACCATGGCACACATCCGCACCCGCACACACACATCAGAACAATCCGAATCTCTCATCCGTTTGCGTGACTGGATGCCGAAGGGCTCCCGTGTTTTCACCGTGCTGCGCTCCGTGTCGAAGTCAGGCATGCAACGGGAAGTCTCAGTCGTGGTGTGGCTCCCAGGTGATGACCGGCCCATCTTCCCGAGCTTCCATGTCGGCCGACTGCTGGGTCTTCGCTGCGGGAAGCGTGAGGGCGTGGTGTTGAACGGCTGCGGGATGGACATGGGTTTCGACCTTGTTTATCAGCTCGCGTGTGCGCTGCACAACGATCCGAACGCCTTGACTCAGCAGTGGCTGTGAGGGGGATCCGACGATGAGCATTTACCACTGGATCATCACCACCGACCACATCGACGGCGGCAGGAGCAAAGGCATCCGGGGGCCGCGCGGCTCCCAGGCCACGGTCGAGGACATCACGAACCAGGGTCAAGCCTTCCGCATGCGGGATGACGACGGCGAGCTTTATTACGAAGGCGTTTACCTGGGCCCCGATGACGAAAGCATGTTCGGACCGCTCGACGATTTCGGCACGCCGAACGCCGGCTGCACCTCCATTCAATTCAAGAACGCGCGCGGCGCGTGGGAGACACTCTGATGAGCAACGACACCAAGCATGGACTTTTCGGCGGCGCGCCAATCATTGTTTCGTATTCACGAGCGGAGGCGATCGCCGATGGCGTGCTGTTCGATGCCGGCGATATGGCACGCGAGGCAGGCTGGAAGATTCCGGTCGCGTTGAGCTCGGCGGTCTGGGCCGATTGCGTTGCATGGGGTGAACTGGACACCGCGCGCAAGCGGTGCCCGCAAGACGAGAGTGGGCGGCTCTGGGATGTCCTGTGGATGTCGATGGTGGCGGCGCGCCAGCAGATGGCCCGGTGCCGGGCGCACCCGGACCTTGACTCCGGCCGGTGCCAGATGATCGTCTATCGTGTGCCGCGTCACGGCTCTTCGATCGAGCCGGAACGCGTCGAACTGAAAATCATCATTGATGGTGGAGACGACGGCCAGCCAGTCGCCACCATCCTCGAGCCCAGGGAAGATTGACCGATGGACATGACCCGACGTGATGCCGCCGTGCGCTCGCTCGCACGGTTTCACTTCCACCTGACCGACCTCGAAACGCGTAACAGCGACGGATTGGATTTCCATTCCGTGCCGGTCTGGGCGATCGAAAGCGCGTTGCGGGCTGCTTACGAGGCGGGTCATGCCGTGGGTGTCGCCACACCCGCGCAACCGGCCCCGCCGTCCGCTTCGCGGCCGGGGCTTGCTGTCACGGCCTTCCATGCGAGTGTCGGCCGCATCGGCGCACTGCTCAGTCGCCTACGACGCGCTGCGGATGATTATTTCAGCGTGCCGGCCGATCACGTGACCTGGGCCCACGCTGATCGGGCCGCCTTGATCGAGTCGGAGTTGCAGGCGTTGGCTGATGGTTTGAACGATGACCCGGCCGCGCGCGAGGTGGGCGAGCGGGGGTAGAGCGCCGGGGAGCACTCGACGCGTTGCGTCAGGTTTTCCGAGTCGTGAGTTTTCGCACGGGGTCATGGACGACCCAGTTGCCGTTTGCGCCTTTGGTCACGCGGCCCTCGCGCCAGGCTTGGGAGTGGCCGCGGAAGCCCGAGGGTTTGTGCCAACGGCGTTTCACAAGATAAGTCACATGGGGGAATGACTGCGCCCAATCCGCCAACGGCCCGCTGTCTTCAGGCGTGACGTCCGGAAATGCAGGAGACAGATCGAGGCGACGGACCAAGGCGTTGTGGGCGATGAGTTCCCAAATTGCATCGAGGGCGGCGCGCTGATCGGTGAATGAGAACACCCAGAGGTTGCGGCCCTTGCCCCGATGGTCGCCATCGTTGAAGGCATCCGCACCCCGTTGCCGCAGCAGCCAAATCATTGCCGGCGGCACGTGTGACCCATCCTTCCAGCCGATGAAGCCACCCCCTGCAGTGATGGTTGCATGACACAGAAAGCGCGGATGCTCCCACCGGGCATCGAGCATCCGCTCAATCTTGAGCTTCGTTCTCACGGCGACGGGATCAGGTGCAAGATGATTCCAGCATTCCCGCGACAGCTTCATCCGAAGGGCCTTGATGGCCTTCTTGTCCACCGCCTTGCCCCACATGATCCAGTCGCGTTGACGCTTGGCGCAGTTGCATGAAACGCAAGCCAGCACGATCGCATCGTGATGATCGGGGCCGCCCACACTGATCGGGATCAGGTGATCGGCCGATGCCTTGTCGGCCTGATTGACATCCGGTGTGTCGAGCGGTGGAACTTCGCGACCGCAATAGACGCAGTGACCGCCCCACTTGCGATAGGCCACCTTGGTCCACCAATCGGGACCGGGATTGTTGTGAGGACGAGTCGCCAGCAACGTTGCAAGGAAAGCAGCCTTTGCTTCAGGAATGATTGGAAACACCAACGCGGGCAGGGGCACCGGTGGTTCAACAACCACCGGTGCAGCAGGTGCAGGAAACAACTGATCAGCCCGCTCAAGGATGACCTTGGTGCGGGCGACGCTTGCTTCAAATCTTGCGCGGATGTCACTGATGTCCATGACTGTTGAAGTTGAAAAGCCAAATGCTGGCGTTCTCTAGAAGCTAATCGAAAGTCGAACATCCGCAAGGTCAGGGAACCTTGATCTTGACCAGCAGGTTGGGGCGGGACGCAGCGGAGAAGTGAAGCCTTTTCCTGCGTCCCGTGGCGGAGCCCTCCAGCGCGCGGGAAAGAGCAAAAGCCTCGCGCCGGTGGAAATTGAAACTCGATCATGGGGAGAGTCGTCCTTGGTCAAGTCCCAATTTTTTAATACACCCTTCGCACTACGTGGTTTTCCGCTTCGCGGAACGAAGGGTGTGAGCGCGTTGATTCCGCACGCGTAACGCGTCAGACAACGCGGTCTGACATCGATGGCGTGCAACGCCACGCAAACGCAGCTGCATAAAAGCGTCATCGCGTCCGACAACTATTTTTCGATTTTGGGGTTGCGGACAACGGATTTTCCGCTTGGATGGAGTCATGAAACGACTGACTATCCTCACCACCAACAAACTGACTCTCAGGCTCAAACCCGAGCTTCGCCGGGCGATCAACGCCCGAGTGAAGCTTGCCAACACCACGCCCTCACAGCTCACGCGTGACGCCCTGTCCGCGCACCTTGGGCTGCTCGAGCAATCGGACTCCATCGCGCATCGCGTGTCTGCCCTTGTCGCGGAACACGCCGATGGCGGGCAGGCCACGCTCGAAGCGATGCGCGCAGAAAACGCGGAACTCAATCAAACGATCCGCGACCTTCTGGGTCGCTTCGATCTCGCCGCCGAGGTCGCCGAAGAAGACCCCGTCGAGAAGGCCATGGATCCGCGCACCGCTCGCCTGCTCGAGAACCTCACTCCCATCGCGTCCAAGAAATAAGGAGTCGCCGTCATGAACCACGCCACCACATTCGACCCCCTTTACAGCCTGCACGTCGCAGAGCGCCGTGAGTCGCGGCACGAAGGGAAGCATCCGGAAGTCGCCATCGACCCGGGCGCCTCGAATGCGCGGCGTGTCGTGAACTTGTATGCGCGTCGGTTGAACACCGGTCGCAACCGTCAACACCACTGCGCCCCGAACCTGCGCTGATCACACGGACCCACTGCCATGACCACTCGCCTTTCTGTCCCCACTGCCATCTTCGGCCCACTGCTCTATGTCAGCGGCCTGGCCATGTTTGTTGTGAGCGGCGTGCACTGGCACGACTTCCAACTCCCCAGCTTCGTCACGGGTATCGGCGCCGCAATCTGTATGGGCGACCTCTACCGCTGGCTCCGTGGGTGGATGTTCGCTCGGGCTGAAAAGAAGCGGCGCGAAGACGTCGCAGCGGCAGACGCACCTGCTCAATCAGTTCCGCCAAAAGTGCTGCCAGTTCTGATCTACGGACTAGCTCTGGGCATGCGTGCTGAGGCAAAGCGTCTCGGTGTGTCGCTCGGAACTGTCGCCCAACAACGCTTTCGGGACGGCCTTGGCTTCAACGAAATGATGGCTGTTTACACCGCTGCTTGTCGCCTGCAATGGAACGCCGAACACCTCGGCCACTGATCCAATTCCAATCCAATTCCCCAACCCCACAACACATCGAGGCAACACCATGAACACTTCCACTTTCACTCGCAGCATCCTCGCGGTCACTCTGGCGGCCACCCTGACCCTTACCGGCTGCGCGACCATCAGCGGTCAGATCTCCGGTCAGAACAGCACAAACACTTCCGCCGGACTCACGGGAGCGGGTCTGGGCTGCGCCGCGGGCGCCGTCGTGGGCAAGCTGATCCATAGCAACATGCTCGGCGGCTGCGCCGTGGGTGCTGCGGCTGGTGCCGTGGGCGCCATTGCCCTCCACCGTCACGAAGTCGCCGAAGCCCGCAAGCTGGCCGACGAGGCGAAGGCGGCTGGTGCCAACGCCACCGTGAACACCACGACGGAACAGGTGCCCGACACCGATGGCGTGAAGAAACCCACCGAGGTGATGACCAGCCTGGACATCGACCCGATCGCCGCCGACGTGGACGCTCACGGCAGCGCGAGCGCGGACTTGATCGCCAAGACGGCACACATGGCGGACGCGTCGTCTGATCCGATCACCATCGCGGTGCAGGGCACGAAGCGTCAGCGTCAGTGGATCGACAGCCAGCTGCAGACGGATCTGAAAGCTGACACGAAGACCACCGTGAAAGACGAACCCGCGAGCGCGCCGCACCTGGTGCTCACGCCCGTCCCGAACGTGGCCGGCTGATCAGGAGAACGCCATGAGCCGCAAGAATGATTTTGGCGACTTGTTCGGGAGCAAAACCAAAGCTCCCGATACAACCGGCGCTCCCGCTGAGGATCCGCGTAGCGACTTCGGCAACCTGTTCGGGAAGACTCCCGAGCAGGCGGCGCCGACCGCTCCGGCTCCCGCACCACGTCCGCGTGCCGAAGCCGGCCTGATCTCCGATGACGCCGCGGCGGCCATGAGGGCCAAGGTGGCCGAGACGCGCGAACGTGTCCTCGACGGCTTGGGCAAGAGCGCCCAGGTCGCCGCGGGGGCCGCGAAGGTCATGCGCGAGAAGGGCGCATCGGGTGCGGTGGCGCTGGCAGCCAAGGCACGCACAGTTGGCAAGCCGAAGAAGGGCGTGATCATCGGTGCGTGCGGTGTGCTGGGCGTGGTCATTCTGGGCGTGACATATCTATATGTGTCGAAGAGCCCGACGGCGCCGTCCGCACATGCGGACACCACGCCGGTCGTTGCGAAGGCGGCTGTGCCAGTGGCACCCGTCTCGACAGCGAAGGCGTTGCCGGAACCCACCATCGCGCCCACGAAGGCTCCCGCTCCCGTAGCGGCTGCGGTTCCGGTGCCCGTGGTGGCACCGGCCCCCATTCCGGTCGCGGCACCGGTGGTGGCGGCCGCTCCCACGGCGCCGACCACTTGCACGTTCGAGGGTCAGCTATCAGCGGCCGATGGCACCCTGATCTCGGGGGCCACGGTCACGTTGAATGCGAAGGGGGCGTTCCGGCCACCCGTCACGACCGGCGCCGATGGCCACTTTTCTTTCACCGACCCCACCGACGGCGGCGTGTATGCCCTCCAAGTCCAGGCGACCGGCTACCGGACGATGCGTGTCGCGGTCGCGGCGTGTGCGGCGGTGCATCCAGTGGTCTTGACCCCGCTCGCCCCACCTGCGGCTACGGTGGCGGCAACAGCGCCGGCCCCCGTGCATCACGTGGCTCCGGCGCCTGTTGGGGAGACGGCGGCACAGAAGGCGGCAGCAGCCGCCAACGCTCAGTCGAACGAGGCAGCAGCGGCGGCGTGGTTCAAGGCACGGTCGCCTGAGCAGGCTTCACCGAGCGGCGGTAACTGATCCACGAAGGGAAGGCGGGAGGCCGGATTAGCCGATTCGGCCTTTTACGTGTGGACGAATCTCGGAGCCTGAGACCCAACAAGGCATAATCTCAGCATTGATCAGCTAGGGGTTCGCAGGATGCCGTTGTTGTCTTGGTTTCAACGTGATGAAGATCTCACGCGGGCCGCCCTTGCGCCCT
>Ga0302308_10000971_pt1 | contig 23776 bp, 20 predicted proteins | sample III_Palsa_E3_3_FD_200531 | JGI IMG/M metagenome (GOLD analysis project Ga0302308, IMG submission 200531) | Peat permafrost microbial communities from Stordalen Mire near Abisko, Sweden - III_Palsa_E3_3 | ecosystem: Environmental > Terrestrial > Soil > Palsa > Peat permafrost | place: Sweden...
GCTAGCCTCGCTGCCCCGCGCCGACGAGCGAGTTCCGGTCACGCTGAAGGTCGGGATGCTGACAGGGTGGAAGTGAAGGAAGAAGCATCTTTTTTGAAAAAAAGAAGCAAAAAACTTTTGTCCATCCGGTGCGCACCGGACACGGATCGTTGCACCCCTAATTGACCGAGGTTTTCTGCTTCTTTTTGTTCACAAAAAGAAGACTTCCTCCTTGCCTCACTTGCTCGGCGTTCGTCAAAAATTAACCTAGAAGGCTCATTGCACCCATCACATCGAAAAGTGCCGGCCATGGAAAGAGTATCCCGGATCATCTATTGCAGCCGAAGTCGTCTTACCGGTGGGCCGCCGGAGATCGAGGCGCAGATCCGCAAGATCCTTGCTAAAGCACGAATTTTCAACAAAAAAGTACATCTCTCGGGCGCGATGTCTTTCAACGAAAGTTACTTCGCCCAAGTGCTCGAAGGCGCGGACAAGGATCTATTACCGTTGCTCTACAAAATCCGCCGGGACGAGCGGCATACGGATATGAAAGTTCTCTTGCGGGAGGAGAACACGCCGCGAATCTTCTCAACCTGGTCGATGGCCTATGTAGAAGCGCTTGCCGGTAGCGGACGCCATCCTCTGTCGTATTTCTCGTTCGAAGCGGCGCTCACAGACCGTGCCGGCCCCGAAGGGCACCAAATTCTCGCTACGTTGAGCCACGTCGTATTGAAACGGACCAAGGTTCTCTCCGGCGAAGCCGGTTAAGAAAGGCAGTATCAGACGGCATCTTTTTTGAAAAAAAGAAGCAAAAAACTTTTGTTCCAAAGGTTCTGCGGCATGAACCTGCCGCAAGCGCCATTCACGCACCGATCCGCCGACGGCACGTTCCGATCTATTAGAACAAAAGTTTCTTGCTTCTTTTTTTCAAAAAAGTTGCCTCCTTCCCTGCAACTTGATTTCGTTCCCCCCACTAACCACCCAAATCCTTGATCGCCTGGATCATCTTGACCAACACCGCCTGTGCGTCGCCGTAGACCATGTTGCAATTATCCTCATAAAAAAGCAGATTCTCCACCCCCGCGTAACCCTTCCCCTGACCGCGCTTCACGACATAGACCTGATGCGCCTTATCAACATTCAAAATCGGCATGCCGTAGATCGGTGACGATTTATCCGTCCGCGCAGCCGGATTGACCACGTCATTGGCTCCGATCACGAGCGCCACATCGGTCTCGGCAAACGAGTCATTGATATCCGCCATATCGAAGATGATGTCATACGGCACCCCGGCCTCGGCCAGCAGCACGTTCATATGCCCCGGCATACGTCCCGCAACCGGATGCATCGCGAACTTCACATCGACACCCGCGGCCTGCAGCAGCTTCACGAATTCATACAATTTCTGCTGTGCCTGCGCGACCGCCAACCCATACCCACAAGCGATGATCACGCTGCTCGCATACCGCATCGTGACAGCCGCGTCGGAAGCTTCGACCGGCTTCATCTGCCCCTTGATATCGGCCTGAGACGCCCCCGCAATCGCGCCGAAATTGCTGAACAGCACATTGGCGATCGACCGGTTCATCGCCTTCGCCATCAGTATCGTCAGCAGCATACCGGCCGAACCCACCACCATACCGGCGATCATCAGCGCCGGGTTCTGCATGGCGTATCCCTCAAGTCCGACCGCGAGCCCGGTGAAGGCGTTATAGAGCGAAATCACCACCGGCATATCGGCGCCACCGATCGGCAGCGTCATCAATATCCCGAACGCCAGCGCCCCCACGAAGAACGCCGCCGGCAGCCCAGTCGAACCGGGATGCCCGATCATGATGAACGCGACACCCAGCCCCACTGTCACTACGAACACGGCCGCATTGAAAATCCGCTGACCGCCCCACCGCCACGACGAAGCGATCCTGCCGTCAAGTTTCGCCCAAGCGATGATCGAACCCGACAGCGACACCGAACCGATCAGCGCCCCCGCAACCGTCATCGTCAACTGCAGCGCGTCGCTCGATCTCCCGGACAGCATATCGACCGCCGCGATCGCCGCCGCCGCACCGCCGCCCATACCATTATACAGCGCCACCATCTGCGGCATCGCCGTCATCGCGACGATCCGCCCGCTCCACAGTGCGAGGCCCCCTCCGACCGCGATCGCCACCACCGCCAGCGTAAGATTGATCGGCAGCCTGGCCTCCGCCGCCGGCGGCAGGTCGATCAGATAGGCGAAGCTCGCGATCACCGCGACCGCCATACCCAGACCGGCCACCACGATGCCCGAGCGCGCCGTCACCGGCGACGCCATCCGTTTCAGCCCAAAAATGAATAGCAGCGACGCGAGCAGCCCGCTACCCGCGGTAAGGATTTGCGGAACCATTATGACCCGGCCTTCTTGTCGCTCGCCTTGAACATTCCGAGCATGCGAACCGTCACCACGTACCCGCCCGCGGCGTTACCGGCGCCCAGCAGCACGCCCACAAATCCGATCACCTCCTCGGTCATCGAAACCGCGTTGAACAGCGAAAACAGCGCTCCCACCACGACGATGCCGTGCACGAAGTTCGATCCGGACATCAGCGGCGTGTGCAGGATCGATGGCACCCGGCTGATCACCTCATATCCGGTGAAGGCGGCCAGCATGAAAATATAGAGTGCGATGACGAACGTCATCGAAGTTTCGAACATCATGATCAGGGTCCCAGCGTTACGCAGTTTCAAACAATTTACGTGCGGCGGCGTTCTTGATCTCACCGGCGTGGGTCAGCGCCGTACCGGCAATAACTTCGTCGCTCCAATCAACTGCCAACGCGCCATCCTTGATCAGCAGTTCGAGCAAGCTCTGCACATTCTTGGCATAAAGCTCGCTCGCATGTTCGCCCAGCAGCGACGGCACGTTCGTCGGCGCAAGAATGGTCACCGCCCCGATCGTAACCGTCTCACCCGGCACGGTATATTCGCAATTCCCACCGCCCTCCGCGCCGAGATCCACGATCACCGCGCCGTGTTTCATGCCGTCCACTTGTGCCTTGCTGATCAGTTTTGGTGACGGACGCCCCGGCACCGCCGCCGTCGTCACGATCATATCGGACTGCTGGATATATTCGGTCAGCGCCGCCTGCACCCTAGCCTTCTCGTCGTCGGTGAGTTCCCGCGCATAGCCACCGGTGCCTGTAGCATCGACGCCAGTCTCCACGAACTTGGCGCCGAGCGATGCCGCCTGTTCCTTGGTTTCGGGACGCACGTCATAGCCCGTAGTGATCGCGCCCAGCCGGCGCGCCGTCGCAAGCGCCTGCAGCCCTGCAACACCAAGCCCCATCACCAGCACCTTGGCCGCCCGCAATGATCCCACCGCCGTAGTCATCATCGGCAGAATGCGCGTCATATGAACCGCGCCCAGCAGCGGCGCGTAATAGCCCGACAGCGCCGCCTGGCTCGACAGTGCATCGAGTGACTGCGCCCGGCTGATGCGCGGGACCAACTCCATGGCAAAACACGTAATGTTGCGGTCGCGCAGCAGTGCCACCAGCTCGCGTTGCCGCCCGGCGTAGACAAAACAGATCAAAATAGTACCCGGCTTCATCGCCCGCACCGTCTCAGCCGCCGGCGGCTGAACCGCCATCACCACATCGGCATCAGCGACCAGCCGCAGCAAATCCGGCTCACAGGCGACCCCTGCATACGCACTATCAGAAAGCCCCAACGCGAGCCCGGCATTGCTCTGCATATGCAGTTCGGCGCCAAGTTTGACGAGTTTCGCCACCACGACAGGCACCAGCGAGACCCGCCTTTCCCCGGCCTGGGTCTCTTTTAGTACCGCGATCTTTACTGCCATCAGAAACTCCGGCTCTGGTTCTTAGTGCTTATAATCGTGGACTTAGCATCTCCAAACGGGCTTGACGCGGGTCAATTTAGGCATCGCGGTTCCGTTCTTTTTGCGACCGTGGGTTCGCCAGCGAGCCAGCATCTTTTTTGAAAAAAAGAAGCAAAAAACTTTTGTCCGATTGAATCGGAGTGCGCAGGTCCCTAGATCGGTGAACCCACTCCCCTAATTGACAAAGTTTTTTTGCTTCTTTTTGTTCACAAAAAGAAGACTCTTGCCTTATCTCAACCTCAGGATGCCTCATGACCTACGACCACGAGGACATGCGGCGTGCGATAGACGCCGCCGGCATCGGCACTTGGCGCTGGGACCCGGCCGCCAATCAGGTCAGTCTCTCGGATCGCGCGTCCGAGTTAATCGGCGCGCCGGCAGGTTGCCTAAAATATCCCCAATTTCTCGCCTGTTTCCATCCCGCCGACCGAGACGGCGTCGATCATTCGCTACGCTGGGGTCTCGCCGGCGGAGAATCCCTGGATCTTGATGTCCGCGGCCTACCTGCGGAGGGCCCGGAGCGTTGGCTTCGCATGCGCGGACGCGCGGTCGCACCCAACCTGCACGGCGTCCTGATCGAGATTGCCGGCCCGACTGCCACCGAACAGGCCAACAGCCGTTTGGCGGCGATCGTGAATTCTTCCGACGACGCCATTGTCGGCAAGGACCTCGACGGCATCGTCACCGACTGGAATCGCGGCGCCGAGCTGATCTTCGGCTACAGCGCCGCGGAAATGACTGGCAAACCGCTCTCGATCTTGCTCCCGCACGGCCAGGAAGACGAGCTCGGCGCCATCCTCGCGCGGATCAAGCAGGGCGAACGAATAGAGCATTTCGAAACCCGCCGGCGTCGCAAGGACGGCGAGATCATCGATGTTTCGCTCACCATTTCCCCTGTCTGGGGCAGCAACGGCCGTCTGCTCGGGGCCTCCAAGGTCGCGCGCGACATCACCACCGCCAAGCGGGCGCAAACCCTGCTCGCAGAGCGCGAGGCCCACCTCCAATCCGTGCTCGACACGGTGCCCGACGCGATGATCGTGATCGACCCCGCCGGCACCATGCATTCGTTCAGCCTGGCCGCCGAGCGCCTGTTCGGCTACACCGCCGCCGAGGCGATCGGCCAAAACGTCAGCATCCTGATGCCCGCACCGTACCACGAGCAGCACGACGGCTACCTCGAGCGTTACCTCCGCACCGGCGAGAAGCGCATCATCGGCATCGGCCGCCTGGTCGTCGGCCAACGGCGCGACGGTTCGACCTTCCCGATGGAGCTCGCGGTAGGCGAAATGCGTTCCGGCGAGCGCCGTTTCTTCACCGGCTTCGTGCGCGACCTCACCGAGCGCCAGCAGACTCAACAGCGCCTGCAGGAGCTCCAAGCCGAGCTGATCCACATGTCCCGTTTCACCGCGCTGGGCGAGATGGCCTCGACCCTGGCGCACGAACTGAACCAGCCGCTCACCGCCGTGGCGAATTACCTGAAGGGCAGCAAGCGCCTCCTGGAGCAGGGGAACGCCGACCAAATTCCCCTGGTGTGCGACGCAATCGAGCACGCCGCGGAACAAGCGTTACGGGCCGGCCAGATCATCCGCCGTCTGCGCGATCTGGTGGCACGCGGCGAAACCGATCGCCAGGTTGAAAATTCCGTCAAGCTGATCGAGGAAGCCTGCGCGCTGGCTCTGGCCGGAGCCAAGGAGACCGGCGTACGGGTTACGTTCGATTTCGATCACCGCGCGTCGTTCGCTTTGGCCGATCGGATCCAGGTCCAGCAGGTGCTGCTCAACCTGATCCGCAACGCCGTCGAATCGATGCAAGACGAACCCAAACGCGAGTTGCGGGTCTCGACCCACCAACTCGACCAGGATACTCTGCGGATCGACGTGGCGGACACCGGGCCGGGCATCGCGCCCGAAATAGCCGAGCAACTATTCCAGCCCTTTGTCACCACCAAGCGGCAAGGCATGGGGGTGGGATTGTCGATTTCACGCACGATCATCGAGGCTCACGGCGGCCGCCTTTGGGTCTCGCCCAATCCCGGCGGCGGGACCATTTTCAGCCTGACTCTCACCACGATCGCGCCCGGCGACCAAGCTGGCGGAACGGAGCCGCTCGATGCCCACTAACGCCCCGCCAAGTCGCGCGGTCGTGCATCTTATCGACGACGACGATGCGGTTCGCAAATCCCTGGCATTCCTGCTGGCGACGTCCGGCTTCGCGGTGCGGGCCTACGCGTCCGCCGTCGTGTTTCTCGACGCGCTGAACTCGCTGCAACCAGGCTGCATCATAACCGACGTTCGCATGCCCGGAATGGACGGTCTCGCGCTGCAGCGCCGCCTGAAAGAACTGAAAATCAACCTGCCGATGATCATCATCACCGGTCACGGCGACGTCCCCCTCGCGGTCGAGGCGATGAAGGCGGGTGCGATCGACTTCATCGAAAAACCGTTCGACGACGAATTGCTGCTGGCGGCGCTGCGGATCGCACTCGATCAATTCGGCAAGACCGGCCTGCGCGAGAACGAAGCAGCACTAGTCAAGACCAGACTGCAGTCGCTGTCGCCCCGCGAACGCGAGGTTCTGGACGGGCTGGTGGCCGGACATCCGAACAAGACCATAGCATATGACCTGGGACTCAGCCCCCGAACGGTCGAAGTGCATCGCGCCAACGTAATGATCAAAATGCAGGCCGCGAGCTTGTCGGAGCTGGTGCGGATGGCGCTGACCGCTCAAGTGCTGGCGGCAAGTTAGTAAGGGCTAAGTGAAGGGAGAAGCATCTTTTTTGAAAAAAAGAAGCAAAAAACTTTTGTTATTGTGGGGACGGTGCACGCCGCCCGGGAGACCTTCGCATTCCTAATTGACGAAGTTTTTTTGCTTCTTTTTGTTTACAAAAAGAAGATTCTTCTTCCGCCTTGGAAACGAACCTCCGAACTTGCGCTAAATCAACGCGCGAGCCTTCATGGCTTCTATTATTCGCGTCCTGGCAACGGCCAAACAGCTCCACCGAGCGCACGCGGGAACTCCTAATATGACCAAACGGCGGGACATTGTCCTGGTAGTCGATGATGACCTTGCCGTCCGGGAGTCGCTCAAATTCGCGCTCGAGCTCGAGGGTCTGGCGGTTGGCGTCTGCGGCAGCGGCGCGGAATTATTGCGCCATCCGGACCTGTTGCGGGCGGGTTGTCTGGTGCTCGACTACAAGATGCCTGAAATGGACGGTTTTGAGGTTCTGGATCGCCTCGCTGCCTTGAGTGTTTTGGTGCCGGTCATTCTGATCACTCCCAACGCAGCGGCGCCGGTTCGCCGCCGGGCGAAAGCGGCGGGGGTTCGGCATGTGCTGGAGAAGCCGCTGTCCGACAGTGCGCTCCGCGACAGCATTTCCGACGTGCTGGCCAATCCGGCAGTCGTCGGGTGACAACATCAAACCCAGGATGGACTTCAATCAGCCGGCCGGCGGCGTACCGGTGTTAACCGCCAATTGAGCGGCGAAAGCCCGCTGGTAGGCAGGTCGCGCTTCACCCCGGGCGACATAGGCGGCGAGGTTCGGAAATTCGTCCAGAATACCCGATAGTCTCAACCGAAGCAGCACCGACACCATCATCAGGTCGCCCGCGCTGAACCGGCCATCCAGCCAATCGGCATCGCCCAGGCGACTGGAAAGCTGGGCCAGCCGTTCACGAATGCGATCCTTGACCAGAGGCAGGCGCTCCCCACTCCAGGGTTTATCGCCTTCCAGGAACCTGGCGGTTGTGAGTTCAAGAATTGGCGGTTCCACCGTGTTGAGCGCGGCAAACATCCAGGTGATCGCGCGCGCCCGGGCATTGGCATCTTCCGGCAGCAGGCCCGCGTAACGTTCGGCGATATGGAGCACGATCGCCCCGGTCTCGAACAGTGTGAGATCGCCATCCTCATAGGTCGGAATCTGGCCGAAGGGATGAAGCGCCCGATGCCCCGGTTCTTTCATCGCACGGAATGAAACCAGGCGAACCGTATAGGATTGGCCGACTTCCTCAAGCGCCCAGCGCACCCGTGTATCACGCGCCAGTCCCTTGCCACCGTCGGGCGACCGTTCAAAGGCGGTGATGGTAATGGTCATCGCGGAGCTCCCATGGCCAGGATTATCTCCAATATCCTGACGGAATAGCCGAAGGTTGCGGCAAAGGAGGAGTCTTCTTTTTGTGAACAAAAAGAAGCAAAAAAACTTTGTCAATTTAGAGTTTTCGTACCCGGTCTGAAGACGGGGGATGCCGAACCATTTGGAACAAAAGTTTTTTGCTTCTTTTTTTTTTTCAAAAAAGAGGCTTCTACCCTTCGCTGAAGCCTTCGTTTCGCGTTCGCAACACCGTAAGCCGCCGGCGTTACGTAGAATCCCCTAGGACCTAACCGAATTTTCGACTCCCGAATAAGCCATTAGATCTCGATCCCATCGGCAGCCCCTGCCCATACGATGGAGATTTCGATGTCGGCACAGCAATCATTCCCGGTAAGCTACGGCGTTTCGTTACGCCCAGCTGTGTCCGGCGCGTGGCCCACTGGAGCCGCGGGCGGCAAACCCGGTTGGGACAATGCTTTGCCGATCGCCGGATCCGTTCTGAATTTTTCGCAGGACCAGGAAATCTACGGCGACGGCGACGACGCCCAGCTCTATTTCAAAGTGCTCACCGGCGTGGTTCGCACCTGCAAGTTCCTCGACGACGGACGGCGCCAGATCGAGGCGTTCCACGCCGCGGGCGACCTGTTCGGGTTCGAGGCCGGCGCGGAATACACCATGTCGGCCGAGGCAGTGTGCGATTGCACCGTGGTCTCGTATCGCCGCCGCAGTTTCGACACCCAAGCCGCCGGCGACGAGCGCGTATGGCCACAGATGTTCGCCGCGATGATGCGAAATTTGGCCCGCGCACAGGTGCACACGCTATTGCTGGGGCGCCGTACCGCGCTCGAAAAGGTCGCCTCGTTCCTGATCGATTGGGCCGACCGCGCGTCGGGGGGAAGAATCGCCGCACTCCCGATGACCCGTCAGGACATCGCCGATTATCTCGGTCTCACCATCGAAACCGTCTCCCGCATGCTGTCGCAATTGGAGCGCCAGGACCTGATCGAGCTCAGTTCCGCCCGCCAAATCAAGTTGAAGAATCCCCTGGCGCTACGCGAACTCAACGCCTGAGAGTCTTGCGTCGATGGATCTCATGGATTTGAACCTCGCCCTGCACGACCCGTTGATCGAGAATCGGACCTTCGACGAGATCGCGGTCGGCGGAAGCGCCAGCAGCGAGCGCACTCTGGCCCAGGAAGACATCGACCTGTTCGTGGTAGTCTCGGGCGACGTAAACCCGGCGCATCTAGATCCCGCCTACGCCGACACCGATCTGTTCCACAAGATCATCATCCACGGGATGTGGGGCGGCGCGCTGATCTCGGCGCTATTCGGCACAGAGCTACCCGGCCCAGGCACGATCTACATCTCTCAAGATCTGCATTTCCGCGCGCCGGTCGGCATCGGCGACACCATCACGACCAAATTGACCGTACGCGAGAAAAAGCCCGAAAAACACCGCATCATTTTCGATTGCCAATGTGTCAATCAGACCGGCCAGCAGGTCATCACCGGAACGGCCGAAGTCCAAGCGCCCACCGAGAAAATCCGCCGTCCTCGGGTGGAAATACCCGAAGTGCGCCTAGGCCGCCACCAGCGTTTCCGCGATCTCCTCACTCGCACCGCCGGCAAGCCGCCGATCCCTCTCGCGGTCGCCCACCCGTGTGATGCGCCCTCGCTCGGCGCCGTAATCGAGATGGCGCAAGCCGGCCTGGTCACGCCGATTCTAGCCGGACCCGAAGCCAAAATCCGCGCCGTCGCCGCCGCGGCCAACCTGGACATCGCCCCATTCCGCATCGTCGACGTGCCTCACAGCCACGCTTCCGCCGCCCGCGCGGTGGCTCTGGTGAGGGCAGGGGAGGCGGACCTGCTGATGAAAGGTTCGCTGCACACCGACGAACTGATGCATGAGGTCTGCGCCCACGGCACCGGCCTTCGCACCAGCCGCCGTCTCAGCCACGTCTATCTGATGGACGTCCCGACCTATCCCCGCCCGCTGTTGATCACCGACGCCGCTCTCAACATCACCCCCAGCCTTGAGGACAAGCGCGACATCATCCAGAACGCGATCGACCTCGCCCACATCATGGGCACCGAGCTGCCGCGGGTGGCGATTCTCTCCGCGGTCGAGACCATCGACCCCGCCATCCGTTCGACCTTGGATGCGGCGGTATTGTGCAAGATGGCCGACCGCGGGCAGATCACCGGCGGCCTGCTCGACGGCCCGCTTGCGTTCGACAATGCGGTAAGCCCCGAGGCAGCGCGCCAAAAGGGTATCGTATCGTGGGTCGCGGGCGAGGCCGACATATTGGTGGTGATGGCTCGCGCGCGCCGAGGTTAGTGAACAGGTCAAGGCAGCAAAGTCTTCTTTTTGTGAACAAAAGAAGCAAAAAAACTTTGTCAATTGGAGACTGGCCCCACCGGCGGCGTCCCCCAATTGACAAAAGTTTTTTGCTTCTTTTTTTCAAAAAAGATGCTTCTTACTCTGCTACAAACTCTTGATTTTACTTATTATCTTTAGATCGAACAAATCTTCGAGCGCGTAAGAAACCGCACCTCGCGGCCGTTATCCAACGAAAACATGCCGCCCCGGCCGGGAACCACGTCGATAATCAGCTCGGTATGTTTCCACGCCTCGTATTGCGAGTCGCTGATGTAAAACGGCGCACCGCCGATCTCGCCCAGGCAAACGTCGCGATCGCCCACGATAAACTCGCTCCGCGGATAGCACATCGGCGAGGACCCATCGCAACAACCGCCGGATTGGTGAAACAACACTGGCCCATGATCGCGAGTAATGTCCACGATTAGTGCAAGTGCTGACGGGGTTGCGGTGACTTGTGCCATGGCGTGGTCCTCCAAAAGGGAGGAAGCATCTTCTTTGAAAAAAAGAAGCAAATAACTTTTATCCACCTGGTGCGCACCGCCGATGGATCAGTGCACCCCTAACTGACAAAGTTTTTTTGCTTCTTTTTGTTCACAAAAAGAAGATTCGTCCCTTACCTTAAACTACTGATTTAACTTACTATCTCCAATCTTCAAAACCGCAGCGAGAGGTCGGTCCAGAACTCACTGGTCTGCACGATATATGGGTCGGAGAACCGGTAATTATAGGTGAACTGCAACACCGCCGCACCGAAATTATAACTCACGATCGGACCGGCGCCATAATTGCTGGTCTTACTATTCGGGACCATAACCCCATCGAGGGTATCGTTATTGAACTGGGTTTGGCTGGAGCCGCCGACGCCGAGGCCCCATCTGCCGAACCACCGCATCACGGTATAGTCCCCGCCCAAAATGTCCGCCGAGGTGTAGTGTGTAGTCTCATTCTCGAAATTATGGTCGTAATAGACGCCGGCGCTGAAATTCCAAGGTCCGGGCGCATAGGTGAGGTTGAGATTCGGCTCCAGCGCAAAGAAGCCGATGCTATTGGGGAACGCCATCACGCTTGGTTTTTCGAAGTTGCCATCGGGCAGATAGACGTAGAGGCTGGTCTTGAAGAACACATTATCGGGCAATTTCCACGACAATTGGCCCGGGATCAGCACCGTGTCGTAGATGCCGCCGCGGGTGCCAAGATTGGTACGGGGGTGTCCGGGGCCGGAGGTGCTGGCGTAGTCAAACGGTTGCACGATGCCCGCGTCGTAATCGGCGCCGAAAAATTGCACGCCAGGTGCCCACAGCAGCGCCGGTACGTCGACCGCGATATGGGTGGTGTATCTATAGTTCTTGTTGAAATCATAAAAGATCGACGTCGACGTCCAGTCGACCTCGTTGAAGAGATACAGGCCCGCGGGGGGCACGACGCCAACCTCCTGTCCTTCGCCGATGCCTGCCAGGTGAGGCACCCAATCTTCCTCGGCCAATGCCTTGTTCGCACCGGCGCCGGCGGTGAAAAAGACAACGCCCACGACAATGGCGCGAGCCAGTTTTATCATAGCCCAATTCCTTCCCCGAAATTCTCATCGGGTGTTGCCGCGCGGAACCTTTCCGCGCGTAGATTCGTGGGAGAATAGTTCCAGCACGTTAGGGATAGAATCAAGGGCAGATAGCTGGGTTCGCCGGTCATCAGTAAAAAAACTTTCCCAGCCGCAATCAAGGCCAGGAGGACTGCAACGGGCGTGGACGGACACCAGCAAACTCACCATCAGGCCATGGGCGGCCTGCCGCGGCCAAATATCGTCAGGATCTTGTATCGACCGGCTGGCTCCGTCGTGTCCCGATCACGCGAAATCCGGTATGATCGGGCACGACGAGTTCCGGCACGACGCGTTCAGAAGAAGCCCAGCTTCTTCGGGCTATAGCTCACCAGCATATTCTTGGTCTGCTGATAGTGATCCAGCATCATCCGGTGAGTTTCGCGCCCGATCCCGGATTGTTTATAACCGCCGAAGGCCGCGTGGGCGGGGTAGGCGTGGTAGCAGTTTGTCCACACCCGGCCCGCCTGGATCGCGCGCCCGAAGCGGTAGCAAGTATTCCCGTCCCGGCTCCAAACCCCGGCACCGAGTCCGTAAAGTGTATCGTTAGCGATCGCGAGCGCCTCTTCGTCATTCTTGAACGTGGTCACAGACACCACCGGCCCGAAGATCTCCTCCTGGAAGATGCGCATCTTATTATTGCCGCGGAAAACCGTCGGCTGCACGTAAAAGCCGCCGGCCAGATCGCCCGGCATTTGGGCCCGCGCACCGCCGGTAAGGCATTCCGCGCCTTCCTGCCGCCCAATGTCGAAATAGCTCAAAATTTTCTCGAGTTGTTCACTCGAAGCCTGCGCGCCGAGCATGGTAGCGGGATCAAGCGGGTCCCCCTGCACGATGGCGCGCACCCGGCCGATGGCACGTTCCATGAACCGGTCAAAAATCTTCTCATGGATCAGCGCCCGGCTCGGACAGGTGCAAACCTCACCCTGGTTCAGCGCGAACATCACGAAGCCTTCGATCGCCTTATCCAGGAAATCGTCATCCTCGCGCGCCACGTCCTCAAAGAAGATATTCGGTGACTTCCCACCCAGCTCCAGCGTGACCGGGATCAAATTCTGGCTGGCATACTGCATGATCAGCCGCCCGGTAGTCGTCTCGCCGGTAAACGCGATCTTGGCGATACGATTAGAAGATGCCAACGGCTTCCCGGCTTCCAGCCCAAATCCGTTCACGATATTAAGCACGCCCGGAGGCAGAATATCCCCGATCAATTCGGCCCACAGCATGATCGACGCCGGGGTTTGCTCAGCGGGCTTAAGCACCACGCAATTCCCCGCCGCGATCGCGGGCGCCAGCTTCCAGCACGCCATCAGCAGCGGAAAATTCCACGGAATGATCTGCCCCACCACGCCGAGCGGTTCATGGAATTGATAAGAGACGGTGTCGTGATCGATTTCGCCCAGGCTACCTTCCTGCGCACGGATACAGCCGGCGAAGTAGCGGAAATGATCGATCGCGAGCGGCAGGTCGGCCGCCGTAGCCTCCCGGATCGGCTTGCCGTTATCCCAACTCTCGGCCCGCGCGAGCAGTTCGAGATTATCCTCCATGCGCTGAGCGATCGCGTTTAGCAGATTTGCGCGCTCGGCCACCGAGGTGCGGCCCCATTGCGCTTTCGCCGCATGCGCCGCGTCGAGCGCGAGATCAATATCGCCGGCGCCCGAACGCGCGATATCGCACAGTTTCTGACCATTAACCGGCGAGCTGTTATCGAAATAGCGGCCCGAGCGGGGCGCCACCCATTTGCCGCCGATGAAATTATCATAGCGGGCCTTGAAGGGCGAATGTGCGGTATGGTGGAAGGCGGGTGCGTTCATGGTAATCCTCCTGAATTCTTCCGTCGCGCGACCTCTTTCGGGCCGTACGATGTTCTAAACCGAAGTTGGTCTCAGCGGGTGATTTTGTCAGCCGCCCGCGGAGCATTTTTATGCGCCCATGTAGCATAAGTCAGGCCATTGGCGCGAACAGCCTGGGTCTCGGATCGTGAACGGGGCGCGGATCTTCGTTGTATTGTCCCGAGGCGCGTTGCCGGGGGTTTTTCTGGTATTTTGAAATTGCCCCGGTGGACCATCGACTCTATTGTTCCCGGAATGCAGCGACAAGGTCCTGGAGGCCGTATCCCCGCGCTCGATAGCCTGCGCGGGGTGTTGGCCCTGGTGGTCGTGGTTCATCATGTCCTGCTTCGCGCCGGCTCGGCAATTCTTCAGCCGGCTGCCGACTTCGCGATCCTGGCGTTTTTCCTGATGTCCGGGCTGGTGCTGGCACGTGCGTACGATGGCCGGCCATTAGCCTTTCTGGTGCGGCGTGCTGTGCGTTTGTGGCCGACCTATGCCGTCTGCACCGTTGCCGGATTTGCGGTGCTGGGCCGGCTGCCCGTACTTGGGGAAATGTTTTGGTTGCCACCGATCCCGATGCAACGCCTCGGGGTTGTCAACCTCCCGGCCTGGACGCTCTACATCGAGGCGTGGGCGACGCCTTTGCTGCTAGTTTTCTTCTGGATCGCGCGTCGCGGGCAGCGCCTTGCGTGGCTCACTGCCGCGGGCTCGTGCTTGCTCGTGGTGCTGCACCCGCGATTTTTCTCCATTCCCGTTTTTGCCGTCGGCGTGGCGCTGGCCAGCGTGAAAATCCCGTGGCCCGAGCGTTTACCGGCCTGGTCGCTTTGGCTGGGGAAGATATCCTTCAGCCTTTACATCTCGCATTGGGTGGTAATCGGCGCAGTTCTGCGGTTCGGCGGGCCGCGACTCGAACCGCTTGCCCTGCCGTTGTCCATCGGCGTTGCGTGGGTAGTGTGGCGCTGGGTGGAGCGCCCGTCGATCGCGTGGTCGCGTCGGTTAGGCGGCGCTCGGCCTCTAGTCCTCCCGCCGAACCAAACGCCTGAGTCCTCAATATCAGTAGGTTGAGATAAAGGAGGAGGCATCTTTTTTGAAAAAAAGAAGCAAAAAACGTTTGTCAATTTAGTATTGGCAAGTACCAGTCAACCGAATGTGCGTTCCAATCCCAATGACCAAAAGTTTTTTGCTTCTTTTTTTTCAAAAAAGATGCTTCCTACTTTGCTGCAACCTATTGACTTCCCGCTATAATCGGATCGGCGAATGAATTCGGAAACGCCACGGCTGCCCACGCCGAAGAGGCTCGCATTCTACGGCGTGGCGACGGTGAGTGTGTGGATCTTTGCCTGCTGCTTCCAAATGCATCGGGGCTTTTGGCTGATCGGTCAATCCGGTAAGCCGCTGTCCTCAAATTTCCTGTGTTTCTGGGCCGCCGGCAAAGTAGCTTTGGCAGGGCACCCGCTCTCCGCCTACGACCCGCTCGCCATCGCCAAAATCGTCCCGGGAGTCTACGTCCTGCCTTGGTATTACCCGCCGGTATTCCTGCTGGCGGCAGCCGCATTGGCGCTTTTACCCTATCTCTGGTCATGCGCGGCGTGGTTACTGGGCTCGGGGCTGGCCTATGCCGCCGCACTGCGTGCGATCCTACCCTACCGCGTGACACCGCTGCTCGCATTCGCGGCGCCAACCGCGCTGTTCAATGTCATCGAGAGCGAAACCGGCTTCGCGGTCGCGGCGCTTACCGGCGCGGCGCTGGTGCTGTTGGAAACTCGACCGATAATGGCCGGCATCGCGCTGGGATTGCTCACTTTCAAGCCTCAGCTTGGGCTGCTGTTTCCCTTTATTCTTATTGTGAGTGGTCGCTGGAGGTGTTTCGCAAGTGCGGTCGTAACCACGATACTACTGGCGGGAATGGCCACTATGTTGTTCGGCACCGGCGTGTGGATGGCTTTCCTGCAAAGCGAGATCTCCATGAGGTCCAACGATCTTTATGCCAGCCACATAGGCCGGTCACACATTCAAACCTGGTACGCGTTGGCGAGTTTCCTAAACGCTCCGCCATTCGCTACCTGGATGGTGTATGCGTTGACTGCCGGCGGCAGTGGTGTCGCGATTTGCTGGCTATGGCGGCGTCGCGTTTCCTACAATTTCAAGGCCGCCGCCGCGGCGGTTGGCACTCTTCTGGTCACGCCGTACTTCATGGCCTATGACCTCGGCGCCCTCACGGTCGCGATCGCTTTTCTGATCAGGGAGAGCATTTCGACCGGTTTTCGTCGCGGCGATTACGAGTTCTACGCCTTGGTGCTGCTTTCCCCGCTCTATCAACTGTTCGTGAGCGGCGTGATGCCGTTAATGCCGCTGGTGGATCTGCTGGTACTAGGCTGGATTCTGCGCCGGGCGGGGCAGCGGGAAACCGCCGAGCTCCCAAACGATAACGTGAAATCAATGGGTTGAAGTGAAGTGAGAAGCATATTTTTTGAAAAAAAGAAGCAAAAAACTTTTATTCCAATGGTTCGGAGCACGCAGCGCGCGTACCGGCAAATGCTTAATTGATAAAGTTCTTTTGCTTCTTTTTGTTCACAAAAAGAAGATTCTTCCTTCGCTTCAACCCGATGAGGCCATCCGGAAGCCAGAGGAAAGCGCGTTACGAGGGTTCTCAAACCGCGGAATTCAGGCTATTTGCTCCGGAATCCAGGAAAGCTGGCGGCCGACCGGGAAATATTTGGCTGAATGGAATTAGAGCTGCACGGGGTCACCGGACGCATGGTTCAGCCGGATGGGTATTCGTTCGACATAAATTGGCTTTGCCTGGGTCTGGTATTTCTTGTACTGCCGATTGTTGAGCTGACGGGTCTTATAACCGGCGTTCCTTCATCGATCGATATCGGGATGTCGATCGCGTTTGAATTCTTGGCGGTTATCCTGACGGCGAAGGTTGGCAATCTGCGTCCGTATTTGGGTGCGGTGCCAATGCACAAAGTGGCCATTTGTTGGTTCGTGAGTTCCGCAGCAGCGATCCTGTACCTGGCATTCTCAAAGCACCAGATGTCCGGATTCCTGATGGATTTCTGCACTTCGCTGTTGCCATTGCTGGGGGTTGCGGCGCTGATTCGCATTCTAACGAATAGATCAACGAAGTATGAAAACCTCCCCTCCCAGGTCGCAGGCGTGGGCGCGTTGATATTGGGTATGACCAGCGTATCGGGCATGCTCTCTCTTACGATCAGCAGCCTGCCGAATGTCTACGATCCGGTATTATACAGGTTCGAGCATATTTTAGGAATTAGCTTCGAGGTTCCATTTTACCATCTGTTTTCAGCGAGAATAATCGGCCCATCAACCTATCAAGCAATATACAACTACATAGGGCTGGCGATTATTTTGGCGGCGAGGTCGGAATTTGTCTATTCCCCCAACAGACTTCAGGCTGGTTTGGTCCTGCGGTTCTTGGTGGTCGCGGCGATCGGATACGGGCTTTATTATCTGATGCCCGTGCTGGATCCGGCCGGATTCTTCGGGCCATTATTCCCGTACCGGCTACCGGAGGTTCAATCGGTTGCCACTCACGTCGTTAAGGCGCCGCTTGGCGAGTGGGCGAATGTGGCAAGAAACACGATGCCTTCACTACATGCCGCCTGGGCGATACTGGGGTTCCTCGCGTTGCGCCATTCACCTGTTTGGCATAAAATTCTCGGAGTTCTTCTGATTTTGGCGATTCTGATAGTAACCCTGGGTGCCGGCCAGCATTATGCGGTCGATTGGATCGCGGCTCTGCCGCTCGTACTGCTGGCACGCGGGATCAGTGCAGTATCCTTACCTATCAGACATAAGGCACGGCAGATCGCCATTTTTGCAGGAGCGGCACTGCTTGTCCTCTGGGTGCTCGCCGTTCGAGTAACGCCGGAAAGTCTGAAGTACCCGGTGCTCATTCAACTCCTGGGATTGGCCTCTGTCGTGTTGCCGCTTTGGCTGGAACTTCGCCTTGCCAGGGCTGAAGATAGAACTGCTCGTCACGATGACGAAATTCTGGCGGTTTCCGCCGAGATGCCCGAACCGGCGACGTAATCTAAAACGCCTCTGTGATGCGCGCCAGCGTGTGGGCTTGTTCGTTCAACTGATCCACGTCGATAGCCAATCCCGCGAGGCTCGCCTGATACTCGCCCATATTGCGGCCAAGTTTCTCGACCGATTGCTTGAGCTCCCCCAAACTTTCCCGCCAGGCGCCGACCGCGGCCTTTTGTTCGTCCAACGCGCTCAACAGATTGGCGAGCGCGAGAGCCAGGCGAACCTGCCCCTGTTCGGACGCCGCCGGGGCAGGGCGGGCGGGAAATGCGATGATATCGGCTTGGCGAGTTTGCATGGCGGGCCTCGTGCGAGAACCCGGTGAACCTACCGCGCCATTAACTCATTATCAAGACAAATCTTAAAAAAGAGATAAGAAGCATCTTTTTTGAAAAAAAGAAGCAAAAAACTTTTGTCACCTGGAGCGCGACGGCTACAGCCAGCGCACTCCAAGTGCGCAACGTCTTGGCGGTGTCTCACTCATGGATTCCCGGTGCTTTCGACGTCGGGTAGACCCCGCAACTGTTGTCCCCATCGCACTCCCGGACCGTTCCGGTCCATCGGTCCAATACGAAAACCGCGGTCCCCTGCATTTGGGGGGCCGTGCTAATCTCGTATCGCCCCAAGACGGCGATGACGGCGATCAACACCGCCATCGCCACTAGCTTTAACGCGTCGGCCCATGACATGCCGGACCATCACCCACCCCCGAGCCTAATCGCCCGCGGCGAACACTCCAGTCTTCTCGGTAGCCCTCGAAGAGGCCGGCACGATCGCCCGCACCGGAGCGGGCAGAGCAGCCATCACCGCCACGAACACCGACGCCAGATACGGCAGCGACTGCGTAAACAGCACCGTGCACCACAGTCTGGCCTCCAGCGTGCCAAGGTGCGACGAAACCGCCACCCCCACCAGCGCCGCCCAAGTCGCCACCAGGATCACCAACTCCTCACGGGCCATCACCAAACCCTGCACCAGCGCGGGCGCGTTCTCCATCTTCGGCGTCCGCAGGAACGGCGCCGAGCGGATCAGCAACCCCTTCCAAACCGCCTTGCCGATAGTGTGCGACAGCGCCAACCCGGCCACCGCGGCGCCCAGGCGATCCGCCCAGCCGCACTTCACGCGCTTGGCATAGAGCGAGAAGATCTGCACCAACTTGAACACGAACAATCCAATCGAAGGCAGCATGAACAGCGCGATCGGGAACTCGAACCGTACCGGCGCCACGATCAGCCCCACCGACCAGCACAGCCCCATCGCCAAAAACGCGAGTCCCAACGCATCGCCCACCCAAGGCAGCCAGCCGGTGATGAAGTGCCAACGCTGTCCCAGCGTAAGATCCTTATTCGTGGGCGAAAGCAGCGCCTTCCAATGCCCGCGGCAGATCTGCATCGCCCCGTAGGCCCAGCGGAAACGCTGCTTGCGGAACGCGGCGAAGTCGTCGGGCATCACGCCCTTGCCAAAGCTTTGGCTCGAATAAACCGCTTCCCAGCCCTGGCGGAACAGCTTCATGCCAAGTTCGCTATCCTCGCAGATGGTCCACTCGGCCCAGCCATTCACACCTTCCAGCGCGCTTTTCCGGACCATCGTCATAGTGCCGTGCTGGATCACCGCATTACGCTCGTTCCGCGTCACCATGCCGTTCTGGAAAAACCCGGCATATTCCCAGAACATCAGACGCTTAAAGAACGACCCGTCATTATCGCGATAATCCTGCGGCGACTGCACGAAGCCCACCGCCGGATTGGCGAAATGCGGCGCCATCGAGCGCAGCCAGTCGCGGCGCACGATATAATCGCTATCCAGCACGCCCACCACTTCGGCATCGGCCGCAGTCTCACGCAGCGCAAAGTTCAGCGCGCCCGCCTTGAATCCCGGCCACTTGCCAAGGTGGAAGAACCGGAACCGAGCACCCAGGCGGGCGCAATATTCGGCCACCGGCTCCCACAGCGCGGGGTCCTTGGTGTTATTGTCGATCACCAGCACCTCGAAATTCGGGTAGTCGAGGTTGGCCAGCCCGTCGAGCGTGAGCTTCACCATTTCCGGCGGCTCGTTACAGATCGCGATATGGACCGACACCTTGGGCATCTGTGTGCCATAAGGCGCCGGCGCGACCTGCGGAATGCGCTTCCACACCCGGCCGAAAAGCGCCTCGGCCATCTCGAAGCTATCCGCAATCAGCAGGAAGATCAGCAACGCCTGGCCGGCGGCGAGCGTGCCCCAGATCACCGCGGCAAACCCCGAAAGATAATCCCCGCTCATCGCCAGCAGCACCAACGCCAGCACCGCGCAGAAACCTTGGGTAAGCCCGGTGAACATCAACTTGCCGGGCAGCGTAATATCAGGGCGGCGCGACAGCAGCAGGCCAGAGAACAGGGCCGCCAGCCCGATCGAAATCCCGGCCCACAGCTTCCAGCTCGGATCTTCCACCACGGCCCCGGTCATCGACCACTTGGCGTGACGCGAGAGGTCCATCATGCCCCAATAACCGGCGGCGCGGCCCTCGAACGCGGTCTTCCAAGGCTGGTCGAACGCCTCCATCACAAAGTAGTTAAGGTGACGGCGCTGCGCTTCGATAAAGAACTGGCGCAGGAACAAGGCCTGATTATCACGGCTCGCCACCGCATCGGCGTGCGTCACGCCGTTCGAGGGCCAGCCCACCTCACCGATCACGATCGGCTTGGTCGGATACGCGCGATGCACCGCGTCGAGCTCCGCCATGATGTAGGAAACCGAGTTCTTCACCGCGACGCCCTGCCAATAGGGCAGCAGGTGGATGGTGATCACGTCCACGCTACGTGCCAGTGCCGGATGCTTCAGCCACACCGACGGGTCCTCGGCGGTAGTCACCGGCAGGTGCGTATGCGCCTTCACTTCCCTGATATACCCGATCAGCCGCGCGGTGGTGATGTCGCCGCGGTATTGGGTTTCGTTGCCGACGATCAGCCGTTCCACATTGGGGCTACGGTTGGCAACCGCGATCATCCGGTTGATCTCGGCGGCATTGTCGCCGAGCTTCTTATCAAGCCAAGCGCCAAGCGAAATCTTAAGCCCCGTGCCGGCCGCCAAGCGCGGAATATCGGCGAATTCCCCGGCCACGGTATAGGTCCGGATGTGGCTGGTCATACCCGCCGCGATTTTGAGGTCGGACTTGATCTCAGCCGTGGAGGGCTGCGCGCCGCCGGTCTCGCCGCTTTCGCCCGCGTGATAGGGCGAGAACGCCAGGCCCGAAATGCTGCCGTGGAAATCCGGCGGGGTCACAGCGCGCTCATGGAACGCCCAAGCCCCAAAGCTGACCGCGGCTGCAAGTGCCAAAGCCACGATTGTGGTCGGATGCAACAGACCCTGCACGACCCCGGTACGGGGGGCGGTCGATGCGGCACCAGGCGTCAAAAGGGCGGATAACTGCGTCATTGCGATAATCCCGAGATGAACCGAAGAGCTCGATATGCTGGCCTTCTAATGCCGCATCTGGGCAGCGACCCGGCTTCAATGTGGCGAAGTTGCGGCAACGCAAAATAAATTTGGGCCGAAACCAGACAATTTCGGCGATGGCTCACGGCCTCGATCCTGCTAGAATCGCCGCATGGGCATCGGATTTGAACTCATCGTCATCCTATTGTTGATCCTTCTGAACGGGATCTTCGCCATGAGCGAGATGGCCATGGTCTCGGTGCGGCGCGCCAGGCTCGCGGTGCTGGAACGCGCCGGCCACCGCGGCGCCAAGCTCGCGCACGATTTATCCGAGGATCCACAACGGTTTCTGCCCACCGTACAAGTCGGCATCACCCTCGTTTCGATCCTCGCTGGCACCTTCGGCGGCGCCCGCATCGCCGCCACCCTCGGCCCGGAGCTGCGCGCGCTCGGCGTCCCGGCGACCTACGCCGGCGACGCCGCCTTCGCGCTGGTGGTGCTGGCGATCACCTTCCTCACCATGGTGTTCGGCGAATTGGTCCCCAAACAGCTCGCGCTGCGCAATCCGGAAGCAGTCGCCCTCGTGGTAGCCGGCCCTCTCGCCTTCGCAGCCCGGATCGGATCGCCGGTGATATCGGCCCTTTCGTTCATTTCCTCGGGCGTAGTCCGTCTATTCGGGCGCGAACAGACCGATCGCCAGGTGGTTTCCGAAGACGAGCTGAAAATCCTCCTCGCCGAGGGTGCCGAGGAAGGCATCCTGGAACACGAGGAGCGCGACATGATCGAGCGCGTCCTCCGCCTCGCGGACAAGCCGGTGCGCGCAATCATGACGCCGCGCAACGAGATCGTCTGGATCGACCGCACCGACCCCCGGCCTGACGTGATCGAGGGCCTACGCGAAACCCCCCACAGCCGCTTCGTAGTCTGCGAGGGCTCAGTGGATAACGTGGTCGGGGTCGTATTAGCCAAAGACCTCCTGGTCGATCTGCTCGACGGCAAGGAATTCTCCATCTCAACGTCGCTGCGCAAGGCCTTGGTTATGCCCGATACCGTAACCGCCCTCGACGCGCTCCCCTTACTCCGCCAAGACCCCTTGGGCATCGCCCTGGTAATGGACGAATACGGCAGCTTCGAAGGCCTGGTCACCGCCGCCGACGTGCTCGAAGCGATCATCGGCGACGAATTAACCCCCCCCGCCACCTCCCGCGACGGCTCCGAGCCCGAAGACAGCGAACTGCTACTCGACGGCATGACCCCGGTCGACGAAATCAAGGCGCGCCTGACCCTCCCCGCATTGCCCGCGGAAGGAAGCTACCACACCCTGGCCGGCCTGATGCTGGCCCTGCTCCGCCGCCTGCCGCAAGTGGGCGACCGCATCGCCTTCGCCGGATGGCGCTTCGAGATATTGGAGATGGACGGAAGACGCGTTGCCCGTATCAAAGCGGCACGCGACGCGCTCGCGGAAGGATGAACTAACGGTTTCATCGATGAATTCGATCCAAAATCACGATTTGAATTGATGAAACGCATGAGTTAAAAGGCGAAGCCAAGGAAGAAGTCTTCTTTTTTGAAAAAAAGAAGCAAAAAACTTTTGTCAATTAGGGGTAGCGCTCCGATCCAATCGTACAAAAGTTTTTTGCTTCCTTTTTTCAAAAAAGATGCTTCTTCCTGCACTTATAACAGGAGGTATCTTGGATATCATCGGTCCCGATCAATTGATCTACGGCGTTGACGATCTGGAAGCGTCGCTGAAATTCGCCTCGGACTTTGGCCTCGATAAGTCCGAAATGTCGTCCAACGGCGGCGTGCTTTCGGCGCTCGACGGCACGTCGATGAAAATCCTGCGCGCCACCGACGGCAGCCTGGCCGCCCCCAACGCGCCATCGCCGAACCTTCGAGAAACCATCTACGGCGTCAGGAACCAGGCCGCGATCCAGGCGATCGGCGCCGAGCTGTCCAAAGACCGTCCCGTCACGATGGACTCCGACGGCACCATCCACAGCCGCGACGACGACGATTACGCCATCGGCTTCCGCGTAACCACGCGCCACGGCACCGGCATGCCCCACTACGGCGTGAACGTTCCCGGACAGGAACCCGGCCGCGGCGTCAACATCCTCGCCGCCAGCGACGAGGATCGCCCCAAGCCACACACTTTGTCGCACGTGGTCATCTTCGTGCACGACAAAGTAAAGGCCGAAAAATTCTACGCCGAGCGCCTAGGCTTCATCACCGTGGACGTGTTCGACAACCTCGGCCCCTTCATGCGCCCCGCCGGCACTCAGGAACACCACACCCTATTCATGATCGAGGCCCCGTTCCGCGGCCTGGAACACTTCGCCTTCCACATGGCCGGCGCCAACGAGCTCCTGAAATCCGGCTGGGAAATGACTCAGCTAGGCTACAAATCCACCTGGGGCCCAGGCCGCCATATTTTGGGTTCGAACTATTTCTGGTATTTCAACAGCCCCTTCGGCGGCAAGTTCGAGATCGACGCCGACATGGACATCCACGACGACGCCTGGGTACCCCGCCACATCGTCGCCAA
>Ga0302308_10000974_pt1 | contig 23738 bp, 23 predicted proteins | sample III_Palsa_E3_3_FD_200531 | JGI IMG/M metagenome (GOLD analysis project Ga0302308, IMG submission 200531) | Peat permafrost microbial communities from Stordalen Mire near Abisko, Sweden - III_Palsa_E3_3 | ecosystem: Environmental > Terrestrial > Soil > Palsa > Peat permafrost | place: Sweden...
AGCCGCACTACAACGGCTTTCCGGCCGTCCTGGTCAGGCTGCCTGCGATCGGCGAGGATGAGCTGCGGGAACTGATCACCGATGCCTGGCGGAGCCAGGCGCCGCGGCAGCTAGTCCGTGATTCCGGCCGCTAGCGTGGTCACGGGGGTCACTCGTCACTAAGCGCCGAACCAGCCGGGGACGTCGAGGCGGAACGTGTCACCACCAGACATGGCCCGCAGGTCCGCTTCCAGGGTGGCTAGCTGGTCTGGGCCCAGCGCGCTTTCCCACCTGGACCGGATATCGCTGAAGATGAGCGCGGACATGGCCAGTGCCGCCATGCCTCTCGGGGTGAGCCGGATCAGCTTGCGCCGCCGGTCCGTTTCGTCACCAGCCCGGTGCACGTAACCGAGTTCTTCGAGCCGTTCGATCGTCTTGCCCGCCGCCTGCTTGGAGATGCCAAGCCGCCGGCCGGTCTCGGTGGCCGTGGCCCCGCCATGGCCGATCGCCTGCAGCGCGAACCCATGCGCCGGGCGCAGGTCCGGATGCCCGCGGCGGGCCAGCTCGGCGTGCAGTTCGTCGATGATCGACCGGAACCCAGCGAACAACAGCATCGGCAGCTCGAAGCCGAAAGCGCGCGAGGCTTCGGACCGCTCGTCATTTGACATGGATTGACAACCTCGTTTACGGTTTAGACAATCTCATTGTCTATATAGTAGGGGAAGGTCAGTCATGTCCCAGAGCACATCGGCTAGCAGCCTGTTCACGGAGCACACCGTGGAGTCCGCGCCTCCGGGCGCCCGCAGATCGATGACCGCTACTCAGCAGAACCTCGGCTACCTCCCGGCCGCCATGGCCCGGATGGCGGCCTCTCCTCACCTGCTCGACGGTTTTCTCAAGCTCAACGCGATCTTCGAAAGCTCGACGCTGGACCCGGTAGCCCGCGAGGCGCTGGTCATGACGATCGCCACTAGAAACGGCTGCCATGTCTGCGTAGCCATGCACACTTCCAGGCTGACCGCGCTCGGCGCTGGCTCGGACATCATCGCCGGGCTGCGGACCGCGGGTCGGCCTGAGGCCAGGCCGCTCACCGACGAGCGCCTCGAAGCGATCCGGGCGTTCACGCTCCGAGTCCTCGACACCGCGGGCGACGTCGGCGAGGAGGCGCTGCGCGCCTTCCTCGCCAGCGGCTATACCAGCCAGAACGCGCTCGAGGTAGTACTCGGGATCGGCACCTACACGATGTCCACCCTGGCCAACCGGCTCACCGGCGCCCCGCTGGACGACCGCCTGGGCGCCTTCGCCTGAGCCGCCAGCTGTCGCGACCACTAGCTGTGGCGACCACGACCGACCCATCGCCGACATTAGGTGCATTTCGCCTTCGCGTGCCGGGCGCTCGCTGATCGTGTGCAGCTACCCCCCGCCGGATGGGGGGTAACTGCACACGATAACCATCCCGGCCCGCTTCAAGCCAGACAAAAGGTGCATTTCGTACCTGGGCATGGCGGCTGCGGGTGCGATCGCGCGTCGCCACCGCGCGCCAAACCCGGCAATTCGGGCAGTGGGAGCAGGGGCAGCATCATTGCGGATCGACGTGTGCAGGGCGGGGTGCTTGGGGTTTCAGCCTACGTAGAAGATGCCTAGGCCAAGGGCCACGCAGATGCCGGCGATGATCCAGAAGCGCACGACGATGGTGGTTTCGGCCCAGCCCGCCAGCTCGAAGTGATGCTGCAGGGGCGCCATCCGGAACACCCGTTTACCTGTCATCTTGTAGGAGCCGACCTGGATCACCACGGAGAGCGTGATGATCACGAACAGGCCGCCCAGCAGGAGCAGCAGCAGCTCGGTCTCGGTGGTAATGGCCAGCCCGGCCAGCGCGCCGCCGAGGGCCAGGGACCCGGTGTCGCCCATGAAGATCTTGGCCGGCGGCGCGTTCCACCACAGGAAGCCGATGCACGCGCCCATCACGGTGGCGGCCACGACGGCGAGATCGAGCGGGTCGCGGATTTGGTAGCAACTGGTGGCCATGAAGACGGTGCAGTCGTTCCGCAGCTGCCAGATCCCGATGATCATGTACGCGGCCAGCGCGAGGATGGCCGCGCCGGTGGCGAGGCCGTCCAGCCCGTCGGTGAGGTTCACGCCGTTCGAGGTCCCGGACACCATGAGGATGACCCAGACCACGAAGAACACCGTGCCGATCGGCGGGCCGAAGTTCGCCAGGAAGGACAGGTGCGTCGAGGCCGGGGTGAGGTCGTAGCCGTCCGGGAACCTAATCGCGAGCAGCGCGAACACCCCGCCCACGACCGCCTGGCCCGCTAGCTTGGCCCCGCTGCGCAGGCCCAGGCTGCGCTGCATGTACAGCTTGATGAAGTCGTCCGCGAACCCGACCAGCCCGAGCCCGGTCATCAGGAACAGCACGAGCAGACCGGACGCGGACATCGGATCGCCGGTGACGAGATGACCGATGAGGTACCCGCTGAGCGAGGCGATGATGATCACCGTGCCGCCCATGGTCGGCGTGCCGCGCTTGGACAGGTGCCCGGCCGGGCCGTCCGACCTGATCTCCTGGCCGTAGCCGCGCCGGGTAAACGCCTTGATCGCCAGCGGGGTGCCGAACAGCGCGACGAACATCGAGACGGCGGCCGACAGCAGGACAGTCTTCACCGGTCGGCGCCCCCAAGCTCCCCGAGCAGGCCGGCGGCGACGCCTTCCAGGTGAGCCGCGCGGGATGCCTTCACCAGGACCACATCACCGGGCTTCAGCCGGTCGCCGAGCAGGGCCAGCGCGGCGGCGCCGTCCGGCACGCCGACCGCCTCGCCGTGCCATGACCGCACCCGCTGCGCACCGGCTAGGATCGGCGCCGCTTCGTCGCCCACCGCGATCAGCCCGGCCAGCCCGGAACCTGACGAACCCGCGATCTGCGCGGCGAACTCGCCGATTTCCTCATGGCTCGCCCGCGAGGTGCCGCCGAGCTCGGCCATGTGGCCGAGGACCGCGAATCCGCGCCCGTCCCGCGCCAGGTGAGCGAGGGCTTCGATCGCGGCCCGAACGGACTCGGGGTTGGCGTTGTAGGCATCGTTAATTATCACTACTCCGTCCGCGCGCCGACGGACTTCCATCCGCCACCGGCTGCGCGCGACCGCGGTGCACAGCCCGTCCGAGATGTCGGCGAGGCCAAGGCCGAGCTCACCCGCGAGGGCCGCGGCGGCCAGTGCGTTCGGGACGTTATGCGCGCCATGCAACCGCAGGGTGACCGGCGCGGAACCGGCCGGTGTCAGCAGCGTGAAGCTCGGCCGCCCGAGGTCATCCAGCCGTACGTTCGCCGCCTGCACCGACGCCTGGGGCGCGTGTGACGGAAGGGCTTGCTGCGACGGGTGGAATCCGTGGGGCGACTGAGTGCTGAAGGTGACGATGCGAGCGGCGGTCCGGGAGGCCATGGCCAGAACGCGGGGGTCGTCGGCGTTCAGGATCGCTACGCCGCCGGCGGCTTCGGCGGGCAGCGCCTCGACGAGCTCGCCCTTGGCCAGCGCCACCTGGTCCAGGCCGCCGAACTCCCCGGCGTGCGCGTGCCCGACGTTCAGCACCACGCCGTAGCGGGGCGGCGCGATGCGGCACAGGTGAGCGATATGGCCGAGGCCCCGGGCGGACAGCTCGAGCACCAGGTACCTGGTCGCGACGTCCGCGCGCAGCACGGTCAGCGGGAGGCCGAACTCGTTGTTGAGCGACCCGGCCGGCGCGATCGTCGGCGCGAGGCGCTCCACCAGCTGCGCGGCGAGGTCCTTGGTCGAGGTCTTGCCCGATGATCCGGTGATGCCCGCGATCTGCGCCTCGGGCAGCGAGTCCACCACGAACCTGGCCAGCGCGGCCAGCGCGGCCGGGACGTCCGCCACGATTACCGCGGGCACGGGGACCGGGCGAGTGGCGAGCACCGCGACCGCACCCGCGGCCACGGCGGCGGAGGCGAAGTCGTGACCGTCGGAGCGCTCCCCCGCGACCGCCGCGAACAGTCCGCCAGCGCCCACCCGCCGGGAGTCGATGACGACCTCGCCGGTGACCATGACCTCGCGGTCACGGGCCGCGGCGTCCCCGTTCAGCTGGCCGCCCGTTATCTGCGCGATCTGCGCGAGGGACAGCGGGATCATCGGTTCACCACCCATGGGTCAAGCTCTGAGGTCAGCGGCCCCGGTCCCAGCGGCCCCGGTCCCAGCGGCCCCGGTCCCAGCTGGTCCGGTCCCAGCTGGTCCGGTCCCAGCTGATCTTGTTCTCGCTGGTCATGTTCTCGCTGGGCGAGCACCGCCGCGGTGACCTGCCGGTCGTCGAACGGCAGCACCGCGCCGGCTACGTACTGGCCGGTCTCGTGCCCCTTACCGGCCACCACGATGACATCGCCCGGCGTGGCCAGCGCGACCGCCTGGGAGATCGCGGCCGCCCGGTCAGGTTCGATTATCACCCGGGCTCGTTCGTCCTGCGGCACGCTCAGCACGCCGTCCAGCATCGCCGCGAGTATCGCCAGCGGGTCCTCCGACCGCGGATTGTCACTGGTGAAGATGGCCACGTCGGCCAGGGACGCGGCCGCGGCGCCCATCATCGGGCGCTTGGCCCTGTCCCGGTCGCCCCCGCAGCCGAGCACGATGATCAGGTTCCCCTGAGTGACTGCCCGCAGCGACCGCAGCACCGCCTCGACCGCGCCCGGCTTGTGCGAGTAGTCGACGAAGGCCGTGATGTCCAGGACGGTTCCTCCTGGTACCCGCTCCAGCCGCCCGGGCACGCCCGGGCACGCCGCTACCCCCGCGACCGCGTCGTCCAGCCCGACGCCCGCCTCGACCAGGGCGACCAGGGCACCGAGCGCGTTGGCTACGTTGAACGCCCCGGCCAGGCCGACCGACACGTCGGCCTCGACCCCGCCCGGACCGATCAGCCGGAACGTGCTGCCATCCGTGCCCGAACGGACGTCTACCGCCCGCCAGTCGGCCTCGTGAACGCCTGCGGCCGAGAACGTGGTGATCGGTACGGGCGCTGACGAGGCGAGCCTGCGCCCGTGCCGGTCGTCGATGTTCACCACCCCGACCACGGGCGGGACGAACAGCGACGCCTTGGCCCGGAAGTAATCCTCGAGATCGGCGTGGAAGTCCAGATGATCCTGCGACAGATTGGTGAAGACCGCCACGTCGAAGCTGGTGCCCGCCACCCGGCCAAGGCTGAGCGAGTGGCTTGAAACTTCCATCGCGGCGGCGGTCACCCCGCGCTCGGCCATGACCGCGAACAGCGCCTGCAAGTCGGGAGCCTCCGGCGTGGTCAGAGAGCTGGTCACCACGTCCGTTCCGATCCTGATCTCGACCCCGCCGACCAGGCCGGTTCGGTGGCCGGCTTCGCGCAGCCCGGCCTCGATCAGGTACGTGCTCGTGGTCTTGCCGCTCGTCCCGGTCACGCCGATCAGCCCCAGCTTGCTCGACGGGTCCCCGTACACCCAGCAGGCGATCTCGCCCAGCCGGGCCCGCGGATCGGCGACCACGAAGACTGGGACCCCGCTGGCCATCGCCCTGGCCCGCCCGTCCGGATCGGTCAGCACCGCGACCGCGCCCGCGGCCACCGCGTCGTCACAGTACGCGGCCCCGTGCACCCTCGCACCAGGCAGAGCCGCATACAGGTCGCCCGGGCACGCGGCCCGCGAGTCGAGCGTGACTCCGGACACGAACCCCAGATCGTTCGGTGAAGGAGAACTTCCCTTGGCGGTATCCGGGTCCAGCCGGACACCCAGCAGCGAGCTAAGCGCGGACAGCGGTCGCTGCGGTTGATGAGCGGGACGGATCGCCACGGGGTGAGGGTACCTCCAATCATGGCGCGTTAAGGCGTACCTCGGCAGGTACGGCTCCGTCCGGCGGTATGTCCAGCGCCGCGAGCGCGTCCTTGGCGACCTGATAGAAGACCGGGCCGGCGATGACGTCACCGTAGTAACCGCCCTTGCGCGGGTTCTGCACGTTGACCGCGATGACGAGCTGCGGGTCGTTGCCCGGAGCCATGCCAATGTAACTCGACCCGTAGACGCACAGCGCGCATTTGGGGCCCGCTTCCTGCGAGGTGCCGGTCTTGGCGGCGATGGCGTAGCCGGGGATGATCCCCCAGGGCTGGGCGCCTTCCTCGTCGACCGCGGGTACCTGCTGCAGGATCTGCAGCAGCTCGCGCGCCGTCTTGGCCTGGATGACCCGGCGGGTGGCCGACGGCGCGGACGGGGTGTACTTGCCCGCGGAGTTGGTGGTGCCTTCGATCAGGGTCGGCTGCACCCGCAGGCCACCGTTCGCGATTGTCGCGTACACCTCGGCCATCTGGATCGCGGTCGCGGCCACACCCTGCCCGAAGGACAGCGTGTACCGGGTATCCGCCGCCCACTGTGATACTGGAGGCAGCAGGCCTGCGCTCTCGCCGGGCAGCCCGATGCCGCTGGGCTGGCCGAGGCCGAACGCCTTCAGGTAGTCATACTGCGTCTGCTCGCTGATGTGGTTGGCGACCTGCGACATACCGATGTTGGACGAGTGCGCGATGATGCCCGCAATGGTGTACCGCTCGCCCGGCGCCCATTCCGCGTCCTGGATGACCTGGCCGCCTTCGACGATCTCGGCCGGGATGTTGTAGGCGCTCATCGGCGTCTGGCCGCCGTGCTCGAACGCGGCCGAGGCGGTGATGACCTTGGCGGTAGAGCCTGGCTGGAACACGTTCTGCACCGGAATGTCAGTGGCCTGGGAGGCGCTGGTGATCGTCGACGGGTTGAACGTCGGCCACTGCGCCATCGCCAGCACATACCCGGTCTTCGGCTGGATGATCACCACCGTGCAGTTGCTGGCCTTGGTCTTGGCGACCTGCTTCGCGCACGCCTGCTCGGCCGCGTACTGCAGCGCGGGGACGATCGTGAGCCGCAGGTCCCTGCCGTTGACCGCCGGCTTGACGCTGCTGCCCGCGAGCGGGATCGGCTGGCCCTGGTTGCTGGTCTGCACCTGCTCGCTGCCCGGCTGGCCAGCCAGCAGCGCGTTGTCCGCCAGCTCCAGGCCGGCCCCGCCCTTCAGCACACCGTTGTCGGTACCGGTAAAGCCGATGATGTTGGCCGCGATGTCACCGTCCGGGTAGGACCTGGCGTAGCTGGGGGTCATCGCGATACCGGGCAGGTCAAGCGCCGTGATCTGGTTGCTGGCTTCGGCGGAGATGCCGGTGGCCAGCACCATGTACTGCGGTGAGGTCGGGTGCTGTATCAGGTTGAGGATCGCCGTCGAAGTCATGCCGAGCGGGCCGGCCAGCGCGTTGGCCACCTGCTGCTGTTCGACCGCGTTGGTCAGCTTCGGGCTGGTCATCGTCAGCGGGTCGGCGTAGATCGTGTATGTCTCCACCGTCATCGCCAGGACCTGACCGTTCGCGCCGGTAATGCTGCCGCGCAGCGCGGGCAGGGCGACCGTGCGGTCGCGCTCCTCGGACGCCAGTTGGCGGTAGGTGCCGGACTCCATCCCCTGGAGCTGCACCAGACGCCCGCCGAAAAGCGTCAGGACGAAGATGATCGCGAGCAGGGTGACCCCGAGCCGCCGGGTCGGGTCACCCCGGGGCGCGAGACGGTTTTTGGGTCGGGCCGGTGGCGGCCGACCGCCGCCCGGGCCGCCTCTCGGATCGGTCGGGCGGCCCGAGGACCGTTCACCCGTCTTTTCTCCGGAACGGACCGTGGCTCGCGCCCCAGGCCGGCCAACGGCCGTCGGCCCCCTGCGCCGCGGGTCCGGGCCCAGTGTTCCTGGCCGGGCGGGCCGTGAAGGGTGGCCGCGCGGCTGCGGACGCCGGTCGTCCCGGCGATTCGCCTGTGGCCTGCGGGTGGGGTCCTGCGGTGTCACGGGGTATACCCGGGGACGTTGATCTCCGCGTCAGACTTGGAAACCTTCCCCGAGACGATCTTCCCGGTCTTCAGGTCGATGAAGCTTAGATTCGGGTCCTGCCGCATGCCGAACTGCTCAGCCTCCTGAGCGATCACCGCCGGGTTAGCCGCCTGCGCCACGGCGTTGTTGAGGGTCTGCTCCTGGCGGGTCAGGTTGGCGTTCTGCTGCTGCAGGCTGGTGATCTGGAACGCTCCCTGGGCGAGCGTGGTACTGATCACCAGCAGCGATACCATGGCGCCGCCGAGCAGCCCGATGAGCAGCAGGATGAATGGTGTCCGGGGGGAGCGCGGGCGCGGCGTCGCGCCGGTGACCGGCCTGGCCTGCGGTCCGGTGACCGGCCTGGCCTGCGGTCCGGTGACCGGCGGGGTGACGGGCCGGGTGTGGCGCGGGGCTGGCTGTGTTGGCTTGGGGGGGCGACCCCCCGGAACCCCCCGCGTACGGGGGGGCTGCCCGCCCCCCCGTGCCCCCCTGGCCCCCCGATCACGGGGCGGGTGCCCGGTTCCCTGGGGGGCCCCCTTTGGCGGCATCGTGTCAGTGGTGGTCATGGTGTTTGCCCCTCGGGTCATGCTGCTTCCCTGATGCGTTCCGCGGCTCGCAGCCGGGCGGAGGCCGCACGCGGATTGCTGGTGACTTCTTGGCTGTCCGGGCGCTCGGCGCCCCTGGTGAGCAAGCGGAACTGATTCGTCGCCGCGCTCGCGGGCACCGGCAGGCCGGGCGGCGCCTGATCGGCGGACAGCCGCACCAGCTCCCGCTTGACGATGCGGTCCTCGAGCGAGTGGTAGGCCAGGACTGCCACCCGGCCACCTACCGCCAGCACGCCGAGGGCGGCGGGCAGCGCCCGCCGTAGCGTGCCGAGCTCGTCATTCACCTCGATCCGCAGCGCCTGGAAGGTGCGCTTGGCCGGGTTACCGCCGGTGCGCCGGGTCGCCGCGGGGATAGCGTCCTTCACGATGGCGCTCAGCCGCTGCGTCGACGTGATCGGAGCCTGGGCGCGCTGGCGGACCACCGCATCGGCGATCCGCCGGGCGAAACGCTCCTCGCCGTAATCGCGGAGTAGCCGGGCGAGTTCGGCGGCCGGGTAGCCGTTGACGATGTCCGCCGCGGTGAGGTCCCTCGTGCGGTCCATCCGCATGTCCAGCGGAGCGTCCTGGGCGTACGCGAAACCACGGCCGGGGTCGTCGAGTTGGGGCGAGGACACGCCGAGGTCGAAGAGCAGGCCCATGACCTGGTCCGGCCCTGCTGTGTCCGGCCCTGCGGCGATGGAGCCCGAGCTCAGGATGGCCGGGATCTCGTCGTACCTGGCGTGCACGAGCGTGACCCGATTCGCGAACGGGGCGAGCAGTTCCCGGGCCGCCTCGATCGCGGCGACGTCGGCGTCGATGCCGACGAGCAGCAGACCAGGGCACGCCTCGAGCAGGGCGCGGGCGTGTCCGGCCCGGCCCAGGGTCGCGTCCACCAGGACGGCGCCGTCGGCGGCCAGAGCGGGCGCGAGCAGGGCGGTAACACGGCCGGCGAGCACCGGTACGTGCTGTGCCTTGTCCACGCGTCCCCTCCCTGCCGTGCGATCGTGGGTGTTCCTGCGGGTTACTGCTTTTTCTGGCTTCTCGGGGTTTCCGGGTCGGTGCCTCTTGGCGTCCGTTGGCCGGTTCCCATCCGCTGGCGCCGGCTGGCACCGGGGAAGTGATGCCAGCAGGGAGCGGCGGATGGGAACCGGCTACAGGATTCCAGGGAGCACCTCCTCGGCTGCCTCGGCAAACGAGTCCTCCTGCGCGGCGAGGTAGGTCTCCCACGCTTGCGTGTCCCAGATCTCCAGGCGGGTGTTCGCGCCGATCACCACGCAGTCCCGCTGCAGCCCGGCGTAGGCGCGCAGGGCGGCTGGAACGGTGATCCGGCCTTGCTTGTCGGGGACCTCGTCGGAGGCGCTGGCGAAGAAGACCCGGCTGCTGTCCCTGACCGACTTGGCCGTCACCGGCACGTTACGCAGCGCCTCGGTGATACGGGCGAACTCCTCCTGCGGGAAGACGAACAGGCAGCGTTCCTGTCCCTTGGTGATCACCACTCCCCCAGCGAGCTCTTCTCGGTACTTCGCGGGCAGGAACAGCCGGCCCTTCTCATCCAGCCGGGGGGCATGAGTACCGAGGAACACAGGTGCTCACCTCCCACGGCCTATCCTCCACTGCGCTCCACTGTACCCCACATCTCCCCACCGTCAACGTTTAAATCGCTGTGTTTGAGCTACCTGCTCCACTGAAGCGGCAGGTAGACAAGGTGGAGCGAGGCTTATGGGGGGTGTATGGGGGGTGGAGGAAGGGGCGGGGCGAAGTGGAGCGGAGAAGGCCGGGACGCGACGCGACCGCTGTCGGACCACCATCGGAGGCCGTTATGCCTCAGGACGCCGGGTATGACGGAGAAGCTTCGCCAGCGTCGCGCGTTCGGCGGAGAAAGACGTACTGTAGCGGTACGGCGGCTAGACCGGGATGCCAGGTGACGGGACGCCCGGCTGCCTGGCGGTGCGCGCCAGCGCCTTCGAGGAGGCCATGTGGTACTTGATACCGGAAGGCAGACGGGGAGCCCGATCGATGATCTAGTGCCCGCCGCGCGCCGGATCGGCAAGGCCATCGAGACGGTGATCGAGGGCAAGCGGGACGCGATCCAGCTCACCCTGGCCGTGCTGCTCGCCGAGGGGCATCTGCTCATCGAGGACGTGCCGGGCGTAGGCAAGACCATGCTCGCCAAGGCCCTGGCGAGGGCCATTGACGGCAGCGTGCGCCGGGTCCAGTTCACGCCGGACCTGCTGCCGAGCGACATCACCGGCGTCAGCGCCTACAACCAGGAGAGGCGCGATTTCGAGTTCAGGCCGGGACCGGTATTCGCCAACATCGTGCTCGGCGACGAAATCAACCGGGCCTCGCCAAAGACCCAGTCCGCGCTGCTCGAATGCATGGAAGAACGTCAGGTCACCGTGGACGGCACCACGTATTCGCTGCAGGAACCCTTCATGGTGATCGCGACCCAGAACCCGGTGGAGATGGAAGGCACCTACCCGCTCCCCGAGGCGCAGCGGGACCGGTTCACCGCACGTGTCTCGCTGGGCTACCCGCTGCCCGCCGCGGAGCGGGAAATGCTCGACAACCACGGCTCCAGGTCACCCCTTGACCAACTCAGCCCGGTTGCGCGGGCAAGCGACGTGCAGGACCTGGTGACGGCCGTGCGTGGCGTCCTGGTGTCGGATCAGGTCAAGGACTACATCATCAGCCTCGCCAACGCGACGAGGACCTCGCCTGAGCTGCGGCTCGGCGCTTCGCCGCGGGCGACCCTGCATCTGCTGCGGGCCAGCCGGGCCTGGGCGGCCCTGGACGGGCGGGACTATGTGATCCCCGACGACGTGCAGCACCTGGCCAGGCCGGTGCTGGCGCACCGGCTGCTGCCCACGGCCGAGGCCATCGTCGAGCGGCACTTGCCCGAGCAAGTCGTGGACAGGATCGTTGCGCAGTTGCCTCTACCGAGACGATGAGCCGGTGAGCAGGCCCGGGGCAAGCCAGTAAGGAGGGCGATGCGGACGCTATTGGCCTCGCTGACCACGCGGGGCCGGTCGTTCATGGCTGCGGGCGGTGCGGCCATGGTGTGCGGCCTGGCGATACCGGAACCCGATCTGGTCCGGGTAGGGGCGCTGCTTGTCATTTTGCCGCTCGTGTCCACGCTGATCGCGGGCAGATCCCGGTACCGCCTGTCGTGCGGTCGCAGGCTCGACCCGCCGCGAGTACCAGCCGGCCAGCTCACGGTGGTGACGGCACGGGTGGAGAACATCTCGCGGCTGAGCACGGGCGTGCTGCTGGCTGAGGATGTCACCCCGTACTCGCTAGGCAGCAGGGCCAGGTTCGTGCTCGACGAGATAGAGCCCGGGGGGCACCGGGAGCTCAACTACCAGATCCAGACGGACACCCGCGGCAAGTTCACCATCGGACCACTGCGGGTGCGGGTCGCCGATGCGTTCGGGCTGGTGGAGATCAGCCGCTCGTTCAGCACGACGAGCACGCTCGTGGTCACGCCGAGAATCTTCCCGCTGCCGCGGGCGACGGCCCCGAGCAGCTGGCTCGGCGAGGGCGACGGCGGGATGCGGACGATATCGGCTGTCGGCGAAGACGACGCGGCACCGCGGCCGTACCAGGACGGCGACGGGCTGCGCCGCGTGCACTGGAAATCGACGGCGAGATACGGCGAGCTGATGGTCAGGCGCGAGGAACACCAGTGGCGGAACAGCGCCTCGATCTTCCTCGACACCCGCCGCTGCGCGCACGCGGGCAGCGGGCCCGCCGCGACGTTCGAGTTCGCCGTCAGCGCGGCTGCCTCGATCGGCGCGCACCTGTCCGGTGAGGGGTTCCGGGCCAGGCTCATTACCGAGGCCGGCGAGATCGCGCCGCGCGGCACCTTCCAGGACACCCTGCTCGACATGCTGGCGGTCATCAGCCCGTCGAGCCACGCCGGCCTGCGGTCAGGCACGTCAGCGCTCGCCAGCGCGGGCGGCCAGCTGATCGCCGTGGTCGGGCGGCTCTCCCCCGACGACGCCAGCCAGCTGGCCGCGAGCAGGCGCGGCAACGCCCCCGCGATGGCCCTGCTGCTGGCCGTCTCGGCCTGGGCGACCGATTCGGTTCCGCAGGACGCGGCCCGGACGGCGGAAGTCCTGGCGGCGGCCGGCTGGCGGGTCGCCGTGGTGACGGCGAGCACGCCGCTGGCTTCGGCCTGGCAGCAGTTGCACCGGCCCGCCGACCGGCCGCTGCCCATCGGGGGTTTCGATGGCTCCCGCGATCGGCGGAGGTGACTCCAGTTGACGCTGAACCGCAGGATGACGGTCACCGCGGGGGTCGCGGTCCTATGTACCTCGACCGTCTTGTACCCGGTATTCACCGACTCGCTGTGGTTCGCCGCCTCGATCGGCGCCGTCGTCACCGTGACCGCCGTCGGGGCGCTGACCAGGCTGCGGCCCCTGCCGGTGGCGGCCTGCCTGGCCGCGGGCGTGGCCGGCCTGCTGCTCTACCTGAACCTGGTGTTCGAGGCCCGCCATTCGCTGCTGCTCGTGATCCCGACCCCGGCCTCGGTCAGCAGCCTGTGGCACCTGGCCAGCACCGGGTTCAACGACGCGAGCCGGTACGCGCCGCCGGTGCCGAACCTGCCTGGCCTGCTGCTCCTGACGGTGGCAGGAGTCGGCATCACCGCGGTGCTGACCGACCTGATCGCGGTCCGGCTGCGGTCGACCGCGCTGGCCGGGCTGCCGCTGCTTGTGCTGTTCACGGTGCCGGTGATGGTGAACGCGCCGCACAGCCAGCTGGTCACCGGCCTGGTGTTCTGCCTGGGCGGGGCCGGGTTCCTGGCCATGCTGAGCGCGGACGGGCGGGAACGGATACGAGTCTGGGGACGGCTGGTATCGCTGTGGCGAGGGACCGGTGGCACGGGTAGCCGGATCCGCGGGCCGGACACCCAGGCGCTGGCTGCGGCGGGACGGCGGGTGGGGCTCGCGTCGATCGTGCTTGCGCTGTGCGCCCCACTACTCGTGCCGGGACTGCATCCGAGCAAGCTTTTTTCCTCAGGTCCGGGCATCGGCGGGACCGGCACCGGCACCGGCGCCCTGTCCCTGCCCAGCGCCCTGGGCCAGGCTGTCAACCAGCTTCGCGACACTCACCCGAGCGTGGAGTTCACCTATACGACGAGCGCGTCGGCCAGCATCCAGAGCAGCGACGCCCAGTACTTCAGGCAGTACGTGTTCGACACCCTGGCCGACGGCACCGGCTGGGAGGTGGCTGACTACACAGACGGCGCCGGGTCGGCTGAGTCGATGCCCCTGCCGCAGGGGCTGTCGGACATGTCGTCGCTTCCGGAGGTGAAGACGGTCGTCACCGCGAGCAAGAATCTTTCTACCGTCGGCTCCCAGCCGGCCTTCTTGCCGCTAATCTATCCAGCCACTCAGGTTCACACACCGGGCAGGTGGCTGGCCGACCTCGATCTCATGGTGTACTCCACGAATAGCTCCATCGCCGATCAGAGCTACTCCGAGGTGAGCCTGGACGTGGACCCGACCACGGAACAGCTGGCACAACTCGGCAAGCCGGCCAACTCGGCGAACCTGGCGCCGGACCTTCAGCTTCCTTCGTCCTATGAGACGCCGGCCCTGAAGAAGCTGGCGCAGGAGCACGCGGACGGCCAGGACACCGAGATCGGCGAGGTGGACGCGCTGGCGAACTGGCTGTCGGGACCGCAGTTCAGCTATAACCTCGGCGCCGCGCTGTTCGACAGCGCCGACGGCCTGCAGACGTTCCTGACGAAGAGCAAAACCGGCTTCTGCGTACAGTCCGCGTATGCGATGACCGTGCTCTCCCGCTTGCTCGGCATCCCGGCGAGGTTCGTGGTCGGCTACACGTCAGGCACCCGGCTGAAAAACGGCACGTACCGGGTCATGAACACCGACGCGCACGCGTGGACAGAGGTGTACTTCCCGACGATCGGATGGCTCCGGTTCGAACCCACGCCCAGCGGCCAGGGCACCGCGCATGCCACGAACTACATGGGCAACGCGACAGGGACCGGTCAGCTCAGCCCCGATCCGGTCATCACCGCGACCGGGGCACCCGGCCAGCAGAATTCGAGTCAGCCACGGAACCAGTTCGGAAGAGCGCACACTCAGCCTGGCACCACGGAACCGGTCAGCGGTGCACCGGGCAGGTCGGCCGGGACGCCGTGGGCAGCGGTGGCCCTAGCCGTGATCGCGGCGATCGTGCTGGCCGGGGCGATCATCACGATGATCGCCCCGCCCGCGCTGCGGGCCCTGCCCTCCGCCGCCACCAGCCCCGCCCGGCGTCGCAAACCGGTTACCGTCACCTCCATGACACTCGCCGCGGCTGCAGCCGCGCTGGTCGCGCTGGCCCTGTACCGGCTGCTCTCGCGCACCTCCGGCCTCAACCTGGACGCCGGCTGGGCCACCATCGGCATCGCCTTCGGCCTCGCCGCCGCGGTCGCGCTGACCGGACCGTCCATCGTCCGGATAGCGCTGCGCCGCTGGCGGTGGATACGGGCCGGCGACGACACCAGCCGCGCCCACGCCGCCTGGCGCGAATTTCACGACGACCTCACCGACTACGGCATCAGCTGCCCGGCCAGCGAACCCCCGCGGACCCTGGCCACACGCGTCACCACCGGACTCACCGACCCGGCCAGCCAGGCCATCCGCAGGCTCGCCCTCGCCGAAGAACGCGCCCGCTACGCCGCCAGCCCATCGGGATCACACACCCTGCGCCAGGACGGTGCCACCGCCCGTCGCGCCCTGGCCGCCAGCGCCGGATCCAGCGCCCGCTGGCGAGCCCGGATCTTCCCCGCCTCTCTCATGACCGCCCTCGCCGGCACCACCACTCGCCTCCCCGACCACCTCGCCACCCGCCTAACCCGCCGACACCACTCCACCAGCTAGCGCGTCCCCGCCACTAGCGCGTCCCCGCCACTAGCGCGTCCCCGCCACTGGCGCGTCCCCGCCACTAGATCGTTGACCGGGGTTTCTGTTGAGGTCAGGGGCTCACGTGGTCGTAGGCGATCAGGGAGCGCTTGACGGGCGCGCCGATGAGCCAGTTGTGCCAGATCGCGGCGTTGAGGGCGAGCAGCCGCTGCACGATGCGGGCCCACAGGCCGGCGGGGGCCCGGCCGCCGTGGCGCTCGAGGCCGAGCTGATTCTTCAGCGTCCAGATGATGGCCTCGACGCGCTGGCGCAGCCAGTTCGGGAACGGGCGCGGGGTCGTCTCGTCCTTGCGGGCCGGGCGGATCAAGATCAGGCCGAGGTCCGGGCTGGCGAAGAACGCCTCGGTTTCCTCGCCGGACAGGCCCTTGTCGGTGACCACGGCGGTGCCTGGCGCCGGGCGGTTGGCCGGCTGGTCCTTCAGCATCTGCCGGGCCTGGTCGCGTTCCCCGTACAGCTTGGGGTTAGCCAGGCCGAACCCGGTGACGGTGCCGTCGCAGGTGCACATCAGCAGCAGCTTGGCGCCCCAGTACCAGCGGGCATGGCTGGGGCAGTACCCGTACCCGGCCCATCCGAAAAGGTCAGAGCGGCGGGCGGTGATCACGGACTGGCCACACGGGACCGGGGTGGCGTCCATCAGCCGCAGCAGCTCCGCGGTCGCTGGCGTGGCATCGGCCAGCCAGCGCAGCGCGGCTTCCATCAGCGGCGGCCGCCTTCAGCCGGGTGTTGTACTCGCTTTGCCGCAGCAGCCGCGGGAACAGGCGCCCGATCAGCTTCGGCGCCGCCCGCAGCCAGTGCCGCTCATCGTCGTAACGCAGCAGGACCTGCGCTACCGCGATGCACACCAGCTCGGCGTCGGTCACCTCCGGCGGCTGGCCCGGACCGGACCGGGTGAACCCGCGGGAGGGGATGATCTGGTCGGTCAGTTCCACGTACAGTGCGGTCAGGAGGGTGTCCAGGTCGGCGAACATGACGGGCTCCATGGTCCGGACGTGTGTGAGCACGCCGATCCTGGACACTCTTCACTTGCAAGTCACGGACCCCTGCGGTGTGTCGCGGCACAATAGCCTGGCCAGCGGCGAATCCCCGGGTCGATGATCCCGGGGCCGAACACTTGCCGGTCAATCCCGGCCCGTCGGCACGTAGGTCAGGCTGACCACGCCTGAGTCCAGCGTGCGGGTACCTGTCAGCCGCAAGGTGGCGGGCACGCCGCCCTGGGGGAACAGCTGCGTCCCGCCGCCGAGCACGATCGGGTGCGCATGGATCCGGTACTCATCGATCAGGTTGTGCCGCATCAGGGTCTGCACCAGCGTGGCGCTGCCGTACACCTCGATGTCCCCGCCGGGTTCCCGCTTGAGCCGGGCGATCTCGGCTGCCACGTCGCCGTTGATGACTGTCGCGTTCCACGGCAGCGGCCCGGTCAGCGTGGTCGACGCCACCAGCTTGCGGATCTCGTTCATCCGGTCCAGGTATGCGCCGCCCTTGATGTTTCCCCACGTCTTGTGGAGCAGCTCGTAGGTGACCCGCCCGATCAGGAAGTAGTCGGCCGCCTGCAGGTGCTCCAGCGCGTTCTGCTGCGCGTCTGCGGTGAAGTACGGGTTCCCCCAGCCGCCGTGGGCGGTCTCACCGAACCCGCCCGGGTCCTGGATGACACCGTCCAGACTCACCAGGGTCGACACACTCAGCTTGCGCATGATGATCCTCCTGCTTCGGTATCGACGGGCCGCTCGGCACCGTCACCAAGGCAGACTCGGCGCGTCCGAAGAAGGAATCGGGCCCGTACGACCCGGCTGCGTCACTGCCGGGCGGCGGGCTGCCTGTGCCAGCCCTGCGGCGGTTCACGGGCTCGCGTTCGATCAGGTACGTTTTAACCTTCCGGCGACTTGAGGGGTGAGGGATGCCGAGCGCGGTCGGGACCGCGTCGCCCAGCGACGAGTTCATCGGTCGCGCCGAGCGCTACCGGCCCGAGCTACTGGCGCATTGCTACCGCATGCTCGGCTCGCTGGCCGACGCCGAGGATGCGGTGCAGGAGACGTATGTGCGCGCATGGCGCTCGTTCGGCTCGTTCGAGGCACGATCGTCAGAACGAACGTGGCTTTACCGCATCGCCACCAACGCATGCCTGACCGCCCTGCAGCACCACAGCCGGCGGGTGCTGCCGTCCGGGCTGGGCGCGCCGTCCGATGACCCGTCCGCCCCGCCGAACTCGGCGGAACCCGCCGTCGCGTGGCTGCAGCCCGTCCCTGACACGATGATCAGCCCGGACGCGGACGACCCGGCCACGATCGCCGCAACGCGCGACAGCGTCCGGCTCGCCCTGATCGCCAGCCTGCAGCACCTGCCTTCACGCCAGCGCGCCGTGCTGATCCTGCGCGACGTGCTGGCGTGGCCAGCCGCCGAGGTCGCCGGGCTTCTCGACACGTCGGTGGCCGCCGTCAAGAGCGCGCTGCAGCGCGCTCGTGCCCGCCTCGGCGAGGTGGCTCCGACCGCGGATCACGTCCCCAACCTGACCGAGCCGGAACACCGCGAACTGCTAAACCGGTACATTGCCGCGTTCCAGAACGCTGACGCCGCGGCGCTGGAGCAACTGCTGCGCAAGGACGCCACGCTGGAGGCGCCGCCGCTGCGCACCTGGTACGCCGGCATCAAGTTCTGCATGCCCTACATGGCGACGCATGTGCTGGGCTCGCCGGGCCACTGGCGGATGCTGCCGACCAGCGCCAACGGCCAGCCGGCAGTGGCCGCCTACTACCGCGGCAGCGACGGCACCTACCTGCCATACGGCATCGTGGTGCTCACGGCGACCGCCGAGGGCATCTCGCGCATTACCGCATTCGGCGACCCCGAACTGGTCACCGCGTTCGGCTTCCCGGCCGTCCCGCCGGCGGACGACGCCGGATAGCCGACAGCAAGCCCGGCTCTACCCCGCCCCCCATCACACAGGTTCCTGGACACTCTTCACTTACAAGTCACGGACCCCTACGGCGTGTCGTAGCACAACAGCCTGGCCAGCGACGATTCCCCGGTCAACGATCTAGCGCGTCGTACCCGGTGATCACGAAGACTTCACAGTCTGGGCAGACTGTGAAGTCTTCGTGATCATGAACGCGGCAGGTTAGAGGTCGAGGATGATCGTGACTGGGCCGTCGTTGAGGAGGGCGACCTTCATATTGGCGCCGAAGACGCCGGTTTCGACGCGGGCACCGAGATCCCGCAGGGCCGACACCACGGCACCGACGAGGGGCTGGGCGACCGGCCCGGGCGCGGCGGCCGACCAGGACGGGCGGCGGCCCTTGGTCATGCTCGCGTACAGGGTGAACTGACTGATCACCAGGAGCGGCGCGGCAACATCGGAACAGGATTTCTCCCCGTCGAGAATCCGCAGGCCCCACAGCCTGGCAGCGAGCCTAGCGGCCTGCTCCCGGGTGTCGTCGTGGGTGACGCCGACCAGGACGAGCAGCCCCGGTTCCTCGATCGCCCCGACAACCTCCCCGTCCACGGTCACGCTGGCCTGGCTCACCCGCTGTACGACTGCCCGCATAGCACGGCAGGCTACCGCGCCGTGCTAGGTGCCGGGAGGAGGCGGTCCGCTCCGGGGTGGTCCGCAGGCCTACATCCTGCGGTCACCCTCCTGCCGACGGCGCCAGCGTTCTTCCATCCGCTCCATCAGCCGGGCCCTCCTGGTCAGCGCGGCGCTCGGCTCGCCGGGTCCCGCGGACCTGGTGAGCTTGGCCTTGGCGCGCGCGGGCCGCACCCGGGCGGCATGCCGCCTCCAGGTGATCAGCACCCAGACCAGGGAGAGCAGCGCGATCGCCGCACCGGCCGCCTCCAGGTACAAGTGACGGGTCACTATCCCCGCCGCAAGCAGCCCGGCACCTACCAACACACCTATGAAGCCCTGCACCAGCTTGCGCTTATAGTGCACACGCGGATCGCTGAGGCGCACGAGACGCCCGAACTTCGGATCCTCCCTATAAAGCGCTTGCTCGATCTGCTCTAGCTGGCGCTGCTCGTGTTCAGAGAGCGGCACGACGCCTCCCATAAAAAAACCTTGCGCCCGGCACGTGTGCGGTGACCGTTCACCTCACATACCCGGTTCAATTTCCAGAATACGAGCGTTGACACGCCCGGTGGAAGGGCGCATCCCCTAGCTGGTCAGAAAGCTCCCTCAGCTGAACGGTCCGTGTCCTCCACCAAGACGGCCGGACGGACCGCGCTGGACCCGAATCGCCTGGCGATCTTATCGACCGCCTGCTCGGCTTCCCGCCAGCCGACAGGCCGATCATCGAGCGCCAGCTGAGCATTTGCGCTGGTAGCAGGGGTGAGGCCGGACACCCGGACGCCGACCAGCCGCAGCCGCGCACCACGGTCGAGACCGGCCGACTCATACAGCGAGCACGCTGTGGCATAAATCTCATGGGCCACGTCAGTCGGATAGGCGAGAGTACGGGCTCTTGTCATCGTTTTGAAGCTGGCCAGCCGGATTTTGACGGAGACCGTCCGCGCCACGCACCCGCTGGCTCGCAGGCTGTGCGCCGTCCGCCCGGAAAGCTTGAGCAGTTCCCGCCTGATCCGCTCCGGGTCCTCGATGTCCGCGGCGAATGTCTCCTCGGCGCCGATGCTCTTCTCCGCCACGTGCGGCGTGACCCGCCGCTCGTCCCGGCCGCAGGCCAGGGCGGCCAGGTGCGAACCCTGCGCGACCCCGAGCTCACGCTGCAAGCTGGCCAGCGGGGTGTGCGCGATGTCGGCCACGGTGCGAAGGCCCAGCCGGGCCAGCACTTCCCCGGTCCGTTCCCCGACCCCCCACAGCGCGGCGACCGGCAGCGGATGCAGGAAGTCGAGCACGCCCTCGCGCGGTACCACGAGAAGCCCGTCCGGCTTGCAGCGAGCCGATGCGATCTTGGCCACGAACTTGGTCGGCGCGACCCCGACCGAGCAGGTGATCCCCTGCTGCCCGGCGACCTGGGACCGGATGCGCCTGGCGATCCGGGCGGGCGACCCGAGCCGCCGCAGCGCGCCCGAGACGTTGAGGAAGGCCTCGTCGAGCGCCAGCGGCTCCACCTCAGGCGTGACCGTGCCGAAGATTGCCATGACCTCCTTCGACACGGCGGCGTACACCCGGTGCCTGGGCGCGACGAAAATGGCCTGCGGGCACATCCGCGCCGCCTGGCCCACCGGCATGGCCGAACGCACCCCGAACGTCCGGGCCTGATAGGAGGCGGCCAGCACCACGCCCCGGCCACCGGTCCCGCCCACGATGACCGGCTGGCCCGCGAGTTCGGGCCGGTCCCTGATCTCGACGCTGGCGTAGAAGGCATCCATGTCCACGTGCAGGATGTGGCTGCCCGTGTCGTCAGGACCAGTGGCATCAGGCCGGGTGTCACCAGGAGCGGGGTGGCTTGGGGGGGCGGGGTCCATGGCGGTCAGCGGTGACCGAGTACGTGCAGCTGAGCGGCGATGTCGCGCAGCGGCGGGGTCGCTGCGGCGGCCTCCTCGAGTGTGCGCAGCGCATCGGCCGCGCCCGCATCGCCGTCAAGCAGGGCGCCCGGGACCAGCCCGCTGAAGATGCGCAGCCCGTGCGCCTGTCCCGGCCGCAACCCCGCTTCCTCGATCAACGCGATCAGCTCGATGAGCGTGAACCGCCGGGGAGCACCGGCCCGACCGTCGGCGCCAAGCAACTGCCGGGCTTCGGCGAAGCGGCCGGCCAGCGCCTGGTGCAATACCGCAGCCACCGCGTTGGACGCGAGTACGCTCACGGTGGCGGACGGCCGGAGCACCGCGGCGATCGCGGTCATCGCGTCGGCCGGGGAGTCGACGTACTCAAGCACGTTGTGGCATATCACAAGGTCCGCCGCCTTGGTGCCCACGACGCTGTCCAGGCTGGCCGCGTCGCCCTGGACCGCGATCAGCCGGGCGCCAGCCTCGGCGGCCCGCCGCTGCGCCGCGGCGAGCGCGTCGGGACTCGGGTCTACGACAGTGACGTTGTGCCCAAGGGCGGCGAAAGGGACCGCCAGCCCGCCGGTTCCCCCGCCGACGTCGACAATGTCCAGCGCCTGCCTGCCGGTTTCCGCCAACCGGGCGGACACGACGTCGCGCAGAACATCCCAGACCATGCCCGCCACGCCAGCCTCCTTGTCCGAGTCCAATGTAGTGCCGGCCGCGGACATTCCGCCGGCCCGCTGTCAGTTACTTTAAGTATTAGTCCAGTGACCGATTGAACTGACACGACCGCACCTGCGTTCTACAGGCCATGCAGAACTCACAGACTCTTATTTGCGCCACCTCTCGCCAATTCCAGCGCGGCTGCAACGAGCCACCGTATGCTCTTCGCCATGGCTGAGCACCTCGAGTTGCCCCGCCCGTGGCGGCTAATGCTGACCGCAGGATGGAATCTGGCCGAATCCCTCGGCCTCCCCGTGGCCGGATACTTCGTCGGCATGCAGCTGGGCGGCCGGGACGCGGGCATGGTGGCCGCGACCGTGGTCGTATGGCTCACTGTCATCGGCCGCAAGGTCGTGACCCGCAGCGTGCCCGGCCTGCTCACGATCTCGGCCCTGGTGCTCACCCTGCAGACGGGCGTGGTAATCGCCACCGGCAGCATGCTGTTCTTCCTGCTCCAGTTCCCGCTGGCCAACCTGGGCCTGTGCGTGCTGTTCGCACGGACCGCGCCTACCCGCAAGCCGCTGGTGGCCCAGCTGGCCGCCGAGGTGGTCGCACTGCGTCAGCCATCCGCCCATCACCCCGGACTGCACCGGTTCTTCCAGGGAGCGACCTGGCTGTGGGCCGGGATCTTCGCGGTGTCGACCGTGGGCCTGGGGGTCCTGATGGCCTTCGAGTCGGTCAAGGTGTTCCTGTTGCTCACCACCGCCGTCACCATAGGCGGCACGGTGGCGGGCACTTTGGCGTCCGCGTTCTGGTTCTTCCGGGTCCTGCACCGTTTCGGCCTTCGGGTACGCTTCGCCCAGCCGCAGGCCTAACGGGCGGATCTAGCCGTCAGATCTGAAGGGACGGCTTGAGGTCCGCGATACGGGCGAGAAGTCCGTTCACGAACGCGGGCGAGGCGTCGGTGGACAGGTCGCGGGCGAGCAGGACCGCCTCGCTGATCGCAACGCCGTCTGGCACGTCGGGTGCCCAGAGCAGCTCGTAGACGCCGATCCGCAGCACGTTCCGGTCTACGGCGGGCATCCGGTCCATGGTCCAGCCCTCGGCATACTCCGAGATCAGTTCATCGATCCGGTCCGAATGCACGGTCACGCCGCGGACGAGCTCCGCGCCGTAGGCAGGTACTGGCGGGCTGCCCATCGTGATGCGCTCGGCCAGCAGCTCAAGCACGGGCGAGCCGCGCAGTTCGGCCTCGAAAAGCACGTCGAGGGCCCGCTTGCGCGCCTTGCTACGCGCCGGCGGCATAACCGAGCCAACGGGCCGCGGCGCTGCCTGGACTGAGGAGCGAGGCACGAGCGACGAGGGAAGGCGGCGCCTTGAAAGCGGCCCGGAGGCGAGAGGCAAACACGAACACCTTCATCAGGCGCGGCCGAGGTACTGGCCGGTCCTCGTGTCTACCTTGATCTTCTCCCCCGTTGAGATGAACAGCGGCACCTGGATTGTGGCCCCGGTCTCGAGGGTGGCCGGCTTGGTCCCGCCGGTCGAGCGATCGCCCTGGATGCCCGGGTCCGTCTGGCTGATGGTGAGCTCAACCGCCGCGGGCAGGTCCACGTACAGCGGCGTGCCGTCGTTGAACGCCACGGTCACGGTCTGCTCTTCCAACAGGTAGTTCGCGGCCTCCCCCACCACGGACGCGGCAACGCGCGGCTGCTCGTAGTCCTGGGTATCCATGAAGACGAAGTCGCCGCCCTCGCGGTACAGGTACTGCATTTCCCGCCGGTCGACGTTGGCCACGTCAACCTTGACGCCGGCGTTGAAGGTCCGGTCGACGACCTTTCCCGACATGACGTTCTTCAGCTTGGTGCGCACAAAGGCGGGCCCCTTGCCGGGCTTGACGTGCTGGAACTCGACAACAGTCCACAGGTTGCCGTCAAGGTTCAGCGTGATGCCGTTCTTCAGGTCGTTCGTGGTGGCCACGTTTGCGTCTCCAAATACAAGTTAAAGGACGAGAAGTTCTCTCGTAGTAGTCGTGAGGAGGCCCGGTCCGTCGGCCCCCACGACGAGAACGTCCTCAATCCGGACGCCGCCCCTGCCGGGCAGGTAAACACCAGGCTCGACGGTGACTGGAACCCGGCTGCTCAGCTTACCCGTTCTGGAGTACCCGATCGTCGGGGCCTCGTGCACCTCGAGCCCGACGCCGTGCCCGAGGCCGTGGCCGAAGTGGTCGCCGTGCCCGGCGTCGCGGATCAGGTCGCGCG